>FLOH01000994.1_pt1 | contig 48089 bp, 45 predicted proteins | sample 756751 | NCBI WGS metagenome assembly FLOH01 (sample SAMEA4026879, study PRJEB14308) | marine metagenome | biome: coastal water; material: water | depth 74 m | reverse complement strand
CGAAACGACACCGAAAATCATCATCTATACGGGAAATTCATCGCCCGATGTGCCGCGCCAGGTCATGCAACTGGGCGGCGCCGGGTTTTGCGGCAAAAGCGAGAGCCCGGAACGGCTGATCGAAACCATTCTCGCCGTGGCCGAAGGCCGCATGGTGTTTCCGTTCATGGACATGAGCAATCCGGCAAATGATCCGTTCGATGCCCTGACCGCCCGCGAACAGGAATTGCTCGCCGCGCTGTCGGAAGGCAGCACCAATATGCAAATAGCCAGCGAACTCGGAATTTCCCTCAACACCGTAAAATTCCACCTCAAGAACCTGTACAGCAAACTCAATGTCAAAAACAGATCGCAAGCCGTCGCCTGTTTTCTCAGGACCCGTATGGGCAATTAGAAAACATCCCGCTCGAACGGGTAGGGGGTAGCCCCCTCGTAAGAGATTTACCTACCCCCCTAGAGGGTGTTCCGGATTGTCGCGCAAAACCCAATGATCCGGCTTCAAATTCGGCGACGATTTCTTGCCAGGCGGATTATTATCGCTCCTTGGTATAACTGATGGAAGGCGCCTTCGTGCCGTTCAAGCGCATTGATCGACCAGTCATTTTGGGCATCGTCGGGGACTCGGCGGCGGGAAAAACGACTCTGACCGCCGGCATCGCCAATATTCTGGGCCCCGACAAAGTTGTCACCATCTGCACCGATGACTACCACCGCTTCGACCGCCGGGAACGGGGCGAAAATGGCCTTTCGGCTCTGGATCCCGATTGCAATTACATCGATATTCTTGAACAACACATCCAGCAGCTCAGGGAAGGCAAGCCGATCCTGAAGCCGATCTATAATCACGATCACGGAACCCTGGACCGGCCGGTTTATGTGGAACCCCGCGAATACATCATCATGGAAGGCCTGCTGGGATATTCAACCCGGGCCATGCGCGATGCCTACGACGTCAAAGTCTACCTGGAACCGACCGAAAACCTGCGTGTCAAATGGAAAATCCAGCGCGATTGCACGAAGCGCGGTTACGATGAGCGAGACGTTATCAAATCCCTGGCAAAAAGGGTCGATGACAGTATCGATTTCATTCAGCCCCAGCGCACATTCGCCGATATGGTCGTAAGCTTCTATCAGCCCGAGGGCCGGGAACAGGAAACCGGGGCGCATCTGAACGTGCGTCATACCCTGCGCCCGACCCTGCCGCATCCGGACCTGACGCCGATTTTGGAAGTCGGCGCAAAAAAGGGCCTGCGGCTGGAACTGGCCAGGGACATGGACGGCAAACCGGTCGATGTTCTTGATATCGCCGGTGATGTCGATACCGAACGGGTCAACGCCATGGAAAATCTGCTCTGGGACCTGATACCCGAAGCCCAGCATTTGCGCGAAAATGTCGGGGCTTTTACCGATGAAGAAAACAACCTGTCGATCAGCCACCCGCTGGCCCTGTCGCAATTGATGATCACTTATCATATGGTCAAGGCGGCGTTGGGGCACCACGCGATCTGATTTTAATTTATTGAATACCTAACGGGAGACTTCAAGAGATGACTGCTACCCACAAAGAAATGGCCAACGCTATCCGTTTTCTATCGGTCGATGCCGTTCAGGCGGCGAAATCCGGTCACCCGGGAATGCCCATGGGTATGGCCGATGTCGCCACCGTACTGTTCACCCAGTTTTTGAAATTCGACCCCAAGGCGCCGAAGTGGCAGGACCGGGACCGCTTCGTGCTTTCGGCCGGGCATGGTTCCATGCTGATCTATTCCCTGCTGCATTTGACCGGCTACAAGGTCTCGAACAAGGACTTGAGGAATTTCCGTCAACTGGGCGCGAAGACCGCCGGGCATCCGGAATACGGACACGTCGACGGCATCGAGACGACGACCGGGCCGCTGGGGCAGGGCATCACCACCGCGGTCGGCTTCGCGCTGGCCGAAAAAATGCTGGCCAGGCGTCATGGCGCAAGGGCGGTCGATCACTACACCTACGCCATCGCCGGTGACGGTTGCCTGATGGAAGGGATCAGCCAGGAAGCCATTTCCGTGGCCGGCCATCTGAAGCTGAACAAGCTGATCGTCATGTGGGACGACAATGATATCTGCATCGACGGCAGCACCGACATGACCACCACCGACGATCAATGCAAGCGTTTCGAGGCATCGGGCTGGGATACACAGGCCATCGACGGGCACAATCCCGCCGCCATCAAACGGGCCCTGACCAAGGCCAGGAAATCGGCACGACCGTCGCTGATCGCCTGCAAGACGGTCATCGGTTACGGCGCGCCGACCAAGGCCGGCACCCACGACACCCATGGCGCGCCTTTGGGCGAGGCCGAAGTCAAGGGTATGCGCGAGGGCCTGGGCTGGCATCACGGGCCGTTCGTGGTTCCCGAAAACATCCTCGACGCCTGGCGCAAGGCCGGCGCGCGCGGCGCCAAGGGCCGCCAAAGCTGGGAAAAACGGATCGGCGAAATGAAAGGCGCGAGCGCCTTCAAGCGCGCCGCCGCAGGTAAATTGCCGGCCGGATGGGAAAACAAACTGGATGCCTTTAAGGCTCGGATGGCCAAGGAACAACCGAAGCTGGCGACCCGTCAGGCGTCCGGCAAGGTGCTGGAAGTACTGACCGCCGCCATACCGGCGATGATCGGCGGATCGGCCGACCTGACCGGTTCGGTCAATACCAAGACCTCATCGACCAAGTCGATCACCAACAAGGACTTCTCCGGGCGCTACATTCATTATGGGGTGCGCGAACACGCCATGGGCGCGATCATGAACGGCCTGGCCCTGCACGGCGGCTTCATTCCCTACAGCGGCACGTTTGCGGTTTTCGCCGATTACATGAAGGGCGCCATGCGCCTGTCGGCATTGATGGGACAGCGGGTCATCTATGTGCTGACCCACGATTCAATCGGCCTCGGCGAAGACGGCCCGACCCACCAGCCGGTGGAAACCCTGGCCATGCTGCGGGCCATGCCCAACTTCAATGTGATGCGTCCGTGCGACGTGGTCGAAACCGCGGAATGCTGGCAGATCGCCTTGGAGCAGGACAAGACGCCGTCGGGCATGGTGCTGACCCGTCAGGGCCTGGCGCCGCAGCGCACGACCCACCGGAAAAGCAACCTGTCGGCCAGGGGCGCCTATGTGCTGGCCGAAGCAAAGGGCGGCGCGGCCAAACGCAAGGTCACCTTGCTGGCGACCGGATCGGAAGTCGAAATCGCCATGGCGGCGCGAGACACTCTGCAAAAAGGCGGCACCCCGACCGCCGTTGTCTCCATGCCGTGCTGGGAACTGTTCGACGCCCAATCCCCGGCCTACCGCCGTAAAGTGCTGGGCGAGGGCACCGCCCGCGTCGGTGTCGAAGCCGCCATGCGCTTCGGCTGGGACAAATACGTCGGCCCCGATGGCGGCTTTGTCGGCATGACCGGGTTCGGCGCCTCGGCTCCGGCGACCGATCTTTACAAACATTTCGGCATCACGGCGGAAAATGTTGTCGCCGAAGCGAAGGCGCGGCTGTAATCTAGAAAAAAGACACCAGATACTCAGGAGAGGAATTTTAATTATGGCACTCGTATCAATGCGTCAGCTTCTCGACCATGCGGCCGAAAACGGCTATGGCCTGCCGGCCTTTAACGTCAACAACATGGAACAGGTCAAGGCGATCATGATCGCCGCCGAAGCAACCGACAGCCCGGTCATCTTGCAGGGCTCGGCCGGGGCCCGCAAATACGCCGGCGAGACCTTCCTGCGGCATCTTATTTTGGCCGCCATAGAAGCCTATCCGCACATTCCGATCTGCATGCATCAGGATCACGGCACCAGCCCGGCGGTCTGCCAGCGCTCGATCCAGTCCGGATTCAGCTCGGTGATGATGGACGGCTCGCTGGAAGCCGATGGCAAGACGCCTTCGTCCTATGACTACAACGTCGAGACGACCCGCCGGGTCGTCGAAATGGCGCACGATTGTGGCGTTTCCGTCGAAGGTGAACTGGGCTGCCTGGGCTCGCTGGAAACCGGCGAAGGCGAAGCCGAAGACGGTGTCGGCGCCGAAGGCAAGCTCGACATGGATCAGTTGTTGACCGATCCCGACGAGGCCGCCGATTTTGTCGCCAAGACCCACGTCGACGCGCTCGCCATCGCCATCGGCACCAGCCACGGCGCCTACAAATTCACCCGTCCGCCGACCGGCGATATCCTAGCCATCGAACGGGTCAAGGAAATCAACGCCCGCATCCCCAACACCCACCTAGTCATGCACGGCTCGTCCTCGGTGCCCCAGGACTGGCTGAAAGTCATCAACGATCACGGCGGTGAAATGGGCGAGACCTATGGCGTGCCGGTGGAGGAAATCGTCGAAGGCATCAAACACGGCGTCCGCAAGATCAACATCGATACCGACCTGCGCATGGCCTCGACCGGTTCGATCCGCCGCCACCTGGATGAAAACCGCTCCAACTTCGACCCGCGCAAGTACCTGGCGGAAGCGACCAAGGGTATGACCGAGATTTGCAAGGCCCGGTATGAAGCCTTCGGCACAGCGGGTAATGCGGGCAAGATCAAACCACTGTCGCTGGAAATCATGTTCGAACGCTATGCCTCGGGGGAACTGGACCCGAAGATCAACTGATCTTCTTTACCTGTTTGAATGGGAAGGGCGGGGCCTGACGGTTCCGCTCTTTTTATTACATCCGGTTCGTCGGAGAGTCTGCTCCTCCGCCACCATCGAAAATCCGTCGGGCCATGGTTTTCCCCGTTTTCGACTGCTGACGCTTGCCCCGCAGAACATCCGACGCCTCTTTGAGCACGAAATCCTTGAATGCCTGGGCCGGCGGCGACAGGCGTTTTCCCTTATGGTGAACCAGGTACCGGTGGCGAAGTTCTTATCAATGGCCAGAAGGTAACCGGTCCCGGACCGGACCGCGCCTTCGTGTTCCAGGATTTTGCCATTCTGCCCTGGGCCAGCGTCATCAGTAATGTGGCTTTCGGTATGGAACTGCGCGGTGTCGCCAAATCCGAAAGAGAAGCGATCGTCATTTTAAACGCGCGCGCCGGCGTCAAGCAAATAAACTCCTCACTGGTGGAAATGGCCCGTTCGTTTGGCGCAACGCCCATGGACGCCTTCCTGAAAATATATTTATGGGCCGCCTTGCCGGAAATTCTAAGCGGCATTAGAATCGGTTTCATTCGCGCCGTCAAAGGCGTCATTATCGGCCAGTTACTTGTATCTATCGTCGGGTTCGGCGCCTTGTTTGAACTGTACTCGTGACAATTTCTCATGTCTCATTTTTGGGCCGTGTTGTTGGTATTATTCGCCCTGGCGTTCACAATTTCCGAATTTCTCGCGTTGCTGGAACGCAAGGTCGAATACTACGCATCGACACGATAGATCCTTAAAAATTTCGTTTCCGATTAACCAGGAGATTATCCATGAATTTCGTTTTTCCCGCTCCCCCGACGCCTTCCGTCGAAATCGCTGGCGCCGATGAGCGTTTCCCGGTGCGCCGCATCTACTGCATCGGTCGCAACTATCTAGCCCACATCAGGGAATTGGGGAACGATGAGCGCAAGCCACCCTTCTTCTTTCAGAAACCGGCCGATGCACTTTTGCCCAGCGGCGGCGAATTTCCCTACCCGTCGAAATCCGATAACGTACACTTTGAAATGGAACTGGTTGTCGCCATTGGCAAAAGCGGCAAGAATATCGCGGTGGAAGACGCCCTTGATCATGTTTACGGCTATAGCCTGGGCATCGACATGACCCGGCGCGACCTGCAAAGCAAGGCCAAGGACGAAGGCAAGCCCTGGGAAGCCGCCAAAGCATTCGATCATTCCGCGCCGATTGGGGCGATCCGACCGGCCAGCGAAATTGGCCACCCAGGTGCGGGCCGGATCTGGCTCGCCGTAAATGGTGAAATCCGTCAGGACAGCGACATAGATCTTCAGATATGGAACGTCCAGGAAGGCATATCGCATTTGTCGAAATTGTATGAAATCATGCCAGGCGACCTCATCTATACCGGTACCCCGGACGGTGTTGGAGCGATAATTCGCGGTGATGTGATGACCGGTGGTATTGATGGTATCGGAGAGATCAAGATTACCGTGGTTTAACCGGGAGTATCTCACTGCGTCGCGATGGGGCGGGAATTGTTACTGCTCACGCCCGCCGACGCTTACCCCGCAAGACTTCTGACGCCTCGCCGAGCACGAAATCCTTGAATGCCTGGGCCGGCGGCGACAGGCGTTTTCCCTTGTGGTGAACCAGGTACCAGTGCCGCGGGATCGGCAGGCCCTTGACGTCGAGTTCGACCACTAACCCGGCGTCCAGTTCCATGCGCACGGCATCGCGGGACATCAGACCCAGGCCGAGCCCGGCCTGAACGCTCTGCTTCAGGGCCTCGGCCCCGGAAACTTCCATACCGGCGACGAAGCCCAGGTTTTTCTCCGCGAAAAAACGCTCCATGGCGCGGCGGGTTCCGGATCCCTGTTCGCGCATGATGAAGGTTTCCTCGCTCAAGGATGAAGGCGCCAGGCGTTTGCGCGAGGCCAGCGGGTGATCAGGATGGGCGACGATAACCAGGGGATTTTCCAGGAAGGCGTCGGCTTCCAGATCCAGGCTGGCCGGCGGTCGCCCCATGATCACCAGGTCGACGTCGTTGTCGGCAAGCTGCCCCAGCAATTCCTTGTGGTTGGCCACATCCAGAATGATGCCGACGCCAGGATAGCGTTGCTGGAAAATAAGCAGCAGATCGGGGGCAAAGGTATTGACCGTGGTCACCACCGATATGCGCAGGCGTCCTGTTTTCACGCCCTTGCGTTCGTTTAGGGCGTGATCCAGATCGTCGAGTCGTTGCAACATGGCGCGCGCCCCGGCCAATACTTCTTCACCTTCTTCGGTCAGGTCGATACGCTTGCCGCGCTGTTCGATCAGGGCGACACCAAGCTGGCTTTCAAGTTGCTTGATTTGCATGGAAACGGCCGGCTGGGTCAGCCCGAGTTCGTCGGCGACGCGGGTGAAGTTGCGATGTCGGGCGAGGGCCTGGAAGGTGGCCAGTTGGCGCAGCGTGATGTTCAGGGTCATGGTCGGCTAACTATAAAATTATTTTATGATAATCATCAAGTTTATTTTCTTTGTTTATGATATGGGGGATGTTAGAAAAATGCCATTGACACATCCGACAACGAATTTACTTAAGGAAACAGCCCTATGGCCCTGGACCAATCCTCCCGTTATTCAGATCTGAGCCTCAAGGAAGAAGACCTGATCAGGGACGGCAAGCACATCCTTGTCGCCTATATCATGAAGCCTAAATCCGGCCATGGTTACCTTGAAGCCGCCGCCCATTTCGCCGCCGAAAGTTCGACTGGAACCAACGTCGAAGTCTCGACTACAGATGACTTCACCAAGAGTGTCGATGCGTTGGTCTACGAAATCGACGAAGCCAAGTGCGAGATGAAGATCGCCTATCCGCTGGACCTGTTCGATCGCAACGTCACCGACGGCCGCATGATGATCGTTTCGTTCCTGACTCTGGTGATCGGCAATAACCAGGGTATGGGTGATATTGCGCACGCCAAAATCCACGACTTCTGGATGCCGCCCCGGGCCATTCAGTTGTTCGATGGCCCGTCCAAGGACATTTCCGACATGTGGCGCGTCCTCGGTCGCCCCGTGGTCGATGGCGGCTATATTGCCGGCACCATCATCAAACCGAAACTGGGCCTGCGCCCGAAACAGTTCGCCGATGCGGCTTACCAGTTCTGGCTGGGCGGTGATTTCATCAAGAACGACGAACCCCAGGGCAACCAGGTTTTCGCGCCCATGAAGCAGACCCTTCCGCTGGTCTATGACTCGATGAAGCGCGCCATGGATGAAACCGGCGAGGCCAAACTGTTTTCCGCCAACATCACTGCCGATGATCACTATGAAATGGTCGCCCGCGGCGAATTCGTTCTGGAAACCTTCGGTCCCGATGCCGACAAGGTGGCCTTGCTGGTCGATGGTTATGTCGGCGGTCCCGGCATGATCACCACGGCGCGGCGTCAGTTCGCCGGCCAGTATCTGCACTACCATCGCGCCGGTCATGGCGCCGTCACATCGCCGTCGGCCATGCGCGGCTATACCGCCTTCGTGCTGGCCAAGATGTCGCGTCTGCAGGGCGCGTCGGGCATCCACGTCGGCACCATGGGTTATGGCAAGATGGAAGGCGAAAACGACGACAGGAATATCGCCTACATGATCGAACGCGACAGCGCCGACGGTCCGTACTACCATCAGGAATGGTACGGCATGAAGCCGACCACACCGATCATTTCGGGCGGCATGAACGCCCTGCGGCTGCCGGGCTTCTTCGAGAACCTGGGCCATGGCAATGTTATCAACACATCCGGCGGTGGCGCTTATGGCCATATCGACAGCCCGGCTGATGGTGCCAGGTCATTGCATCAGGCCTATGAATGCTGGAAGCTGGGCGCCGACCCCATCGAATACGCCAAGGAACACAAGGAATTCGCTCGCGCGTTTGAAAGTTTCCCCGGCGACGCCGATTCCCTGTTCCCGGGCTGGCGTGACAAGCTCGGAGCACACAAATAGGTCGCGACCGCTTTTTCTTTTTTGGAACACCTCCCGATGACCGGCGGCAACAGTGACATCGATCAGTATAGAATAGACAGCGAGCCGTATTACCAGGCCATCGGTGATGAAGTCGCGCTGTACGAGGCGGCCTATGGAGAACGGCTGCCGATGATGATCAAGGGGCCGACCGGCAGTGGCAAATCCCGCTTCATTGAATATATGGCGTGGAAGCTCAGGCGTCCGTTGATCACGGTGGCCTGCAACGAAGACATGACGGCGTCCGATCTGGTCGGGCGCTATCTGCTCGACGCCGGCGGCACCCGCTGGCTCGACGGGCCGCTGACCGTGGCCGCGCGTCTGGGTGCGATCTGTTATCTCGATGAAATCGTCGAGGCCCGCCAGGACACCACCGTCGTCATCCATCCGCTGACCGATCATCGCCGCACCCTGCCGCTCGACAAAAAGGGCGAGGTGATTACCGCCCATGCCGACTTCCAATTGGTGATCTCCTACAACCCCGGTTACCAGAGCCTGATGAAAGACCTGAAGCAATCGACCAAGCAACGCTTCACGTCGCTGGTTTTCGATTATGCCGATGCCGGCATGGAAGCCCGGATCGTCGCGACCGAAACCGGGTGCGCGGAAGATCTGGCGACGAAACTGGTCACAATCGCCAGCACCGCGCGCAACCTCAAGGGGCACGGCCTGGATGAAGGCATTTCGACCCGCCTGCTGGTCTACGCGGCGCGCCTGATCGGCCAGGGGGTCGCCCCGACGGCCGCCTGTCGCATGGCCATGGTCGAACCGATCACCGATGATGCGGACATCCGCGACACCCTGCATCACGCCATTGACGCCGTGTTTGGCTGATGCCGCTGACCAATTACGATCTGGCAATCTATCGCGAAAAACTGAAATGCAGTTTCGAGCAACTCGACAACGTCTTCACCGACTGCATGGAAAATGCCCACGCCCGCCTGAGTGAACGCGGGCGGGAAGACTATCTATCCGGCGCCTCGTTGATCTGTCGTATTGGGCGCGGGTTCGAACCCGTCCTGGTTTACCTGGAAGAAATGCCCGAGGTCGCGGAAAAGCTTGGCGAGGGTATGTTGTCGCTGGTGTCGGAAACCGTCTGGACCATTTCCCGAACGCCCAACGGAAAGGCCATTCCGCCGTTCCTCGACACCATCGCGGCAGCCTCGCGCAGGTTGGGCTCCCAGGAACACCTGTGCCGTTATATCGATTTGGTGCTCGACATGATGGACCGCACGACGGGTTCGATCCACGGCTTTCAGACGACGATACCAAGCCCCGGATTACCCGATCTTTTACATCAGGTTCCCTATCTGCTGAGCCAGTTGTCGCTCGAAGGGTTCAAGAATTGGGTCGACTATGGTGTCGACGCCTGTCCCGACCATCCAGATCGCCAGCGCGACTATTTTTCCCTGCAATCGGCCGACAGTCGGGCGATCTTGCAACGGGAACGTCATGGCACCTTGTTCGTCGATCAGGAACGCCGGTTGTACCTTTACATGATGGCCCTGTGGCATGACAAATGCCGCTTCGTTCCCTACGCGCTGGGGTTCGATGAGGTTCGCAGACCGATGCCCTATTTCGATGACCGGGGCATTTGCGTGCCAGATGTGTATGACGACCTGATCGGCAACGACGGGGCAGGGGTTTCCGGGATTGACCGCTACAGGGCATTGATGGCCCATATGGCCGCACATCGGCGCTGGTCAAATGCCATCTTCGCCGATAACTACAGCCCGTTTCAGCGGCTCGCCATCGAAGTGATCGAAGACTGCCGGGTCGAATTTCTCGCCATGCGTCATTATCCCGGACTCGCCCGACTTTGGCGGGCGCTGCACCCGAAACCTATTGAAGGCGATTGCGACCCGGATAAACACTCTTGCATCCGACACCGCCTGACTTTGCTTTCCTACGCCATACTTGAGCCCAGCCACGCCATCGAAAATTCCGATATTTGCGAATTCGCCGGGCGATTTCGGGGGATGATGGAACGCCAAACAACGACCGAGGACGCCGCCGGGTTGGCCATATCCTTTGTCGCCCGAACCCGGATTCAATCGGATCAGTCGGCGGATGTTTACTTCAAGGATACCCTGGTCGATTACCGCGATGACAATCGCCACATGTGGAAATTCATCGAGCTCGGCGACGAAGAGGACATGTTCGACGAACGAGACCCCCCGGCGAAAGAAGACGACGAATTGGAACGGGGCCTGCCGCCGCGTCACTACCCGGAATGGGACCACGGTATCAAGGCCTATCGCCCGGACTGGGTCAGCCTGTATGAAAACTTGCACCCCAGTGGCGACGCCGCCGATATTGACAGGTTGCTTGATAAAAACCGGGTCCTGGCGAAACGCTTGAAACAAATTCTTGATCAGCTGAAGCCGCAAAATTACGTTCGCCAACGCTACCAGGAGGAGGGCAGCGAGCTCGACCTGGATGTCGCCATCCGTTCCCTGATCGATTTCAAATGCGGCGCGACACCGGACCCGCGCATCAATATGAGCCACCGCCACGATGGCCGGGACATCGCGGTATCGCTGTTGCTTGATTTATCGGAATCGGTCGGTCAGAAACCGCCCGGCTGCGAACAGACATTGCTGGAGCTAAGCCAGGAGGCCGTCGCCTTGCTGGCCTGGGCGATCGATCGCCTGGGGGACAGTCTCGCCATTGCCGGGTTTTCATCCAATACCCGCCATGAAGTTCGTTTTCAGCACATCATGGGCTATGGCGAACGCTGGGATGACTCCATCAAGGCCAGACTGGCCGCCATACGGCCCGGCTATTCGACTCGCATGGGCGCAGCCCTGCGACATGCCGGGCAATCCCTGGGCGCTCGGCAGGCCGACAAGAAACTGCTATTGGTTCTGACCGACGGCGAACCCGCCGATATCGACGTCCACGATGACCGCATGCTGATTGAAGACTCGCGCAAGGCAGTTCAGGAACTGGAGCGACAGGGGATCTACACCTACTGCATCAATCTGGACGCCAACGCCGACGCCTATGTGGCCGATATCTTCGGTACTCATTTTACCGTCATCGACCGGGTCGAGCGGTTACCCGAAAAACTGCCAAAGCTCTTTATGTCGCTGACCAAATGAACGATAAATCATCATTCCTTTAAATACCGGAGTCCGATAATGACCGTTAAAATAGCCCCCTCCATCCTTTCGGCCGATTTCGCCCGCCTGGGCGAAGAGGTCAAAGCCATCGACCAGGCGGGATGTGATTACATCCACATCGATGTGATGGATGGCCACTTCGTTCCCAACCTGACGTTTGGACCGCAAATCATCAAATGCATCCGGTCGTGGACCGACAAGCCCTTCGACGTTCACCTGATGATCAACCCGGCGCAACCTTACCTCGAAGATTATGCCGCCGCCGGGGCGGACATCATCACCGTCCACGCCGAGGCCGACAAACATCTGGACAGGTCCTTGCAGGTCATACGGGGCCTGGGCAAAAAGGCCGGGGTGTCCCTGAACCCGGCGACGCCGGAATCGGTCCTGGAATATATCCTCGACAAGGTCGATCTTATTTTGGTGATGTCGGTCAACCCCGGGTTCGGCGGGCAAAGTTTTATCGGCTCGCAGCTGGACAAGATAAAAAATATTCGCAAGATGATCGGCGACCGCCCGATCGAACTGGAAGTCGATGGCGGCGTCAATACGGACACCATCAAATCGGTCATCAATGCCGGCGCCGACGTTGTGGTCGCCGGCAGCGCCGTATTCAAGGGCGATGATTACGCGGCGACCATTGGCGCCTTGCACGGTGCGCTGAAATAGGATTACCCCGCAAACTGTTGAAATAGAAATATATTTCAACTACACCTAATATAACGTACGATTAATTCACAATAATGTTCGTTAGGGTAATTTTCGTGTTTCGACCCCACTTACCGGCCAACTCGGCCCAGAAAATACGGCAACTGAGCCAGCTTCGGACCAAGGTCTGGATCAACCCGCTGCACTTGCGGCAAGGCGCCCTGGTCGTAGGGTCCAAGCTCAACCTGATATATTTCTGGCAAAAAAAGTGGTTCTTCATCGCCATGGCGGTTGGCGGGTTTATGCTCCACATGCCCTTGCCGGAAGGGCTTTCCCATGACGCCCTGGTGGTCCTGACCATGTCGGTCGTGGCGACCATTCTTTTTATTACGGAACCGGTGCCGTTGCCCACGGTGGCGCTGCTGATCATCTGCGGCCAGGTGCTGCTTCTGGGGCTTGATTCGACATCGGTGGCAAAAAGCCTGATGACGGATTCCGTTTTGTTCATCATGGGATCACTGATGCTGGCGGTCGCCGTCGTGAAGCAGAAACTGGACAAACGCATCGCCTGGATTCTGGTCCGGATCACCGGTACCAAAACATCCCGGGTCTGCTTCGGAATATCGGTTCTCTCAGGAATTCTGGCGTCATTTATCGGCGAGCACACGGTCGCGGCGATGATGCTTCCTGTCGGGCTCACCCTGATCACGCTGACCTCGGACGATCCCAAAAAAGTCCGCAATCTGGCCGCCGTCCTGTTGTTGTCAATATCCTACGGAGCCTCGATCGCCGGCATCGGGACGCCATCGGGCGGTGCCAGAAACGCCATTATGATCGGCTATTGGAAAGAGTTTTTCTTCAACCCGACCGACCCGGAAACCTACCACTTCATTGTCGGCTACCTGAAATGGATGATGTACGCCTACCCGATGTTCCTGCTGCAGATTCCGTTCGTCACGCTGATTCTGCTGATGACCTTCCGTCCCGAATACAACGACCTGTCGCGCGCCGTTGTCAAATTGCGGGCCCAGGTGGAAGCGGAAGGACCCATGAAAAGGGGAGACTGGTTTGCGATTTTCCTGTTCTTCCTGATCCTGATCGGCTGGGTCACGATTTCCCACGAGATCGGCATGGGGACCGTCGCCATAATGGGAGCCGCTGCTTTTCTGATCTCGGGTATGGTCCGATGGGACGACATTAATTCCGGCGTCAACTGGGGCGTGGTCCTGCTGTATGCCGCCGCCATATCCCTGGGTGTCGAAATGAAAGTCACCGGCGGGGCCGAATGGGTCGCGGAACATTTTCTTGATTTTCTGGCCCCGCTTGGCGCCCATGAAGGCTTTGGCCTGTGGGTTGCGGTTTCCGCCTTGACCACTGTGGTCACAAATACCATGTCCAATGGTGCCGCCGTCGCCGTATTGGGGCCAATCGTGTTGAAGCTTGCCGTCGTCGCCGAAGAAAGCCCCATCATTCTTGGTTTCATCACCTCGATATCATCGGCATTCGCCTATTTGACCGTGGTTGGAACGCCGGCCTGCACAATTGTTTACGCGTCCGGCTATCTAAAAACGACCGATTTTCTAATTGTGGGCTGGAAAATGGTGCTGATGTCGAGCATCATTATGCTGGTAGCGGCATATTTGTATTGGCCGTTGCTGGGTATTTGATAAAAAAAATTGCGATAGGGGAAGGGATATGGACGAAACGGATGAGAGGCCATCACGCGACGACCGTTTCCGTATACTCGTTTGCCTCGATGGCACCGATGAGTCATATCAAACACTGAAATACGCTGCCAAGCTTGGCGGCGGTGTCGATGCCGACATCGTCTTGCTTTATGTCCGCCCCGCCGACCAGGGGCTACGGTCGGGCGGCATGAACGTCAGTGTGGCCCGCGAAAACATGATGAAATGGGGGCTCGAGCTTCCGGGTATCAAGTACCTGAAAAAAGGCCGCGACCTGTTAATCGAACTGGGCGTGATGGGTGAAGACTGGGAAGAACGCAGCACTCACGTCGGCGTCGAAGGCGACCCCCTGGGTGATAACAAGATCGAATATATCAACAAGGACGGCAAGGAAATCGTCCTCAAGCTGAAGGTCGCCAGCGATATCGCGTCAGGTATCCTTGAACAGTGGGAGCTTGGCCGGTACGACATTATAATTCTTGGCGGTTCCGGGCGCTGGCGGGGCGTCGCCAAATCATTATGGGATCCGGCGGTGGCTGAAAAGGTCGCCGTGCATGCCCCATGTTCGGTCCTGGTCGCGCGCGAACTCGATGTCGGCCACGGGCATTTGATCTGTACCGACGGCTCGGACCGGTCCCTCGACACGGTTCGCAAAGATGCTTACCTGGCGTCTCGTTGCGAGTGCCCGGTGTCGCTGATATCGGTGGCTTTGGATGTGGAAAGCGAGCCCGACGCCAAAAAATATGTCGAACAAGCCCGCCAAGAACTCGAATCCATGGGCATAGAAACGGCGGAAACGATTATCGAGGTCGGCGATCCCGTCGAGGTCATCGTCGAGCGGGGGCCGGACTATTCGGTCATCGTTCTTTCAGATACCGGTAAAACCGGCCTCAAGCGTTTCTTTATGGGAAGTGTCGCCTTCAAGGTGCTGCAGGAATCATACACTTCGGTAATGATCGTCAGGTAATCGCGTCGATTTCCTCGTCGGTCAGGCTGCCCGGTACGACGGTCACGGGAACCCTGAGGCGGCCGGCCATTTTTTGCACCAGATAGGACACCAGTGGCCCGGGGCCATCCGACCCGGTAGATGCGCCGAGCACCAGCAGGGATATATCGGTCTCCTGTTCGATCAATTCCATTAATTGTTCGGAAATAATGCCTTCCCGGATATAGACGATGGGCATTTTCCCGGTGCGTTTATGAACGATGTTCGAGATGATTTTCAGAAGGTCTTCGGCTTCCTGACGGCGCTCTTCACGCATCAGATCACCGACCGACGCCCAATGCTGAAATTCCGCCGGCTCTATGACGTAAAGCAGGGCGACCCGGCCGCCAACACGTTTCGCCCGCGCGCACGAAAATCGCAGGGCCTGGCTCAGTTCCTCACTCTCGTCGACGACACAAAGAAAAGTAAATTCCTTGTCCGTTTCCCGATCTTGCGGTGCATCAATTGAGTCGATATCGCTGTTCATTACGGTGTCCGTCGTTATTGATTATGATTTGCGGAACATGACGCTGGCCAACCACCCCGCCGCAGTCGCAAGTATAATGGCAATTATGCCATAGGAAAGGGCATTCCGGTGGGCGAAATCGTAAATGCTTGCCTCAATGCCGAATTTTTGCACCGCCAGGATGGTCGTATGTTCATCGACAATACGGCTATCGCGAAAGACGAAGACATCGACGCCGTATTCACCAACGGGAACATTGGCGGGGAAATGAAGATTGGTGCGAAAAAGGCTATCGCCTTTGAAATGCACATTCCCGATCTTTTTTCCAAACAATCCCTCGTCTTGTTTGGTCGCAATCAGTCCGGCGCGGAATTCGCCGATCTGCGCTTTGATATGCGCCGGAACCTGATCCGGATTTCTTAACGACAAATCCAGTCCGTCGATGCCGATTTTATGGATCTTGGCAATTTCATCGCTCAGGAATTCCCTGATCGGCCGATTTGCCGCTATGTAGTAAAAGGATGGCACGGCCTCGAAAGTCATTTCGGCGCCATTGGCCCATACGCCCATGACTCGTTCTTTTCGCCGCACCACTTCGTCCTGGAAAGGCCCCCGGACGACGACGACGATATTGGCATTATTGTCATTGTTGAAGGAGCCGAACAACAGCAGGTCAGTGCCGGTAAAACTGGTGGTGATGGGAACCACCGTCTTCGAAAGATCGACGACCAGTTCGCCGGCTTTTGTCTGGCCACTTAGCCCCGGCGTGACGCAGGCCAGAATCGCGAATATGAAAAGGAAACGCATATCAGTGCTCCCCGACAAGGCCGAGAGTGAACATTTCGGCGGGAACGGCGATCAGGTCATAGGAAATTTTTGCGCACACCAGCAACACCATCATGGCCAGCAAGCCGCGCAATTGCTCGCCTTTCAGCTTTACTCCGACCCGCGCCCCGACCTGGGCGCCGACGACGCCACCGGCCAGTAACAGCAAGGCCAGCACCACATCGACGGTCTGGGTGTTAACGGCCTGCAAGACCGTAACGTTGGCGGTAACGAAAATAATCTGGAACAGCGAGGTGCCGATGACCACGGCGGTCGGCATGCCCAACAAATAAATCATCGCCGGCACCATGACGAAGCCGCCGCCAACGCCCATGATGGCGGCCAGCAAACCGACCAGCACACCGATACCGATTGGCAGCAGGGCGCTGATGTACAGGCGCGATCGCCGAAACCGGACCTTGAATGGCAATCCGTGCATCCAGTTGTGGGTGCGTTTGGCCGGCGCGATCTGCTTCTTGCTGCGCCGCATGGCATTGATGCTTTCAACAAGCATCAGCGAGCCGATGGTGCCGAGGAAAATCACATAGGAAAGTTTAATCACCAGATCGAGTTGGCCAAGACCACGCAGAAATGCGAACAACATGACGCCCAAAGACGACCCGAGCACGCCGCCAGCAAGCAGCGCGAAACCCATTTTGAAATCCACATTGCCACGCTTCCAATGGGCCAAAACCCCGGAAACGGATGACGCCACGATCTGGTTTGCTTCGGTCGCGACGGCAACGGCTGGGGGAATACCGATAAAAATCAGTAGTGGTGTCATCAGGAATCCACCGCCAACACCAAAGACCCCCGACAAAAACCCGACGCCGCCGCCCATGCCGAGAATCAGAAAAATATTGACCGACATTTCAGCGATAGGGAGATAAATTTGCATGAAGGCGCAATCAGACTTTCAGGAGAATTGCCAGCAGTAAGGTCATTCCGAAATATCCCGGTACTTCGGAAGATCAGCGAGCAATCGACAACTAACAGCCTGAAACCGAAGAATAAATATTGAAAACAGGAGGTGTCTACACCACTTGGGTGAAGATTAGGCGCTTCTAATGTAAATCCCCTCGTATGTCAACCGTCATCTCGGTTTCCGGCGGAATTAATATTCTTACAGGGCTTTGCATACAGGCGATACAGCACCTCGATTATGGCCCTGGATTTGGTCCCTTCCAGCGAATATTTAACCGCCTGCCCGGCCCGTTGCGTGGCGACCAGATTATGATCTCGCAATACCGCCAGATGTTGCGAAATCGCCGACTGGCTCAACCCGATGAAGCCCTCAATTTCGCTAACGGTTTTTTCGCCATTGACCAAATGGCACAAAATCATCAGGCGCGTCTCGTTGCTCATGGCCTTAAGCAATATGCTTGCTTCGATATGACCGACCATGGCCGCGTCTGCGTCGCCGAAATGATGTTGCTGCTTTACATTCATAAACATTAGATAAAGCTAATACATTGACCGTGTCAATAGTGGGGTCTTGGGCGGACACTATGCGAAAGGTAAATTGATTGTGATTTCCGCCGCCGGGCATGGCCTGTCACGACATTTTCAGAGTACAATCAGCAGGTATATTTAACCACCGGTTGCCATAGGAGAGCAGCGAATGTCAGGCAGAGTTATTGTCGCCATCTTGTTAACCATTTTTATCCAGACCCAGACTCTGGCGCCGGCCCATTCGGCATCGGACAATTTGTTGCCCGAGGCCGCCGTTGGTGAAAACGGCCTGCACACCCAATCCTGGTTTCACGAAGGATTTCTTGATTTAGGCGAGGATTTGAAAGACGCGGCGGCGGAAGGCAAACGTCTGGTCATTATTTGGGAACAGAAGGGATGCCCCTATTGCAAACGAATGCACGAAGTCAACCTGCGCATTCCCCGTATTGTCGATTACATCAAAAAGAATTTCACCGTTATCCAGTTGAATTTGTGGGGCGACCGTGAAATCACCGATTTCGACGGCGACGTCTTGAGCGAAAAACAACTGGCCAACAAATACGCCGTTTTGTTTACCCCGACCATCCAGTTTTTCCCGGAATCACTGGAACAAGTGGCCGGTCTTCCGGGTCACAAAGCCGAGGTCGTCCGCATTCCGGGATATTTCAAGCCGTTCCACTTTTACTTTCTGTTCCGGTATGCTTTTGACAAGGGCTACGAAGAGCAGCCTAATTTCCAGCGCTGGCTTGGCGGTGTCGGCGACAAACTGGATGCCGCGGGGGTCAAGTATGATCTGTGGGCCGATCAGTTGCCGGAAAAATTACCGCCAGGGTTTTAGCCAATCTGGCTGAACACAGGGAAGGTATCGAGCAACCACTGCGAGGCTTCGGCCAGGGAGCCGGTGAATATGGCGACACCGGTGACCACCAGCAGCACGCCGATGGTGATTTCCACCTTGCCCAGGTGTTTTCTGAACCGGGCCATGAACGTCATAAACGGCTTGACCGCCAGCGCCGCGATCAGGAACGGAATTCCGATACCCGCGGCATAGGTCGACAACAGGGAAGCCCCGTACCAGATCGAATCGCCGCCAGCGGCGACCATCAGAATGGTCGCCAGGATTGGCCCGACGCAAGGTGTCCATCCAAAGGCGAAGGCCAGGCCCAGAAGATAGGCACCGATCAGGCTGGTTGGTTTGTCTTCGATGTGAAAGCGTTTTTCGAAATTCAGGAACCCGATCCTGAACAGGCCCATATAATGCAGGCCGAAAATAACGATAATGACCCCGGCGATCTTGCTCAGGACATCGATGTTACTGACAATCGCCTGGCTTAAAACTGTCGCCGAAGCACCCAGCAAGACGAAAACCGTACCGAAGCCGATGACGAAGGCGAAGGATGAAACAAAGACACGCCGCGATACCTCCCGATCGACACCGCCCTCGGCGGTTAATTCATCAAGCGACGCGCCCCCCAAAAAACACAGGTAGGCGGGAATTAACGGCAGAACACAGGGCGAGACAAAGCTAAGCAAACCGGCACTCAAGGCACCGGCATAGCTAATCTGAAATGGGTCCATGTGTGTTCATCCGTTTCTTTTAAAATCAGGTGCCCGATGGTGCCCGCCAAAACCGAAAATCACAAATAACGATCGCGTGTTAATGATTAGGTGGAAACCCTTACAAGCCACTGATTTTGATATTGGTGTTTTCCGGCACATTAACGACCTTTTTCTTCTTCAGGTAATCGGTCACAACATCGTAAATCGCCGGTCCTTCGGTCGCTTCATTGACCGATGCCCAGCCACTGACAACATAGCTTCTGGCGGGATCAATCGGATCACCGGTGCGCAACAAAGTCATATCGGATATTCTTGAACCGATGGGTTTCGCCACGTCGATGGCATATCCCATGCCGCCGACCCGCACCATATCGCCGCCCTGCTGATAGTAGGGATCCGTGTTGAACAGATTGTCGGCGACATCTTCCAAAATGGTTTTCAAGAATTCACCGGTCATCTCGTTGCGATAGCAGGCGGGGTAGGTGATTGCGGTCTGGGTATAGACATCGTCAACGGTGATATCGGATCCCGAAGGAACCGTACGGCCCCACCGGAACCCCGGCGACAAGGCAATTTCGGCATCCCGTTCCTGCAGCATCGCCTGGCAAATCAGGTCATCGAAGGTGCCGTTGAAATTTCCGCGCCGGTACAGGGTGCTGTCGGTTTTCGCCAATACCGTCGAGAGCTCCTTGTCGTGGGGAGCGCGAATGTCTCCGATAACTTTCGCCAATTCCGGATCGGGCGCTATGGCATCGGAAAAAACCGGCATCAGCTTGAAGCTGAAATCCTTGACCTTCTTGTTCTGCACATCCAGGTCAAGCCGGCCCAGGAACTTGCTGTGAGATCCCGTCGCCACCAGCAAGGTATCGTTTACCTTGACGACGCCGGGAATGGCGTCATGAGTGTGTCCGGTCAGGATGACATCGATACCTTCGACACGGGAAGCCAGCTTGCGGTCAACATCGAAACCGTTATGGCTGGCCAGGACAATCAGGTCGGCGTCTTCGGCGCGGGCACTTTCGACGTGGCCGCGGACAATGTCTTCCTGAATCCCGAACGACCAATCGGGAATCATATAGCGCGGGTTGGCGATGGGCGTATAGGGGAACGCCTGACCGATGACGGCGACTTTAACGCCGCCGCGCTCGAAATAGTGAGTACTTTCAAATACCGGTTCCTCGAACGCGGTATCGCGCACATTGCCGGCAAGAAACGGGAAATTGCATTTTTCGACCAGTTCCTTGACCCGCTCGGCGCCATAGGTGAATTCCCAATGTGCGGTCATGACATCGACGCCAAGGGCGTTCTGGACGGTAACCATGTCTTCGCCAAGGTTTTTCAGGGACGTATAAGATCCCTGCCAGGTGTCGCCGTTGTCGACAAGCAGGGTATTGCCCGGGCGTTCGGCGCGAACGGCCTTGATCAACGTCGCCATATGGGCCATGCCGCCGACGCGGCCGTACTCCCGTGCCAGCCGGGTGAAATCGTCGCTGGAAAAGGCATAGGCGTCACTGGAGCCGGGGGTCAGGCCAAAATTCTTCAGAAAATCCTTGCCCGTTAGATGGGGCGTCAGGCCGTTGACGGCTCCGACACCGATGTTGACGGATGGCTCACGAAAATAAAGCGGCACCAACTGGGCGTGACAGTCGGTGAAATTAAGCAGCGTCACTTGCCCGAGGGGTTTGAATTTAAGGATTTCATCCTGGGTAATCTTGCGGGCGGCGGCGGCCGCGGTAATCCCACCCAGCGGGGCCATCATGGCCGCGGTGGCGGCGGTTACCTGCATAAAATCTCGGCGTGTCAGCATGGAAGGGGGCGACTCCTGGAAACAACGGTATTAAGAATAAAATGAAAAAAACGGGCGGCACCCGGAATTACCGTGTCGCCGCCCGTCCTCTGGAATAGAGCCTTGAGATCAGTTCCTGACAGAAGGAGTTTCACCCAAAAGGCCGTTGGCGCGGTGCGATATGAAAAGTTCCAAATTGGTATACTCATCAGACCCCTGCTTGTAGGGTTCCGCCCGCACGTTCGAGTTGCAGCCCCGGAAACGGCGATGCAACGAGCCGATCTTCTGCCATTTCAAACGATAGGTCGGGAAGCCGTTCGGCAGTCCATTGGTCAGAATGTTGGCGCGAATATACATTCCGGGATAATCCGTGTGGCAATTCTTGCACGACAGGTCCAACCCGCCACGGCGCTCATTATAGAAGGCTTTGCCCGCTTCGTAGAATGGAGCCGCCTTGCCGGTGATGGAGACGTTGAGAGGCATGCCTCGAGATTGCAATTTAACGAAGGCAGTCGTTCCCAGCATCTCGTCACTTTCCCACTTCCAGGCTTTCGCCTTCATGCGTTTGGTCCGGCAATTGTTGATTTCATCCTGAACCGTCCGCAACTTTCCGTCTTCTTCGCTGTACTTGGGATAAGTGACGGATTTACCTTTCATGCCGGAGGCGTCGGTGCCATGGCATTCGGCGCAGGATTTACCCGCTTCGCCATCGACCTTCGACCACTGCTCTTCGCCGATATCGACCCAGATAAACGCCGGGTTATCAATATCGTCGTTCTGCATGGCCTGTGTTTCGGCCCCCGCATAATCATATCCGGACTGAAGGACATCCTGTTCCGGAGCGCAAGCGACAAGCAGGACGCCCAAGCCAATAAATCCGGCTACCCGCTTGATATGTTTAGCGTATGTCATATTAAAAACCTTCCCTGTATGTATTCCCTAGGAGACAGTGATCTTTGCCTGGGCCGATACCTTCTTTCCGGCATCGTCGGTCCAGGCGAAATCAAACGTCCCGCTTTCGGTCGCCTTCGCAAAAAAGGCGAAATACGGGTTCGCGGCAACCGCCGGATGAAGGGTTGCACTGATGACTTCCTTGCCATTGAAATTGCAAGCAAAGCTATTGATGATCATGCGCGGGATCAGCTTGCCGGTCTTCTTGTCCTTGCGTACCCCGGTTTCCATATTATGGGAATACAGGGTCTTGATTTGGATGAGTTGTCCCGCTTTGGCTGTCTTCGGGACTTTAACGCGAGGTTTTTTAGCCATGGTAAATTTCTCCTGAATTCCTGGGTCAGCCGCCGCAGCCGCCGATGGTGACTTTGACCTGTTTCGATCCGCTGTAAATCGATCCGTCACTCATGACGGCAACAGCACGAACCTTTTGAGTCTTGCCAAGCCGCAATCGGGTCGAAACTTCCGCCTTGCCCATACTTGGGCTCATGTTGAAAGAAATCACCTGAGGACTGGGGTTTCCTTCGGCGGCGACATGGACATATTTAACGTGGTCTTTGTCGGTCATCGGGCTATCGATGACGATGGTGATCGGAACGGTCGCGCCGTTTTCCGCGATTTCCGGCAATTTCAAGGTAATTTTGCCTTCTTTTGCGGCGCCACCTGCCATCTTCATCAGATATTTTGACGCAGCATCAGGACTCGCCATCGCGTCATTGCCTACCATGCCGCTTCCGGCCAATGCCAAGGCGCCGGCGCCAACGGCTTTAAGCACCTGACGGCGACCCAAGGCCGTGTTTGTTTTCATAAATACAGACATTTGATTTCCTTATTCGTGTGGGAAGTTCCCCAGGATCAGCCCTTGAGGGTCTTCAGATACGCAATGATATCTTCGACATCCTGAGCCTTCAGGATCGTTTTCCCCTGAAATTTCTTCAGGACCCTGTTCTTGGCGACCTTCAAAAACGACGGCATAATGGTATCGGGGTTGAGAACCTTGGGGTCGACCATCCGCATCCTCATTTCAGCCTCGCTCATGTAACTGGCGACGCCGGACAAATTCGGCCCGATTTCGCCATGAAACTGCTGTTCTGGGATGGGCATGACGTGACACGCCAGGCAATTACCCATTTTCTTGCTGATGGCAAGCTTCTTACCATTCGCCGGATCGCCGGCCTTGCCGGTCAACGAAGCGGGAATCGTACTGTTTACGACTTTATATTCCCCTGCCTGGGCGCCTGTAACAAGCGCTCCGCAGAGGACGGCACCGAGAACGGCGCCTGTCAGTTTGCTGTAGGTCATTGTCCCTCCCTATAGCGGTTTCATGTGGCGATAAAATACGCCTACACATCAAACTCGATCGGATCGGCAGGAAGCAAATGTACGGATCCCCTGGCGTCCCGAACTAGCAACTTTCGTCCTGATTGTTTCAGGCTTCTTATATGATAGTTTTATAAACTAACCGAATTTTGGAACTAAAGGCAAGGGGATAAATTGCCGGAAATACGCCAATTTATTTAGCTAATCATGGGAATATCGTAATTTATCAGGGAATTCCAGAACCAAGCCCTTTTTTAATCAGGGTTTTCCCCAATACGCTTCCGAACGAATATTTATCGAGCCTATTCGCCGGATACCAGGGCCTTGATCGCGCCACCCAGGCTGCCTTCTTCCATATATTTGAGCCCGACCAGGCCGCCGACAACAATCGAAATCAAGGCGATCAGAGACCCCAGTGCCAGGGTCGAAAACCCGGTAATTCCTTGGCCGACCGTACAGCCCAGGGCGACGACGCCGCCGATCCCCATGATGGCGGCGCCGAACAGGTGCCGTTTCATGTCTTCGGTGTCGCTGAAAGCTTCGATATGGAACGATTTTGTCACCATCGCCATCAGGAATGACCCGACGATGACGCCGCCAACGGTGGCGATGCCAAAATTGATCGTCGCCCCGGTAAAGGTCATCAGGTATTGAATGCTTTCGCCGGCGGGGCTGACAAAGGTAAATGAAAACAGGGGCAGGGGTTCAAATTCATCGAAGCCCAACACACCGGTGATCCACCAGCCACCGACGACCAAGGCGCCAATAATCAATCCACCCAGGATGTCATTACCCGACGATCTGAAAGAGCCATCCTTGAAGCAATAAATCAGCAGCATTCCGGCGACGACGGCGGTGACGGCCAGCCGGACACTTTCGGCCTCGCGGCCAAGCACGGCGGCGACCATATCGACAATGCCCTGCGACGGCAGCCCCATTTCGGCAAGATCGATATTGGAAAATGCTTCAAATTCCAGGCGGGCGATGCCGATCAATCCGCGCAGGGTCATGTAGGCGAAGATGCCCATGATGATTACGACGACGATCGATTTCAAGTTGCCGCCACCGATTCGGACCAGGTTTTTATTGGCGCAGCCGCCCGCCATGGTCATCCCGAAGCCAAACATCAGGCCGCCTATGATAGCGCCCAGCCAGCCGAAATTTGTCGTTTGATAGATCGATTTGTAAAGATCGACGATTTCCATCATTTGTAGCGTTTGCGCGCCAATGATGGCGACGGCAATGGCCAGCAACCAGGCCCTGAAACGATTGTAATTGCCCATAAAAACAATGTCGGACAAAGACCCCATGGTGCAGAAATTGGTCCGGTTGGCGGTCGCGCCGAAGACCATGCCGGCGATAAATCCGGCTATTCCGACAACGGATGTGACGGGCAATTCTTCCATGGAAATTCTCCCCAACTGGATAAAACGGGACGGGCGCTCATGGCTTACCTGCTCGTTTGGCGGCGGGTATCCTGATCTGTGGGAGACGTATATAATATAATTTTTCGATTTAGTATATTCAGTTTTTCTTATTTTCACTTCACAAGGAATTGACCTGCCTGAAATGGCGTTTGCTATAGTGTGGTCAATATATACTACCTACAACTTGCCTGATCATCCTAGATTGCGTTATATTAGGCGTTTCTAATTACTCATCACGTTTGAACAAACAGATAAAAAACCGCAGGCGACGGCCTAGCAACTAGGAGAGGTTATCATGACTGTAGAAGGCGACAACGCCAAATCGATGTCACTTATTGTCACCAAGGGCACCCTGGACTGGGCCTATCCGCCCTTTATTCTGGCCACTGCGGCGGCTGCCATGGACGTTAAGGTCACCATGTTTTTCACTTTCTATGGCCTGCAATTGCTGAGGAAAAATCTGGATCACCTGCAAATTTCCACGCTCGGCAATCCGGGTATGGAAATGCCGATGATGGGCATGCATATGACCATGCCTAATTTGATGTCGGCCATTCCCGGTGTCGATGCCTTGTGCACGTCCATGATGAAAAATCTGATCAAGAAAAAAGGCATTGCCTCTATTCCTGAATTGCGCGAAGCGGCGATCGAATCCGAAGTCGAGATGATCGGCTGTCAGATGACCATGGATATGTTTGAATTTGGCAAGGAAGATCTGATCGACGGCATCGAAATCGGTGGCGCCGCGATGTACATGGAAGGCGCCCTGAAGGCGGATGTGAATCTGTACATCTAAGAACGGGTATTTGATCTGGCGAGGGAGGTTCGAGGAATGAATTCGGCCGGTGCCAAGCTTCCGTTATCCTTTGATCTTGGCGACGTAGCAGAACTTTCGACCGGAGAGACCGAAAAACCGCTTTCCCGGTTGTTCGCCCTGTGTAACGTCGATCAACAGAAGGAATTCGTCCCGGAAAAGCGTTCCTTCAGGATCCATGGTCATTCGACGACAATAAGGCTGGAACGCGCCTATTGGACCGTGCTTGAACTATTGGCGGGAGAAGAAGAAATGACCGTCGCCATGCTGGTGACCCGTATTCATGATCATTGTCAAATCGCCAACGAGAAAAATCTAGCGTCCTGTTTGCGCGTCGTGTGCCTGAAATTCATCAACGTATGCACTTGATAAATATCTAATATACGGTGTATGTTTTCAACCATCTAATAGTGGAGTGTAAAAAAAATGACGACGACACTTGATACCAAAGGCATGAATTGCCCGCTGCCGATCCTCAAGGCGAAGAAAGCCCTCAAGGAGCTGAACGGTGGCGAAAACCTTCAGGTTCTGTCGACGGATCCGGGTTCGGTAAAAGATTTCGAGGCATTTTGCCGCTCGACCGGTAATGAGCTTATTGAAAGTAATGAAGACGCCGGTGTTTACACTTATCTGATTAAAAAATCAGCGTAACAGATTGAATATTAATGAAAAATAATAAAGGCCGGGTTCAATTTAGGGAATCCGGCCCTATTATTTTTTTATCCTGTACGCGTAATTTTGGATTGACCATGGCCCGTTCGCAGGTTTTTCGATTTATTCCAGGATTGGCAAAGGCCTTGGTCTTTGTCGCCATCTTCCTGACGATTACGGGTGGCGGGTCACGCGCCCGGGCCGCCGAACTTGTGATGTTTGAAAGCTCCGCCTGTACCTGGTGCGAAGCCTGGAACAAGGAAGTCGGGGTCATTTACGACAAGACGCCGGAATCGAAATTGCTTCCCTTGCGGCGGGTCGATGTCGATGATGACAGACCGACTGACCTGGAACATGTCGGCGGCATTATCTACACGCCGACGTTTATAGTCCTGGAAGACGGCAAGATAATAGGGCGAATCATTGGCTACCCCGGCGAAGATTTCTTTTGGCAATTGTTGGGAGAAGTCGTCAAAAAAGTCGAACACCGGCAGGCAAGCAAATCTTAAATCGCATGATCCGGTCCTTCATATTTCGGGCCATAGCCGCAAGTTGTCTGATATTTCTGTCTGTTGGTGACGTCTCGGGCGAAGAAAATCTGATTTCCTACAAATCCATGTCGATGGACCTGGCCTTGAAGGCGGCCACATCGGCGATGCAATCCTGCCGCGATCAGGGGTATCAGGTATCCGTGGCGGTGATCGAAAGAGGCGGCGCGACGCAGGTCATTCTTCGGGACCAATTGGCCGGAATTTTCACCCCGGACATCGCCCTGCGCAAGGCCAAAACCGCCCTGAATTTTTGGACCAACACCAGCAACCTTGTCGAACCGACCAACAGTGGCAAGCCGGCATCCGGTTTGCGGCATTTTCCCGATGCCATCTTTCTTGGCGGCGGCGTCCGGGTCGAAGCCGGCGGTATAGTCGTCGGCGCGATCGGCATATCGGGGGCGCCGAGCCCGAATATCGATGAAGCCTGCGCCAATGCCGGCATTGAATCCATCAGCGATATCCTCGATTTTTAGCGAACCAGACGGGCTCGGGCGCTCAAAGAAACTTTATGTATGGTTTTATTAAGAACCTGTATTTATGTTTCGTATTCGGTATAGAATCGCGGCGTGTCAGTAAAAAAAACATCGTATGGACAATAACATAGACAGTTCCGGTACTGACGACGGCCAATCGGATTGGTCTGATTTCACAGATGCCGACTGGGCGTTTCATCTGATCGAACAAATACCGGACATGGCTTGCCTGTGCCACAATGGCATGATTTCCCACGTCAACACCGCCGGCCTGGAAATGCTCGGGCTCAAATCCGTCAAGCGATTACAGGGCCGCCCTTTTTCTGAATTTCTGCATCCTGATTACCGCGATATTGTCGATGATTTGCTGGTCCGAAAGTTCGTAGAACGCGGGCCGTTTTCGGTAAAATTCCAGCGCGGCAAACATACCAGCATCGATGCTGAAATTATCGTCTCGCCCATCGGAAATACCGACAGCGGCCTGGTCACCGTACTGGCGCGTGATATTACCGACAAAATACGGATTACCGAATCCCTTCTAAGAAGTGAAAACCGCTATCGCCAGCTTGTTGAAAAGGCGCTGAACCTTATCTGCATATGCGAAGACGGGTATATTACGTACATCAATTCCGCCGGGTCCAGGACCCTGCATGAAAAAAACCATTCGAAAATGATCGGGCGTCAGCTCAAAAGTATTGTTCACCCCGACTACCGGGATATCCTGACCGATGGCTTGGCCGCCCTGGCCGAGGAATTGGAAAACCCTTCTGGATCAGGCTCATCCTTACCGATCAAGTTAGTATGCGTCGATGGCGATGTCATCGATGTCGAACTCGCGGTTATTTCATTTGGTGGCCCCGGTGAAGATATATTCATGCTGGAGGCCCACGACATTACCCGTCGCCTGCAGGCGACGCGCACCATACGCGAGCGCGAACAACGCTTAAACGGAATCATGAATTCCGTCGCCGATGCCATCATCACGACAGACGATACCGGCATTATCTTGTCCTATAACCCGGCGGCGGAAAGAATATTTGGCCATACGGCAGCTGATGTCGTCGGCAAAAACATCAATCTGATTATTCCCGGAACGCACAAGGAACGGCATAACCAGTATTACCGTGCCTACCTGAAAACCGGACAAAAAAGCATTATTGGCTCAATTGGGCGTGAACTAGAGGCGTTAAAGGCCGACGGAACGATCTTTCCTGTCGAACTTTCCGTTACCGAATTACGGCTTGATGGGCGCCGGTTTTTCACCGGAATTATTCACGATATAACCAAACGCAAACAGGCCGAAAATGAACTGCGCCGGGCCCATGACGAACTCGAAATCCGGGTCAAGGAAAGAACCAGCGAACTGACCCAGGAAATTATCGAACGGAAAACCGCCGAAAAAAGCCTTATGTTGGCAGCCGAGGTTATCGCCAATTTGACGGAAGCCGTCGTCATCGTCGATAAGAATTTCAAGGTATCGAGCGTAAATCCCGCATTTTCCGAAATATCAGGATACGGGGCCGGCAAGATCATCAACAAGCGCCCGCCTTTTTACAAGGCGCTGAAAAAAGACCGCAACCAGTTTGAAAGAATGAATACCGAGTTGGCGGCAAAAGGCTATTGGGAAGGAGAAATTTGGACAACCAGACAAAATGGCCAGAGATATGCCATCCGCCTATCCATTTCGGCGATCATATCCGAAGGCGGAAAGGACCTTCAGCACGCCATCGTCTTTAACGATATTACCAAGCGCAAGCAGGATGAAGAACGGATTTATTTCCAGGCCAATTACGACCCTTTGACGGAACTCCCCAACCGGACCCTGTTTCAGGACCGTTTGCATCAGGGCCTGTTCACCATGGCCCGTGCAGACCGCAAGCTGGGTTTGATGTTCCTGGATCTCGACGGATTCAAGGAAGTTAACGACAACCACGGCCACGATATCGGCGATTTGTTGCTTCAGGAAGCGGCGAAGAGGCTGCAGAACTGTATCCGTGAGGGTGACACCGTGGCACGGTTGGGCGGCGACGAATTTACCGTCATCATGCCAAATCTTGTCGATCCGACAGACGCCCGCCTTTTGGCGCAACGCATACTCGAGACCATATCGGCGCCATACCATCTCAAGGGTCAAGAATCCGTCATATCGGCCAGTATCGGCGTGACTATTTATCCCGACGATGCTTCCGAAGCGAGTGATCTGGTTAAAAACGCCGATGTCGCCATGTACCGGGCGAAAGAGAAGGGCAAGGCGAATTTCCAATTCTTCACGGCAGACCTGAACGAAAAAATTCAAGAAAGGCTGATCCTTAAAAACGGCCTCGTCAAGGCTCTCGAAAACGGCGAATTTGAGCTTCATTACCAACCGAAAATGAACATTCAAACCGGACAAATTACCGGCGTCGAAGCCTTGATGCGCTGGAACAATGAGACATTGGGTAATGTATCGCCGGTTAAATTCATTCCCGTTCTCGAAGAAACCGGATCAATCGTCGAGGTCGGTGAATGGGCGTTGCGAACGGCCTGCCAGCAACACAAATTATGGATCGCCGAGGGATTGCCGCCAATTCGCGTCGCGGTCAATCTGTCGGCCCGACAATTGCGGGAAGAAACATTTGTCGCCAACGTCGAAAAAATCATGAAAGAAACAGGAGCGACGCCACAAAGCCTTGAAATCGAGATCACCGAAAGCATGGTGATGTCGGATGCCACGAATGCCGTTGCCGCGTTAATGGAACTAAACGAATTGGGTTTACATATCGCGATGGATGATTTCGGAACCGGTTATTCGTCATTGAGTTATTTGAAAAATTTCCCCATTCACACCATCAAGATTGACCGCTCGTTCGTATCCGATATCGCCACCAGCAATGACGACACAGCCCTGATCCGGACGATCATTCAATATAGCCACAATACCGGTCGCAAAGTCGTCGCCGAAGGCGTCGAAAACGAGGAACAATTATCGATTCTAAAGAGCCACGGGTGCGATGAGATTCAGGGTTATTTTTTCAGCAAACCAATGCCCGCCGATCAATTGACCGGTTTTCTTAAAGATAAAAAATTCACCGTCAAGGCGACGTGATCAAGCCTCGTTCCAGGTGCAACTCATATGCAATTCCCCGGCCGTATTGGCGATTGTAGCGAGGCAGGTTTTCGCACTTTTTGGCGGGATCCATGCGGCAATTCTGACTTCATACTGGTCGCCTTTCCCGCCAGGAATATCTTCTGAATTCAGCCGCACAATATTGGCGTTGAACTGAATAAAGACTTCGCTCAACCGGGCGATAAGGCCGGGTCTGTCGCCGCCTTTCAGGCTGATCCTGTGGGTAATATGAGCCGTTTCACCATGCACCGGGGAAAGCTCGAATTTGGTAATGGTAATTTCCGCATCTTCAAGTTCGTCCAGGGCCGCCAGTTCCTCTTTTAGCCGCTCGGCGGATAAATCTTCCGGCAAGGAACATACGGCGGTGAATTCTGCACCGCCTCCGAGGACGGCGAAAGTGGTGTCGCCCAAGTTTACTCCCAAATCAAACAGCTCCCCCGTGACAGCGGAAATCAGGCCTATCCGGTCAGGGCAGATGATGGAGACAAGTACTGTCGTCGTCATGATTTTGATCTATCCTGTAGCGTCAGCCGCGATGAATTAATGCCGGGTTACGAATATATCCAAATTTTACAGGTTTTGTCAGTCATTGCGACGTATTCTTGTATAAGAATCGGTTGAGGACAAACATATGCTCTCTCGGGTGCTCCTGGTGCGGATCATTTTCCAGGCAGGTTTCTTTTGCCTGTTGGCGGCGTTTCCGTCATCTGATCAAGCCATTGCGGCTTCAGAAAATACCGCCGGAACCGACCAGGCCTATTTGTATGAACACCCGCGGCAAGGATATTTTATCGGCATTCCCGTCAATGTCATTTTCCAGGACAGGGGAGACGAACGTGGAATCGCATTAAAATCCAGAAAAGGATACCAGGTTACGGTTCAAACGAATGCGACTGATCCCGGCCAGGACCTGATGAACATGCTATCTCGCCTGGAATCAAAATACCTGGGAAATGGCAAGCCCTGGTCGCGCAAATTCGAGCAAAGCGAAACGCGCGTCGCCGGTTTAAATGCGGTCGATGCCTTGTATGAAGGGGCGGGCGTCAGGGTTCGTGTCATCATCGTTCGTGGATCAAGGCTTGATTATGTTTTTATCTTTCTCGCCTCGCCGCTGAATTTCCAAAAACTTGTCACCGAATTTGACTGGGTATTGGCCAATTTCAGGGCGGCGCCGGGTGACTATGGCAAAACGCCGGTGTCGATGGGCAACGAGCAGAATTTTAAAATTTTTAGCGGGCCGGGTTTGGGGTACACGGTTAATTACCCGCCCGGCTGGATTGCCGAACGCCAGGGAAACCATGTCCTCGTAATCGGCGGCAAGCCCGGGACTCCTGCTTATTTCGCGACGATCAATTTACAAAACATCAAGAAGCCCGATACCCGGGCGGAACCGGATAAGGCCGTTTCCACCGCCCTGCGAGATTTAAAAATTCGAATTTCGTCGACTGACCGCCACGCCCAATTTTCGGATGAAGGGCCTTATGAATACCTAAAGCCGGGTGTCAGGCTTGCCGGGGGCCAATTCACGGTGGTCTATGATCAGGGAAAAATTCGCTACAAACAGTGGACGATTGTGCTGCCCCGTCCTAATGAAGACATCATCCATATCTGGTCGTACGCCGCACCCGTCGATTCATTTTTTGAGTATGGCGCCGTTGCCAAGTCTGTTCTGGAATCCTGGACCATTGATCCGGGACCTTGATAAGGGAAATTGCTATGGCTGAAAGCATTCACGAGAGAATAATCTTCAAAGCCGGAGACAGAATTTTCAGTGAGGGAGAGAAGGGCTATCGGGCCTTTATCATCCAGGAAGGCGAAGTCGAAATTATCAAGGAAATAGATAATAAGGAAACCGTTCTGGCGACTGTCGGCAAAGGCGGCATTATTGGCGAGATGGCGTTAATCGACGACAGTCCGCGCATGGCATCTGCACGGGGAGTTTCCGGCGGCGTGGTGGTCGTCGTGACAGCGGATATGTTTAAAGAGAAAATGGACAAAACGGACCCCTTCATACGGGGCCTGTTAAGAATTCTGGCCGATCATTCACGCAATCTTTCAAAAGAAAACGTTTCACTTAAATCCAGGCTGGGCGACCCTTCACCGAAACCTGAAAAGCAACCCGAATAATGTTGCAAGGCTTTTCAACGCATCAAATATCCACCGAGGGTGTGACCATTCACCTGGCGACGGGCGGCAACGGGCCGCCCTTGTTGCTGTTGCATGGCTATCCGCAAACCCACCATATGTGGCACAGGATAGCGCCGCCGCTGGCCAGGGATTACACCTTGGTGATGCCCGATCTTCGAGGCTATGGCGACAGTTCCAAACCCAAAAGTGATGCATCCCATTTTGCTTATTCGAAAAGATCGATGGCGCTCGATCAGGTCCGGGTAATGGCGTCATTGGGGTACGATGCGTTTTACGTCGCCGGGCATGATCGGGGGGGCAGGGTCTGTCATCGCATGGCGCTGGATTTCCCAAAGCAGGTTCAAAAGGCGGCCGTACTGGATATCGTTCCGACCCATAAGCTCTACACCACCGTGAACCAGCAACTCGCCACCGGGTATTATCATTGGTTTTTTCTGATCCAGCCTTTTGATTTGCCGGAACGATTGATCGGTGCCGACCCGGAATATTATCAGCGGGTCAAATTGGGGCACTGGAGCGCCGGCATGGAAGGGTTCAGCGACGCCGCCCTGGCCGAATACATTCGATGTTTTTGCAATCCCGAAACCATTCACGCCACTTGCGAAGATTACCGGGCCGGGGCAAGCATTGACCTGCGGCACGACGAGGCGGATATGGCGCAAAAGGTGATCTGCCCTTTGCTGGTGTTGTGGGGGGAAAAAGGCCTGATGGAACGTAACTATGATGTCCTGGAAACATGGCGAGAACGGGCCCGGGATGTCCGTGGAAGGGCCATCGACTGCGGCCATTTTTTGGCCGAAGAGGCGCCCCGGAAAACGGCCCGGGAACTTTCTGCGTTTTTTGGCCAGTGATGTGTTGCTTTCTCGCTCGCCGTAATAGATGTTCCACTCATGAATACCGAAAATAAGGACAATGATCAGCAATCTGGCGCCGCCGATGCCGGCGCGGACGATGCCGTCTTCGTCCCCGGGAAGATCGGTTTTCTGGGTAGGCTACGGGCGTATTTTCTTGCCGGCGTTCTTATCACCGCGCCGATTTTCATTACATTCTATCTGGCCTGGCTGTTTATCAACTTTGTCGACAGCAAGGTAACGCCCCTTATTCCGTCGAAATACAATCCGGAAAGCTATTTGCCGTTCGGTATGCCGGGGCTCGGCCTGATCGTGTTGGTGGTCGTGTTGACCATGATCGGCGCATTGACCGCCGGGTTCGTCGGCCGGCTTTATTTGCGCACGAGTGAACGGCTGCTCAACCGTATGCCGGTCATCAGGGGGGTCTACGGCGCCATCAAGCAAATTCTCGAAACCGTCCTGGCCCAGCAGTCGAATGCTTTTCGCGATGCCGTCCTGGTCGAATACCCGCGTCGCGGTATCTGGGCCATCGCCTTCATCACCGGCACGACCAAGGGAGAAGTCCAAAGCCTTACGGAAGAAGAATGCATCAACATCTTCCTGCCGACGACACCGAATCCGACATCGGGATTCCTGCTGTTCGTGCCCAAGAAAGAACTTGTGCCGCTGTCCATGACGGTCGAAGAAGCCATGAAGATGGTCATTTCCGGCGGCATCGTCACCCCGCTCGACCGCCGTCCCGCTGACCAAAAAGCGAAATCAGTGGTTTCCGCCGCGACATACGAAAACCTTGATATTCTGCGCGAGTCCGAACGTATACCGGTGTTAATCCCGAAAGATCATCCCTTCAGTCCGGGAAAAAAGTAAATAACGCTTCACAGGAATGTGAAACTTCGTGACGCCAACGTGTGTTGCGGCTTTCGTTCGCTTGGCTATTGTCCAACGCAGGCCGGTCGTTCGGCCTGTGTATTTTTATTTTCTTTGGGAGAAAGCTACATGTCTATGAACAGAAGAACCGCCAGCGTTACGATCGCCACCGCCGCCGCCGCCCTTTTCATGTCGGGCGTTGCCCTGACATCCTTGCCGACTTCGGCGATGGCCGATGGCGTCAAATGCGTCGGCGCGAATTCCTGCAAAGGCCACAGTGAATGCAAATCGGCCAAGAACGAATGCAAGGGTTTGAACTCCTGCAAGGGCTTGGGCTTTATTACCACCGACGATGAAGCCGCTTGCTCCGCCAAGGGCGGCCACGTAATGAAATAAGACTCGAAGGTTGACGCCTGACCCCGGTCCGTCCAGGGTCAGGCTCCCCCTCGAGAAAGCCAAGTAATGCAATCAAAGTTTGAATTTACCGGCTTCGGGCTCGGACTCAGACCGCAACACTTCCCGGCGATTCTAAAAGATCACCCGGGTCGTGCGCCGGGTGTCGACTGGTTCGAAGCCATTTCCGATAATTTTATCGGCGTCGGCGGCGCCCCGATCAGAAACCTGGAACGGGTGCGCGAACGCTATCCGGTCGTCTTGCATGGCGTATCCCTGTCCATCGGCGCCACCGAGCCACTGGATATGGACTATCTGGCCGGGCTGAAAGCGCTGATAGATCGTATCGAGCCGACCCTGGTTTCCGACCACCTGTGCTGGACCGGTGTCCATGGCCTCAACCTTCACGATCTTCTGCCGCTGCCGCTGACCCGGAAAACCGTCGACCATGTGGCCGACCGGGTATCCCGTGTGCAGGACTATCTTGGCCGGCGGATATTGCTCGAAAACGCCTCGACCTACGTTACTTTCACCGACGACGAAATGCCCGAATGGGACTTCCTCAGGGCAATTGCCGACAAGGCCGATTGCCACATCTTGCTTGATGTAAACAATATTTACGTATCCTCTTTCAATCACGGTTTTTCGGCCATGGATTACCTGGCCGGCGTTCCCCAAGGCAGAATCAAACAAATTCATCTGGCCGGACATCAGCACAACGGCGACCACATCATCGACACCCATGACGCGGCGGTCGCCGACCCGGTGTGGGATCTCTATGCCGCCGCCATGGAACTGTTGGGAGAAATCCCGACGATGATCGAACGGGACGACAATATCCCTGAATTTTCGGAACTGGTAGAAGAGCTGCAAAAGGCCAGGGCGCTTTGTCGGAAATCCACCCGCGGGGTAGCGGCATGACCGCGCAACTGGGGACCCTTCAAACGGCGTTTCAGCACAAAATGCTCTCGGGAGCCGAAGGCATCCTGGCCCAACTGAAGGACGGCGGCCCCTTCATGAATGTCTATGAAGACGGTTATTCCCTGCGATTAATAAATGTCCTGGCCGAGGACTTCGGCGCCTTGCACAGCCTGCTGGGGGACGAAAAATTCGAGATCGCCCTGCGCGCGTATTTGGCCGAAAACCCGTCGCGTCGGCGTTCCGTGCGCTGGTTGGGGGAAGGCCTTTCGGCCTGGCTGACCGACAATCCGCCCTGGAACAGTCATAAAGTAATTGCCGACATGGCGGCATTCGAGTGGGCCCTGGGGCTGTCATTTGATTGCCCCGATGGCGATGTCCTGACCGTCGCTTTGATGGCCGACCTGGCGCCGCAGCAGTGGCCGGACCTTGTATTCACGGCCCACCCCTCCCTGCATCTGGTTGACCTGGATTACGACGTCGTGCCGTTTCAACAGGCCGTTAAAACCGAACAAGAACCGGATGGTGCGCCGGAACCCTTTGCGGATCCGGTCACCTGGGCAACATGGCGCGATCCGGAAGACTGCTCCGTTTACCACAGGCGGCTCGAAGACAATGAAGTCGATGTTCTCAAAGCGGTCCTGGATGGCGCACCCTTTTCCGCCATGTGCGACATGCTGGGCGAAAACAGCGGCGACGATGAGCCCGCCGTTCTGGCCGCCGGCCTTCTGGCGTTGTGGGTAAACAGCGGCTGGATTTCCAGCTTTGCTATCCCGAACGCAAGTACCTGACGGCGGCGTCACGCTCGAACAGGTAGAGCAGGGTTCTTAACGCCTTGCCTCGCTCGGTTTGCAAATCAGGATCCCCGTTCAGGATCAGGCTGGCGTCATCCCTGGCGACCGCCAGCAAGTCGGCATGGGCGGATAAATCGGCGAGGCGGAAATCGGGCAGGCCGCTTTGGCGCACGCCGAGCAATTCACCGGCCCCGCGCAGGCGCAGGTCTTCCTCGGCAATCACGAACCCGTCTTCGGTATCGCGCATGATCGCCAATCGGGCATGGGCTGTTTCGGTCAGCGGCGTCTGATACAACAGCAGGCAGACAGACTGCCGCTCGCCGCGTCCGATACGGCCCCGTAGCTGATGCAACTGGGCCAGTCCGAAGCGTTCGGCGTGTTCGACCACCATGATCGTCGCTTCCGGCACATCGACGCCGACTTCGATCACCGTCGTCGCCACCAGGACATCGATATCGCCGGCGGCGAAGGCGGCCATGATCTTGTCTTTTTCCGGCCCCTTCATGCGGCCATGGACCAGCCCGACCCGGTCCTTGCCCAAACGCGTCGCCAGTTCACGGTGGCGCACTTCGACGGCGGCGACATCCAGGATTTGAGATTCCTCGACCAGTGGGCAGACCCAGTAAACCCGGGCCTGTTCGGCGATGCCGCGTTTGATGGCGCCGATCACCTCATCCAGCCGTTGCAGTGGCACTGTGCGGGTATCGACGGATTTGCGCCCGGCCGGTTTCTCGGTCAGCCGCGAGACATCCATATCGCCATAAGCGGTCAACATCAGGGTCCGGGGGATCGGCGTCGCCGTCATCACCAGCACGTTGACGGCCTTGCCCTTGCCGGCCAGGGTCAGGCGCTGGTGGACGCCGAAGCGATGTTGTTCGTCGATCACCGCGAGCCCCAGGTCGTGGAAGACGACATCGTCCTGAAACAGCGCATGGGTGCCGACGGCCAGATGAATGTCGCCACTCTTCAGCCCGTCGAGGATTTTTTGCCGTGATTTCCCCTTATGGCGGCCGGTCAGCAGCGCCACCTCGATACCTGCCGCCTGGGCCAGGGGTTCGATGGTCTTCAAGTGTTGCCGGGCCAGGATATCGGTCGGGGCCATCATCACGCCCTGGGTGCCGGCCTCAATGGCGCCCAGCAGGGCGAGCAGGGCGACGACGGTCTTGCCGCTGCCGACATCCCCCTGCAAAAGCCGCAACATACGATTGTCCGATGCCATGTCGTCGGTAATTTCCTTGATCGACGATTCTTGCGACGCCGTCAGGGTGAAGGGCAGGGCGTCGCGAACCGGGGCGCTCAGGGAGCCGTCTCCGCGTATGCCCCGGCCCGCCGCCACGTGCATGTGCAGGCGCATCAGCGACAGGGCCAGTTGATTGGCCAGCAACTCGTCATAGGCCAGGCGTCGCCGTGGCTTGGCGACCGGTTCCAGGTCTTCCAGGGATTCCGGACAATGGGCCGCCACCAGCGCCGTTCGCCAATCGGCCCAGCCCTGGGCCTTAAGATATGCCGGGTCGAGCCATTCCGGCAGGTCCGGGGCGTGGCTCAGGGCGCTCCGGACCGCCTTGCCCAATACTTTTTGCGATATACCGGCGGTCAACGGGTATACCGGTTCGACCGACATCAGCTGATCCAGCTCAGCCAGTGTACCGATGTGATCGGGATGGGTGATCTGGATTTCCTTGCCGAACTGTTCGACCTTGCCGCTGACCACCCGAACCTCGCCCTCGGGCAGGCTTTTTCGCAGATAATCCTCATGGGCGTGGAAAAATACCAACGCCAGGACGCCGCTGTCATCGGAACACATAACCTTGTAGGGCAGGCGCTTGTTGCCGGGTTTGACATGACGGTCGACGGTCACGGTAATGGTGGCGATGTTGTCGGCAATCGCCGCGGCTATTTTCGGGGCGTATCGGCGGTCGATGATGCCACCGGGAAGATGCCAGAAAAGATCGACAATCCGCGGCCCGGCAAGGGTTTCGATGGCCTTGGCTATCCGCGGGCCGATGCCTTTTATATCGGTAACCGGCTGAAACGATGAATACAGGGATTCCGGGCGCATATCCGTCTTGTTCTATGGTGTTGAAACAGACTATATCCTAAGCGCACCTAACTTGGTGGCAACCCGTATTATCGTGGAGCCGAATATTGGACCCCCAGCGTAAACGCCTGCTGTTTCGAGCCCATCACTGCGGCATGAAGGAAAATGATCTGTTGTTGGGTCGTTTCGCCGACCATCACATCGAAACCCTGGATGAGGCCCGGTTGGCCGGTTTCGAAGCCCTTATGGTGCAAAGCGACATCGACATTCTCAATTGGGTCACCGGTAAGGAAATCCCGCCGGAGAGCGTCGATAGCCAAATCATCGCAATGATCAGAAACATCAATAATCTGTAGCAAACATTTGAAAATCAAAGAAATAAAACTGAACATCAACCAGGCCACGGACTTAGGCGGCGCGCCGGGCGGGTACGACGCGATTTTTCTGGCGCAGATAGCCAGGGATCACGGCCAGGCATTGTTTGTCGCCCGCGACGATGTCCATCTTGTTCGCCTGTCCCAGGCCCTGGCATTTTTCGCCCCTGATGCGGAACGCCTCGATTTTCCCGCCTGGGATTGCCTGCCCTATGACCGGGCTTCGCCCAACGGCGAAATTCTGGGCCGGCGGATCGATACCCTGACCCGATTGCAGGAACCCGCGACCGGCTGCCGGGTTGTCCTGAGCACCGTTTCGGCCCTGTTGCAGCGGGTGCCGCCCCGGTCGGCTTTCCTGAATTCGACCCTGGCCGCCCGGGTCGGCGACAATCTGCCGCAAGAAGGGCTGGTTGCCTTTCTCATCGCCAATGGCTACGGCCGGGCGGAAACGGTCATGGAAGCCGGTGAATTCGCCATCCGCGGCGGCATCGTCGATATCTTCCCTTCCGGCGCCGAACAGGCCATTCGCCTGGATTTTTTCGGCGATGACCTCGAGGCCATCCGCACCTTCGATTGCATGGATCAGCGGACCACCGGAACAACCGATCGGCTGTCCCTGAAACCGGTCAATGAAGTCTCCCTGGATGAAGCCGCCCAAGAGCGTTTCAGGACCCGTTACCGGGCCGCCTTCGGCGCCGTCAGCGGCGATGATACGCTTTATCAGGCGGTGACCTCGGGGCAGCGATATATTGGCATGGAACACTGGCTGCCGTTTTTTCACGAAAAACTGGAGACCCTTTTCGATTATCTGCCGGGCGCCCCGGTAATTCTGGACCACCAGTGGCGTCAGGCGATGGACGGGCGGCTTGACCTGATTGCCGAATATTACGCGGCCCGGCTGAACGTTTCATCGGTCGCCGCCAGGGAAAGCATTCCCTACCTGCCGGTCAAACCAGGCGAAATGTTCCTCGATTCCGCTCAGTTGGAAAAACGATTGGCGGCCTGTGCCGTCGCCCGATTGTCGCCCTTCGACCTGCCCGAAGACGCCGGTATCGACCTGGGCGGCAAGCCGGGCCGGGAATTCACCGAGGCCAGGATGGATCCCGGCAGCAATGTATTTGATATCGTCGGCGCCCACATAACCAGCCAGCAGGCCGCCGGCAGAAAAGTGCTGATAGCCGCCATGTCACAAGGTTCCCTGGAACGGCTGGAACATGTCATGCGGGAACATGGTATGACCGGGCTCGCGGCAATTGAAAACCGGCAGGGTCTGGACAGCCTGGACGGTCGCATCACCGCCCTTGGCGTGCTTGATATCGAGCGCGGGTTTGAATGCGAAAGCCTTTGCGTTATCAGCGAACAGGACATCCTGGGCCAACGCCTGAGTCATGCCGCCAAGCGAAGGATCCGGCCGGAAAACTTTATCGCCGAAGCCTCATCCCTGCTCGCAGGCGACCTGGTCGTCCATGTCGATCACGGCATCGCCCGTTACGACGGGCTGGAAGCCATCGATGTCGGCGGCGCGCCGCACGATTGTCTGCGGCTTGTTTATGACGGTAACGACAAGCTTTTTCTGCCCGTCGAAAATATCGAGCTGATTTCCCGCTATGGCTCGGAAATAGCCGGCGTCCAGCTCGACCGCCTGGGCGGCGCCGCCTGGCAGGCGCGCAAGGCGCGGATGAAGGAACGCATTGCCGGCATGGCCGACGAATTGATCAAGGTGGCGGCGGCGCGAAAACTCAGGACGGCAGCGAAGATCGTCGCGACCGATGGCACTTATGATGAATTTTGCGCCCGCTTTCCCTTCGATGAAACCGACGATCAGCGCTCGGCCATCGAAGATGTGCTCGGTGATCTGGCCAGCGGCCAATCCGCCGACCGCCTGATCTGTGGCGACGTCGGCTTCGGCAAGACCGAAGTGGCGCTGCGGGCCGCCTTCGTATCCGTGATGTCCGGCAAACAGGTCGCCATTGTCGTGCCGACGACGCTGCTCGCCCGCCAGCACTACCAGAACTTCCAGCAGCGTTTCGCCAACTTGCCCATCAGGATCGAACAGATATCCCGGCTGGTTGCGGCAAAACGGGTCAAGGCCGTCAAGGAAGGCATGAAGTCCGGAACCGTCGATATCGTCATCGGCACCCACGCCCTGCTGGCCAAGGATGTCGGATTTAGGGACCTGGGGCTGCTGGTCGTCGATGAAGAACAGCATTTCGGCGTCGCCCATAAGGAAAAGCTGAAAAAAATCAAATCCGACGTTCATGTGCTGACGCTGACGGCGACGCCGATCCCCCGCACCCTGCAACTGGCGCTGACCGGGGTCCGGGAAATGAGCATCATCGCCACCCCGCCGGTCGACCGGCTGGCGGTGCGGACCTTCATCATGCCGTTTGATCCGGTGGTCATCCGCGAAGCCATCCTGCGCGAGCGCTTTCGCGGCGGTCAGACCTTTTATGTGTGCCCGCGAATCAAGGATATCGATGGTATCGCCAGCCGATTGAAAGAACTGGTGCCCGAGGTCTCGTTCATTGTCGCCCATGGCCGCATGTCGCCGAACGATCTTGAAGACGCCATCGGCGCATTTTACGAAGGCACGATCGACGTTTTGCTGTCGACCAACATCATCGAATCCGGGATCGACATGCCCGATGTCAACACCATGATCATTCACCGCGCCGATATGTTCGGCCTGGCCCAGCTATACCAGCTGCGCGGCCGGGTCGGGCGCTCGAAAATTCGCGCCTACGCCTACCTGACGTTGCCGGAGCGCAAAAAACTGACGGCGGCCGCCGAAAAACGCCTGGAAGTCATGCAGACCCTGGATAATCTGGGCGCCGGTTTTTCCCTGGCCAGCCATGACCTGGACATTCGCGGGGCCGGCAACCTGCTGGGCGACGAACAGTCGGGCCATATTCGCGAGGTCGGCATCGAGCTTTACCAGCAAATGCTTGAAGAATCCGTCGCCGAAGCCCGTGGTCTGGATGGCGGCCCCGGCGTCGATGAAGAATGGAGCCCGCAAATTTCCATCGGTATGGCGGTGCTTATTCCGGACCGCTACATCGCCGACCTGAACGTCAGGATGGAGCTGTACCGTCGCCTGTCGGGCCTGAAAAACAACGCCGAGATCGAGGCCTTCGCCGCCGAACTGATCGATCGCTTCGGCAGCCTGCCGGCGGAAGTCGAAAACCTGCTGGAAATTGTCGCCGTTAAACAGCTTAGCCGGGCCGCCGGGGTGGGCAAGGTCGATGCCGGCCCGAAAGGCGCCGTCATATCATTCCACAAGGACGATTTCGTCAATCCCGCCGGACTGGTGCAGTTCATCACCGAACAAACCGGCACCGCCAAACTGCGTCCTGATCACAAACTGGTTTTCATGCGGGGCTGGGACGAACCGGCGGCAAGGCTGGCCGGCGTTCGCCATTTACTGAAGGAATTGGCCGGCGTGGCGGCGGCAGGGCGAATTTAGATGATTAAAATACACAACATCAAACGGTCGCTCGGCAACTTCGTGGCAATCAGCCGCGGCAGAATTCTCGGGCGAACTCATGTACCCCATCCACGGAAACAGATATTCATCGAAACATCGGGATTGTGCAACCTGACCTGCCGGTTTTGCGCCTATGATAAAATGCCCAAGGGCAGCCTTATGGGCAACCAACTATTCATTGACGCCGTTGATCAGGCAGCCAGGCTGGGTTTTACCGAAATCGTCATGACGCCAATGCTGGGCGATCTTTTTAGCGACCCGAAAATTTATGAGAAACTGGATATCCTTGAAAGTGACGAGCGTATTCAGTCCGTCGTTTTTTATACCAACCTGATCATGGCCAGAAGTCGCGACATTCACCGACTTGGCCAATACAGCAAACTGCGCCAGTTCTTGGTCAGCATTTATGGTATCGACGATGAAAGCTTCGAGCTGACAACACGCAAACCGGCACGGCAACTGGAAAAATTTTGTGACAACCTGGAACACCTGTTAGCCGTTTATCGGCAAACTCCTTTCCCGGATGGATTGAATTTTAGCCTGAGAACCGTCGCAATGGACGGCGATCCGTTAGCGCGGAACACCAAAGTGACCCGCCTGATTTCTGAATTCCTGAAGCTCGACGGTTGCAGGCTTTCCGTTGGCGGCGAATATGACAGTTGGGGCGGCATCATTACTCAGGATGATGTGGCGCCATTGGGGATCGATATCACGCGCGGTGAACTGATTTACATGCATGGAGCATGTACGAAATTATTTGCCGAGGTGCAAATCGGCCATGACGGCAAAGTCCACGCCTGCGCCTGCCGTGACACTACGGGCACTCTGATTATCGGCGATATCAAGGAAACCCCTCTGGGCGATATTCTCAGCCTCGGCAATGATACTTACCGAAAGATTATCGATGATCAGATGCGGGGTCAGTTCTTGAAAAATTGCCGGTCATGTTCTTCCTACAGAAGCATCCACGATCACCGCTCGGCCGACGCAAGGGCAAACCTGATTGATCTTGAAACGGCGCGGAAATTAATCAGCTGAACGAAGCCTGGGTGCGGCCAATTTTCAGCTCGGCGGTCGCGGCATCGATTACCCGGGTTAAAATTTTACTGCCCTGGGCTCCGGAAATGATCATCGAACCGTTGCACGCGAACGACGGCACCCCGTTAATGCCCAGGCGATGGGCCCGGGCGTTTTCACGGTAAACCAAATCCGCTAATTCGTCGGATTCCAGGCGCCCGCGAATAGCGTCTCCATCGAGGCCAATTTCGTCCGAAATGGCCGCCAGCACACCAAGATCGGAAATGTCCGATCCGTCGGTGAAATAGCTTTTGAAAACCTGTTCGGCGGCGGCGCTGCCTTTTTCGACGAGGTTGGCCATTTGAATAAAACGATGAGCGCTCACGGTGTTGGGGACTCTTTTGATGACATCAAAATCAAAAACGATCATGGCCGATTTTCCGGCATCACACAGGGCATCGTGCATACGTTTTATTCTGGTTTCACTGCCAAACTTGTTTGACAGAAAAGATGCCCGGTCGATCCCGGCTTCCGGAATTTCCGGGTTAAGCAGGAACGGCACCCATTTTATCCGGGCCACGACATCTGGCCGTGCCGCAATTGCCTGATCCAGCCGCTGTTTGCCGATATAACTCCAGGGGCAGGCGGCATCAAATATGAAATCGATTTCCATGTCACAAAAGCAATAACACAACCTGACCGTCTGGACAAACTTCGATATTTTCGGCAACATGTAGCCCAAGAACGCGCATAACAAGGAGGGGTCTTTCATGTCCATTTTAATCTGCGGTGGAACCGTCGTTAATGCCGAAGGCGAAACGCGCGCCGACGTTTATTGTGAAGGCGGCCAAATTGTCGCCATAGGGGAAAACCTGGAAGCGCCATCCGGCGCCCGCGAGATCGACGCCGGCGGCCTGCTGGTCATGCCCGGTGGTATCGATCCGCACACCCATATGGAATTGCCGTTCATGGGAACGGTGGCGAGCGAGGACTTTTTCACCGGCACATCGGCCGGCGCCGCCGGCGGCACGACGATGATCATCGACTTCGTCATCCCCGGCCCCCAGCAGCCAATCATGGAGGCCTGGAACCAATGGCGGGAATGGTCGGAAAAGGCGGCATTGGACTATTCCTTTCATGTCGCCATCACCTGGTGGGACGAAACGGTCCACAAGGACATGGAAACCCTGACCCGTGATCACGGGGTCAATTCCTTCAAGCATTTCATGGCCTACAAGGGCGCCATCATGGCCGATGACGAAATCCTGGTGAACAGCTTCACCCGGGCCCGCGAACTCGGCGCCATCTGTACGGTGCACGCGGAAAATGGCGAACTGGTGTTCCATCTGCAGCAGAAACTTCTGGCCCAGGGCATTAGTGGCCCGGAAGGCCACCCGCAATCCCGCCCGCCGGAAGTCGAAGGCGAGGCCGCCAACCGGGCAATCCGCATCGCCCAGGTGCTCGATGTGCCGATTTATATCGTCCACAACAGTTGCCTGGAATCCCTCGAAGCGATCACCCGGGCCCGGCTCGAAGGGCAACGGGTGTTTGGCGAAGTCCTGGCCGGCCATCTGGTGGTCGATGACAGTGTCTACTGGAACAAGGACTTCGAGTTTGCCGCCGCCCATGTCATGAGCCCGCCGTTCCGTCCCAAAGGCCACCAGGAAGCGCTGTGGCGGGGCCTGCAGTCGGGCAACCTGCAAACCACGGCGACCGATCACTGCTGTTTCTGCGCCCCGCAAAAGGCCGCCGGCAAGGATAATTTTAGCCTGATTCCCAACGGCACCGGTGGCGTCGAAGACCGCATGTCGGTGCTGTGGGATCAGGGTGTCGGAACCGGTCGCCTGACGGCCAGCGAATTCGTCGCCGTGACCTCGGCCAATGCGGCCAAAATTTTCAACATCTTCCCGCGCAAGGGCTCGATCAGCATAGGCGCCGATGCCGATATCGTGCTGTGGGACCCCAATGGCAGCCGCACCATTTCGGCCAAGACCCATCATCAGAATATCGATTTCAACATATTCGAAGGCATGAAGGTCAAGGGAATAGCCGAAAAAACCATCTCGCAAGGCAAAGTTGTCTGGGAAGACGGTGAATTGAAGACCGAACGCGGGGCCGGGCGCTATATCGACCGCCCGACCTATGCACCGTACTATTCCGCCATGGAAAAGCGCGGCAAGCTGTTGGCGCCGACCTCGGTTAAGCGATCTTAACCGAGCATTAGGGTCGTGTCCCTCAGGCGCCGGCGGCCCCCTCCGGGGTCCTTGGCTGGGTCTCTGGAAGTCAGACCTTAAGGCCGGACAGGAGCCCGGTTTGGCCAGACTGGTTCCTGTTGCGCCTTTAAGTGTGACTTCCAGAGGACCAGCCAAGCGCGAAGAGCGCGCCCGGCGCTTGAGGGGCACGACACTTAATGATATGAAACCTTTTTTCCGAACAAACAGGTTTGTCCAAAATGATCGATAGCGAGACCATCCACGCCCAAATCAAGAATGTCCTGACGGACGCGACCATTCCCGAATTGCCCAATCATTACCAGGGCAAGGTCCGCGACACCTACCGTTTGCCCGATGGCCGGATGATCATCATCGCCACGGATCGCCAGAGCGCGTTTGATGTCAACCTGGGCGCCGTCCCCTTCAAGGGCGAGGTGCTGACCCAAACGGCGCGGTTCTGGTTCGAGGCGACCGCCGACATCTGCCAAAATCATGTCATCGAATACCCCGACCCCAACGTGCTGGTCTGCAAGAACCTGGCCATGTTGCCGGTCGAAATGGTGGTGCGCGACTACATGACCGGGTCGACCAACACCTCAATCTGGCCCATGTACGAGCGCGGCGTGCGCGACATGTACGGGGTTAAATTTCCCGATGGCCTGGTCAAGAACCAGAAATTGCCGGAAACCATTCTGACGCCGACCACCAAGGCCGCCCAGGGCGAACATGACGCCCCGGTGACGCCGGCGGAAATCGTCGAACAGGGTCTGTTAAGTCAGGCCCGCTGGGATGAACTGGCGAGATTGTCATTGGCCGTCTTCGCCCGCGGCCGGGAACTGGCCGCGAAGCGGGGTCTGATTCTGGTCGATACCAAGTTTGAATTCGGCCTCGATGAAAACGGCGAGGTTTGCCTGGCCGATGAAATCCTGACCCCGGACAGCTCGCGCTACTGGCTGGCCGACAGCTACCAGGACAAGCTGGCGGCCGGGGAAAACCCGGACGGCCTGGACAAGGAATTCCTGCGCCTGTGGGTCAGCGAACGCTGCGATCCCTACAAGGACACCATTCCGGAAATTCCCGAAGACACCCTGATCGAATTCGCCGGACGCTATATCCGCCTGTTCGAAACGGTGACCGGACGGGACTTCACCGGCGGCGCCGAAAGCGTTCCCGTGCTGGACCGGATCAGGACTAATCTGGCGGCCTACTTCTGACAATAAAAAAGGGGAGGCCGAAGCAATCTATTCTTCTTTCGACCACTTATAACTCCAAAGTTGTTTCTCCATTCTAGTCTTTCCGAACAATCAAAAGTTATATCAATCCGTGATTGGCGAGGAAGACAGCACCGCGTACCGGTTCTGGACTCTTTGGACCAATTTCTCCAATAAAACGTGAGGTTTGCGTAAAAGCTGTTTTCGCGTCTCCACCAACGACTTTAACGCCAATTTTCCACGCCAGGTCCCGAGGTATTGAAATCAGGCTGGACATTACTAACGTCTCTCTTGCCCGCGTTATTCCGACGTAAAACAGACGCCTACTTTCTTCCATCTGTCGATCTTGTTCGGCCTCCGTTTCAGCATCAGGCTTACGCGGCAACAACCCCTCCACGCAACCAACAATGACAACCAAATCCGCAGTCAACCCCTTTGATTTGTACAAGCTCATGACTCGAATAAACTCTGCATCCCCGGGAATTTCCTGGTGAGCGATGCCGCCGCGTAGAAGTTTTTCCAGCCCTTCAGCATCGAGTTCATCCACTTCCACCCCTTCCGTGAGGTCACGGAAGGGAATTGCCCACTCTTCGCCATCGGGGAAAATAGCGTCCACAAGCGCCTGTCCAGTCAGTGTATCTAGTAGGTCCAGTTCCCCTAACAGAAATTCATAGCGCGCTGTGGCCCCACCGGTATGTGCAAGGGTAAATGTACCGAGACGAAGACCTTCAAGAACTTCCAACGACGTCATATTATTTTCACGGCAATGTTTACGAATACGGCGCCATGATGGTTCGTTGAGACTAGAACTTCCAAATCCGCACCAAGCACGCAACGATACAAGATCGCCAGGATAAGCTTTCAGCCGCAGTAAAGTCATTGCCTGCTGACTTTTGCTTGCGTTCAAATCTTCCGGGCGTCCATCAAGAGCCTGTTCGGAAAAAAAGCTTACGGCCTTGATTCCCTCTTCATTGAGCTGATCTCGAAGAGCGTAACCGAACTGCCTGTTCGGTGCCAAAATCAGAACACTCCCTGCTGTAACGGCTCCACTTTCCACTTTGTAACGAACATATTTGGTCAGACCGTCGATCTCCGTCTGCATACTTTTCCACTGAACAATATGCACTTCGCCCGATGGGTTCTCATCAAGCGGTTCCATTACGCGGGGTTGGCGAAAATGATTTCGGTCAATAATTGAATTGGCCATCGCCACAATATCAGTTGGACACCGTCGACAGACACCAAGACTCATATCGTACGTGGTAGGATGGTCTTTGTGGAATTCTACAATGCCTTCCGGGTGAGCGTGCTTGAAAGAGTATATGGACTGATCTTCATCG
>FLOH01000993.1_pt1 | contig 48110 bp, 46 predicted proteins | sample 756751 | NCBI WGS metagenome assembly FLOH01 (sample SAMEA4026879, study PRJEB14308) | marine metagenome | biome: coastal water; material: water | depth 74 m | reverse complement strand
AGCATAGGCTTCGACCAAGGCGACCCGATCCGCATCGCGGGCGGTGAGCTTCAAATATCGGATGGTTTCCGCGTCGACCGGGAAGATGCCGCAGGTGGCGCCGTATTCAGGCGCCATGTTGGCGATGGTGGAGCGGTTGGGCAGGCTCAGGTGATCCAGCGCCGGGCCGAAAAATTCGACAAACTTGCCGACTACGCCCAATTCGCGCAGCATTTCGACAATGCGCAGCACCAAATCGGTGGCGGTGATGCCTTCTTTCAGCTCACCCGTCAGTTTAAAGCCAACCACTTCGGGGATCAGCATGGACACCGGTTGGCCCAACATTGCCGCTTCCGCTTCGATGCCGCCCACGCCCCAGCCCAAAACGCCCAAGCCGTTGACCATGGTGGTGTGGCTGTCGGTGCCGACCAAGGTGTCGGGATAAGCAACTTGGGTGCCGTTTTCTTCTTTGGTCCACACAACTTGGGCCAAATGTTCGACGTTGACTTGGTGGCAGATGCCCGTTGACGGCGGCACAACGCGGAAGTTGTTGAACGCTTGCTGGCCCCACCGCAGGAACTCATAGCGTTCCTTGTTGCGCTCAAATTCCAGCGCTTCGTTCTTTTCCAAGGCGTCACTGATGCCGGAATAGTCAACCATGACCGAGTGATCGATAACCAAATCGACCGGGCTTAGCGGGTTGATCTTTTTTGGATCACCACCCACCGAGACAATCGCGTCGCGCATGGCAGCCAAATCGACCACCGCCGGAACCCCGGTGAAATCTTGCATCAAAACGCGCGCCGGGCGGTAGGCAATTTCGTGCCCGCCTTTGGCGTCTGCGGCCCAATTGGCGGCGGCTTTGACATCGTCCGTAGAAACCGTGCGTCCGTCTTCAAAACGAAGCAGATTTTCAACAAGGACCTTAATCGAATAGGGAAGTTTGGAGACATCACCTAGGCCAGATTCTTGGGCGGCGCTGAGGCTGAAATAATCGTAAGATTTGCCATTCACATCAAGTGTACGGCGGGTTTTAAGGGTATCTTGTCCAGCCATTTGGGACTCCTCAACTGAGCGTAATCGGTTATCAAAGAAGCTGCGATTTGACCGCGTATGTTGCGGTGCAGCATGGATCGCCCTTATACACGGTTTTCCAAACGCGCGACAGCCCTATAACACTTATGGGTAGGTTTTTTGCGAATCCTCCATTCATTTTGTGCACAATCATACTGAAAATAGCCTTTTGGGGATTGGATGAATATCATCACATTTCCCTGATTGTGACACAATTCGACCACATTCCAGGGCTTTAATACTCACATCGGACGGCTCATCCCCCCTCCCCCCAGAGCGAGCCTCCGGTGATCAAGTGATACAACTTCTACAAAGACTGAAGACAGGTACCAACAAAAAACAAAACGTTTCGTTCCTCACCCCAAGGCTCCCTCCCAACCGCCCTTGCCTTGAGGAACCCCCAAATGACTTGCAGTGCTGACCAACTGGCCGGGTTCTCAGGAACCCGGCCTTTTTTCTGAGAGCTTGGTATAAGGGCGATACTTGTAATTGAGGAAGGATGCTTTAAGGTCCGGAGCCGATACTTAAGGGAACAAAATCGTCTAATCATGATTTCATTTCACAATTCGACTTTTTCAGGCGAAAATCTTGTGTGTGTGCGCAGCGAGCGCACCGTTTTTCGCGGCTTGAATTTCGCCCTGTCTGCGGCCGGGGCGTTGACGCTGGTTGGCCCCAACGGATCAGGCAAGTCGTCTTTGTTGCGCATGATGGCAGGGTTGCTGCAACCCGCGTCGGGGACCATGGTTTGGGACGGTGAAGACGCGCCGAACGAGATGGTGGACGACATGGACATTCACGGCGCGCGTTTGCATTACGTGGGCCACCATGATGCGGTGAAGCCGGTTTTGACGGTGGCGGAAAATATCGGCTTTTGGGCGCGCCTGCGGGGCGGCGGCGAAGACACCATCCGGGATGCGCTTGAGGTGTTTGATATCAATCACTTGTACGACGTACCGGGACGGTTTTTGTCCGCCGGGCAAAAGCGCCGGGTGAATTTAGCCCGCATCATCGCTGCACCTGCGCCCTTGTGGCTGTTGGATGAGCCGACTACGGCCCTCGACAAGGCCACCATCAAGCGTCTGGAAGCAGCCCTGCAAAATCACCGGGACGCGGGCGGTATGGTGGTGCTTTCAACCCATGCCGATGTGGATACGCCGGATTCGCAGACGCTTAATTTGGCGGATTTTATGTGCACTGCGCCGCTTGACGAACATGTAATGGTATAGGGCGGCGGGGTATGGGCAAGTTTATAGAACTCGTTCAACGCGATCTTGCGCTGGCCTTCCGTCAAGGGATGGACAGCCTCATGGTGGTGGCGTTTTTCATCCTCGCGGTGGTGCTGTTTCCGTTTGGTGTCGGCCCCGAACCGGCCACCTTGGCGAAAATCGCCGGGGGCACTATTTGGGTGGCGGCGTTGCTGTCGAGCATGTTGTCGCTGGAACGCCTGTTTCAAATCGATCACGACGACGGTTCGCTGGAACTGCTGGCGCTGGCCCCGGTGCCGTTGGAAATCACCGTGCTGGCCAAGGTGGTTGCGCACTGGCTGACCACCGGCTTGCCATTGATCATCACGGCACCGCTGTTGGCGGTGCTGATGCAATTACCATCCGAGGGCTTTTTGGTGTTGATCGCAGCGTTGCTACTGGGCACGCCAACGCTAAGCCTGATTGGTGCGGTGGGGGCGGCGTTGATTTTGGGCTCTCGGCGCGGCGGGGTTTTGTTGTCGTTGCTGGTGTTGCCGCTGTACATTCCCATATTGATTTTTGGCGTTTCCGCCGTGGATGCGGCGATTTTCGATCAAAGCGTGCGCCCGCACTTGGTGTTTCTCGCGGCGCTGTTGGTGGGGGCGCTGGCGCTGACGCCATGGGCGGCGGCGGCGGGGCTTCGCCAAGCGTTGGAGTAAAGTTAAAATCGTTACATTTGCCACAATTGCGCCATGTCTTGGGGGCAAAGTCTAGCAAATGTGAAGAGAAACGGCTAGAACCGTCCACATATAGCTAGGCTATAACAATAAAAACGTACACCGTTGTCGGAGATTCAGGGGTCCTATGCATCGTTTTGCCAATCCAACCCGGTTTTTGAAAATCGCCGCTGTCGTCCAACCGTGGATGGCGGGGCTCACCATAGTGCTGTTTGGCGTGGGCCTTTATATGGCGTTCTTCACCGCGCCGCCGGATTATCAGCAGGGCGAAAGCATCCGCATTATGTATGTGCATGTGCCCGCCGCGTGGATGGGCATGTTTTGTTACGCGGCGATGGCTGTTTCGTCTGCGGTGGCGCTGATTTGGAAGCACCCGCTGGCCGATGTTGCCGCCAAGGCCACGGCACCGGTCGGCGCGGCGTTCACGTTTTTGTCACTGGCCACCGGCTCCCTTTGGGGTAAACCTATGTGGGGCACATGGTGGGTGTGGGATGCGCGCCTGACCTCGATGCTGATTTTGCTGTTTTTGTACATCGGCTATATGGCGCTGCAAGGCGCGTTTGACGATCGCGCCCGTGGAGCGAAGGCGTCTGCGGTGCTGGCCTTGGTGGGCGCGGTGAACTTGCCGATCATTAAGTTTTCGGTTGATTGGTGGAACACTTTGCATCAGACCTCTTCGTTTATGAAGCAAGGCGGTCCTTCGATGCCGCCCGAGATGTGGATACCTGCCGTCGTCATGGCAGTGGCGTTTAAGACCTATTATGTGTGGGTTCTGTTGGTGCGCATTCGCCAAGAAGTGACCGCCAACAAAGTCCGGATTCTGCGCTTAAAGCAGGTTAACGGCGGTTGAGGAGCCTGAGACATGACTGAGTTTTTTTCCATGGGCGGATACGGCGCTTACGTATGGCCCTCATACGGCTTAACGGCGGTTATATTGGTGGTGTTATTGGTCGTCAGCCTCAAAAGCCTCAGATCCACGGAAAGTACGTTTGAACGCCTCAAGGGGGAAGTCAGCCCCAAAAAGAATAAGAAAATGGAGACCGCCAATGGCGATGAAGCGTAAACACAAGCGTCTCACCTTTGTCATCGTTGCGATGGCCTTGGTCGGGCTCGCCACGGGTTTGGTGCTGTACGCGCTGGGCGACGGGGTGTCGTTGTTCCATAGCCCCACCGACATCGTCACCAAAGCCCCCAGTCCGAACCAAAGTATCCGTTTGGGCGGGTTGGTTGAAGAGGGCTCGGTCCATCGCGCCGAAGGTTCCGCCACGGTGAACTTTCGCGTAACCGATTTGGAAAACGCCGTCGACGTGGTTTATGCTGGCCTGCTTCCCGATTTGTTCCGCGAAGGCCAAGGCATCGTGACCACGGGCAAAGTCGTGAATGGTGTATTTGTCGCCGAAGAAGTGCTGGCCAAGCACGATGAAAACTACATGCCGCCCGAAGCGGTTGAGGCTTTGAAAAAGTCCGGCCAATGGCAAGGTGCCGAGCAACAAGATAATGAGCAAAACGTTAAAGCAGGAGCTGCAAAATGATCGTCGAGCTTGGACACTTCGCCTTGGTTTTAGCCCTGATGGTGGCCCTGTTTCAGGCCGTCATTCCCCTGGTTGGCGCCGCACGCGGCGACGTGCAATGGATGAACTTCGCCAAACCAGCGGCGATGGCTCAGGCGCTGTTCGTCGTCTTGTCGTTTGCGGCGCTGACCCATGCGTATGTGGTGTCCGATTTTTCGGTGATGAACGTCGCGCAGAATTCCCATTCTGATAAACCGATGCTGTACAAAATCTCAGGCGTGTGGGGCAACCACGAAGGTTCGATGATGTTGTGGGTGTTGATTTTGGCCATCTATGGTTTGGCCGTGGCGGTCTTTGGCCGCAATCTGCCGCCGAGCCTGCGCGCCCGTGTGCTGGGCATCCAGGCGCTGATCTCGCTGGGATTTTATCTGTTTATCTTGCTCACCTCTAACCCGTTTGCACGGTTGTTCCCCGCCCCTATGAACGGCCAGGGGTTGAACCCATTGTTGCAAGACCCCGGTCTCGCGTTTCACCCGCCGCTGCTGTATCTCGGATATGTCGGTTTTTCCATCGCCTTTTCGTTTGCCATTGCTGCCTTAATCGAAGGCCGCGTGGACGCCGCGTGGGCGCGTTGGGTGCGGCCCTGGACGCTGGCGGCGTGGTCATTTCTCACCGCCGGCATCGTGTTGGGATCGTGGTGGGCGTATTATGAGCTGGGTTGGGGTGGCTGGTGGTTCTGGGACCCGGTGGAAAATGCGTCCTTTATGCCGTGGCTGGTGGGCACCGCGTTGCTGCACAGCTCTGTCGTGGTGGAAAAGCGTAACACCTTGAAGGGTTGGACCATCTTTCTGTCCATCGTGGCGTTTTCGTTTTCCCTGCTGGGCACCTTTATTGTGCGCTCAGGCGTTTTGTCGTCGGTGCATTCGTTTGCCTCAGACCCGGCGCGTGGGGTGTTTATCTTAGGGCTGTTGCTGGCGGTGGTGGGTGGTTCGTTCGCGCTGTTCGCGGTGCGCGGCCCGCAGCTGAAATCGGGTGGGTTGTTTCAGCCGGTGTCGCGTGAGGGGGCATTGTTGCTCAACAATTTGTTGATGACGGTGGCGGCGGCAGCGGTTTTGCTGGGCACGCTTTATCCGTTGTTCTTGGATGCGTTAAACGGCGACAAAGTTTCCGTCGGCCCGCCGTTCTTCAATTCGGTGTTCATTCCGTTGATGGTGCCGATGATCATGGTTATGGCTTTTGGTCCGCTGATGTCGTGGAAACGCGGCGATGCGGGGCGTGCGTTCAAACAACTGTTTGTCGCCTTTGGCGCTGCCGTTTTGACGGTCGGCGTGAACTTGGTCTTGCTTGAAGATGCGAGCCTTTTGTCGGTGCTGGGCACTGGCTTGTCGGCGTGGCTGGTGATTGGCACGTTAACGGAAGTCGCGGTGCGGATCCGTTTGTTCAAAACTGATCTGGGTTCAAGCGCTAGGCGTCTGGTCACCATCCCGCGGTCGTCGTGGGGCATGACGTTTGCGCATACCGGAATGGGCATTGCCATTGCCGGCATGATTGGTTCCACGGTGTGGAATCAAGAAAGCATCCAGGTGATGAAGCTCAATGATGTCGTCGAACTGGCGGGTTACACCTACACCCTCAAAGGGGTACGCGAAGAACAGGGGCCAAATTGGATAGCCCAAGTCGGCACCGTCGATGTCACCCATGGTGGTGAACCGTACACCGTGCTGTATCCGGAAAATCGCATCTATCCGGTGCAAGGCCGTCCCACCACTGAGGCCGCCATCGAAACCACGTTCTGGGCCGACTTGTATGTTGCCCTGGGTAACAAAGAGCAAAACGGTTCCGGTTACGTGGTGCGCATCTATCACAACCCGCTGGTGGCGTGGTTATGGGGTGGTGCGTTGCTGATGGTGTTTGGCTCGTTGATTAGCCTTTCGGATCGACGCCACCGGATCGGTGCGCCGACCAAGACCAAACCACAGGTCTCAGCCCTTGCAACCCCGGCACCTGCCGAATAGGGCTGGGCTGAAAAGCCCGGAAAGAACGTGAAATGAAACGCTTTTTGTATGTTATCCCGCTGCTGGTTCTGGTAGTCGTGGGCGGCTTTTCCATCGCCCAGTTGAAGCAAGTCAGCGGCGGCAAGGCGGTGAATATTTTGCCGTCGGTGTTGATCAATCGTGAGGTTCCGCCGTTCGATTTGGAGCCCATCCAGGGCTTCGATAAGGGCTTTGGCTCCAAAGATTTAATGGGGCAAGTCTCGATCGTGAACCTGTTTGGGTCGTGGTGTGTGGCGTGTCTATCCGAACATCCGTTTTTGATGGCCATTAAAGAAAAAAATTTGGTGCCGATTTATGGCCTGGATTGGCGCGAGAAAAACCCCGACGCCGGACCCAAATGGCTGGCAAAATATGGTAACCCGTACACGCTGATTGGCGATGATCCATTGTCCAAAGCCGCCATTGCGTTCGGCGTGACGGGGGCACCGGAAAGTTTCATCGTCGATAAAAAGGGCGTCATCCGCTACAAGCAGATCGGCCCGATTAGCCCGGAGGTCTGGAAAAGCACCCTATGGCCTCTTATTTTGGAGCTCCAAAAATCATGATTCGTTTTTTTGCCGTGGCCCTGCTGTTGGCATTTTTAGGCCCCCAAGTTGCCGGGGCCGTTGAACCCGATGAAATCCTCAAAGACCCGGCGTTGGAAGTGCGCGCCCGTGAAGTGGGTAAGCAACTGCGCTGCGTGGTGTGTCAAAACCAATCCATTGATGATTCCAACGCAGAACTGGCGGGCGACATGCGGGTTTTGGTGCGCGCCCGCATCACGTCGGGCGACACCAATCAGCAAGTCATCGATTACATGGTCGATCGTTATGGCGATTATGTGTTGCTGGACCCTCCGTTTAAAGCCGCCACTTTGGTGTTGTGGGTTGGGCCGGCGGCGATTGCTGGCTTGGGCCTGTTGTGGGTGGTGCTGTTGTTTCGTCAGCGTAAAAACGCCAGCGGCGAAATGGTACTGTCAACATCCGGTGTGCAAGCCGAACCCTTAAGCGATGACGAGCGTCGTCGCCTCCATGAATTGTTGAAGGAAAATGACGCATGATCGCGTTTTGGAGTTTTGTCGCTGCGCTGGTCGGTATTGCGCTGGCGTTTCTCATCGTGCCTTTGGCGCGTAAAGCTAAGTCAACGGCGCAAGGTCCAACGCGCGCTGAATATGATCTGACGGTTTACAAAGATCAGCTGACCGAGATTGATCGCGATTTGGATCGCAGCGTCTTAAGCCCAGACCAAGCCCTGGCCGCCCGGACCGAAATTGAACGGCGCATGCTGAATGCTGCTGGGGATCAAAACAGTGGTTTGGAAGTGGCCGAAACCAGCAACCGCAAATCCGCTATGGCGCTGATGGTCGCCGTCTTCATCGTCGTGCCCTTGGGTGCGGTGGGCTTTTATATGTATTTGGGCCAGCCGCAGTTGCCGGATCAGCCATTGGCCAATCGCACACAAGATACGCAAAACCAGACTCCGCAACATGCGGGTGCCAGCGAAGAGGACCGCGCGCGCGCGCGTCAATTGCTGGCGGAACTGGAACAGCGCTTAGAGCAAAACCCCAAAGACATCGAAGGCTGGTTGGTGTTGGCGCAAATTTATGAAGCCACGAACCGCTATGGCGATGCGGCGGGGGCCTATGAAAAGGTCGTGAACCTGACCGATCGCCACCCCGAAGCGCTAACCGCATGGGCCGAAGCACAAATCGTCGCCGAAGACACCGTAGTGCTGCCCGGCGTGACGGCGTTGCTCAAAGAGGTGAAAGCCAAAGACCCATCTGAACCGCGCGCGTATTTTTACCTAGCGCTGGAACGCCAGCAACACCAAGACCTTCAAGGGGCGATGGCCGAATACGTGCAGCTGTTAAAAGTCTCTCCATCCGACGCCGAATGGATCGGCCAAATTCAAAACCGCATGCAAGCCTTGGCCGTTGAAATGGGCGGTGAAGTCCCGGTGGTGCAAATGCTTCCGCCCACGGGTCCTCCTTCTTCAGGTTTGGCGACCGGCCCCGGTAATCTTGCATCTGGTTCCGGTGCATCTGCGGCGGCTGCGGGACCTTCACAAGAACAAGTGCGCGACGCCCAGCAGATGAGCCCCGAAGATCAACAAGCGATGATCGAAACCATGGTCCAACGCTTGGCCGATAAGCTCAAAGAAAACCCAGATGACGTGGCCGGCTGGAAACGTCTTGCCCAGGCTTATCGTGTGTTGGGTGACGCCACCAAAGCCGCAGAAGCCGAAGCCCAGATTAAACGCCTCTCGGGTCAATAGACGCGGATTTTCTGGATTCATCACAAATCAAAACCCCGCCACGTCCGGCGGGGTTTTTTTGTGGGCGACGAAAAGCGCCTAAACAACAGTTGGAGACCAAAGCAAAGTGTCATCGAAAAGCGTCAGAGACAAAGCAATCCAAACGGGTGCGCGCAAAAAAGGCATAGTTATTGTGATGCTTTCCGCAATCACCTCGCGCCCGCGCAAATTTCCGTGGGACTTGGAGGGGTGGCGGCTTTGAGCGCAAAATGGATGAAGCTATCAAACACCTTATCAATAAGGTAAAATGTTTTCAGAATTGAGCAGCCGCAGGGACGATTACGTCGCCCTGAACGATCAGTGAGGGGTTATGTCCAGAACTCTGGTTCACTACTCCAAGGTCACCGAAATCGTCGGTGACGTCATCCGTATCGAGGTTCCCACAGGTGCTGGCAGTGGCGATGTGGCAGCGCGATTTGGTGATCTGGCGATTGTGCGCGACACCTTGGGCGGCCAATCGCTGGCGCAAGTCATTCGCCTGGATGGCAATCTCGTCACCTTGCAAGTGTATTCCGGAACCAAGGGGCTTTCGACCGGAGCTCGGGTGAGCTTTCTCGGCCATCCTCCCCAGGTGACGTATTCGCCTAACATCTTGGGGCGCATTTTTCGCGGCACCGGGGAACCTATGGACAGCGGTCCCAGCCTGGAGCTGGACAGCCAAATTGAAATCGGCGGCGCGTCGGTCAACCCCGCCCGGCGTGAATTGGCGTCGAAGATGATCCGCACCGACGTGCCCATGGTTGATGTGTTCAACTGCCTGGTGGAAAGTCAGAAAATCCCCATCTTCTCCGTTGCTGGTGAGCCGTACAGCCAACTGCTTGCGCGCATCGGCATTCAGGCCGACGCCGATGTGGTGGTGTTCGGCGGCTTAGGCTTGATTTTCGACGACTATTATTTCTTTCGCCAAGCCTTTGAAAATGCCGGCGTGTTCAGCCGCACCGTGATGTTTGTGAATTTAGCCTCCGACCCCATCGTCGAGCGCCTGCTGGTCCCCGATATGGCCTTGGCGGTGGCGGAGCGGTTCGCGGTGGAAGAAAACAAACGGGTGCTGGTGCTGCTCACCGACATGACCGCGTTCGCCGATGCCATGAAAGAAGTCGCCATCGCCATGGAGCATGTGCCGTCAAACCGGGGATACACTGGCGATCTATACTCTCAACTGGCGCGGCGTTATGAAAAAGCGTGCGACTACAAAGGTGCCGGGTCGGTGACGATTTTAAGCGTCACCACCATGCCCGGCAACGACGTGACTCATCCCGTTCCCGACAACACCGGCTACATCACCGAGGGCCAGTTTTATTTGCACGATGGTATGATCGATCCGTTTGGCTCGTTGTCGCGGCTTAAACAGCACGTCATAGATAAGGTCACGCGCGAAGATCACGGGCAGATCATGAACACCATGATCCGCTTTTATGCGGGTGCCCGCGAAGCCCAGCAAAAAGAAGCGATGGCTTTTGAGATGTCCAATTTTGATCGCCAACTTCTCAAGTTCGGCGAGAAATTTCGCACGCGCTTTATGCACATAGATGTGTCGCTTCCTTTAGAGGAAGCCTTAGACCTGTCGTGGCGCACGCTGGCGGAATGCTTCACCGCCGAACAGCTTTTGATGAAACGCGACTTGATCGACAAATACTTTCCGCACTTAACCGCTGAAACGGATCAGACTCATGGCGAAGCTGGCGCTGAATAAGTCGTCTCTCTCTCATGAGAAGGGAAACCTGCAAACCTTCGCACGGTTTTTACCTTCGCTTGACTTAAAACGTCGCCAATTGATAGCGGAGCGAACCAAGGCCATGCGGGTGCTTTCGCAAGCGGCCCACAGCATCCGCGCGCACACCGATGCGGTCGGACGCAATATTCCCATGCTGGCCAATCAGCATATTTTTTTGCAAGGTTTAGTGAGCCTTGAGGGTCTGGATATTGGCGAAGAAAACATCCTTGGGGTGCGCCTGCCGTTGCTCAAAAAGGTCCGCATCCGGGCGATCCAATACGGCTTTTTATTGCAGCCCCATTGGGTTGATCGTTACGTCGAGGTGATGCAAGAGGTGATCGAACTGCGCGCCCACGAATATGTGGCGCGCCAACGCTTCGAGGTTTTGGAATTGGCGGTGCGCAAGGTGACTCAACGGGTCAATTTGTTTGACAAGGTGCTCATCCCCAAAGCTCAAGATAACATCCGGCGCATCCGAATATACCTGTCCGATTCAGAACGCGCCGCAGTGGTGCGGTCTAAAATTGCAAAGGCCAAACATGAAGCGACGCGGCGTCGCAACGAGGGGGCGCCATGAGCATCGTGCCGCTGAAAAAAATAACCATATTCGGCCTTTCCAAAGAAGTGACGGAAACTTTGACGGCCCTTCAAGATGTGGGCTGTCTGCATCTGATCGCGATGCGCACGTCGTCCGAGCCACAAATGGAAGCGACGCCCCAGACGCAAAATGCCCAACGGGCGCTGAAGTATCTCGCCAGCCTGCCCGACAAGCGCCGCCAACTGCACAAATCCACGGACTTCGATGTTGATGTTTTTGTTGAACAAGTTCTCACCAACAAACATCGTCTGCTCGAAATCATCGATCACCGCGACTTCCTTAAAAAACGCATCGCCGAGCTGTCGCCGTGGGGCGAGTTTGAACTTCCACCCGAAGGGGAACTGAGGGGCTGGCGCATGTGGTTTTACGTCGTTCCGGTGAACCACATGCGCGAATTGCAAACCACCAAGTGGCCGTGGCAGGTGGTTCACCGCACCAACAAGGTCGCCTACGTGGTGGTGATCGCCGCCGAAGAACCACCTGCTGACACTTATCCTGTAGGGCGCACGCACACCGGAGCGAAATCCCTATCGCAACTGTTTGAGGATTTGGAGCTGGCTGAGATCGAGGTCGAAGAGGTCTTGGTCGAACGCCACAACCTGACCCGATACCTGCATCTGTTGCAGAACAATTTAAACATTGCCGCCGACCGCGTGGCGCTGCGGGGCGCCCACCAATTAACCTATGCAGAGGCCAATATTTTTGCCGTGCAAGGCTGGGTCCCGGTACGCGACGTGGGGCGTCTGTCGGCATTCGGCGATGACCGCGCGCTGGCCTACTTGATTGAAGACCCCGCGCCAAATGAAACGCCCCCGACAATGCTCGACAACCCAGAATCGTTGCGCGGCGGCGAAGACGTCACGTTGTTTTACCAGACCCCCAATTACAGGGAATGGGACCCTTCAATTTTAGTGTTTTTCTCCTTCGCCATCTTTTTTGCGATGATTTTATCGGATGCCGGGTATGCGGCGGTGCTGGTATTGCCGCTGGCGGCGTTTTGGAAAAAGTTGGGACAATCGACTATCGGCAAACGGATGCGCGCCCTTAGCTTGACGCTGGGCATCGCATCGCTGGCGTGGGGCGTGGCCATCGGTAGTTATTTCGGCATCGCCCCACCGGGAGGGGCGCTGGCGTCGCGTCTTGTGCTCATCGATCTCAACGACTTTGACACCATGATGAAAATCGTCATCGTCATCGGCGTGGTGCACGTCGCCTTGGCCAACGCGGTGGTGGCCCTAAACAATTGGAGGCATCCTGTCAGCTTCGCCCGGTTGGGCTGGATTGGCGTTCTGTTTGGTGGGTTGGCCGCGTGGTGGTCTGGACCGGGGACGCCGTTATATAGTGCCGGGCTTGGTCTTGGCGCGGTTGGGTTGGGCTTGGTGTTTTTCTTTTCCAGCACCAGACGAGTGACTTGCGCCAGCGATGCGCTGTGGCGTGCGCTTGACGGCTTGTTGGCGATCACCAATGTGACCAAAGTGTTCGGCGATGTGCTCAGTTATCTGCGGCTGTTTGCGTTGGGGCTGGCCAGCGCCTCGTTGGCGGTGACGTTTAACAGCCTTGCGGTGCAGGTGATGGATGCGCTGCCGGGCATCGGCTTGTTGTTTGGCCTGCTGATTTTGATCGTCGGCCATCTGCTCAATTTGGCGTTGGCGATCATGAGCGGCGTGGTTCATGGACTGAGACTCAATTTTATCGAATTTTACAATTGGGGCCTGTCCGAAGAAGGCTATCCCTTCAAAACCTTTGAAAGAAAAGAGGTGCGGTCGTGAACGAACTGGTGGTTGGACTTGGATGGGCGGGCATTTACGGAGCCATGGCGTTGGCTGCGGTCGGATCCATCATTGGATGCGCAATCGCCGGACAGGCGGCAATTGGCGCAATGTTGGAAACGGAAAGCGGCTATGGGCGCTATGTCGGTATCTCCGCCATGCCGTCGTCGCAGATCATCTATGGCATCGTGGTGATGTTCACGCTGCAACGCACCGTCACGCCAGAGGTGGCGGGGGCGTTGTTTGGCATCGGCATTCTGGCTGGTATAGCGTTGATGTTCAGCGCCATCCATCAGGGTCGATGCTGTGCGGCGGCGATCAACGCGGCCAAGGAAAAGCCGGAAATTTTTGGTCTGTCCCTGGCCCCCGCCGCCATCGTTGAGGGCTTCGCCGTGTTTGCGTTTATCTTCGCCCTGGTGCTCGCCGGCAGCATTCCCGGCGCTTGAGGAGGCTTAAGGCATGTCAGATAATAAAGCCCCGGGCAGCAAACCCAAAGAAGCGGCTGAGGTTTCACTCAGCGTTCAGGCCTTGATCGAGCGTCTGCGCGCAGAAGGCATCGCCGACGGCCAGGGCCAAGCTGCACGCATCGTTGCGGACGCCGAACGCAAGGCGCGGAGCATCCTTAAGGGTGCCGAAGATCAAGCCCGCACCATGGTCGAGGCGGCGGGTAAGGAGGCCGTTGCGCTCAAATCAGCAGGGCACGAAGCGCTGAAAATCGCCGCGCGCGATACGGTCTTGGATCTGCGCGGCCAAATGAGCGATCAGTTCACCAAGGACGTGCAGCGTCTGGTGTCCGAAGAAATGCAAGACGAGGGCCTGTTGCGACAGATGATTTTGGAATCCGTCGGTCGCGCCCGTGATGATGCGGGCTTGGCGGCCGCCCACAATTTGGAAGTCTTGTTGCCCCGCGACGCCATTGGTCTGGAAGATTTGCGCCGCGATCCCAAAGAACTTCAAGATGGAACCCTGACCAAGTTCGTATTGTCGCTGGCTCATGAATTGCTCAAAAAAGGGGTGACGTTCGGTCTTTCCCCCGACGACAACAAAGGCATCCGCATCATCTCGCGCGACGATGAGGTCACCTTGGAACTCACCGACAAGGCCCTTGCGCGGATTATTTTGGAGCACCTCCAACCGCGCTTCAGAGCCCTCTTGGAAGGGATCGTAAAATAGCCATGAGCGCCGAAACCGCCTATACCATGTTGGTGTCGAGTCTGCCGTACTTGGGGTCCTTGTTCGAGGCGCGCTACAGCGTCATCTCGCACCTCAAGTTGGAACGCAGATTAAAAGCTCTTAGTCCTGAAGACGCGAAGACCCTGGCTATGATCGAAAGTCTGATGCACTGGCATCACCTGCACGGCCTGAATGACGATCTTGAGTTTGTCAAAAAGGCGCGTTTGGTTCACGACGATCTTCTCGATCCGGTGCTCAAAGACATCGTTCGCCACCGCATCGAATTGCGTACCTTGGTCGCAGCGTTGCGCCGTCACCACCTGGGACTGTCTAGGCCCGGTGAGCCGGGGAAATGGGGCGGGGGGCGCTGGGTGAAGATGATTGAGCGCAATTGGAACGAACCGGGTTTCGGTTTGCAAAAAACCTTTCCCTGGATTGTCGAAGCCAATCGTCTGCTGGGTGAAAAAAACACCTTAGGCTTGGAAAGACTATTGCTCACAGAAGTATGGACCGAAATTGGCCGTCGCTCTCAGGGGCATCAATTCGATTTTGTCGCTGTCGTGGCTTACGTCCTGCGTTGGGATGTGATGGAACGCTGGACCCATTACGAAGCCGATCCAGCGCAACGCCGCTTTGCGCAGTTGGTGGATGAAACCATCGGCGATGCGTTCACATCATCCATACAGGAGTTTGCTCATGGCTAAGCCCGGTTCAAACACCAAACAGAGCACGCCGGAACAGGTCGCCCCGGAACGGGCCGTCCTGCATCCCGCTCACGTGGTCTCGGTGCAAGACGACATCGTCACCATTGAAGCGGCGCGGACTGCGGATGGGCCGGGGTGGCTGATCAAAAATGAAGTGATTTATATATTGCCATCGCGGCTTGCGCCGGGCGGCAGACAAGAGCGCCTGAAAGCCGAAGTCCTGCGCATACGCGGCACCCAGGCGGATGCGCAAGTCTACGAAAGCACGCGCGGTGTCGCCATCGGGGACGTGGTCGAACAATCGGGAAAATTGCTTTCGGTTGATCTGGGACCGGGACTTTTGGGCCAAGTTTACGACGGTCTGCAAAACCCGCTGGAAGGTCTGGCGCAAGAGCACGGCACGTTTTTGCCGCGCGGTGTGGAAGTCGCCGCCCTCGACCAAAAAAAGAAATGGTCTTTCACCGCACTGGCCAAAGCCACCGACACGGTGCGTGCTGGCGACGTGCTGGGCAGTGTTGCAGAACGCCACGTGCAGCACAAAATTATGGTCCCCTTCGATGTCGAAGGCGAGGCCCGCGTGATCTGGATTCAAGAAGGAAACTTCATCACTTCGGAACCAGTAGCAGAACTGGAAACCCGCGACCGGGAACGGCGCATCATCACCTTGCAACAATCGTGGCCAGTGCGCCGCCCGTTGCCGATGGCCTTGATGCGCGCGGGCGTGACGGAACGGCTTTACCCAGACCAGCCGATGATCACGACGTTGCGCTTGATAGACACATTTTTCCCCATCGCGCGCGGCGGTGTCGCGTGTATTCCGGGGCCGTTCGGTGCGGGCAAGACGGTGTTGCAAAATTTGATCTCGCGCTACTCGGACGTGGACGTGGTGGTCATCGTGGCGTGTGGGGAGCGCGCTGGCGAAGTGGTCGAGACCATCAAGGAATTTCCCAATCTGTCCGATCCCAAAACTGGCGGATCGTTGATGGACCGCACCATCATCATTTGCAACACATCGTCGATGCCGGTGGCGGCGCGCGAAGCCTCGATTTATACCGGCCTCACGCTCAGCGAATATTACCGCCAGATGGGTCTGGATGTTTTGCTGTTGGCGGACTCGACCTCACGCTGGGCTCAGGCGATGCGCGAGACCTCTGGCCGGCTCGAAGAAATCCCCGGCGAGGAAGCCTTTCCCGCATACCTGGATTCGTCCATCAAAAGCGTCTATGAGCGCGCCGGGGTGATTCGCGCCAATGATAAAAGTTTGGGTTCGCTGACCATGATAGGCACCGTTTCTCCGGCGGGCGGCAACTTTGAAGAACCGGTGACCCAGTCGACCTTGGCGACGGTGAAAACCTTTTTAGGTCTGTCGGCGGAGCGCGCCTACAAGCGCTTTTATCCCAGCGTCGATCCGTTGATGTCATGGTCTAGATACTTAGAACAACTGTCGCCGTGGTATGAAAAACACCTACAACCGGGCTGGTCGGCACGGGTCAGCGAAATGGTGGCGTTGCTGAACCGGGGCAATGCGGTGTTTCAAATGATGCAGGTCACGGGCGAAGAAGGCATCACCCAGGACGATTTCGTCACCTACCAAAAAGCAACCTTGCTTGACATGGTTTATCTACAGCAAGACGCCTATGACCCGGTTGACGTCTCGACCCCCATTGATCGCCAAGAACAGATGTTTTCGATGATTTACAAACTGACGACGCGGGACTACGCCTTTGCCAACAAGGCCGCTGTGCATGACCACTTCACCCGTCTCACGGGATTGCTGAAAAACCTGAATTATGCGGTCGTCAATTCGGCTGACCATAAGGATTTGTTCAAACAGGTTGAAGCGCTCGATCAAAGCGTGTCGGAGATCATTTTATCTGCTGAGGACCAGGGAGGGTCCTAACCCTTCTCCTCCTCCTCCTCCTCTTCTTCTTGCAAAGGGTGGGCTTTCGGTTTGTAGAGTGTGAAGAAGAGCACGGCCATAACGCCAAAAATGAGGCTGGCAATCGCGACCCACAAGGCGAGCTGTAGGTAATCAATGCCGGTTTGTTTGGGGTCAAGATGGGCAGCCTTCGTGCTCGGGTCCTCTTGCGCTTTTGGTGCCATTTTCGATTGGACAAGATCGGCCAATTTGGGGACGGAGGGATCGCCCTCCTCAATTTTTACAGTTGTTGGAATGTCATGTTGTCCTGAAATGATGCTGGGAAGCTTGTTGCTGGAAAGATAGGGGTTGGCCCTCGGGGGGGCAGGCGGCAATGTTTTAGCAGGCACTGTAACCGCTTTGAGTGGGGTGGGTTGTGCACCCTCTAGAGGCGGATTGGGCTTGGTCGGTTCACCTTTTTCAGACTCTTTTACGGGACTGACGGCCTTGTCCCGATTGAACAGGTATGTCGGGGCCTCTGCATCGGGTGTTATGGCGATGGGCCACGGCAGTCCGCGTTGCCCCCATACTTCTATGGGTTCGCGGCAATAAAACTCGCCTTCAATGATTCGGGTGATCCCCCAGATTGGGTCAATATTCACTTGGGGGACGGAGCCTGTTTGAAGGGCTTTTTGAATCAGCGCATTGCAATAGGTTGATTGTGGTTTGGCCTGGGCGTTAAACGACGCGAGTAAAACGCCTATAAACACGAAGCATTTGATAAGAGTTCGGGTCAGCAACGTTTTCAACGGCCAATGCTCCTCTTTACCACTTATACATCGCGTAATACCTTGTAAACATGGTTGTTCTAAAAGCGGGGATCAACGTTTTAAAAAGCATTTTGCGCAAGGTGCCTGAGTTCATCTTAACGATGAAAACCATGGTTTTAGCCTTTAATTCGTAGGTTTCGAGTATACGTCATGGGGGTGAGTCATCTCTTTAAATTGTGGGCCAGCGTTCATGCAACGACAGCGGCCTGCGCCCATCGAGCCCAAATGCTTCACTCTGTACAGTGACTTTAAACGGGGCCGTTAAAAGTCGTAGGTGGAAAAGGGCGTATATTGTGCGCCCTTGTGTCCGAGCTGGCTTTGAAACAAGGTGAGGCCTTGCACCGTAAACGGCGGCAGAACGAACCCCGCATGGGTGGCTAAGTGTTGGGCCAATCGACCAGGATTAACCGAGCGTCGAAACCGCGTTAGGGTCACATGGGGGGTAAATTTTCGCCCTTCCGGGTCCAAACCAGCCCGCACCAGGGCGCTTTCTACGTTTGCATGCACGTGTGATAAGGCCCCGGTCGGCGTGTCTTCGGCCCCTACCCACAAGCTGTGCGGGGGGCTGCCAAAGGTGCCGACGCCCTTTAACGTCACCTCAAACGGCTCCGCCTTGATCTCGCTGAGGGCCTCGGCCAATTGCGCCGCCACATCTTCATCCACCTCGCCGATGAAACGCAGGGTAATGTGCAAGTTTTCTGTGGCAATCCAGCGGGCATCCTTAACCCCGTTTTGAATTGAAGCCAGTTTTTGGCGGTGGCCGTCAGGTATGGGAAGCCCCGCAAACAGTCTTAACATAACGCATTCTCCATCTCGTGATGTTCTCCCTTAACACAGGTCAGTGGATATTGCGCTTGCATAAAGACATATCGCATTACGGTATTCGTTTGAGGTTAGGTGATGACCATGAGCCAGCTGACGATTGCCACCTTTAACACATGGAATCGCCAAAATCACCAGCAGGCGGGGGGGGCAATGCCATTGAGTTGTACAAAGCTATAGATTGAAATTCAAATCAGAAGCAATATAGCGAAAATGTGAAGGGTGTCTGGTTACATAAAATTACATTCAAATTGGACGTGTTGCTATGAAATCTCCCGCCTTCCCCGCTCAAGAAGTCGAACGTCACGCTTCGTTGTGCCGCTTAGACATCCTCGACACGGACCCGGAAGAAGGGTTCGACCGCATCACGCGCATTGCCCAAGCCTATTTCAAGGTTCCTATCGCTTTGGTGAGCTTAGTGGATTCGGAACGCCAATGGTTTAAGTCACGCCAGGGCCTAGATGTCGCTCAAACGCCGCGCGACATCTCTTTTTGTGGCCACGCCATACTTGGCGAAGATATTTTTTGCGTGCCCCACACCCTGGAAGATCCGCGCTTCGCCGATAATCCTTTGGTCACCGGTCCACCTAACATTCGCTTTTATGCGGGAGCGCCATTGTCCGCACCGGACGGCATGAAGGTCGGCACGCTTTGCATCATCGATACGAAGCCCAGACTCTTATCCGCAGAAGATTTGCGCGTTCTGCGAGATCTGGCGGATGGTGTTGAGCATGAGTTGGGACAGGCGCACGTTCGAGAAATATCGAATGAATTGGCCTCACAGGAATCTCGTTTGAGGGCCGTTTTAGATACTGTGATTGATGGCATCATCACCATCGATCAAAAGGGCACCATCGAAACATTCAATCCGGCGGCACAGCGGATTTTCGGCTACGGCGTGGATGAGGTTTTTGGCCACAACATCAAGATGCTGATGCCGGAGCCCTATCACGGCGAACACGATGGCTACCTTAAAAACTATCAAGACAGCGGCAAGGCTAAGATCATCGGCATTGGTCGAGAGGTCGTGGGGCGGCGTAAGGATGGTTCGACTTTTTCCATGGAACTGGCGGTCGGCAAGATGGAGGTCGGCGGCGCTCGGATGTTCACCGGCATTGTTCGCGATATTACGGAACGCAAACAGGCTGAAAAACTCAAAATGGAATTCATCTCAACGGTGAGTCATGAACTGAGAACACCGTTAACCTCGATCAAGGGTTCCCTTGGCTTAATCAAATCTGGAGCCGTCGGAGAACTTCCAGAAAAAATCAAAAGAATGTTGGAAATCGCTTATAACAACAGCGACCGTCTTGTCCGTCTGATCAATGACATTCTCGATATCGAAAAAGTCGCGGCGGGAAAGATGGATTTTCACATGCGCGGCGTTGACCTTAAAGAACTCCTTGAGCAAGCCATCGAGGCCAATAAGGGCTACGGGGCAGAGCATGGGGTGAGTTTTGTGCTGTCAGGCGCAGTGCCAGATGCGCATGTTGATGGAGACCATGATCGGTTAATGCAGGTGCTTTCCAACCTGATGTCCAATGCCGCTAAATTTTCCCCTCAAGGGGGTTCGGTAAAAATCGCCATGGCACCCTCTGAAAAGGGCGTTCGTGTATCGGTCAGCGATCATGGCCCAGGCATCCCGGAAGATTTCCAGAACAAGATATTTGGCAAATTTTCCCAGGCCGATTCGTCGGACACCCGGCAAAAAGGCGGCACCGGTTTGGGGTTGAACATCACCAAGGCGATTGTCGAACAACACGGGGGCACCATCGGATTTGAGACCGCCACCGACAAGGGGACGACTTTTTTCTTCGACCTTCCTCAGCGGCCAGGACGCGCTGCCACAGCGGTGACAGGCGCGGTTTCATCACCTCAATATCATGTCTTGATTTGCGAAGACGAACCGGACATTTCAACGTTGCTCGAAGTGATGCTCCAACAGGATGGATTTGCCACGGATACGGCGAGGAGCGCTGCCCAAGCTGAGGCATTGCTTGATAAAAACACCTATGATGCGATGATGTTAGACCTTGGGCTTCCCGACAAGGACGGCATCATGCTCCTGCGAGAACTTCGACAAAAGCCAACAACCAAGGATCTTCCGATTATTGTTATTTCCGCCAATGCGACTAAGGGGGCAATGGAGATCAGTGGCGATGCGATCGGGATTGTTGACTGGCTTGAAAAACCAATTGATCAGGAACGGCTTTCTGAAAGTCTGCGCCGGGCGGTGGCATCGTCATCTGACCGCATGGCCCACATCCTTCATGTCGAGGACGATCCAGATATTCTTCAGGTCGTCTCAGCCCTTGTCGAGGACATTGCTCAGGTTGTCGCCGCGAAAACCCTTTCCCAGGCGAAATCTTTATTGGAGCAGAATCACTATGATTTGGTTATCTTGGACCTTATGCTTCCGGATGGTGATGGAGAGGAACTTCTGCCCCTGCTGAAGAGAGGCAGCCATAAGTCAACGCCGGTGATCGTATTTTCGGCAAAGGATGTTTCCGATCAAACAGTTGATAACATCAAGACGGTATTGATCAAATCCAGGTCCTCTAATGAAGTCCTTCTGGCGAAAATCCGTTCCTCCATCAAGGCGCTAAAACCTCGTGAAGAGAACACCCAAACACTGGATAAATCAGGAGGCTGAACAAATGAGCTCTTTGCAACGCATCCTTTATGTTGAGGATGAACCGGATATTCAAGAGGTTGCCCTGATGACCCTTGAGGTGATCGGCGGCTTCACGGTTGAGGCCTGCAGTTCAGGCCATGAGGCTATCGACAAGGCTTCGGGGTTCGCCCCAGACTTGATTCTCTTGGACGTTATGATGCCGGGAATGGATGGTCCGACGACGCTTCAAGAGTTACGCAAGCGCGCGGAGACGACAAAAACACCAGTTATATTTATGACGGCTAAAGTGCAGTCCCATGAAATCAATCAATACCTTGAATTGGGCGCTGTGGGCGTGATCACCAAGCCGTTTGATCCGGTGACACTGTGCGATCAAATTAAGGAGCTCTGGAGCAATGCCCCGTGAGCAATAAGAAAGAACACATGAGGAAATGCTACAAGCGCTACGCGCTTGGTGAGCGCCGGTCTGTTTTATGCAGACAACTCCACTGCGGATTAGCTGTGAACACAACAAACTAAACGAGAACCGACAAAAGGCTCCCAATCGGGAGCCTTTTGCGGGTTGTTGGCTGGGGCGGTAGGAATCGAACCTACGGTGCACGGCATCAAAAGCCGCTGCCTTACCGCTTGGCTACGCCCCATCGGTGATCCCCCAATTGGACAACACGTTGGACAATGTGTCTTCAGGGGGTGCGGGGGGAAAATAAGGGGTAATGGCCGGGTTCGCAAGCGGGTAATGGGAAAAATTTCACCTAATGTGCAGAATGGCTCGCCAGCGGGGTGTTTAGCGCAGAAACCTGCCCGTCGTTTGCCTTACATCGGCAGGGGTTCATCGAGCATTCGTGCCGCTTTGATCCACCACTGGGGATGGGCTTGGGCCAACTGAGCAGCGGCAGCTTGGGCTTCGTGTTCGCTGGCGAACAGGGCAAAGCAGGTGGCACCTGAGCCGCTCATGCGGCTCAACAGGGCACCTTTTAAGCTTTCGAGCGCGCCGAGGACGTCGGCAATGGCCGGGCTGAGTGCAATGGCCGGGGCCACCAAGTCGTTGTGGCGCTCGGCCAGTTGGCGGGCAAAACGGGAGGTATCGTGAGGGTGGTTGTGAAAACGCGCAGCGGCGGAGAACGTATCCGTTATCTCGCTGCGGGTCTTAAAGACGGCGGGGGTCGAAACGCTCACGCCGGGATTCGCCAACACCAGCCACGTTAAGGGCAGATGCGGGGCCAATTCAAGCTTTTCGCCGATGCCGCCCATGTACACCGGGCGCCCTTCTATGCACGCCGGCACATCGGCACCCAGTTGCAGGCCAAGGGTGAACAGCATGGCGTTGCCCAAATCGTCGCGCCACACTTTAAACAAGGTCGACAACGCGCGGGCGGTATCGATGGTGTCGGCGACGTCTAGGGCGACGTCGTGGATAGCGCTGTCGGACAGTTCAATGTCCCAAAGCTCGACCAAAGCCTTAAGGGTCGCCGCCGCATCCGCCGACCCGCCGCCGATTCCCGACGCCACCGGCAAGTTTTTTTCCAGCTGAATGTGGGCGTCGGCGGGGACTAAGGTGTGCGCCGCCAACAGGCGCGCGGCGCGCAGCACCAAATTATCATCGCGCGCGCAAAGGTCCTGGGCAAACGGTCCGGTGATGTTGAGGCTTAAGCCCGCACCCGCTTGGGCGGCGCTGACGGTGATGACGTCGCCGACGTCGGCGAACACCACAAGGCTGTCGAGCTCATGATAGCCGTCGTCGCGACAGCCCGTGACATGCAGGTACAAATTGACCTTCGCCGGGGCAAAGCGGCTGACGGTGATAGGTGTGCGGTTGGGCATGGCTTGAGACACTTACTGAGGGGTTACGGCGTCCAGGCCACCTTTGAGTTTTTGATCGATGAGGAGGAGAAGTTTTTCGTCTGGCTCCAACCCTTTGGCACGCTGCCATTGGAAGTGCGCTTCGCGGGTGCGGCCCACTTTCCACAAGGCGTCGCCCAAATGATCGTTGATGACGGGGTCTTCGGGACGCAGCATAACGGCGCGCTCCAATTTTTTAGTGGCCTTGTCAAATTGGCCCAAGCGGTACAGGCCCCAGCCCAGGCTGTCGACGATGTAACCATCGCGGGGCCGCAGATCGACGGCTTTTTCAATCATCTGCAAGGCACGATCCAGATTTTGGCCCTTATCAATCCACAAATAGCCGAGATAGTTCAATGTGGTGGGCTGTTCCGAATCAAATTCCAACGCCTTGAGGAAATCCGCTTCGGCTTGGGGCCAGCGATCGGTTTGCTCATAAGACACGCCACGGGCGTAATATACGACCCAATGATGGGGCTCGATTTTATCGATACGCTTGAGGGCGTCGGTGTAGGCCTCTGCCGCTTCTTTAAAGCGCTCATGACGTCGTAAAATGCCGCCCAGTTCGATCAGCGGCGTTTCCCGTTGAGGACGTTCACGGGCCAGGGTGCGCAACAGCTTCACCGCGTCGTCAGTTTGGTCCAGGCGGTCCAGATTGTCGGCGGTGTGCATGCGCGCACTCCAACTCAACGGTGATGATTGAGGGATGTTGGCATAAATGGCGTTGGCGTCCGCATAACGCTGGTTGGCTTCAAGTGTCGCCGCGATCACCACTTTGGCACCGTCCATATCGGGACGCAGATAGAGGGCTAAACGCGCCAGAACCAATACCCGGCTATCACCGGCTTGTTTTTGCAATACGCTGGCGATGTTGTATAAGGCTTCGGCCGCACCGGCTTGAGGGGTGGCGACGTCCAAGGGTATGCGTTGTGCGGTCTTGCGACGGTTTTGCGCCAGCGCCAGCATGGTCGCGCCTTCCCCGTCGTCTTTGAACTTTTCGTAAAGCTCAAAGGCTTTGTCGTACTGGTCTAAGCGTTCGAAATGCCCCCCCAAAAGCTGCGCCACGCGGGTGGATAGTCCAGCGGATTTCAAAACGTTGAGAAAATAGGTTTCGGCTTTTGCCACATTGCCCGCGTGCTCTTCGATGAGGGCGGCATGAAGATCGTGCAGGGCTTTGAGCGCCGCTTGCTTTTTCATGGAACTGAGCGCCTCAAGCGCACCCTTGTGATCCTTTTGGCCCACTTTGGCCCACGCGATCAGAGCCGGGGACAGCAACTTCACCAAACCGACTTTTTCATCTTTTAGCAACGGCGCAACGCTGGCGTATTCGTTCATCTTGAGCGCCTGGGTGGCGCGCAGAAGGTTGGCGAACGGGGCCTCGGCGTCGGCTTTTTGGACCTTGTCGAGCGCCAGCAGGGCATCGTCGATGCGCCCTTCGGTCAGTGCCAGAATGTAAATGCGCTTTTGCAAATCGGGGGATGTGAGATCCCCGCGGCTGACGGCGCGGGCGTAAAAATTCAACGCTTCTAAGCTTTCGCCAATCTGTTCGGCATGGCGTCCGGCTAGATAATTGCCGGAAGCGCCAAAACCCGGCTGAGCGCCATCGTTTGCAGCATGCGCAGGCGGTGTGGCGCAAAACGCGAACAGGGCGAAACCGATGGCGGCGGAGGCGGGGCCAAAGACGGGGCCAAAGACGGGGCCAAGGACGGGGCCAAGGACGGGGGGGCATGTCAGACGAGGGGTGAAAAACATGCTTTTAAGGGTGTGATATGATGTTGTCATGCGCGCAGTGTAGCCGCCTCCCGCCCTGCTCGCAACAAGACGCAGGCCTGAAATCCCGCAATTTTTACATATTGGGATAGTTTGGCCCGCCGCTGCCTTCGGGAGCGGTCCAGGTGATGTTTTGCGTCGGGTCTTTGATGTCGCAGGTTTTGCAGTGCACGCAGTTCTGCGCGTTGATCTGCAAGCGCATGGCACCAGTCCCGCCGTCGGCCTCAACAAATTCATAGACGCCAGCCGGGCAAAAGCGTTGTTCTGGGCCGTCATAGAGCGCCAAGTTGGTGCTGATTGGCACGCCTGGGTCTGTCAGCTTTAAGTGACAGGGCTGGACTTCTTCGTGGTTGGTGTTGGAAATAAACACCGAGCTCAGCTTGTCAAAGGTCACTTTGCCGTCGGCCTTGGGGTAGTCTATTTTTTGCGAAACTTGGGCGGGTTTGAGCTGATCGTGATCGGTGTGATGCTTAAACGTCCACGGCGCGCGTCCGCCAAACAGATAGGTGTCCAGCGCCGAATACGCGATGCCCAGCCACAGGCCATTTTTGAACGACGGACGAATGTTGCGGGACCTGCGCAATTCCGCCCACAACCACGACGATTGCAGCGTTTTGGGGTAGGCATCCAGCAAGGCGGGGGCGTTGTCGCCAAACGCCGAAACCAGGGCGTCGGCGCATTCAATGGCCGACTTCATGGCGGTGTGCGAGCCTTTGATGCGCGGTACGTTCATAAAGCCCGCAGACGCGCCGATCAAAGCGCCGCCGGGGAAAATCAGCTTCGGAATCGACTGGAAGCCGCCTTCGTTGAGGGCGCGTGCGCCGTAGGCGATGCGCCGTCCGCCTTCAAATATGGGGCGGATATTCGGGTGGGTCTTAAATCGCTGCATTTCGTCGAACGGCGACAGATACGGATTGGTGTAATCCAGGCCGATGATAAAGCCGACGGATACCAGGTTTTCGCCAAAATGATAGAGGAACGACCCGCCATAAACGTCACTGGTGAGCGGCCAGCCAACCGTGTGCATGACCGTGCCGGGCTTGAAGTGTTCGGGTTTAATTTCCCACAGTTCTTTGATGCCGACGCCGTAGGTTTGCGGCTGAACGCCGTCGCGTAGATTAAATTTGTCCATCAATTGTTGGGAAAGCGATCCGCGACAGCCCTCGGCAAACAGTGTGTAGGTGGCGTGCAGCTCTACACCGGGTTCAAAATTTGGGCCTTCTTCGCCAGCCTGAGTACGGCCCATATCGCCGGTGGCAACGCCTTTGACCCGACCGTCATCCGCAAACAAAATTTCCGAAGCGGCGAAACCTGCAAATACTTCGATTTCCAGCGCTTCGGCTTGGGTGCCTAGCCAACGGGTCAGTTCGCCCAAGGACGCGACGAAGTTGCCGCTATTGTGCATTTGCGGCGGGGTCGGCAGTTTAAATGCGGACGAGGCGGTGAGGAACAAAAACTGATCATCGACAACGGGCGTGTGCAACGGCGCGCCCAAGTCATTCCAATCGGGAAACAGTTCGGTTAAGGCAATGGGATCAATCACCGCGCCCGATAAAATGTGCGCGCCGATTTCCGAGCCCTTTTCCAGCACGCAAACCGAAATGTCTTTGCCGACCGCCTGGGCTTGTTGTTTGACACGGATCGCCGCCGTCAGACCGGCCGGTCCGCCGCCCACAACAACTAAGTCGAATTCCATTGCTTCGCGTTCCATGCGCCGTGCGCTCCTGCCTTGCCCTGTTTTAATGCTGGGTTTGCTCTTGGCCCACTCATCACTTAGGGGCCTTGTGTAAATTAAACCCCAGGATTTCAATTGCTGCAACTGCGAAATCATTTTTTTGCGCCGCAGCAAAGTTTCCCTGGCGCAGTGGCGATGCTATGGTGGGGTTTATGGACAGGTTTGAAGACACACAACTTCCCCCCGTAGAGGTCCTGAAATGGTATCTCGACGCCGGCGTAGATGAGGCCATGGGTGAGCAGCCCTTGGATCGCTATGCCTTACGCAAAGACGCCCAGGCCCAGCGCGCCGAGGCGGCCCAAGCGATGCTGAAAGAAGCCCAAAGCGCCCACGACCAGTCGTCTGCCCCATCCTCGACACCTGTTTTGACGTCCCCATCGGGGCGCGCGGGCTCAGTTCCGGTTCCGGTTCGCCCGGCGGATGCGGTTGATGTGCAAAAAGCCCTGAAAGAGGCTGTGGAGCGTGCCGGCGCGGCGAAAAATCTAGATGAATTACGCACCGCCTTGGAAAACTTTGACGGCTGCGGGTTGAAGAAAAACGCGATGAATTTGGTGTTTGGCGATGGCAATCCACAGGCCCGCATCGTGCTGATCGGCGAAGCGCCGGGGGCGGATGAAGACCGCCAAGGCGTACCGTTTGTCGGTGCCAGCGGTCAATTGCTGGACAAAATGTTGGCGTCCATTGGCTTGGATCGCTCAAACGTCTTTTTATCCAACACGGTGTTTTGGCGTCCGCCCGGCAACCGCAGCCCCAACGCGGGGGAAATTTCGGTGTGCCTGCCGTTTGTCGAACGCCTGATCGAAATCATCGATCCCTTCGTGTTGATTTCGGTGGGCGGCCCGGCGACCCATTCGCTGTTAACCCAGCAAGGCAGCATTTCCAGGCTCCGGGGGCGGTGGTTTACTTATGAGACGCCCAGAATGTCGCACCCCATTGCCGCCAGGGCAATTTACCATCCGCTGCATCTGTTGGGCACCCCGGCGCACAAACGTCAAACGTGGTTGGACCTGATTGCGATCAAGGCCAAATTGGCCGAGCACGCCTAAATTTCCTCAGGTATTGGACCGTGGCGGCCCCTTTGGGGTCAATATTGCTATATATGAGCCTGTGACGTATAAGGTTTGTCAATATTTGGGGTGGATACTCAGCAACGGGTTCATGTGCCCAGGCGCTATGCTGGAGATGGGCGGAGTTGTTTAAATTATTATGTCAGTAAAGTCCCATTTGAGCACTTTAAGCATTGTCGCGTCCTTTTGGGCGGGCTTAGCGTTGTCGCCGTCCTTGGTCCATGCCGAAGTCAGTGCTTCTGTTCCCCCTCAACAAAAGGCTAAGCTTGACCTGCCCAGCGTGTTGAGTGCGGATGACGCGGTGCGCTACCAAAAAATTTTCACCCTGCAAAAAAAGGGCGACTGGGGCAAAGCCGATCGGGAAATCAAGCAGCTTTCAGACCGTGTTCTGATGGGCCACGTGTTGGCGCAGCGCTATCTGCACCCGACCAAGTACCGCTCCAAATACACTGAATTGAAAACCTGGTTGGCCGCGTACAGCGACCACTTTGATGCTAAGCAAATTTATAAATTGGCGCTGAAGCGTCGCCCGGCCAGCTATAAACACCCAACCAAGCCGATGGTTGGCCGCGCTTTGTATGGCATGTCAAACAGCCAAGGCCTCATCGACAAACCGGTGCGAAAGCCCTTAAGTCGCACCCAGCGCCGCCGGGTTGCGAGCTTAAAGGTCATGCTCAAAAGTTACTTGAGCAAAGGTCACACCCTTTCCGCCAAACAGTTGATCGGGTCCGCAGAAGTCAAAAAATTGTTCGATGTCCCCAATTTGGATTGGGCGCGGGCCAGGCTGGCCAAGGGCTATTTCATGGACGGGCGCGATGAGTGGGCGGCCCAGTGGGCGGAAAAAGCAGCCGCCAAGTCGGGAAAATATTTGCCCAGCGCGCACTGGATTGCGGGTCTGGCGCACTGGCGTCTGGGTAATTTGGAAAAATCTGCAAAACATTTTGAGCTGTCGGCCCAGTACGATGCGTCCCCTTGGACCCATTCCGCCGCCGCCTTTTGGGCCGCGCGCGCCAATTTGATAGCACGTCATCCCGAAAAGGTCATGGCTTTGTTAGAAGATGCCGCCAAGCATCCGCGCACTTTTTACGGCATGCTGGCCAACAAACTCTTGGGCGGCGATCTTCAGTTTAATTGGCAACTGCCGCCAATGGACGGGGGCGAAGTTCAAGCCTTGCTGCAAAATGGCGTCGGTCGCCGGGCGCTGGCGCTGGTGCAAATCGGCGAAAACAAAATGGCCGAAAAAGAAATGCGCCAAACCGCCCGCTTGGCCCCCAAAGACATGGCCAAGGGCATGCTGTCCATCGCCGCGCATTCTGGCATGGCGGAACTCACCATGCGCTTGGACGCGATGCTGTATCCCGATGGGGGGGGATTCGACGGCGCGTCTTATCCTCTGCCCGTGTGGCAGCCGGATGGCGGCTTTACCGTTGACCCCGCCCTCGTTTACGCCTTGGTGCGCCAAGAATCGCGCTTTAACCCCAACGCCAAATCCGGCGCGGGGGCGCGCGGCTTGATGCAATTGATGCCGGGAACCGCCAGTTTTGTGGCCAAAGATCGGTCCTTACGGCGCAGCAAAAGGGCACAATTGTTCGACCCGGAATTTAACCTGATGCTGGGGCAAAAATACATTTCCATGTTACTCAGAGACGACAAAATCCAAGGCGATTTGTTTTTGATGGCGGCGGCGTGGAACGGTGGGCCGGGCAATCTGAACAAGTGGCGACGGCGCGTCAACGACATGGACGATGCGTTGTTTTTTATCGAAAGTCTGCCATCGCGCGAAACCCGTATTTTTATTGAACGCGTGTTGACCAATTTATGGGTCTATCGTGATCGTTTGGGCCAACCGACACCGTCATTGGACGCGGTGGCGTCCGGTGTCTGGCCCAGCTACTCAGCCTTTGGTCCCGATCGGACCGGGGCGCCAGAACAGGTTGCCGAAAATGTCTCAAATAGAAGGTAAACGGGCGTTTTTGCCCGTGCGTATCGCGGTTTTGACGGTCTCAGACACGCGCACGTTGGAAAACGATAAATCCGGTGATACCTTGGTGGCGCGTATCGAAGCCGCCAATCACATCGTCGCGGATCGCAAAATTATCAAGGACGAAGTGCCGATGCTGGTGGAACAGCTGAACGCCTGGATCCAGGACGATAGCGTTGACGTGGTGATCGCCACCGGCGGCACCGGATTGACCGGACGCGACGTCACCCCGGAAGCCTTCGCCCAGGTGTGCGAAAAAGAAATTCCCGGCTTTGGCGAATTGTTTCGCTGGCTCGGTTATCAAAAGATCAAAACCTCGACCATCCAATCGCGCGCCACGGCGGGGCTCGCCAACGGCACCTACCTGTTTGCGGTGCCGGGTTCAACTGGAGCCTGTAAAGACGCTTGGGACGACATTTTAGTGCACCAGTTGGATGCCCGCACGCGGCCCTGCAATATGGTTGAACTGATGCCGCGTCTTAAAGAGCATTTGGTTTAAAACCCACATACAAATTTTTGGCATCATCCACATCGGTTAACGTTTGGACGAAGCCGATTTTGCGGCCTTTTGGCACGCGCTCAAGGGTGTCCGCAAGGGTCTCGGCTGACGACCACCTGACACCTGTAAAAGGATTGAGCACGCACGGGCGGCGTTTGGCCCCAACCAGCCAAAAGCCGCCGTCGGTGGCCGGACCAAATACCAAATCGTTGTCGCCCAACGCCTTAAACGCTGCGGCGATGTGCGCGGGTTTGAGGTCTGGGATGTCACACCCGACGATCACCACCGGGCCGGGCGGCAGCGTCAACCAAGGGCGCAGCATACGGTCCCCCAAACCCCCAGATCCTTGGCTGATGAGCGTCCAGCCGGGGGGGAATTGGCGTGAATCATATACGGCAACATCAGGCGTCACGCTTAGCCAGCACCGCCAGCGCGGCCCGCGCCGATCCATCAACTTGCGCGCAGTAGCGAACAGCGAGGTGCGGTAAAACGCCCAGGCGCGGACCCAGCCGATGTCTTGGGCCAGACGCGACTTCACCCGCCCGATGCGTGGCGCTTTACTCATGACCACCAAATGATGTGGCAAATGATTCATCGGTACAGCCGTTCCAACCAAGGTTGCGGTGCGCCCAAAATGTACAGTGCCAAGCACACCAAATTGCGCAAGGGGCGCGCCCACCAGCCGTCTGTTTGATAGCGTCGGGCCGAGGTCTGGATGGTGGCGTTGAGGCGCTTCAAGCGCATCGGTCCGATGCGGCGCACCAAATCGACGTCTTCCATGATGTTTTGCTGGCTTAAATACCCACCAACCTCGGCGTACAGCTCTTTATGGATCAGCAAGCCCTGATCGCCATAGGGCAAGCTTAGAGCGTGGGCGCGCCAGTTGGCCAGCAGGGCGACCCGCTTGGCACTGCCGCCAGAGGTATCGAAGCCAAGGCGAAAATAAGCCGCCAGCTGGTGGTTGCGTTGGTTCGCCGTGAAGCGGTGCACGGCCCCTTCCCAATCGGATGGTAAAATGCTGTCGGCATGCAAAAACAGCATCCATGGGCCCTGGGCTTCGGCTGAACCGAGGGCCAATTGACGACCGCGACCGGGTGGAGAAACGATAAACTTTGCACCGAAATCAGCTGCGATTTTAGCGGTGCCATCGGTTGAGCCGCCGTCGACGATCAGTACTTCAGCGATGGGCGTGATTGCGACAGAGAGACTCCGCAGAGTACGCGCCAAGGCGGCTTCGGCGTTCAGGGTGGGGATGATGATGCTCAACATGGGCAGAGATTACCACGTCTGTGGCGGAGCAAAAGCGTCTTTAATGTTCTTGATTTGTTCGTAACTACGCTGTAAATTCAGGTGATGATTGATGCGTTTGTTCTGAGAGATGGGTCGCTCCCCAAAAAAGGCCGTGGCGCGGTGTCCAACGCCGCCGGGCGGTTTGAGCCATATGCCCGTGAAGCGGTTGATGACGGCTGGCGACTGGGTGAAGATGAGGAGCCGCTGCCCAAATTCAGAACCGAAGTGACACTGGAGCACGTCAAGTCCGCACTGACCCGCAACACTTCGTCCGACATTGCCTTCGATCGCTCCCTCAATCCGTATCGCGGCTGTGAACACGGTTGCGTGTACTGCTACGCCAGGCCTTCGCACGCGTACATGAATTTGTCGCCGGGTATGGATTTTGAAAGCAAGCTGTTCGTCAAAAAAGGTATGGCCCAAGTGCTGCAAGCGCAACTGCGAAAGCCATCCTACGCACCCGCCCCGGTGATGATTGGGGCGAATACCGATCCCTATCAGCCGATTGAGCGCCACCACCGCGTCACCCGTGACCTGCTGGAAGTCTTACGCGCCCATCGCCATCCCACGGTGATTGTCACCAAATCGCATCTGGTGACCCGCGATGTGGATATCTTGGCGGATATGGCGAAAGACAATCTGGTGTCGGTCGGCGTTTCACTGTGCACCTTGGAGGGCGGCCTTGCGCGCACTTTAGAGCCCCGCGCCGCGACCCCGGCGCGGCGTTTGGACGCGATGCGTATTTTGTCAGATGCGGGCGTGCCGGTGACGGTGCTCGCCGCGCCCATCGTGCCGACGCTCAACGATCACGAATTGGAATCCATTTTGGCGGCCAGCGCCGGAGCGGGGGCCAGCAGCGCCACCTACATCTTATTGCGCTTGCCGTTGGAATTGAAGCAGCTGTTTGCTGAATGGTTGGTCGCCCACGTGCCCAACAAGGCCAAGCGGGTGATGAGCGTGCTCAGTCAATCGCGCGGCGGCCAGCACTACGTCTCTGATTTTGGGGTGCGCATGACCGGAACCGGGGTGCACGCGAAGCTGCTCAACCAACGCTTTCAGTTGGCGTGCAGCAAAAATGGCCTGACGCCCGCTGAGCCTGGGGCGTTGCCGTTGAACAAAACCGCCTTTCGTCCCCCCGTGCATGTGGGTGAGCAAATTAGTTTATTCTAGGGGCGTGACGAAGTATGTTCAGCAAAGTTTGCAAGCTGATCTCTGATCCCAATACACCCGAGAAAGTACACCTTCAAGAATCGTTCGGGCTAACGACACACAATGTCTTGGCAAACGGGTCGCTTGGGCCGACAATCGAGTCATTGCTGCGTCACCATTGATCTGAGAGCGACCGCCGTGCCTGATTTTTCCTATGAGTTGAGCCATTCTGGCCTCGTCGTTGGCGTCGATGAAGCGGGGCGGGGACCGTGGGCCGGGCCGGTTGTGGCGGGCGCAGCCATCCTCAATCCGGCGACGTTGTCCGCCCAATTGGTGACGGGGTTGGACGATTCCAAAAAGCTCAAAGCGCTCAAGCGCGAAGCCTTGCTCACGGCACTGGAACACAGCGATGCGGTGTTGGCGGTGGGCCTCGCCAGTGCCGCAGAAATCGATGAGTTGAACATATTGCAGGCGACCCTGCTGGCGATGGCGCGGGCGGTGGCGAATTTGGGCGTTCAACCTAATTTTGCGCTGATTGATGGCAACCGCGTGCCGCAAAATTTGCCCTGTGCAGCAGAGGCTGTCGTCAAGGGCGACGGTAAATCTTTGTCCATTGCGGCGGCGTCCATTGTCGCCAAAGTCACCCGCGACCGAATGATGGCGGATTTGGACAGGATCTATCCGGGATATGGTTGGGCTGCCAATGCGGGGTATGGCACCAAAGCCCATCAAGAGGGCCTAAAAGCCCTTGGCGTGACCGCAGAGCACCGAAAAAGTTTTGCCCCCATTCGCAAGATATTGAGTCTTGAGGAATCCAAAGACTCAACATGTAGCACTAAGAGTCCAGTGTAACATATTGATTCCATTAAATTACTTGACGGAGATTCACGCATCCGTCATCTTGCCCCTATGACACATTCAGATTTACCCCTCAATAAGGTCCTGGTTGGGAACTGTATTGAAACCATGGAAAGCCTGCCCGAAGGCTCCGTCGATATGATCTTCGCCGACCCCCCGTATAACCTCCAATTGAAGGGGGATTTGCATCGTCCCAACAACACCAAAGTGGATGCGGTTGACGATGATTGGGATCAATTTGAAAGCTTTCAGGCGTATGATGAGTTTTCCAAGCGCTGGCTGAAGGCCGCGCGGCGCTTGTTGAAGCCGGACGGCACCTTGTGGGTGATCGGCAGCTACCACAACATTTTTCGCGTCGGCTCGATCTTGCAGGATTTGGGCTTTTGGATGCTCAACGACGTCATTTGGCGCAAAACCAACCCCATGCCCAATTTTCGTGGACGGCGCTTTACCAACGCGCATGAAACCTTGATTTGGGTGGCTAAGGATAAAGAAGCGCGTTATCGCTTTAACTATGAAGCCATGAAATCGCTGAACGACGATTTGCAGATGCGTTCGGACTGGACCCTGCCGATTTGTTCGGGTGGCGAGCGGCTTAAAAATGATGGAGTCAAGGCCCATCCCACGCAAAAGCCGGAAAGCTTGCTGTATCGTGTGGTGTTGAGCTCTACCCAACCGGGTGATGTGATCTTGGACCCCTTTTTTGGCACCGGCACCACCGGGGCGGTCGCAAAAAAATTAGGCCGCAACTGGATCGGTTTGGATCAAGATAAAGATTACGCCGAGATGGCTGAACGGCGCATCAACCGCATCAAACCGATTGAAGACTTGAATTTATTGCGCACCGAAAGCAAGCGATCCGCACCGCGCATTCCGTTCGGCAGCGTGGTCGAACGCGGCATGCTCAAGCCCGGCGATGTCTTGTATGACGGACGGCGGCGCTATTCGGCCAAGGTTCGCGCCGACGGCACCTTGGTGACGGCGGATTTTAAAGGCTCCATCCACCAAACCGGCGCCTTTGTACAAAAGGCTCCCAGCTGTAACGGCTGGCAGTTCTGGCATGTGGAACATAAGGGCCAATTGGTGTGTATCGACGCCTTTCGCGACCGGCTCCGCGCCGAACTCAGTTAACCCAATTGGGGGGCAACTCCCAGGTCTTCGGGGCCAGCACAGTTCCAGGTCGCACTTGAACACGGCCCCGAAGACTAAAATTTCTAAAATTTCCTCTTTGATCCCCCCTTGCGCCTGGTGCTCTTGTTGCCTAGAAACAAGGAGAATTTTGCTTCACCAGGAGAGGTCGCCATGTCGCTAAAATGGGATTCCCGCTTTATTCGTCTGGCGCGCGAAATTGCGTCTTGGTCGAAAGATCGGTCAACGTGTGTCGGCGCGGTGATTGTGGCCGAAGACAAAACCCCCAGCTCATACGGCTACAACGGTTTCCCCCGGGGCATTGACGACGATGCGCTCGAGCGCCATGAGCGTCCCGATAAATACGACTGGACCGAGCACGCCGAGCGCAACGCCATTTACAACGCGACCCGCACCGGCCAGACCTTGCTCAACAACACCATTTACGTGACCCACGTGCCGTGCCCCGATTGCGCCCGCGCGATCTTGCAGGTGGGCATTAAGCATGTGGTGGTGGACAGGGCGTCGGTTTCGGATGATGATTTTCAGGCCCGCTGGGACGAAAAAGGCAAATTTTCCGAACGCATGTTTACCGAAGCCGGCGTGACTATGGATTACGCCGAAGCGCTCAGCGAAGACCAAATTCGCGACGCCTGACGGGTGTCGGCTGGGTCGGCAATGTAAAAGACTCTGTATCATCAACGGCAACATCAGATTCAAGCGCAACGGCGCCACATCCTTTTACGGTTTTGTTTCTCAATTGTCCGAAAGGATCGGCGATTTACGTGAGAGCTTCATGACGACGCGGTGAACACTCTTGGTCGCTTAGGTTTCTATATTTTTGCAGCCTCTGATGATGAACAGGACGGGTGGTGGGACTATAAAAACGCCAGCCAGCCCCCGACTCCTATCATAAGAATACCTGCGATGCGGTTGAGGATGCGCACATTTCCAGAATTTTGTAGCAACTTGCGCAGAGACCTTCCGCCCGTCGCGTAAATGATCAGACAGATGAACTCCAGCACCAATATGATCGCGATCAACACAGACAGTTGCGGTGCGATGGAGGTTTGTAAATTCACAAAGGGGGGCAACAGCGAGACCATAAACGCCCAGGCCTTCGGGTTGGATATCGCCGTGATATAGCCTTGGGCGGCGAGATTCAGGGGGGCCGGTGCGGGTGGGCCTTCTTCGTCTAAACGAAGGGCGACTTTTCCCTTGGACAACCACAACTGTACACCCAAAAAGGCGAGGTACGCGCCGCCCCCTAAGCGGAGCGCCAGAAAGGCTTCGGGATATTGTGACACGAGGGCCGCAACCCCCAACACCGCCGCCGCCGCCACGGTGCCGACTCCCAGCAGTTCGCCGCTCATCATCCACAGGGCCTTGCGCACCCCAATGGTCATGCCCAGCGTCAAAGCCAGGGTCATGCACAGCCCCGGCGTTATGGAGACAAAGAAAAAGGTCGGGATGAACACAGCAAGAAGGGTTAAATCAGCCATTGCACACGCCGAGTCCTAAAAAACCATAAGCCGCCCGATTGAGGCGGCTTATGGATTGAAGAGAAAGCCGCCCTAGCGGGTTGGCACAGGCTCAGCGCCGGAATAATCGTAAAAGCCCTTGTTGGTCTTTTTGCCCAGCCAGCCAGCTTCGACGTATTTCACCAAAAGCGGGCAGGGCCGGTACTTGGAATCGGCGAGGCCTTCATGCAAGACGTTCATCACCGCCAAGCAGGTGTCCAGGCCGATAAAGTCTGCCAGTTGTAGCGGCCCCATCGGGTGGTGTGCGCCCATGCGCATGGCGTTGTCGATGGCGGCGACGGTGCCGACCCCTTCGTAAAGCGTATAGACCGCTTCGTTGATCATGGGGATCAGCATACGGTTCACGATGAAGGCCGGGAAATCTTCTGCCGGAACGGGCGTTTTGCCCATTTTGAGGGCCAATGCGGAAACCGTCTTAAAGGTTTCTTCGCCGGTGGCGATGCCGCGAATCATTTCCACCAATTCCATGGCGGGAACCGGATTCATGAAGTGCATGCCGACAAACTGGCTGGGGCGATCGGTCTTGGCCGCCAGACGGGTGATTGATATGGACGACGTGTTAGAAGCGATGATCGCTTGGGGCTTCAACACCGGGCACAATTGGCTGAGGATTGCTTTTTTGACGTCTTCGTTTTCGGTGGCGGCTTCGATCACCAAATCGGCGTCGGCAAAGCCCGACATGTCGGTGCCGACGGTGATGCGCGCAAGCGCTGCGTCGACATTGGCTTGGGTGGCTTTGCCTTTTTCAACCTGGCGCTCCATGTAGCTTTTGATGATGCCCGGCGCCGTAGTCGTTGCGTCAACGTTGGCATCCATCAGGTGTACGTTAAATCCCGCAAGCGCAGCAACGTGGGCAATGCCACGGCCCATTTGCCCTGCACCGATCACGCCGATTAATTTGATAGTTTCCACAGACATATCTTTCCTCGTTTCGTTTTCGCAAGCCTGCGGCGCAGGCGCACTTTCTTCTCAATAAGATCGCCTAGAGCTTTTCTGAGAGTTCAGGCAACACATCAAACAAATCTGCGACCAACCCATAGTCGGCCACCTGGAAGATGGGGGCCTCTTCATCTTTGTTGATGGCGACGATGATTTTACTGTCTTTCATGCCTGCCAAATGTTGAATGGCGCCGGAAATACCCACGGCGATGTATAGATCGGGGGCGACGACTTTGCCGGTTTGGCCGACTTGGTAATCGTTAGGGACAAAACCCGAATCGACCGCCGCGCGCGACGCGCCGACAGCAGCCCCCAGTTTATCGGCGACCGCTTCCAATAAATGAAAGTTTTCACCAGACGCCATGCCCCGTCCACCGGAAATGATCACCGACGCGGCGGTCAATTCGGGGCGTGCGGACTGGGTCAAGTCGGCGCTGACAAAGGCGGAAATTGAGGGGGCTTCAACCGCGTCAATCGCTTCGATGGGCGCTGAACCACCTTCGGCCTGAGCCGCTTCGAAGGCGGTGGTGCGCACCGTAATGACTTTGGTCGCATCTCGGCTTTTGACCGTGGCGATGGCGTTGCCGGCGTAAATCGGGCGCTTAAAGGTGTCGGCGTCGATGACCATCGTAATGTCGGAGATTTGCTGCACATCTAAAAGGGCGGCGACCCGGGGCAAGATGTTTTTGCCGGTGGTCGTGGCCGGGGCCATGATCACGCCATGCGTTTCGGCCAATTTGACCAACAACGGCACCCAGGTTTCAGCCAAGGTGTGCGCATAAAGGGCGGCGTCGGCAAGTAAAACTTTGCCAACCCCTTCGACCTGTGCACTGGCTTCGGCGGCGGCTTGGCAGCCGTGACCAACAACTAAAACCGTGACGTCGCCCAATTGCTTGGCCGCCGTGATGGTGCTCAGCGTTTGCGCTTTGAGGTGCGTATTGTCGTGTTCGGCAAGGACCAAAACGTTCATCAGATCACCTTTGCCTCGTTCTTGAGTTTGTCAATCAGCTCAGCCACGTCGGCGACGATGATGCCGGCTTGGCGGGAAGCGGGTTGTTCGACGCCCAAAGTGCTCAGACGCGGGCTTACGTCCACGCCAAGATCAGCGGGGGTAAGCTTTTCAATGACTTTTTTCTTCGCCTTCATAATATTGGGCAACGACGCGTAGCGCGGCATGTTGAGGCGCAAATCGGTGGTCACCACCGCAGGCAAATTAAGGCGGAGCGTTTCCAATCCACCGTCAATTTCACGGGTGACGTTGGCCTTGCCATCGGCGATTTCAAGCTTGGACGCAAAGGTGCCCTGCGGCCACCCCAACAGGGCGGCGAGCATCTGTCCGGTTTGGTTGCTGTCGTCGTCAATGGCTTGCTTACCCAGCACGATAAGATCGGGCTGTTCTTTATCCACAATGGCTTTGAGCAGCTTAGCGACGGCCAACGGTTCCAACATCACATCGGTTTCGACGTGAATGCCCCGGTCGCCCCCCATCGCCAGCGCGGTGCGGATGGTTTCTTGGGCCTGGGTGACACCCAGCGACACGACGATAATTTCTTCAACGCCACCCGCTTCTTTGAGGCGCACGGCTTCTTCGACGGCAATTTCGTCAAAGGGGTTCATGGACATTTTTACGCCCGCAGTTTCCACACCCGTCCCATCCGTTTTGACGCGAATTTTGACGTTGTAGTCAACCACCCGTTTGACGGCGACCAAAACCTTCATAATGTTATTTCCGGTATCTGTTTAAGTCTGTCGTTTGGCTTCCCCGGTGGCGGAGCTTGGCCGCCAACGAAGCAAGAGCTTAGGCAAGTTTGCCCGCACCTGCAAACTCTTTTCGCAAGTGCGAAGGCCGTGCCGTGCCATGATCCTGTGCCGACGGCGGACGGCTCACGCATTTCCGCCCGGTTTCCACAACACATCGGCTTTGCCCATATCATTTTCAGCCCGCGCCAACTGAAACAACAGATCGGATAAGCGGTTTAAATATTTGAGGATTTCAACGTTTACCGGGCTTGAAGCATGGAGTGCAACTAAGGTGCGTTCGGCGCGGCGCACCTGGGTGCGGGCCATGTGCAGGCGGGCCGCAACTTCGCTACCGCCGGGCAGTACAAAACTGGTCAGGGGGCCGAGCTGTTCGGTGAGGGCGTCAATTTCTGCTTCTAAGCAGATTGTGCGGCCTGACGACAAGCGCAGCGCGCCCGCAACTTCACCCGGCGTGGCTAGATCTGCACCCAGATCGAACAAATCGTTTTGTACACCGGCAAGAAGCCGATCGGTGGCGGAACCGACACTCGCCACGGCGCGGACCAAGCCAATGGTGGCGTTGGCCTCGTCTACATCGCCAATGGCGGCAAAGCGGGCATGGCTTTTGCTGAGTCGTGAGCCATCCACCAGGCCGCTGTCGCCGCTATCGCCGCCACGGGTATAAATTTTAGTCAAGTTGACCATAGTCATCTCCTGTTTGGATTCTTTTCGAGGATGGTCTGAAATGAGCCGTTGCACAAGTTTGGTCGTTAAAAAATGAACGGCAATCTGTGGAACAAGGTGGTGAAATATAACGTTGATCGTATGACCAAGGAGAACCGCCGAGCGGTTCATCTCAATGGACATAAATATCCTTTAGTGAAGTTGTTTCTTGGCGTACAGTCACAAGAATATGTACTAAGTATTTATTCAACGCACGAACACGGTGTTGAATTGAGCCGCTCCCATTATATGTTGGCTGAGGATCTCCATCGTGTGTTCCCCCATCGTGTGTACCCCATCGTGTGTTCCCCATCGTGTGTTCCCCAGGCACCGTTCGACCCTTCAGGACCAAGCATCACAAAGGCACCCCACATCATGACCCGTAAAGTCACCCGCGAAGCCGCCCTCTCGTACCATGAGTTTCCGACACCGGGGAAGCTCACCATCACACCGACCAAGCCGCTGGCCAATCAGCGTGACTTGTCCTTGGCCTATTCGCCGGGCGTTGCGGACGCATGCGAAGCCATCGTCGAAGACCCGTCGGCGGTGGCGCGCTTTACCATTCGTGGAAATTTGGTTGGGGTGGTGACCAATGGCACGGCGGTGTTGGGGCTGGGCGACATCGGTCCGCTGGCGGCCAAACCGGTGATGGAAGGCAAGGCGGTGCTGTTTAAAAAGTTCGCCGGCATCGACGTGTTCGATATTGAGTTGAACGAAAAAGATCCGCACAAGTTGGCCGACGCCATCGCCATGATGGAACCGACCTTTGGTGCCATCAATCTGGAAGACATCAAAGCCCCGGAATGTTTTATCGTTGAAAAAAACTTGCGCCAACGCATGAAAATTCCGGTCTTTCACGATGACCAACACGGCACCGCGATTGTCGTCGGCACGGCGGTGTTTAATGGCTTGCGCTTGGTCGACAAAAAAATTGAAGACATTAAGATCGTGTCCACCGGCGGTGGTGCGGCGGGCATTGCATGTCTGGATATGTTGGTGCTTATGGGGGCGAAGCGCGAAAACATTTTTTTATCGGATCACTTAGGCATCATCTACACAGGCCGCCAAGAGGCCGTCACAGAGCAAAAATCCAGCTACGCCCAAGACACCGAAGCCCGCGCACTAGGCGATGTGATGGCGGGTGCCGATTTGTTCTTGGGCCTGTCCGCACCGGGCGTGCTGAGCCAAGATATGGTCAAGGTGATGGCCGCCAACCCGATCATTTTGGCGTTGGCCAATCCGGAGCCTGAAATTCGCCCCGAAGCGGCGCGCGAAGTACGTTCAGATGTCATCATCGCCACGGGGCGTTCGGATTATCCCAACCAGGTCAACAACGTGCTGTGTTTTCCGTTTATTTTTCGAGGGGCGCTGGACGTCGGCGCAACCACGGTCAACGATGCCATGAAGCTCGCCTGTGTCAAAGCGCTGGCCGATTTGGCCCATGCGGAATCGTCTGCCGAAGTCGCGGCGGCGTACCGCAACGAAGACTTGATGTTTGGTCCGGAATACATCATCCCCAAGCCGTTCGACCCGCGCTTGATCGTACAAATCGCCCCCGCCGTGGCACGCGCCGCCATGGACAGCGGCGTGGCGACCCGTCCGATTGAAGATTTTGATGCCTACCGTCAAAGCCTGGAGCGATTTGTGTATCGGTCCGGCATGTTGATGAGGCCGGTTATAGATGCGGCCAAGCGCGATGTGCGCCGGGTGGTGTTCGCCGAGGGCGAAAGCGAGCGCGTGCTGCGCTGTGTGCAGGCTTTGCTGGATGAAAAAATGGCTCATCCGATCTTGGTGGGGCGTCCCGAAGTGATCGCTCGGCGCGCTGAAAAATTGGGTTTACGCCTGGGCAATTTGGAAATTTGCAACCCTGAAAACGATCCCCGCTACAAAGAATACTGGCAGCTTTACCACAGCTTGATGGAACGCCAGGGGGTGTCGCCCGAAGCGGCGAAAACCATCATCCGCACCAACACCACCGCGATCGCCGCGATTATGGTCAAGCGTGGTGAAGCCGATGCCATGATCTGCGGGACCTACGGTCAATACATGTGGCACCAAAAATACGTCATGAACGTGATCGGGCGCAGGCAAGATTGTTCGGTCACGGCGGCGTTGAGCGTGTTGATTTTGCCCATGGGCACGATCTTTTTGGCGGACACTTACGTCAACCCCGACCCCACGCCGGAACAGTTGGCGGAAATTACGTTGCTGGCGGCGGAAGAAGTGCGCCGCTTTGGGGTTGAACCCAAAGTCGCCTTGCTCAGCCATTCCAACTTTGGCAACGTGGCCAACCCGGCGGCGCAAAAAATGCGCCGCACCGTCGAAATCTTGGATGAATTGGCACCGTCGTTTGAATACGAGGGCGAAATGCATGCCGATGCCGCTTTGGACGAAGAGATCCGCAAGCGCGTGTTTCCCAATTCCCGCCTGACCGGTGCGGCGAACCTGTTGATAATGCCCAATTTGGATGCAGCCAACACGTCGTCAAACTTGCTCAAAATCATGGGCAACGGTTTGCGGGTTGGCCCGGTGTTGTTGGGTGCGGCGCAACCCGCGCACATCGTCACCGCATCGGTGACGCCGCGCGGCCTGTTTAACTTGACCGCGCTGGCGTGTGTCGAAGCCCAATTGATAAGCGAAGATTCCACGCAAAAAAAACAGTAATTTGAGGGTTGGTTAGCTGTGCGCGCCATTTGCGGTGGCGATATGCAACGATTTGGTCGCCGTTTAGCGTTATGGCGCAAATCCGTTGGCGCGTTGCAGGGCGCGGACAAAGGTGACGATGGCACGGGTGTCGCTGTCGCTGACCTGGGGCTGGGGGGGCATGTTGCCAAAGGACCAGTGATGACGCCGCACACCGATCCGCACGGCCAACAAAAAGGCCCCATCTGCGTGATGATTGGGGTGATAAGCGCGGTGCAAAAACGGCGGACCTTTATCGGAGCCGATGGCGTTTATGCCATGGCATTGGGCGCAGTGCTGATGGAATAGCCCTTTGCCGTGCTGCTCGGTGGGGGTGAGGTTGGGAAGAATGACGGGGGCCATGCTGCCTTGGCGGCCATCTGCGCCACTGCCGTCGTCAAACATCGCCATGGTGACGCCACCAATCAGCAGCCCAAAGCCAAGCGCAATCAGGCTCAGATGTTTAAGCATTATCGTGTGTCCTGAACACAACGCGACCCCAGAAAGTCTCGGGAATTATCGTTCGTGAGTATTAACCTTCCTCCAACTGGAAGGTCAAGCAAGGACATATGTGGATAGGGATTATGGACTGAAAACCTCCCATGAGATAAATTCATCTGTTTAGAATGCGTTAGCATTCATTAACGCATAATGACTCTGTACGATTCGCGCGCTGCGGTCGTAAGGCCGATAGGCTTGAGGGTCATGAAAGAAAAAGGGCTCAAATACTGCTCTGTGTTGGTCGCCGACGATAGCGCATCGTCGCGCACATTGTTGTCGACCACACTGAAGGATCTGGGGGTTGACGTCGTGCACACCGTACCGAACGGTGTTGCGGCGATAGAGTATCTGCGCCATAGCGCCGTCGGTTCTGTGGACGGCCCGACGCCGCCCGTCGATTTGGTGATCAGCGAATGGGATATGGAGCCCGTGGGCGGGATGATGCTGATCAACTGGATCCGTCGTCACGTAGATTCCCCTGACCGTTTCACACGCACCGTAATCATGAGCGGAGAGCTGGACGCTGAAAAGGTCGACCGCGCGCGCAATGCCGGGGCCAATGCGGTGTTCGCTAAACCATTCACTATAAGTTCTTTGCGCAAACACGTGCTGCACGTGTTGTTCAACAACCCCGCATTTTTTAAAACGCAAAATTATTTCGGCCCCGACCGCCGCCGCAACAGTCCCGAATTTGTGTTGGAAGAGCGTCGCCTGATGAAAAAGCCTTACGGTGAAGTTTTAGGCGGTGGTGAAAATCCGCACGTGGGTTGCTTTGATTTGCCGCATTACTACAGCGAAATATCCTTAGGCCATGCGCGTGATCGGATAAACTATGAAGAGCACGATTGGGCGCATCAGAACTTAGCTTCCCATAGCGAGGATTACGCTGATTGGGTGCAGGGCGACGTAGAGGTTTTGCGTCTGGCGTTCCGCCTTGCCGACGAAAACCCCGACATGCGGGCGCGCAGCATGTCGTTGATGGGTTCACTGATCCAGCGCTTGGAACGTGAGGGTGAGTTGTTGGGCTATCCGTTGATTTCGGCATTCGCCCACACGCTGGAAAATACCATCAAAACCGATGCGAATTTGTGGGATAAAACGTCGGAAATTTTTGCCGCTGCGTTGAACGGTCTGGATACCGTGGTGCGGCAAAACGTGCGTGGTGAAGGTGGTGAAGTGGGCCGGGCGCTGAGCGAATCGCTGCGCCGCTTGAACAAAAAGCTCATCCAACTGCGCCCACTCTATACCCACCGCCAAGGCGTGGCGCGGTTCGGCTAAGGGCCCTCTTCAGCGCAGGCGAATCTTTCTCAGCCACACCATAACGGTCTTTTCGAAATTAGCGACATGCCCATTTTCACAGTATTGGCCCGTGGTCTGACCCGGAAAACCGGTTCCGCCGCGCAGCATTTCCTCCGCCCCGGCATTGCCCATGATCAAGATGCAGGTGCTGTTCTTGCTGGTTAAGGTCGTGTAATAAACATCGCCGATGGTGGCATTGGTTTTTTGGATTTCGCCGACCACTTCAAATTCAGTGAAGTGTTTATCGAGAATTTTCTGGACTGTATCCTTGGTTAGCGCGTAAATACCGCCGAGCAGATAGCGGTCGTAGGTGAAAAACCCACCAGTGAATTTGACGGATTCGCGGCGATAGCTGCCCGTTTCCGAGATGGTGGCTTTGAGAATCTTAAAATTTTTGAGGGCCAAAAGATCGGCGGGAAATTCGATCCGCGTTTCGCTGATATCCACGTCACGCACCCCGTGTTCTGTTGAATTTACAGACGACACCGCAAATGATCAAGCATGCGTTGTATCTGTCTTGATGCATGCCTTGACCTGAGGCAAAGGATCGCCCATGTCTGTGGGATGAGCCAGACACCTGACGATAAACCGCAACACCACACCACCGTATATGTGTGCACCAATCTGCGCATCAGCGGAAGTTCGTGCGCGGGCCATAACTCCAAGGCTGTGTTGAAGGCGCTGCAAATGCGCGCCGATGAACGCGCCCTGGACGAACGGGTGCCAGTCCGGACCCTGGTCAAAATTAACCCCAGCGTGTGCATGGGCTATTGCGGCGAAGGCCCCAACATCAAAATCATTGGCGGGGCGTTTTATCACCGGGTGCGCGTGGAAGACATCGACGAAATTTTAGACGCGGCCGAACGGCTCAGCCGTGACGAAGATTCACTCGGCTGAAGCTTCGGGGGGTGGGGGTGAGGGCGCAGTGGATGGTGTTGAGCCATGTGCGATTGCTGGTTTGAGATTTCATCTGCAATGCGTTAAAACCCTCAGGTCCACCATTTCCCCTTGAATCGGAGCCCAACGTCCATGGCGTCGTACCAATACATTTACGTGATGAAAAACCTCAGCAAGGCATTTCCTGGCGGTAAAGAGATTCTCAAAAACATCACGTTGTCCTTTTTGCCCGGCGTGAAAATCGGTGTTTTGGGCCACAACGGCTCGGGTAAATCGACGCTGATGAAGATTATGGCGGGCATCGACACGGATTACACCGGCGAAGCGTGGATGGCGGACGGCATCAATGTCGGCTATTTGGAGCAAGAGCCTGAATTGGACCCGGCCTTGTCCGTGGTCGAAAATATTATGCAAGGCTTGGGCGAAACCAAGGATCTGCTGGACAGCTTCAACGCCATTTCCATGAAGTTCGCGGAACCCATGGAAGACGACGAAATGACGGCGCTGTTGGAACAACAAGGCGATCTGCAAGAAAAAATCGACGCCTGCGACGGTTGGGAACTCGAACGCACCATCGAAATCGCCATGGACGCGCTACGCTGTCCGCCCGCCGACAGTGAAGTCACCAAACTGTCCGGCGGTGAAAAACGCCGTATTGCCCTGTGCAAGCTGTTGTTGCAAAAACCCGATCTGTTGCTGCTTGATGAACCGACCAACCACTTGGACGCCGAATCGGTGGCGTGGCTGGAACACTATCTTGAAGAGTACAAAGGCACCGTGATGATCGTGACCCATGATCGTTACTTCTTGGATAACGTCACAGGGTGGATTTTGGAACTCGATCGCGGTCGCGGCATTCCTTATGAAGGCAACTATTCCAGCTGGCTGGAACAGCAAGAAAAACGCCTCGCCCACGAAGAAAAAGAAGAAACCGCCCGCCAGCGTACCCTCAAGCACGAATTGGAATGGATCCGCCAATCGCCCAAAGCGCGTCATGCCAAGTCCAAGGCACGTATTGCGTCCTATGACGACTTGCTGGCCCAAGACAAAGACAAGCGCATCAGCAGTACGCAAATCTCCATTCCCGCCGGACCGCGTTTGGGATCTTTGGTGATTGAAGCGGAAAATTTGCAAAAGGCATTTGGCGACAAGTTGCTGATTGACGGGCTGAACTTCAAACTGCCGCCGGGCGGTATCGTCGGCATTGTCGGCGCCAACGGTGCGGGCAAAACCACACTGTTTCGCATGATCATCGGCAAAGATGAGCCCGATGGCGGATCGCTGCGCCTGGGCGATACGGTCAAGCTGGGCTATGTCGATCAATCGCGCGCCACCTTGGACCCTAAAAAAGGTGTGTGGGACGAAATTTCGGGCGGTCTGGACATTATTTTGCTCGGCCAAAAAGAAATCCAATCGCGCGCGTATGTGTCGTGGTTCAACTTCAAAGGCTCCGATCAGCAAAAGAAGGTCGGTCAACTGTCGGGTGGCGAACGCAACCGCGTGCACCTGGCCAAGATGCTGCAAACCGGCGCCAACGTGATCTTGCTCGATGAACCGACCAACGATTTGGACGTTGACACCTTGCGAGGCCTTGAAGAAGCCTTGCTCGAATTCGCCGGCTGCGCGGTGGTGATCTCCCATGATCGCTGGTTCTTGGACCGTATCGCCACCCACATTTTGGCGTTCGAAGGCAACTCCCAAGTGGTGTGGTTCGAAGGCAACTTCGCCGACTACGAAGAAGACAAAAAACGCCGCCTGGGTGCCGATGCGGTGGAACCGCATCGCCTGCAATACAAGCCATTGACGCGTTAAGCTGCATGCGCCCAGCCGCATTCGTCATCGCGAGCGCCGCCGGGTGCGTGGCGATCCACACCATTGCGTCTGGATTGCCGCGTCGCTGTGCTCCTCGCAAAGACGATGTGTGTTTCGCATCCCTTCCTCCGTCATGACGGGGTTTGTCTAACTGTCTCGTCACCCCCCGCTCGCGGCGGGGAAACGATGGACGTCATATGCCCAAATTGTGAGAAACATGTTCCAAGAACGCCGGGAGCGTGATGGCTACCATAACGGCTTAATATTAATGCCGAACGGGAGGTTGATGTAGCCGGGAATTCTGACCGTGTCTTCGTCAAAGACGCCGTCTTTTGCATCCGTATGACAAGCGTCGCAGTGGGCTTTGGAGCCGATGGCTTTGGTGGTGAAGACGGCCGGGTCTAGCTCGTCGTGTTTGTGGGTGAAGCGGGGTGTTTCGGTTACCCTTTTGGGGGGATTTTTGAGATCCACGCCCGACAAGAATTTTTGCGCCTTACGATCTGGGCTGACGTCGGCGGCGTGGCTTAAGTGATAGGCCTCGATGGCCGAGCGTAGCGGCTCCACCAAGGTAGCGTCTTCGCCGAAGTGTGTGTCTAAGTTGCTCATAATCGCTTGCCATGATGCGGCGGGCAGCATTTCCGGGCGGTACAGCAGGTGACATTCTGAGCATTCGCGCACCAAGTCTGGATTGGTGATGGGCGGAAACGCGCCATCGGCTTGTGCGCCGGGGATGGCGACGTTCAGCGCAAGCGCCGAGCATAAGGTGGCGAGACCAGTTGTGCGGTTGATGTCCATGCTGAGGAAGGCTCCAATGTCTAAAAACAGGTTAGCCCATCATAGCCCTTGTGCATGAACCCCGCCTGAACGGCGCCAGAGGACACGAAATATGCCTGCCGGGTTAACGGCAAGCTTTAGAATTTTGCAGTTGGAAAACGGTTCGTTTTGGGTGGTTTAGTCTTTGGTAGCTAGGGCGGCGTCAACAGCATCCGGATCGTGCATGGCGTCCAGAGAATACATGCCCGCCCCGGTGGCGTCGTTGGAGCTGATGGACGGCAGGCCTGTGGTGGGCATGGTGCCGTTGCGAATTTCATCGTCGCGCACTTGACGGTACAGGCTGCGCACGGCGGCGTAGTAATCCAACGAAGTCTTTTCCAGATCGTTAATGGGTTCCAGATTGCGCGCTCTAAAGTCAACAATCTCGGCGGCCATGCGTTCGTTGGGGATGTACTCTTTGTCGGTGTTTTGGGCGTAATGCCAAATCGGATAGGTGAGGGTATCGACCACTTTGCCCACCGCATCGCGGGGATTGGACGGGCCTAAAATCGGCAGCACCAAGTATGGTCCACCATCCACGCCCCATGCCGCAAGGGTTTGGCCGAAATCTTCTTTGTGTGCCGGATAGCCCAATTCAGACGCCGGATCACCAAAGCCCAAAATGCCGACGGTGGTGTTGATGGCGAAACGCGACAAGGTGTTGATGGCGCGATCGCCTTCGCCTTGCAAAATGTCGTTCAGCAGCACCACAGGCGCTTTCAGGTTGTTCAAGAAATTACTGACAATGTCTTGGATGGGGGGCGGTATAAAACCACGATAGAGCGTCGCGGCGGGGCGCAGGATCAACGTATCCAAACCGCGGTTCAATTCGAACATCGCACGGTTAAATGGTTCCAGCGGATCATTGACTTCTTGATATTCGGCAACAGCTTCCGGGTCCGAACCGTTGGGT
>FLOH01000991.1_pt1 | contig 48196 bp, 48 predicted proteins | sample 756751 | NCBI WGS metagenome assembly FLOH01 (sample SAMEA4026879, study PRJEB14308) | marine metagenome | biome: coastal water; material: water | depth 74 m | reverse complement strand
TACGCTTGCATTGAGAGAGCGGCAGGCTGCGAATGATGTGGGTCGCCCCAGCGGACAGCGTCGAGTGCGGCCTGCAGCCCATCGGGATGGACCCGGTGGTTGCTGCCGGGCACACCTCGCATTACGGCGCCGCCACCGAGCATCGACGTTGCGCCACCCTCGCTTTTCAGGATGTGCGCCGACTCATGGCACAGTACGGCGCCCCAGGGCGGGCAGAGCGATGTGAGTGCGAGGGCGTTGGCGGCAGTTCCGCTGGTGACGGGGAAGACCCGTGCCGTCGGGTGCTCGAATACGTCGCGCACGACGGCCTCGAGTTGCGTGGTGACATCATCGTCGCCATAGGCGAGCGCCGAACCGGTGTTGGCAGCAGCAACCGCCGCCAAGATTTCGGGGGCGACCCCTGCAGCGTTGTCCGAACGAAGCTCGATCTCGGTCATGCGCCAGTGTTACATCTGCACGGGCCTGGGTTGCCAGCGCGCGTGTAGTTGATCGGTTACTGGCTTGGGCAGGCGTCGATCCAGTCGACCTCAAGCTTGAAGCGGCCGTCGATGCCATCTGCGATGATGATGCCGAACTCGACTGCCTCGTCGGGGTTGAAGGCCGGAGCGTCAAGCGGTTGACCGAATACCGACGGGCGCAGTTCGTTGTATGACATGTCCGCCGTTCGCCATCCGTCGGCATCGGCTGGTCCGTCGATGGTGAGGTTGGCTCCGTGGGTAATGGACCGGCGACCGGTTTGTGCAGAGTCTTGGAGGGTCAGCCCGTAAGTGCGTTCGTCCGAACGGAGCCGCAACGCAAGGTAGCCAGAATCGGTGAGCTCGTCGCCGGTCAGTTGCAGCCGGACCGACGTGAAGCCACCGCCTGCTGTTACGACGTCGCCCGTGAACTGCATCGTTGAGTCGGTGAACTCGATTGCGCCGTTGGAGCGTCCGCCCATGACCCCGTCGTTCACGACGACCCAGTTGTCGTCGTCAAAGCCGCCGTCATCGAAGTCGGCCAAGCGCCGGCATGTCTCGGCTGCAGCGATGGGTGGCTGAGCGATCGTGGTTACAGGCGTCGTGGTGGCAATCTCGGGCGCATCCGTCGTTGCCAGCGCGACCGTCGCCGGTGGCGCGATGGCCGGTGGTGCGGTGACGGCAGCGGTCACGGACTTGGGCGGTGCGGTACTGCTGCAACTGGCGATGGCCAACGCAACGGCAGCGGTGCCAAGCACACGCTGCAATGAGCAGCGACGTCGGACAGAGCCGGGCGATTCGCGGAGCGATCTGTCGAAGTCGGGTGGCCTCATAGAAAGTCTTCGGTGCCGCAGCGGCGACGGGATGCCGGAATCAGTGTTGACGCCGAGGACCGTCGCGGCGATGTTGGATCTCCGGGCGCAGGTTCGATGTGGCGTACGTGGCGGAGTTGTCTGAAACCGTCTACCGCCGTCCGCCCGGTGAGACTGGTTTCATGACGAAGCCAGAGACGAACGCCGAGGTCTATGCCGAGCTGATTGCGTTGGTGCGAAGCTTGTCTGCGAAGGAGGCGTGAAGGTGAGGGCGTCAGTCTTGGTTGCTGTTGGCAATCAACTGACGGGCAATGACCTTGAGACAGAGGGTCTCGTCGGCGCCTTCGAAGATGCTGAGCACGCGGGCATCGACGAACAGGCGGCTGATCTCGTACTCCTCGGCGTATCCCATGCCACCGTGGATCTGCATCGACTCGCGAGTGACCCACTCGGCTGCCCGACAGACGTACGCCTTGACCATCGATGCTTCCATTTGGCCTTGGCCCTTGGCCATCAGCGTTGCCACGGCGTAGCTGAACTGGCGGCCAGCCTGGGTGAGTACAGCGATGCGGCCGAGCTTGGCGCGGATCAACTGGTAGTCGATGATTGATTCGCCGAAGACCTTGCGGTTTTCGGCGTATTCGAGGCCCAACTCGTAGGCGGCCTGCATCACACCAACGGCGCGGGCGGCTGTTTGCAGGCGGCCGTTTTCGAATCCGGCCATCTGGTAGTAAAAGCCCTTGCCCAGACCCTCTTCCATGCCGACCTGGTTCTCGGCAGGCACCCACCAGTTTTCGAGAGCAATCTCGTACGAGTGCATGCCGCGGTAGCCGATCGTGTCGATTGGGCTGCCGGTCATCGTGCCGCCAGTCGGCTTGCCATCGATGTCCTGTGTGAAATCGAAGCCGTGAGCGTCACCGCGAGGCTTGGGGACGATGAACAGCGACAAGCCCTTGTGGGTCTTGGACCGATCGGGGTCGGTGCGGGCAAGCAGGGTGAGTGCGTCGGCGCGGGCGCCGAATGTGCACCACGTCTTGACGCCGTTAATGACCCAGCCAGCTTCGCCGTTCGGGCCGTCGGCGCGTGTGGCCATGACCTTGATGCCAGCGACGTCGGAGCCGTAGTCGGGCTCGGTGACAGCAACTGCAGGCATCACTTCGGCGGTTGCGAGGAGCGGCAGCCACTTCTGCTTCTGCTCTTCTGTGCCGCCCTTGACGAGCGCACGGGTGAGGATCTCCGGGCGGGTGATCAGCGAGCCGCCGATACCCAGGCTGGCCTTCGACAGGGCCTCGGTGGCTGCGACCATCGCGATGTATTCCTCGTCGCCACCTTCGGAGTAGCCGCCGTATTCGGACGGGACGCTGAGGCCAAAGGCGCCCAGCTCGGCCATCCCAGTGATGATTTCTTCGGGCACGTCGGCGTTGGTGCGATGGACGTGCTCGGCGTGTGGTGCAATGACGTTCTGAGCGAAGGCATCAAACGTGTCGGCGACCATCTCCATGTCGCTCGACAGATGGAGCGGTCCTGGTTGGTCGGCCAGCGACGCGAGGAACTCGGCCGCACGGAACTGCGTCATGAAGGCATGCGCGTTGCCAAGAGGGTCCCGTTCGACGCCCCAGTCGTCTTCGCGGCCCAGGACTTTGTTGGCCACGTCGTGCAACATGTCGGCGGTGTAGGCGCAGCAGATCTTTGCTTCGACCTCGCCTTTGTTGCCGTAGTCGATGAGCGATTTCGCGGTCGCAACGGCGGATGCTGCGTGGGCGATCTCGTAGGCGAGCACCTGATGAACGTCGGCGCCGCCCTCGAGTGCAGCGAGTCGTCGGACCGCCTTGCCGACCACGCGATCGGCGAGGTCGATGGCATCAGCGCACGCAGGCAGGTCAGGAGCAGCAATTCCCATGGGTGATGAGAATACCAATGGGCAACAGAGTCGTTCATAATCGTCCCACCGTGGCACTCTGTGACTCGTGTCAACCATCTGTGTGTACTGCGGGTCGAGTAGCGGAACTGACGGAGCGTTCGCTCTGATGGCCGAAGCGCTCGGAACAGCCATTGTCGAGGCGGGGCACCGCCTGGTCTACGGCGGCGGCAACGTCGGCCTGATGGGCATTGTTGCCGATGCCGTCATTGCTGGGGGAGGGGACGTGATCGGTGTCATCACCGAGCAATTGTTGGCGCTTGAAGTCGGGCACGACGGGCTCACCGAGTTGGAGGTGCTGCCGGACATGCACTCGCGCAAGGCGCGCATGGCCGAGCTCGCGGACGGCTTCGTGGTGCTTCCGGGCGGATTCGGAACGTATGAGGAAGCGTTCGAGGTGCTGACGTGGAATCAACTCGGCATCGTCAGTACGCCGGTCGTTTTCCTCGACGTCATGTTGAGCGACGATGAGCAGAGCTTCTACGATCCGTTGTTCGACTTCATCGACGGGGCGACGGCAGCGGGCTTCATGAAGCCGCAGCACGGTGGACTCGCGCAGCGGGCTGTGACGCCCGCCGAGGCGGTATCGATCGCAGCCGGCCCCGCCCCCGAATTCACTCGGAAATGGGTCGGCTGACCTGCGCACCGCATGAAGTCAGAGCCAGCGAGGACGCCAGTATCGTGTCGGTCTGGCGAGAACCAGGCGCATTCGTCTCGATCAGGTTGATCGCTGCTGCATGCACGTCTGCAGGCTTTGCGTCTCGATCGGGCACCATTCGTCGGCACCAACAACGCCGCTCGATCGAGTGCGTGCAGGGCGGTCGTCCACAGCGGAGTGGGGAAGTCCACAGGCTGTCCACATGGTCAACCACATCAAAGTCACACGGTTTCCCGTCTTGTTGCTCACAGGCAATCTGGCGCACAGTAGAAGCCATGGCCAGCCCACTGCTCTCCAGAGACCGAATCGAGCGTGCTTCGCACATCCGTTGGCATCGCTCGACGTTGCGACAACTCGACCGGAGGTGGCTGGAACGCGCAGGGTGGCGCACAACGCTGGAGTTTCGTGAGAACCACATCCGATCGAACGGGGGCCGATTGCTCGGGACAGAGTCGATGTGGGTAGCCGAAGCAGAGTTCGAGGGCCGAGTGATCGCCGCGACCGAACGTTCCGAATCGCGTGCCTGGGCGCGACTGATGAGCATCGCGAGCGCCTGAGCAGGGACTTCGCGACATGGCAGCGGAAACGTGGATGTTTTGCACCCCATACAGTTGACATCGACATAGTTTCACTGCTGTAATTACGGCCTCAGCACCACGACATGTGGTGTCGAGGAGGCACTTTCGAAACCTTGAGCCACGACATCTGGTGCCTGAGGCGTCGGCAATGAAAACCGCAATGAAACGGCACCGAACGAGAAATTTGCCGTGGAACACGCGAGAATGAACGGTGGAATACGGCAAATCCAGATGATGACGATGACGATGACGAGATGGAGTAACAGGTGACACTGACCGACGGCAATGTTGGGACCCAGGTAGGTACAGATGACACCGATGCGTCACGCGCGCCGACGTTGATCGACGCTGCGAAGTCGGCTCCTGCCCCGCAGGTCGGCGCCACCCCTGGTGGCGGGATGCGCGTGATGAAGCGCAACGGTCAGCTCGAAGCGGTCGACCTGAACAAGATCGTTCACGCCGTAGCCCGAGCGTCCGAAGGGCTGCTCGGTGTCGATCCAATGCGTGTTGCCACTCGTACGATCTCGGCACTCGCCGACGGTGCGACCACAAACGAACTCGACAACCTGTCGATCCGTACCGCGGCAGGCCTGATTGTCGAAGAGCCCAACTACTCCAAGCTGGCCGCCCGCCTCCTCGCCACAGTGGTCGACAAAGAAGTCCGCAACCAGAACATCCCGTGGTTCTCCGAGTCGATCAAGGTCGCTCACGAGCAGGGCATTGTCTCCGACGAGGTGCTGGCATTTGTCGAAGCCAACGCTCCCGAACTCAACGCAGCCATCAACTCTGACCGTGACCGGTTGTTCGAGTTCTTCGGCCTTCGCACGGTTTATGACCGGTACCTGCTCCGCCACCCCGAGCGCCGTGACGTCATTGAGACACCGCAGTACTTCATGCTTCGTGTTGCCTGCGGTCTCGTTGCTGGTAACGCCAAGAGCGGCGAACTGCCTGGTGGCGTCGACGAGGCGGTCAAGTTCTACGACCTGATGTCATCGCTGGCCTACTTGCCGTCGAGCCCGACGCTGTTCAACTCGGGCACCACACACAGCCAAATGTCGAGCTGCTACCTGCTCGACTCCCCCGAAGACAGCCTCGAAGGTATCTACAAGCGTTACACCGACATCGCCAAGCTCTCGAAGTTTGCTGGGGGTATCGGTGTCGCATGGCACCGGGTGCGTGCGAAGAACAGCCTCATCCAGGGTACCAATGGCCTGTCCAACGGCATCGTCCCGTGGCTCCGGACACTCGACTCGTCAGTCGCAGCGGTCAACCAGGGCGGCCGCCGTAAGGGTGCAGCCTGCGTCTATCTCGAGTCGTGGCATGCCGACGTCGAGGACTTCCTCGAACTGCGTGACAACACCGGCGACCACGCTCGCCGCACCCACAACCTGAACATCGCCAACTGGGTTCCCGACCTCTTCATGGAGCGCGTCGAAAAAGACTGGCAGTGGAGCCTTTTCGACCCGAAGAAGGTCCCGAGCCTGACCGACAAGTTTGGCGAAGACTTCGAGCGGGCCTATACCGCCGCCGAAGAAGCTGGCCTCTTCGAAAAGCAGGTCTCGGCCCGCACGCTCTACTCGAAGATGATGCGCACGCTGGCCCAAACCGGCAACGGTTGGATGACGTTCAAGGACGCTTCAAACGAGAAGTGCAACCAAACCGGTGCGCTCAACGACGATGGCTCGCCGCGTGTCGTGCACCTGTCCAACCTGTGCACCGAAATCCTCGAGGTCACCGACCAAGACAACACCGCAGTCTGCAACCTCGGTTCGCTCAACCTCGGCACCTTCGTCGGTACCGGCCCCGAGGGTGGCGACGAGTTCGACTTCGAGAGCCTCGGCCGTGTTGTCCGTCAAGTCATTCCGTTTCTCGACCGCGTCATCGACATCAATTACTACCCGACGCCGGAAGCTGAATACTCGAACAACAAGTGGCGCCCCGTTGGCCTCGGCATGATGGGCTTGCAAGACGTCTTCTTCAAGAAGGGCCTGCCGTTTGATTCGCCCGAGGCGAAGGAACTCAGCAAGCGGATCAGCGCGCATATCTACTTCCATGCACTGTGGGCGTCCACCGAACTGGCCGCTGAAAGCGGCCCTCACGAGTCGTTCGCCGGCACCCGCGCGGCGCAGGGCGACCTGCAGTTCGACCTCTGGGACCTCGGCGGTCGCAAGAGTGGCGTGCAGGTTATCCCGCCGGCCGAGCTCGACTGGCACACATTACGTGCCCGCATCACAGAGCACGGTCTGCGTAACAGCCTGCTCATCGCCATTGCTCCGACGGCGACTATTGCTTCGATCGCTGGCTGCTACGAGTGCATCGAGCCGCAGTTGTCCAACCTGTTCAAGCGCGAAACTCTGTCGGGCGAGTTCATGCAGATCAACCGCTATCTCGTTACCGAACTGCAGCGTCTCGGCCTGTGGGACGAGAAGATGATCAACGAGATCAAGCAGGCCGAGGGCTCGGTGCAAAACGTCGAGCGCATCCCCGTCGAACTGCGTGAGGTGTACCGCACGTCCTGGGAGATTCCGATGCGCCAGCTGATCGACATGGGCGCCGAGCGGGGTGCCTTCATCGATCAGAGCCAGTCACTCAATCTCTTCATGGAGACACCGACTATCGGCAAGCTTTCTTCGATGTACCTGCACGCCTGGAAGGCCGGTCTCAAGACCACCTATTACCTGCGCAGTCGTCCGGCCACGAAGATCAACAAGTCGACCACGTCCGCAGCAGAGACCACCACACCGCCGAACGGCGGCGGCGGCGCTCCCGTACCTGCACAGACAAAATCGTTCACCGATGAGGAAGCGCTTGCTTGCAGCCTCGAAAACCCCGAATCCTGCGAGGCATGCAACTGATGGCACTCATCGACCCAATCACATCTGGCGATTACGATACGTTCGTGACACCGAGCACACCAGCAGCGGCGCCGAGCGCTCGACAGCGCAACATTCTCGATCCGGGCTTTGACCTGACGCTCCGGCCGATGCGATATCCGCAGTTCTTTGACATGTACAAGGACTCGATCAAGAACACGTGGACCGTCGACGAGATCGACTTCTCTGACGACTTGGTCGACCTCGACCGCAAGTTGATGCCCGCTGAGAAGCACATGGTCAGCCGCCTGGTGGCGTTCTTCGCCACTGGCGACTCCATCGTGTCGAACAACCTGGTGCTCAACCTGTACAGCCACATCAACAGCCCCGAAGCGCGGATGTTCCTGTCGCGTCAGCTGTACGAAGAGGCGTTGCACGTCCAGTTCTACTTGACCCTTCTCGACAACTACATCCCCGACATGAAAGAACGCGAAGCTGCGTTTGCTGCTGTCGAGAACATCCCGTCGATCAAGGCCAAGGCTGACTTCTGCTTTAAGTGGATGGATCAGATCCAAGAGATCGACAGGATCGAGACACCGGAAGATCGCAAGCAGTTCCTTTTGAACTTGATCTGCTTCGCCACCTGCATCGAAGGCCTGTTCTTCTTCGCAGCGTTTGCGTACGTCTACTTCTTGCGTTCGAAGGGCTTACTCAACGGTCTTGCCGACGGCACCAACTGGGTGTTCCGTGACGAGTCGTGTCACATGAACTTCGCTCTCGAAGTCGTCAACACGGTCCGTGCCGAAGAGCCCGAGTTGTTCGACGCTCAGCTCGAGACCGATATCCGCGAGATGATCAGCGAAGCCGTCGAGTGCGAGTACCTGTTTGCTGCCGACGTCCTCGTCGAGGGTGTTCCGGGCATGAGCCTCGGCGACACCCGCGAGTACCTCCAGTACGTGGCCGACACCCGCCTCGCCCTGCTCGGCTATAGCGCCGAGTTTGGGTCGAAGAACCCGTTCAGCTTTATGGAACTGCAAGACGTGCAGGGCCTGTCGAACTTCTTCGAGCGCACCGTTTCGAGCTACCAAACCGGCATCGAAGGCGAAGTCGGGTTCGACGAAGAATTCTGAACGCTCGTTCACAGTGCCGCGTCTGGCTACGTTGCAGACATGAGTCAAACGCTGCCAGCTTCGGTGATCTTGCGTGACGTGTCGATGCGCGACGGGTTGCAAGACGAGGCTCCCGTTCCAACCGAAACGAAGTTAGCGCTCTTCGAAGCACTTGTCTCGGCGGGGGTGCGTGAACTCGAACTCACCAGCTTCGTCCGGCCTGACCGGGTACCTGCAATGGCTGATGCCGACGAACTTTGTGCAGCGACCACGGGTGCCGACGTGGTCCGTTGGGGCTTGGTCCTGAACCGGCGAGGTGCCGAACGAGCATTGGCTGCGGGGCTGACTCATTTGCAGTACGTCGTGTCGGTGAGTGACACGCACAGTCGGCACAACGCCGGAGCGTCGACCGACGACGCGATTGCTGCCTTCGAGGCGATTGCTGGGCCCATGATCGACCAGGGTGCGGTGATGGAGATGACTCTTTCGACAGCGTTTGGCTGCCCATACGAGCAGCGCATCGACCCGAACCGTGTTGTCGAAGTCGCACGGCGGGTTGTCGACGCCGGGGCATCGTCGATCGGTCTGGCCGACACCATCGGAGTTGCCATCCCGAGCGAAGTCGAAGCGCTGGTCGCTGCTGTTGCCAAGGCAGTCGAGGTGTCGATCGGGGCACACCTTCACGACACTCGCGGTTTGGCGCTTGCCAACGGGCTCGCCGCACTCAGGGCCGGAGCGAACCGCATTGATGCCGCAGTCGGTGGCCTCGGCGGCTGCCCGTTTGCTCCTGGCGCGAGCGGCAACGTCGCCATCGAAGATGTAGCGCATGCGCTCGGAGAGATGGGCGTCGACACTGGATGCTCGGTCATCGGATTGATCGACGCAGCAGTTCTTGCTTGCGCAGCGGTTGGCCGGCCAGTAGCGAGCCACGTCGGTGTCGCAGGCCCGCGCTTTTCCTGCTGATTCGAGCTGAAAGTCACCATCCGAATCGTTGTCCTCTGAGTACCGTTGACGCCATGAGTGCGGATTGGCTCACCACGAGCAATGTGGTCGTCGTTGCGGGTAAGGGTGGGGTTGGCTCATCGACGGTTGCTGCAGCGCACGCGCTTGCGGCGGCACGTCAAGGCGCCGACGTGCTGTTCATAGCTGTCGATGGCCGTCAGGGCATGGGAGCGCTGCTTGGCGGTCGCGAGATCACCGACCGTGCCCAAGTGCTCCAGCGCAACATTGCATCGAAAGGATCGGGCACTATTTCTGCCCGCACGATTCGTGCCGATCAGGCATTTGGGGACTACCTCGAACTGAAAGGCGTTGGCGGCATTCTTCGCCGTGCGGCCTCGGCTGCATCACTCCCAATGATCGCTGCAGCAACGCCCGGGCTCGAACACCTCCTTGTCCTTGGCAAGATCAAAGAACTCGAACTTGACCGGATCGCTGATCTCATCATCGTCGATGCGCCGCCTGCTGGCCATGCGGCGCCGTTTCTGCGTTCGGCATCGGGCCTCTCCGATGTTGTGAAGTCGGGCCCGGTGCTCGATCAGGCCAGTGAGGTTTCTGCGATGCTCGCCGACCCAGCGCGTTGCACGGCACTCCTCGTTGCACTTGCGGAAGAGACGCCGATCACCGAAGCGATCGAACTCGCTGGCGAACTGGGCGACGAAATCGGGCTCAGGCTGCTGCCGCTCGTTGTCAACGCGTGCTGGCCCGATCGGGCCGGTCTGGCGAAGACGCCTGCGGTGGCTGCCCGATCACACAAACTCAAGCTGTCGGCCGAAGCAAAATCGGCGCTCGAATCAGCTGCTGCGTTTGGTCGCAGCCGGCTCGAGCAGCAGCGCCACCAGATCGAACGATTGCGCAGCGAACGGCCGGAGCCGGTGATCACACTTCCTCGATTGACCACACCCAGAATTGGCCCTGCCGAACTGTCGGTTCTGGCCGACGCTCTCGTCGAAGCGGACCCGTCATGACCTCGCTGTTGCATGCAATCACCGATGCCAAGCTCTTGCTCACCTGCGGGCCTGGGGGCGTGGGTAAAACCACCACCGCTGCAGCGCTGGGTGTTGCAGCAGCCCGTGCTGGGCGCAAAACCGTTGTCGTCACCGTCGATCCTGCCCGACGGCTGGCCGACGCGCTTGGCCTCAGCGACTTGGAGGCCACCGACGAACCACATCAGGTCGTGGGCGTCACGAATCGCACATCCAACGGGCAGCTCTGGGCGCTGATGCTCGATGCCGAGCAGACCTTCGACCGGCTCGTCCGCGATCAGTCGCCAACCAAGAAGCAAGCTGACGCAGTCCTCAACAACCCCGTCTACCAGGCAATATCCGGCTCGCTCTCGGGTGCTCAGGAATACATGGCCATCGAGCGGCTGCATCAACTGCACAGCAGCGGCGAGTGGGATCTGATCATCGTCGACACGCCGCCGTCGCGTCACGCCATCGACCTGCTCGAAGCTCCAGACCGTCTCGTCGGCTTCCTCGGACACCCGGTCTATCGTGCGCTCACCATCGGTCAGCGAGCTTTTTCCAGGGTGACCGATGCTGCAGCATCGATGTTTTTGTGGGCGGTCAAGCGCCTCGCTGGCCCGCAGATCGTTGAAGACACGGTGAACTTCTTCCGGTCGCTTGCCAACATCGAGGGCGGGCTGCGCAAGCGTGCCACAGAGGTGTCGGCATTGCTGCGCGACGACGACACATGTTTCGTGGTGGTGTCGAGTCCCCGTGCCGAAGCTGTGGGTGAAGCCAAGCATCTTGTCGAGGCGTTGCACGCCAAGAATTTCCCCTTTGGTGGCCTCGTGGTCAACCTGATCCATCCGCTTCCCGAAGCGCTGACTCCTGACGATGCTGCATTGCTCGCCGACCTCGATGACGGCCCGCTTGCCGAGCATGTTGCCTGGCACAACGAGCTCACCGCGTTGGCGACTGCCGAGCGAGCCGAGCTCGTCAGCCTCGAAGCGCTTGCGGGTGACGCACCGATCATCGAGCTACCACTGCTCGACCACGATATTCACGACGTTCCCGGCCTCATCGATCTGTCGGCTCGCCTCGTCTGACTTCGGCGGAGCCTCGAACGGCTTCGGCCTTTCCGACCAAAGTACAGTTCGAGCCATGCCGGAACTCGAACAACTGGTCGACGAAATGTTCGATCGCCCCGATGTCGAAGGGCACTCGCTGGCGTTGGTCATTCAGCAGGGCGGCTCGATCGTCGCGGAGCGTTACGGCACCCAGCCGGCCAATGACTTTCAGCCTGCAGTCGAGCTTGACGCCCACTCGACGCTTATTTCGTGGAGCATGGCGAAGTCGATCACTCATGCCGCTGTCGGCATTCTCGTCGCCGATGGGCGCATCGATATCGGCGCTCCGGCATCGGTTCCGGAATGGAAGGGAACCCCGAAGGAAGCAATCAGCATGCTCCAACTGCTTGAGATGCGATCCGGCTTACGCTTCGTCGAGGAGTACGTCGACGGTACCGTCTCGAACTGCATCGAGATGCTCTTTGGAGATGGTGGGCCAAGCCACGCCGCATACGCAGCCAGCCAGCCACTCGACCACGAGCCCGGCACTGTCTGGAACTACTCGTCGGGCACCACCAACATCATCGCTCGAATTATCGGCGACATCGTCAGCGGTGGCCCTGGCGGCGACCCTGGCAACCGAGCAACGGCAATGCGTTCGTTCCTATCGGAACGCCTCTTCAAGCCGACCGGCATGACGACCGCCGAGCCGAAGTTTGACGGTGCCGGTGATTTCGTCGGGTCATCGTACGTCTACGCGTCCGCACGGGACTTTGCCAGCTTCGGTGAGCTGTACCGTCACCGTGGGGTGACTGACCTCGGCAACGGTGCGCAGATCCTGCCGTCCGGTTGGGCCGCGCACGCTGCGGTGCAGGTCGCCACCGATGACGAGTCGGGCTTCGGTTACGGCCGGCACTGGTGGTCCTGGCCCGATGTTCCTGGCAGCTACTCGTGTCACGGGTATGAGGGACAGTTCATTGTCGTCGCACCCGGATCGGACGTGGTGCTTGTGCATTTGGGCAAAACCGACATCTCCGTTGCGCCTGCGTTGCGTGCCAGGCTCGGCGCACTGCTCCAGCAACTCAGCTGAGAGAGCACGCCCCATCCTGGATGGTCGGATGGTGCCCACGCAGGGCGCTGATGGGGTGAAAATGCTCGCCCGAACCCTCATGTATCAGATAGGAAGTACAGGTGACCGAGGATGAGGGATCGGAGGCGGCTGGCGCCTACGACAAAACGCATGAGATGCAGCGTGGGCCAATGCCGACCGGCGAGTTGCCAATACTGCCGCCGAAAATCCTCCAGAAGCCGCGTATCCGTCCGATTCGATTCGGAATCAAGATGGCGCTTTTCGCTCTGGTGCTGTGGTTTGTGTTGGGGTTGTTGCCCCAGTTCATCGAAGCCGCCACCGAACTCAGCAACCTCAATCCGTTCCTCCTCGGACTGGGCTTTGCGCTCGAAATCGTCGCGTTGTACTTCTATTCGCTGCTCACACGGGCTGCGCTCGGCGATGCTGCTGCACCGTTGTCGGGCATGCGCATGTTCCGTATCCAGTTATCGACCCGGGCGCTGACGAATGTCGTACCGGGCGGTAACGCCGCAGGCAGTGCACTTGGTTACCGGCTGTTGACCCTCTCGGGCATCAAGGGGCCCGACGCCGGGTTCGCATTGGCCACTGCAGGTATTGGTTCAGCCGTCGTACTGAACCTGGTGTTCTGGGTCGGCTTGATCGTGTCGGTGCCGCGGCGCGGCGTCAACCCGATCTACGGAAGTGCTGCCCTGATGGGCATCATCGTGATTGGCATCGCCGCATTCCTGGTGATTGGCATCATGGAGGGCCAAGGGCGATCAGAGCGTGTGATTCGCTGGGTGGCCCGGCGTCTCCGCATGGACGAGGACCGATTGGCCGAAGCGCTCCATCGCGTCGCCGAACGGCTCGAGGAACTGATCAGCGATCGCGCTCTGCTCAAGCGAGTCGTCATTCTCGCACTCCTCAACTGGCTCATCGACGCGGCAGCGCTGTGGGTGTTCCTGCGAGCATTCGGCGGCAGCCTGGACATTGACGCACTCATTGTTGCGTTCGGCCTCGCGAACCTGCTCGCCGCTGTGCCGATTACGCCGGGTGGCCTTGGCTACGTCGACTTGACCTATGTCGCCGTTCTGGTCGGCTTTGGCTTGACGCAAAACACCGCCACACTGGGCGTTGCGGCATACCGGTTCGCACAGTTCTTCTTCCCTATCTTCCTCGGTGCGATGGCCTATGCGTCGCTCAGGATCGGTCCATGGAAGATCGAGAAACGCGATCGTTTGGCGCGCCTGCGCGACCTGGCGTCGAGCGGCTCGACATCGCAGGAGTCGACGATTGACTTCGCGATGCGATTCGGCCGCAGGCTCACCGAGTTACAACTCGGTGAGCCGCTCGACGACGAGGAGCGTGTTCTCTCGGCAGACGGCGACGTGGCAGACGGCGACACGCTGGATGAAGTGACCAATGATGGCGGCGACATTGTCGAGGCGGCCGACTGACGGATACCGTCGCCATACATGACGACTCATGAACGCCCGTTTGGCAAGTATCTCGAAGACTTCACGCCCGGCGACATCTTGAAGCACTGGCCCGGTAAGACGATCACCGAATACGACGATCATCTATTTTGCATGATCACGATGAATCACCACCCGTTGCACACCAACGACTGGTTCGCGGCCGAATCGGTTCAGGGTCGCAACGTCGTGGTCGGCAACCTCGTGTACAGCCTGGTGCTTGGCATGAGCGTGCCTGACGTGAGCGGTGCCGCGATTGCAAATCTCGAGGTCGAGACACTCCAGCACAAGTACCCCACGTTCCACGGCGACACGATCCACGCCGAAACACGCGTCCTCGAAGTCAAGGAATCGAAGTCGAAGCCCGACCGCGGCATCGTCACCGTCGAGACCAAGGGCTTCAACCAGGACGGCAAAGAAGTCTGCTACTTCAAGCGCAAGGTCCTGATCTGGAAGAAGGCTGCTGCGCCCGAACGTAAGCGCCCATACGACGGCACCGATGTCTGGGCCGATTGAGCCCCAGGCAAACACCCGGGCGGGTCATGACCCAACCTGACCACGAAGTGACTCGAACCGAGCTGGCCGAATCGATCGAGGCCGAACTCGGCGTGGGCGTCGAAGTGGTCCCATATCGCACGGTCGGGGCATCGGGACCAGAGTGAAGAGTACGCAGATTGATGCCGGTGCTGTGCTGGCGTGGGGGCTGCCCCGCATGCGCGACCTGCCTTGGCGCAACGAGCGTGATCCGTGGCGCATCCTCGTCGCGGAGGTGATGCTGCAACAAACCCAGGCCGAACGAGTCATTCCGAAGTGGCTCGCCTTTCTTGATGCTTTTCCGACGCCGCGTGAGTGCGCCGCAGCACCGCTGGGCGACATCTTGCGGCTCTGGCAGGGGCTCGGCTACCCGCGGCGTGCCCGCAATCTGCAGGCCACCGCAGCGATCGTGGTCGAGCACCACAATGGGTTGCTTCCTGACAAACTTGAGGCGCTACTCGTCCTTCCTGGCATCGGCCCCTACACGGCGCGTGCTGTGTTGGCCTTTGGGTTCGAGCGGGATGTCGCTGTCGTCGACACGAATGTCGCACGAATTTTGGCGCGCACGGCAGGGGAGCGGCTGTCGGCCAAAGCCGCACAGTCGCGTGCCGATGCGGCTGTACCGCTGGGCGATGGGTGGGCGTGGAACCAGGTGATGATGGACCTCGGTGCCGGGCTCTGCAGACCGACCCCGATATGCATCGAGTGTCCGCTTGCTGCGAGCTGTGCGTGGAGCACAGCCGGACAGCCAGACCCGGATCCGGCCATTGGTTCGGCTGGGGTCAGCAGTAAGCAAGCCCGCTTCGAAGGGAGCACTCGCCAAGCCCGCGGGAAGGTACTGAAGGCGCTCAACGATGGTGCCCGACCTGCGGCTGACTTCGATCTGCTCGTTGTCAGCAGCCTGCTGGCCGACCGCCTCATCGAACAATTCGGCACGACCATTTCCCTCCCAACCTGACCCCACGCGCCCCACTTCCCAAAATCGAGACCATTTCTCCTCACCGGCGCGTCGAAACGATCTCCATTTCGGGGTAGAGGCAAGTCGCATCCAAAATGGCGACCACTTTCCCTCGCCACCGCGTTGGGATGGTCTCTATTTCGGGATGGTGGGGAGAGATGCGCAGGAACTGTCGTCTGACTCAATTATCGGTGAGTAGCGTGAGCGTCCTATCGTCAGAGGTGATGCGCCCCGCCAAAGACTTCTACCGTCCGCTCGCCGTCGGTGCCCCCGAGCCCCTTCGTGAGATTCCTTTCCCGCCGAGCAGGATGATTCACTTCTTCCCCGCCGCGAACGACAAGATGCGCTCGAAGGTGCCACAGATTGCACCAACGGTCGACATCTTGCTGGCCAATCTCGAAGACGGTGTTCCTGCAGACCAGAAGGAAGCCGCCCGCGCTGGGCTTGTCGAGGTGGCCCAGAGCCCGACATTCTGGACGGACTTCGGGGCCACACAGTTCTGGACACGGGTCAACAGCCTCGACTCGCCGTGGGGCCTCGACGACCTCACCGCAGCCGTGCTCGAAGCCGGTGAGTCGCTCGACGTGATCATGATCCCGAAGGTCGAAGGGCCCGAGGACATCCACTACGTCGACCGGTTACTCGCACAACTGGAAGCGAAAGCTGGCTTGAAGAAGCCGCTGCTGATCCACGCGATCCTCGAAACCGCGCGAGGCATGGCCAATGTCGAAGAGATCTGCGCCGCCTCGCCTCGGATGCAGGGACTCTCCCTTGGCCCGGCCGACCTTGCAGCAAACCGCCGCATGAAAACCACCCGCGTCGGCGGCGGCCACCCGGGCTACCTCGTCCGCACCGACCCTCCCATGGTGACACGAGACGACGGCACAGCCGAGACCGATATCAACGCCGACCGGATCACGTACCAGCAAGACCTATGGCACTACACGATTGCTCGCATGGTCGATGCCTGCGTGATGAACGGGATCCTCCCGTTCTACGGACCGTTTGGTGACATCAAGGACACCGTTGCCTGCGAAGACCAGTTCCGTAACGCCTACCTGCTTGGCTGCGTTGGTGCTTGGAGCCTGCATCCCGTCCAGATCGACGTCGCCAAGAAGGTGTTCAGCCCGGCCCCGGCCGACGTTGCACACGCGCAGCGCGTGATCGAAGCCATGGGCGACGGAACCGGCGCACTGATGCTCGACGGCAAGATGGAAGACGACGCATCGGTGAAGCAGTGCCACGTCGTGGTCGAACTCGCCAAGGCGCTCTCGGCCAGCGACCCCGACCTTGCAGCCAGTTACGGCTTCTGAGCGAGATCACTCCAATGACTATTGACCTAATAGCCCAGCTTCGCCCTCGCCGCTCAGTGCTCTACATGCCCGCGGCTAACGAGCGAGCGCTCGAGAAGGCCAAGACGATCGCCGCCGATGCAATCATCTTCGACCTCGAAGACGCGGTGGCTCCCGACGCCAAGCCTGATGCCCGCGCCAATGCCGTTGCTGCGGTGCAGTCGGGTGAATACGGCAACCGCGAACTCACTATCCGTTGTAACGGCCTTGACACCGAGTGGGGCGCCGACGACATTGCTGCAGCGGGCGCCGCTTCCCCCTCAGCCGTCGTCATCCCGAAGGTCGACACTGTCGAGCAGGTCGAGGCCGTGTCGGCACAACTCGATGCCGCTGGCGCATCTGCCGACACGATGATCTGGGCGATGATCGAGACGCCGACGGCCATGTTCAACGTCCGTTCGATCGCTGCACATCCGCGTGTGGCCGTGCTCGTGATGGGGACCAACGACCTCGCCAAGGAACTGCGCTCACCAATCGTGGCCGGCCGCCATCCGCTCGTCGCGCATCTTGCCACCGCACTGCTTGCTGCCCGCGAGGCCGGCAAGGTCATCCTCGATGGCGTGTACAACGACGTGAAGAACCCTGACGGCTTCGCGGCGGAGTGTCAGCAGGGTATGGAGATGGGCTTCGATGGTAAGACGTTGATCCATCCAAGCCAGGTCGACCCAGCGAACGATATGTGGGCGCCGAGCGCCGACGAGGTCGAGCACGCCGAGCGGGTCATCGCGGCGTTCGACGAGGCAGTCGCCGCTGGTAAGGGCGTGGTCACGGTGGACGGTCGCATGATCGAAAACCTGCATGTCGACAACGCCCGCCGTGTACTTGCCACCGCGGCGGCGATCACAGATCTGCAGTAGACAAGGCCGCGTTCCCGCTGGCCCCGAACTCTGAAGCAACTTGTCAGGTGGGTTGGCTCGCGTCGTTGTACGGGCGGTCACCGCTGATGGTGACGCGGCGCAGCACTCGCTTGTGTGGGTAATAGTCGCTCGCTGCGTCAGAGTGTCAGGGCATCAAGAATCTGGTCGAAGGCCACGTCGGCGTACGTGAGCATCTCGTCGTCAGTGCGATCTTGGATGGGATGTGGCGTGAACACACGCGACGCAGCGGGAAAGCCGAGCGCCGTCGACTGCGCCACGGCAGCATCGACAAACTGATCGGAGGCGATGAACATCGACGGGATGCCACGCAGTTCGAGATCGTTGATGTCGTGCACACTGCACGACGTGCAACTGCCTCAATCGGCCAAGGCTTCGATGACCACCTGGCATTCGGTGGCGATCTTGTGGCGAAGGTCGACAGGTGCTGGCTTGGCGAAAGTCGGCTTCATGTAGCGGTTGACGTTGGCGCCGATGCCGATCAGCCGTTCCTCGATCCGGTCGAGGAAGATGTCGCCACGCGGCTTGGAGATGTCGAGCAGGCCGACGGTCATGCCTGCGAGCGACGCGGGGCGTGCCAGGCGCTCGCGTGCAACAAGCGTCCGTTCGCTCGTGGGATCAAGGATCGTGCTCATCAGCAATGTTTAGTACAGGACGGGTCGGGTGACGGGCTTGGAGCCCTTGTCGCCGTTGACCCATCCGCCGATGATCTGGCTGAACAGGCCGGCGCCGCCGCCGGCGTAGGTGAGCATCAGGCCGCCAGGCCGGAATTTCGGCAGCGACTCGGCGGATGCAAACGCTTCGGGCACGCCCTCGGCGATTCCGTCGGCGCCACGCACCAGCTCGGCGCCCGACCGATTGAGGTGGCTGCTGATCTCGGCCACGATGCGCTCGCGGTCCCAACCCGCGTCGGCGAACACGCGGGCGTGCTCGGGCCCCATCACGACGATGGCGTCGAACATCATGATCAACTTGGGATGGTTGACCCCTTGGAGCTTGACTGCGAACGACTTGGCGAGCGACTCGGGTTCACGAGACAGCTGGTCGACCATGCAGTGCGGCCCCTCGCCGGCGAAAACGGTGAGGCCGTCGACACCGTCGGCCAAGCCGTGCTCGCCGGCGAGCCGGCCGTACGGCGAAGTGTCGTCGGCTTCGGCGAAGCAGAACGAAATTTTGGCCGGGCTGCCGTGCGCGGCCCGGTCGACTTCGCCGGGGCGGCCGCCACCGAAGTTGCGGATCACCAGCTGCAGCGCACGGCCAATGGTGAGGTTGGCGCGGTTGCCCTGACCGAGCGCATTGCCGCCGGAGTTCATCCCGATCGCACGTGTGCCCGGACCACTGCACACGATGACCGGCCCGACCGGCATTGTGGTGGCGAGCAGGCCGTGCATGTTGAAGTCGTCGGTGCAGGCGGCTTCGACGGCGGTCAGGACCCACGGCAGATACTCCGGCTTGCAACCTGCCATCACCGCAGCGATTGCCACCTTCTCGACGGTGATGTCGACGAGGTCGGGGGGCACCGTTGCCACGATGTCTGACGGTGTTCGGCCGGTGCCACCGAGCATGGCCATCACTCGTTCTTCGGTCGGCGGGATCACGGGGAGGCCATCGGTCCAACCGCGGTTGAACATCATCTCCATAGGGTCTTCCGCCGCCGCGACCTCCACTCGTCGGGCCGCGAGGACCGAACCTCCGAAGCGCACTCGTAATACGTCGACGAGGTCGGGGTTGACGCTCATCGAGCCGCATCCGGGACGCATGGCGGGCAGATCGGGCGCGAGCGAGCCGACTCCGGTGAACGATTCCCACGCGGCGCGCGACCAACCGATGGTCCGGCTGACCTCGACGCCGTTCTCGACCTTGATCAACGTCGGGACCGTCTCGATCTCGTGATGCCAGCTCACGGTCAGAGACGTGTCGTCGATTGCAGCGGGTGACTCGGGGAAGCCCGGTTCGTCCTGGGTGTACACGGTGAGGCGCACGTTGTCAGCGAGTTGTGCAAGCGCCGGGACGACTGTCTGACAGGTTTCACATTCCTGCTTGACCACGACAACGAAGCCGTCAGGAAGTGTGGGGGCGTCGACAGAGTTTTCAACTGGAATGGTCATGAGAGAAACTCCAAGATCCGGTGGTTGATGGCGTCGGGTGCTTCGAGGTGCAAGAAGTGGCCGACGTCGGGGACTATTTCGATCTTGACGTGATCGTCGACCATCGGACGAGCCGACTCAGCGACTTCCACACCGATGCACCCGTCGTTCGCTCCGTGGAGATACAGCATGGGCTGCGGGGGCACGGCCTGTGTGGCGGCTTGCATGTTGTGGAGCGCCGGGTCTCGGTAGCCGTCGCCGAGCGCAGCGCGGTAGTAGCCGAGTGCCGCGGCGAGGTGCTCGGGCTCGCGCATGGCATCTTTGACGGCGGGCAGATCGGCGGTGGCGTCGTATCCCGGCGACCAGTCGCGCCAGATCATGTCGATGAAGGCGAAGTCGTCGGCAGGGACGACCATGTCGGCCAGACCGTGTTGGAAGAAGAACATGTACCAACTCTTCTTCAACTGTTCCGTGTTCGTGACGAACGCCATGCTCATCGATGCTCCAGGCGGGACGGCCATGGCAACGACGCGGCTCCAGCGATCGGGTGCCGATGACGCTGCGCCGTAGGCGATCGGCGCTCCCCAGTCGTGGCCGATGATGACGGCGCGCGGGTCGCCACCGAAGTGTTCGTGGAGCGCGTTCAGATCGGCCGAAGATGCACCAGTTTGGTAGGCGCCGTCCGTTGCGAGGCTGCTTGGTGCGTAGCCGCGAAGGAACGGTGCCACGACGCGGAAACCGGCGTCGTCGAGGACTGGCATGAGGTGGCGCCACGAATGCGCCGAGTCGGGGAAGCCGTGCGCGCAGACAACGAGCGGACGTGCGTGATCGTCGATCGACGGTGACGTGAGGCAGGCCAACTCGACGGTGCCGAGTGAGACAGAGGTGAGCGGTTCTGGCATGCTGCCGAACGTAGCGGAGGCTGCTGTTACGAACGTCACCCCGCGGCGTTTTTGGTGCAAGCGCACGAACCTCTATCATTTTTCAATCGGGGATACGTTGAAATTGCGTACCGCGCCATCTGGGGACGGCGACGGGTTTGATGTGACGTTCTATGGCGTCCGTGGTTCAACGCCGTGCCACAGCCCGAAACTCGTCAAGTACGGCGGCAACACGTCATGTGTGTCGCTCAACATCGACGGAGTCGATCCGGTGCTGTTCGACCTCGGAACGGGGCTTCGCTACTTCGGACAGTCGCTCGCCCCCCAGGTGGCGCTCCGAGCGACCGTCTTACTCAGCCATCTTCATTGGGACCATATTCAGGGCTTGCCATTCTTCACGCCACTGCTGCAAGACGGCTCACACCTCACGATTTACGGTCCGGTTCAAGAGGGTGACCTGACACTGCATGCGGCGTTCGCCGACACGATCAAACCGCCGATCTTCCCCGTGCATCTCGAGATGCTGCCGGGCTTGATCGATTTCATCGAATGTTGGCAGAACGAGTTCTCGATTGGCACCGACGCAGTGCCCGTCGAGGTCGTGGCTCGCTCGATTCCGCATGTTGGGAACACGCTTGGCTACCGGGTGACTGCTTGCGGCGCATCGGTGGCGTATCTCAGTGATCATCAGATGCCAGTTGACGGATCGCTCGGGATCAGCGACGGTGCCCTCGAACTCTGTCGCGGTGCTGACTTGATTATCCATGACGCGCAATACACCCCGAGTGAGTTCGCCCGGAAGTCCACGTGGGGTCACTGCACGATCGAGTACGCGGTCTGGGTCGCTGCTCATGCCGGGGCAAAACAACTCGCCCTCTTCCATCACGACCCGACGCACGACGACGCGATGCTCGACATGCTGACCGCTGATGCCCAGCGGTGCGGCCGTGAGATGGGCGTCGAGGTCTTCGCGGCACGCGAAGGACAGACCATCCGCGTTGGCGGTTGATGTGATCGGCACGATCGCCTCGATCGTCCTGGGTATCGTCTTGCTTGTTGCCGGCGGTTCGAAGATTGCAGCAGGCCCAGACTGGCCTGTCCAAGCTGCTGGCCTCGGTGCGCCGCGCTGGGTTATTCCGTTTGTTCCGTGGGTCGAGATCGTTGTCGGGGCGGCCCTCGTCGTGCAGATTGCGAGAAGGCCGTCGGCGCTGGTTGCGCTCGGCCTTCTGCTCGTGTTCACTGCGCTGCTCGCGGTTCGGCTCCGTGAAGGCAATCGTCCGCCGTGTGCATGTTTCGGGGCGTGGTCGGTGAAGCCGCTCGGCCCTGGTCACCTCGCTCGAAACTTCGTGCTGATCGCTGTGGCCGGGCTCGCACTGATCTAGGGCCGTCCTGATCCCGACGGTCCTGATCTCGGCCGGCGTGAACTAGATGGTGGCGAGCAGGAAGGCGAGCGTGCGCGCTTCGTCACGCCAAGCGTCGTACCTGCCGGTGGGGCCGCCATGGCCCGCACCCATCTCGATTCGGAAGACGATCGGGGCGTTGCCCGTTGCGACCTCGCGGAGACGTGCCACCCACTTGGCGGGCTCGTGGACACTCACTCGCGGGTCGTTCAACCCGGCGGTGGCGAACACGGCCGGGTAGTCGGCCGGAACAGTGTTGTCGTAGGGGGAGTAGGCGGCCATGACCGATGCGAACGGTTCGGTGCGGGGGTCGCCCCACTCCTCCCATTCGGTCACGGTGAGGGGCAGCGTCGGGTCGCTCATTGTTGACACGATGTCGACGAACGGGACCTCAGCAACGACGCTTGCGTAGAGGTCCGGCCGCTGTGTCATGCACGCCCCAACCAGCAGGCCACCGGCTGAGCCGCCCCGGATCGCCAGCCGATCAGGAGCTGTGATCTTTGCTTCGACCAGATGCTCGCTGCATGTAATCATGTCGTCGAACGTGTGCTGCTTGTTGAGTAGTTTGCCATCGAGGTACCACTGACGGCCGAGCTCGCCGCCACCACGAGGATGAGCCAGGGCGAAGACCATGCCTCGATCGAGGAGCGAGATGCGTGCGATGGAAAACCATGGCGCCATCGACGCTTCGTATGAGCCGTAGCCGTAGAGGACAGTCGGAGCCGTGCCGTCGAGCGGTGTGTCGACGTGATGCACAATGTCGAGCGGCACGAGTACCTGATTGTCGCCGCCACTGGGCGCCCACAGGCGTCGCGTGACGTACCGCTCGAGATCGACGTTGGGAGTCGGAAGTTGACGAAGCAGCACGCGTTCGCCGGTTGCCACATATTCCTCGAACAGTGATGGCGGCATGACCATCGAGGTGGTGACGAACCGGATCGTGTCCGAGTCCCATTCCGGGTTTGCGCTGAGGTCGACGTCGTGCGGTGCAACACCGAGTTCGACGGTCCGTTCAGGGAGTGCGTCGTCACGGAAGAGAATGCGCAGCCGAGGCTGGGCTTCGGCCCATTCGTGTACGACGATGTGCCCGGCGAATGCTTCGACGCCGCTGATCCGCAGGCCGGGGATGTGCGCGATCAACTCGGACCACGCGTCGGCCGAGGTCCAGTCGGAGTCGAGCGGCGCTGTGAGAACACGAAAGTCGACAGCGGCGTCATTGGTCGTCATGACGAACCGGTCGCCCCAGTGGTCGACCTGGTACTCGATGTCATCACGACGCGGCCGGACGACGGTAAACGGGGTCGAGAGGTCTGACGGAGCGAGGCGAACCTCGGCACTCGTCTTGCTCGCTGAGTGGATGATGATCCATTCGTTTGAACGGGTCTCACCGATCGCGACGAAGAATCGTTCGTCGAGTTCTTCGAAGATCAACTTGTCGGCATCGGCCGTGAGGTCGCCGACGCTGTGGCGCCAGACCTGGAACGGTCGTTCTTGGTCGTCCGGGCGGACGTAGAAGAGCCATGCCCCATCGGTCGACCACGCGGTGCCGGCATTCGATACCCCGTCGATGTGTTCCTCGCTGTCGAAGAAGGTTCCGTCGTCGGCGAAGGTTCGGATCCGCAACCGGTAGCGCTCATCGCCCGCTGTGTCGATCGACCAGGCGAACGACCTGTGGTCGTGGGATGCGTCGAGCGCGCCGAGATCGAAGTAGTCGTGACCAGCAGATTCAATGTTCTCGTCGAACAGGACGACCTCGGTCGCGGTGGCGATTGTCGGCCCACGATGGTGGACCGGATAGCTCAGGCCCTCTTCGGTTCGGGTCACGTACCACCAGTCGCCGTTGCGTACCGGCGTCGACATGTCGGACTCCTGTACTCGCGACTTGATTTCGGAGTACAGCGTCTCGATCGTCTCAGTGTGCTGGTCGAAGTAGGCGTCGCTGTAGGTGTTCTCGGCGGCGAGATAGTCGAGAAACTCTTGGTCATCGACATCGAGCATCCAGGCGAACGGGTCCTCGACGGGCCCCGTGGGTCGATCCCAAACGTGGGGCCGTCGGGGTGCAACGGGGACGCCTGTGGGAGTGTCGATGTAACGAGTTTTCCTGGAATTGTTTACGTTCACGATCGAGCCAATGTAGGGCCGCAGCACTACCGTTCGGTCACGTCATGCGAGTTTGGATCGATCAAGACCTCTGTACCGGCGATGGTCTCTGCGTCGACCACTGCCCTGACGTCTTCGTTCAGCTTGAAGACGGGATCGCCTACGTTGTCCAAGACGGTGCGCCGCTCAACGACCCCGGTGGTTCCGGCAGTCTGGCCTGGGTCAGCAATCGCAACGTCTCCAACGCCGTTCACGCTGCCGAGGCGTGCCCCGGCGAGTGCATCTTCATTGAGATCGACGTCCCCGTCGCCGAGTTTGCTGCCGACGGCACCGCGGCCTGAGTCGGCCCGTCATCTACATCGTCGCCGAAGGGCGGTGGTCGTCACTGCAGATGGCAATCTCGGATGGGCATGCCCGAGCCAGCGTACGTTTCGAGCACTGCGCTGTTGGTGAGGGCGCAATGGTTAACCTGGCGGCTGTACCCCCAATTGCATGCGGTTTTGATTTCCGAGGAGGCCCGACAACATGACTTCCTTTGATCTCGATCTCAGCAAGTACGGCCTCGGGTGGGGCGTCGAGCACACCTTCACCCCCGAGAAGGGCATCAACCGGGGCGTCGTCGAACAGATCGCCTGGTGGAAGGGCGAGCCTGAGTGGATGACGAAGATGCGCATCCGTTCACTCCGCTTGTTCGACAAGAAGCCGATGCCTGAATGGTTCGCAGCCAACATGCCCGACATCGATTTCGACGACGTGTACTACTACCGGCGTCCCCTGGGCGAGCTGATTTCCGAGCGGGACGAACCCCCTGAAAAAATGGCGCGCACAGACGAAAAGCTTGGCATCCCCGGGGTCGATTCGAAGTACCTCGCAGGCGCCAACGCCCAGTACGAGTCCGACGTCGTCGACCGCAAAAACCGTGACGACCTGGAAGAGCAGGGGGTCCTGTTCTGCGACATGGACACTGCCGTGCGCGAGTACCCGCACCTGGTCAAGGAGTACTTTGGCACGATCGTCCCGCCCGGCGACAACAAGTTCGCCGCACTCAACACTTCGGTCTGGTCGGGTGGTTCGTTCATCTATGTCCCGCCAGGAGTTGAAGTCGATCTGCCGCTGCAGGCCTCGTTCCGGATCGACTCCGACAGTGCAGGCCAGTTCGAACGCACCCTGATCATCGCTGACGAAGGCTCCAAGGTGCACTACATCGAGGGTTGCTCTGCTCCGGTGTACACCCGGGACTCGCTGCACTCAGCGGTGGTCGAGATCGTCGTGAAGCCGAACGCTTGCGTCACCTACACAACCATCCAGAACTGGTCGTCGAACGTCTACAACGTCGGCACGGAGCGGGCGCGAGTCGAAGCCGGCGGTCACATGAAATGGATCGATGGCAACATTGGCTCCAAGCTCACCATGAAGTACCCGTCTGTCTACCTGGTCGGCGATGGCGCCACCGGTGAAGTGCTGTCGGTTGCCTGCGCAGGCAAGGGCCAGCACCAGGATGCCGGCGCCAAAATGGTGCATGCCGCCCCGAATACGACGTCCAGGATTATCTCGAAGTCGATCAGTAAGGACGGTGGTATGACCACGTACCGCGGCTTCGTGCGGGTCGACGAAGGTGCGGTCGGTGCGAAAAGCCACGTCGAATGTGACGCCCTCATCCTCGACGAGCACTCGGTGTCCAAGACATTCCCGAACATGGAGATCGGCGAATGTGACGCTCAGATCGGTCAGACGGCGACGGTCTCGAGGATCGCCGACGAGCAACTGTTTTACCTCGTCTCCCGCGGCCTTTCCGAGGAGCAGGCAATGGGCCTGATCGTCAACGGCTTCATCGAACCGGTCACCAAAATGCTTCCGATGGAGTACGCGGTCGAATGGAGTCGCCTTATCGAACTTCACATGGAGGGTTCGGTCGGCTGACCTGCTTTGCGCTTGCAACGCTCTCGGGTCCTGTCACCGGGAATTGATCGGGCTGCGACAGCTCGTTCCTCGCTGACGGTCCCTCTTCAATCCCCGGCGCCACATGTTCGCTCTCGCCGCCTCCGAATGCTGGGCTCTGAATGCGCAAACGCTCTAGCCTTGCCGTATGCCGATGCGGACCGAATGCAAGAACTTCGAGAGTCGGTCATATCCGAACGGTGACACGGTCAGGAAGTGCAACATCGGCCTCGCTCCTGACGCTCCATGGCGGTGCCCGGAGAACTGTTCTGGCTACGAGCGACGCCTCATCGACGCCGCATGGACGCACGGCACGCTCATCGTGCCGCCGACGCCGCCAGAACCCAAAAGCCTCGACGACGGATCGGCTGCAGCAGTGCTTGATGCCGCGGAAGGCATCCTCAACTCGATCGGCGCTGACGTGCGCGCCGAAGTGGATGCCGAGCGAGCGGCGGCTCAGCACCGGCCGGGAATCTTTCGGCGTCTTTTCCGCAAAAAGCGCTGATCAAACTGGTCGCGGGCCAGTCGATCTTTTCTCTCTGCAACGCTCCCCCCAGCAACGTCGAAACAAACGCACTTCGTTACGGTCGCGACATGCTTTGGCGAGAATCTGACGGACGACTCGAACGTGACGTCGAGTTCAGCGACTTTTCCGAGGCGTTTGCGTTCATGACTCGGGTGGCGCTGCTTGCTGAAGCGCAAAATCATCATCCTGAGTGGTCGAACGTGTACAACCGGGTCAGCATTGCGCTGACGAGCCATGACGCAGGGAACACCGTCACAGACAGGGATCGTCGGCTCGCGGCCGACATCGATGACCTCCTCAGTTGAGGTCAAAGCTGGCGAGGCTGCCAGCACCGGTCGGTTCCCGGGTTGGTGGGTCGTTGCTGGCTGCTTCATCGTGCTCATGGTCAACTCTGGGTTCGCGTTCTACGGCCTGGCCGTCTACCTCAATGCGTTCAGTAACGAGCGGGGCTGGTCGCTCGGATCTATCTCGTTCGGGGTGACCGTATTCTTCGTCGTTGGTGGTGTCGCCGGCCTGTGGGTCGCTCGGCTCATCGCTGCGTACGACGCGCGTTACGTGATTATGGGCGGCGGTGTGATTGCAGGTGGAGCGTTGGCTCTGCTCGGTCAAGTCCAGACCCAATGGCAACTGTTTCTCGTGTACGCCGTTTTCGCACTCGGGTATGCGGGCGCTGGCTTGGTGTCGACGACCACCATCGTCACGCGCTGGTTCCATCAGAGGCGGGCCGTCGCGCTGTCGGTCGCATCGACCGGCCTGTCGGCTGGCGGCATCATCATCACGCCGTTCGTGAAGCGTTTTATCGACGAAGACGGCCTTGCAGCAACGACGCCGTGGCTCGGTTTGCTGTTCGTCATCGGCGTCGTTCCGATCACTTGGTTCCTCGTCAAACCCGATCCGATTGCTGCCGGATGGTCACCTGACGGGGCTCGACGCACGGTCGGCCAGGCCATCGATGCGCTCCCCGGGATGCCGTTCGAAGAAGCCGTGCAGACCCGGTTTTACAAAGCCATCACCATTGGTTATGTTCTTGCGCTCGGGTCGCAGGTGGGTGGTATCCAACAGTTGGTGAAGCTCGTCGAAGGCCGAACCGATCCTTCCACTGCCAGGTTTGCGCTGACGGCCCTTGCCGCCACGTCAGTGATCGCCCGTCTGATCGGTGGCCGTGCGGCGCAGGTAATCGAGATGGCGAAGCTCACCGTCGTGCTCGCCGCAGTGCAATGTGTGGCGCTCGTTGCACTTGCGTTCGCCACGTCGACGCCGCTCATCTTTGTGTCAATCATCCTGTTCGGTTTGACGATTGGCAACCTGTTGATGCTGCAGCCGCTGCTGCTCGCCGAACGCTTCGGAGTCGCCGACTATCCGAAGATCTACAGCCGGTCCCAGTTCATTGCGATTGTTGGCGTGGCCGGTGGGCCGCTGCTCCTCGGCTGGCTGTACGACGTGTCTGGTTCGTATCGGCTGCCGTACAGCGTTGCAGGTGCGCTCTGTATGGTTGGCGTGCTGGTCCTCGCTGCTGCTGGCCCAGCTACCGTTGCTGCAGATGAGTGAAGCACCGCACCGCAACGTCATCCGGGTAATCGACGCCGGGCGGGAACTCGGCATCGACGTGCTGCCGCGGCACTTCCCTCAGGGCGCGAAGACGGCGCAAGATGCTGCTGATGCAATCGGTGTTGATGTCGGTCAGATCGTGAAGAGTTTGATCTTTGGGGTGGCGTCAGATGCCGACGAACTCGAGCTGGTTCTGGCTTACGTCAGCGGTAGGAACCAACTCAACGAGAAGTTGTTGGCGGCCGCTGCCGGTGCAGAAAAGTGCAAGCGAGTCGATGCCGATGCCGTTCGAACGAGCACTGGCTACCCGATTGGCGGCGTGCCTCCCTTTGGTCACACAACTCAACTGCGCGTGTTCATCGACCCCGACCTCCTCCAGTACGACGAGGTGTGGGCTGCTGCTGGAACCTGGAATGACGTCTTCGCTATCGAGCCGAACGAGCTTGTTCGAGCGAGTGGCGGAAAAGTCACCGACCTCCGCAAATAGTTACGCATGGGGTCAGGCCCCTTTCGCAACTCTGTCGAAGCGGCCATTGAGTACAGCGTGTCGCAGCGCCGCGAACGCGGGGTCGTCGGCGAGGCGCACCCGGCCTCGACGAGCAGTGGCCCGAACCGAACCGGCGCTGCCCAATCCGTAGTGGGCAGCGAGATCATCTGATCCGAGTATTCGGAGCTCGACGGCCAGTGTGATCGCGAGTACCCGAGCGGTGTTGTCGTGGTTGCGGAGTCGGAGTTTCTTAACCTCGACTCCACAGATCGCAGCGACGAGTTCATCCATCGCGCCCAACTGGCCGAGGGCTGCGGAACCGCCCAGCCGCTCAGCCTGCTCGTCGGTCGGCTGGCTGGCGAGCACGTACTGCGCGTAGTCGGATCGGTTCTGGAATTGACCGTCCAGTTCGCTGGTCGTCAGCCATTTTGGAGTGGGAGCCTCGGTGGCATAGTGCCGGAAACTCGACCATCGGTATCGCGCCAACAAATGGTTCGGCACGATGTCGAGTGGATTTCGATGGATGTATCGCCCGGTGAGGTGACGCGCCGCTGGACCGTCGACCAGACGCGAAGTGAAGCGCCCCTCGAACATTGGCCCGGTCCGGTCGTGATGATGGTTGTACGACCCGACGTAGACCGACTGGATGTTCTTCATGGCGGCGGACAAGCCACCTTCTGGACAATGCATGAGCTGATGGAAGTGGTTGTTCATCAATGCGTACGCGTGAATCTCGATGCCGTGCGTTGCCACAGCTTCGGCCATCAGCGTCTCGAAGTATGCGAAGTCGGCGTCGCAACTGAAGATGTCCTGGCGGTCGGCTCCACGGTTGATGACGTGGTACCAAGCGCCGTGCAGGTCGGGTCGATGAGGGCGAGGCATGCCTCAATGTTGCCGATCGGGTGTCACAGAGTTGCGAAAGGGGCCTGACCCCACGTGCGTTTATTCGGTGGAGGTGATGCCGCCGCCGGTGTCGATCGCCTGCAAAAACGTGTTCCAGCTCAGCACGGCGCACTTGATGCGGACCGGGAATTTCATGACGCCTTGCAGCGCTTCGAGATCGCCGAGATCGATGGCCTCGTCGCCCTCGTCGCCCTCGATGCCCATCAGCGCCTTGAAACGGCGGGCTAGGGCACGGTTCTCGGTGACTGTTTTGCCTTTCATCGACTGGCTCATCATTGATGCCGACGACTGCGAAATCGAGCAGCCCTGGCCGCCGATCTTGATGTCGTCGATGATGGCGTCGTCGCCTTCACCGGATATCGAAAGGTAGACGGTGATCTCGTCGCCACACAAGGGGTTGTGCCCCTCGGCCTTGATTGCCGGTGGATCGAGCTCGCCGCGGTTACGCGGTGTGCGATAGTGATCGAGAATGATCTCGCGGTAGAGATCTTCGAGTCCTGGCATGATGGTTTCTCCCGGGAGCAGATCGGCTCAGAGGCCGAAGATGTCGGTTGCGTTGTCGAGGCCGTCGGCGAGGGCGTCGATGTCGGCGGTGTCGTTGTAGAGATAGATGCTGGCGCGAGTTGTTGCGTTGACGCCAAGGGTCTTCATCAGCGGTTTGGCGCAGTGGTGGCCGGCCCGCACGCACACGTTGCGTTCGTCGAGAATTTGGCTGATGTCGTGCGGGTGAATGTTGCGGAATGCGAAGCTGAAGATGCCGCCGCGCTCCTCGACGTTGTCAGGCCCATAGATTTTGATGTCGTCACCGAAGCGACTCTTGAGCGTGTCGAGGGTGTAGCGGGTGAGTTCCATCTCGTGCTGGCGGATGTTCGCCATGCCGATCTCTTCGAGGTAGTCGACTGCTGCAGCGAGGCCGACGGCTTCGATGATCGGCGGCGTGCCGGCCTCGAACTTCATTGGCACTGGTGCGGTGGTGAATCCGTCGAACGTGACTGTGTCGATCATGTTGCCGCCGCCGAGGAACGGTGGCATGGCATCGAGGATTTCCATGCGACCCCACAGCATGCCCATCCCGGACGGTCCACACATCTTGTGGCTCGAGAACACAACGAGGTCGGCGCCCCAGCTTTGGACGTCGGTGACGTTGTGTGGGACGAACTGGCAGGCGTCGACAATCGACAGCGCACCAGCGGCCTTGGCCCGCTCGCAGAGCATTGCGATCGGTGTGATCGTGCCGAGCACGTTGCTCATGGCGGTGAAGGAAAAGACCTTGGCCCCGTCGAGCAGATTGTCGAGATTGGTGAGGTCGAGTTGGCCGTCGGCGGTCAGCGGCACCCAACGGATTTGGATTTTGCGTTCTTGAACGAGCATCTGCCACGGAACGATGTTGGCGTGATGCTCCATTTCGGTGAGTACAACGATGTCGCCCTCGCCAAGATTGGCCCGGCCCCATGCTTGGGCGATCAGGTTGATTGACTCGGTGGCGTTTTTGGTGAACACGACCTCGTCGACCGACGGTGCGTTGATGAGTCGGGCGACGGCGACTCGGCCCTTTTCGTAGCCGTCGGTTGCCTCGGCAGCGAGCCGGTACGAGCTGCGGTTGATCGGTGCGTACGTGTGCTCTTGAAAGTGCGACATCGCGTCGATGACGCGCTGGGGTTTCTGCGAGGTGTTTCCCGAGTCGAGGTAGACGAGTGGCTTACCGTCGATTTGGCGCGACAGGATCGGGAAGTCTTTGCGGATGGCGGTCTGGTCGAGTGCCATCGGGTCAGACCCCAACGCTCACGGTGCGGAAGGTGTCGTCGCGGTCTTTTTCGAGGTGTGCTGCCAGCTCCATTCCGCCGCTGGCGACGATGCGACCGTCGACCAGGATGTGGATGTAGTCGGGCGTGATTTGGTCGATGAGACGCTGATATTGGGTGAGCAGAATGACGCCCATGTCGGGCTGGTCGATCTGCACCTCACGGATGCCTTGGGCGACGATGCGCAGTGCGTCGTTGTCGAGGCCAGAGTCGGTCTCGTCGAGGATCGCGATCTCGGGTTGAAGGATGGCCATCTGCATGATCTCGTTGCATTTCTTCTCGCCGCCAGTAAATCCTTCGTTGAGGTAGCGGTCGACGAACGAGGAGTCCATGCCGAGGCGTTTGATCCAGTCCATCGTCGCGAGGCGAAGTTCGACCACGGAGACGGCGACGCCCTTGCGAGCCGACAGTGCCTGGTGGAGGAACTGGATGACCGAGACGCCGGGAATCTTTTGGGGGTGCTGGAAAGCGAGGAACATGCCGGCCTTGGCCCGTTCGTCGGTCGGCCAGTCGGTGACGTCGTCACCCATGAGGTGGACGGAGCCGCTGACGACTTCGTATTGGTTGGAACCCATCAGCGTGCTGGCGAGGGTCGACTTGCCGGAGCCGTTTGGCGCCATGATGGCGTGCACCTCGCCGGCGTTGACCGTGAGGTTGAGGCCCTTCAAGATTTGACTGGTCGGGTTCTTCGCGGGCTGCACGTGCAGGTCCTCGACTCGAAACAGGGGAGAGGTCACGGTTCGATGCTATGAGCCTGGCCGAATTACTCCTACCGCGGTAGGAGTAATTCGGCCAGGCGTTCAGAGAGTTGCGAAAGGGGCCTGACCCCGTGCGTAACTATGTGGCGCGTTCGATGTGGCGGGCCACGAGGTTTTCGAGGGCTTCCTGTCGGCCGCTGACTGGCTGCGGGTCGAAGCTGTCGTCGCCGATTACCTCGTCGTGCAGTTGCTGCAGCGTGACCGCGGCGGGGTGAGAGCCGTCGAGAATTCGCTGCTCGGCATCCCAGCCGGCGTAGCGGGCGGTGCGTCGACGATCGATTTCGCCGTCTTCGAGGATCGACGCTGCGGCGAGCAGCGAGCGGGCCATGGTGTCCATGGCGCCGATGTGGCCGTGGAACAGGTCGTCGCGTTCGATCGACATGCGGCGGAGCTTTGTGTCGAACATCAGCCCGCCGGTGGTGAATCCACCGCCGCGCAGGATCTCGAGCATGCCCAAGGTCATTTGTTCGACGGACTTGGGGAAGAGGTCGAGGTCCCAGCCGAGGCGATCGTCGCCGGCGTTGGCGTCGATCGAACCGAAGATCCCCGAGTGGACGGCGGTCGCAACTTCGTGGTGGAAGTCGTGGCCGGAAAGCGTGGCGTGGTTGACCTCGATGTTGACTTTGATCTCGTTGTCGAGGCCGTAGCGCTGCAGGAAGCCGTAGACCGTTGCGACGTCGTAGTCGTACTGGTGCTTGGTGGGCTCCATTGGCTTCGGCTCGATCAGGAGGGCACCTTCGAAGCCGATGGCGTGCTTGTGTTCGACGACCATGTTGAGGAACCGGCCGAGCTGGTCGAGTTCACGCGACATGTCGGTGTTGAGCAGTGTCTCGTAGCCTTCGCGGCCGCCCCACAGGACGTAGTTGGCGCCTCCGAGCCGGTGCGTCGCGTTCATGCAGTGCGCTACTTGCGCGGCGGCGTAGGCGAACAGGTCGGGGTCGGGGTTGGTTGCGGCGCCGGCCATGAAGCGGGGGTGAGAGAAGGCGTTGGTCGTGCCCCACAGCAGTTTGATGCCGGTGCGATCCATGTGGCCGGCGGCCTCGTCGACCATCTCGTCGAAGTGGCCGCAGGTTTCACGGAACGACGACCCGGCAGGCGCAATGTCGATGTCGTGGAAGGAGAAGAACGGTGCACCGAGTTTCTCGATGAACTCGAATGCGGCGGCCATTTTGAGCTTGGCTGCATCCAGTGGATCGATGGTGGTGTTGCCTGTTCGTGACGCTGGGTTCCAGGGGCGGTCAAGGGTGCCATGCCCGAAGATGTCGGAGCCGTCCCAGGCGAAGGAGTGCCAGTAGCAGACTCCGAAGCGCAAGTGTTCGGCCATGGTTTTGCCCATGATTATTCGGCCGGCGTCGTACCAGCGGAATGCCAGGGGGTTGTCTGACTCGGGACCTTCGTAAGCGATGGCGTCGATGTTGCCGAAGAACGGCTCGGGTGAAGAGGTCATGTCGAGTGTGCTGTTTCTGGTCGAAGGGGCTGGAGGTGGGTCAGGGTGATGACGATTGTGCGGTGAAAGATTTTATTTGTAATAGATTACAACAAATGGGGGTATCGAAATCGACGGGCACGCAGTCGGGCACCAAGTCGAGTACGCAGGGCGTGCGGTCTGAGACGGTTCGGCGTTCGAATCTCAGCGCGATCCTCGGGATGCTCCGGACAGCGGCCTCGGTGACTCGTTCTGAGCTCGTTGAGGCAACTGGGCTGACGAGGAGTGCCGTTGGTTCGCTCATTGGCGAGTTGGTCGAACACGGCCTGGTGACGGAGATTGGCGCCCAGCACGATGGCCATCGCGGCCGTCCGTCGGCGATGGCGGAACTCGACGGTGCGGGTCTTGCAGCATTGTCGTTTGAGATCGGCGTCGATGGCGTGGCAGCAGCGGTCGTCAACTTGCGTGGCGAAGTGATCGATGATGCTCGAGCAAGCCGGACACGCGGCCCGGTGCCGGTGGAGGCGAAAGTTGACGATCTGGTCACGCTCGCGAACCTGCTCGGCTATGTAGATGGCGCGGTCGGAGATCGGCGCATCGTGGGTATCGGCGTCGCGGTGGCGGGCACGGTGACGTCGGATGGCCAGACCGTGGTCATGGCCCCCAACCTGCAGTGGAGCGACGTGCAGCTGGCTGACTTGGTGAGCGCTCGATTCGGTGATGGCGTCGCGGTGACGATTGGTAACGACGCTGATGTCGGCGCGCTCGCTGAACATCGTTTCGGTGCTGGCGACGGTGCCAGCAACATGATTTTTGTCGGCGGCGAAATCGGCATCGGTGGTGGGATCATCGTGGACGGTCAACGTGTCCACGGCCGGTCGGGATTTGCTGGTGAGGTCGGGCACATGCCCGTCAATCCCAGCGGTGATGTGTGTGGCTGTGGTTCGATCGGCTGCTGGGAGACCGAAGTGGGGGAGCGGGCGCTTTTACGGCGCGCTGGGCTCGATGAAGACGGTGGCAACGCAGCCGTCCAGCGGCTACTCCTCGCAGCCCAGCAAGGTGATGCGATGGTGCTCGACGCGTTCGCCGAGCATGGCGGCTGGATGGCGATCGGCCTGGCATGCTTGATCAACGTCTTTGACCCGGAGATCGTTGTCATGGGCGGCATGTTCAACGACGTGTGGCATCACGTCGAAGACGTCGTCACGAGCGATCTTGCTCGTACGTCGTTCGGCGGCCGGGCGCGGCCGGGTGTGGTTGTTGCCGGGAGGCTTGGAAACTCAGCACGCTTGATCGGTGCTGCCGAGCTGGCATTTCAGCCGCTGCTCGACAACCCTGTCAGCGCCTGAGCCCAGTACCGGGCGGCCTTGGGCCGGGCCCGCCTGCCAGAGCAACCGGTGCGTCGCGTGTCGTTGTCGGCGGACGCTCGTTGTAACGGGTCACCAGCCTCGTTCGATCCATTCGTCGAGGTGTGGTCGTTCGGCCCCGATCGTTGTGTTGTTGCCGTGGCCGGGCAGCACGATCGTGTTGTCGTCGAATGTGAAGAGTCGGTCGGTGATCGACTCGATGATGGTGCCAAAGTTGCCGATGTCGGATTTTGTGTTGCCCGGGCCGCCGGGGAAGAGGGTGTCGCCGGTGAAGAGCAGGGGGGTGTTCTCCAACGCAAACGAGATCGAACCTGGTGTGTGCCCTGGGTTGTGGATCGCGTGCAACCGGAGTCTGCCGACCTCGATGATCTCGGTGTCGTCGAGAAACACGTCGTAGCCGACGTCGGCAAGCATGGGGGCGTCGAGTTTGGTGACGGCGACTTCGTAGCCGGCTTCGCGCATGGCCGGGATGGCTTGGATGTGGTCCCAGTGGCCGTGCGTTTCGAGTACCCGTTTTACACCTAGTGCGTCGCAGAGTTCGAGGAGGCGTTCGTGTTCGTTGGCAGCGTCGAGCAGAACCCCCTCTCCGGTGGCCTTGCAGCGGACGACGAACACGTTGTTCTCGTAGGGGCCGACCACGACCTTGTGCACCTCGGTGTCGGCGTCTGACCAGTGCAGTGTCTTGCTCATCGCATCATTCTGCCAGCCCATCCGATCGTGTTGCAGAGTCACCCACTTCTGAACACTCGCCCCAGCACGGCTTGCGGCCGCGTTCAGGCCGGTACTGTGCACGGTGTGGCACGTCGCACGAAGATCATCGCAACTATCGGGCCGGCATCGGCGGACGAGGCGACGCTCATCGCGATGATGCGGGCAGGCATGAATGTCGCCCGCATTGCGCTGGCGCACACGCCGCTTGACGAGGCGCTCGAACGCCATCAGCGCATTCGTGATGTCGCTGACCGGCTCGGCCTCAATATTGGCACGATAATCGACCTTCCCGGATCGAAGGTGCGCACCGGTCGGTTCCCGTTCGAGGGGGTCGAACTCTCGATTGACGACATGGTCACCTTGGTTTCAGGTACCGGTGAGAGCACCGCCGAGCAGATCTCGATCGACTACGCCCATCTGGTCGACGACTGCCATGTGGGCGACGAGATCTTGGTCGGCGGTTCGGTCGTCCTCACTGTGCATAAGGTGCAGGGCCAGAGCGTCACGGCCAAAGTCACTTCGAGCGGCCCTCTCAGCGGCCGCGCTGGCGTACATATCCCGTTCGGCACGACGGTGTACAGGCCGGTGACGAGCTTCGACCGGGAAGCTCTTGACAAGTTTGTCGAGGTCGGCGTCGACATGGTCGCGATCTCGGTCAACTCTGGGCGTGATCTTCGTGAGCTTGCTCTCGAACCGCACCCTCGTGGCCCGATGGTCATTGCCAAGATCGAGACCATGGCGGCGGTCGAGAATCTGTCGAGCATTATTGAGGATGCTGCCGGGATCATGGTGGAGCGTGGTGGCCTCGGCCTTGAGGCGAACCTCGAAGATCTGCCGCACATTCAGAAGAGTGTCATTAGTGAGTGCATTGCGGGTGGCCTGCCGGTGATCACTGCAGCCCAGATGCTCGACTCGATGGTCAAGGCGCAGGCGCCCACCCGCGCCGAGGTGACCGATATTGCGAACGCGGTGTTCGACGGGACGTCAGCCGTCATGCTGTCGGCTGAAACGGCGATCGGAGAGCACCCGGTACTTGTCGTGGAAACGATGGCGCGTATTGCCGAACGGTCCGACGATCAGTTTAATCATCAGGCGTGGGCCGAGCGTGTTGCCGCACTCCGCATGGCTGGTCACGAGCACAGCGATGCAGCGATCACTGACGCGATGACGATCGCCGCCGCACGTGCGTCCGAAGAACTCAGCGTCCGCGCACTGTTGTGTATCTCGGCGAGCGGTTTCACTGTTCGGTCGATGGCGAGGTTCCGGCCAAGCGCGCAGATCCTCGGGTTCAGCGGTCAGATGAGGACAGTCCGTCAGCTCGCATCGAGTTGGGGTGTCACACCGATCTATTTCGAGGGCGGCACGGCTGATTACGAAGAGCGTGTCCGGCTTGCTGTCAATCAGGCGCGTCGAGAGGGCCATGTGGCCACAGGCGACTTGATTGGTGTGGTCGCCGGCATTGCTTCGGTGGCGCGGGCGACCGACACGTTTCGCATGATGCGCGTCCCGTAGGGAGTAGCTGGCTTAGCTCGACACGACGTCGAAGCCGAGCCCGAGGGCCACGCCGATTTGTGGCGGGTCGAATGTGACGAACCGGCGTGGCTCAGGAAGCCGTTCTGTTGCCGCCAGGTGTATCGCGTCGGTGAGCCGGACCGGTTGTGTGCGGGCGAGGGCAGCGGCGCGGTCGAGGCATCGTTGATCGACTGGTACGACGTGGAGGTGGTCCCAGATGCGCCGGACGGCGTCTTCGAGGTCGAGGCGGACGAAGCGGTTGTCGGACAATCTGTCGATCGCGGGGAGTGCCTCGGTGAGGGCCATGGCCGACGCTGCCCACACCGGGTCGCTCGCCAGTGCCGCTTCGGCGACGAGGCGCTGCGGTCCGTCGATGGCGAGGGCAAGTACGGCGCTGGTGTCGAGGACGACGGTCATGTCAGCCCCGCAACTCGCGCAGCACTTGATCGATGCGTGAGCCGGCGTGCACCTGGACCGGGTCGGGTGCACGCCACTGACCGGTGCGGCGTGGTGGCACGACGGCACCGGCCCCGATTAAGCGATCGAGGTCGGGGGCATCGGCATCGAGTGGGCCGAGCTGCGCGACGGGTCGCCCGCCTGTCGTGACGACCGTTCGTTGCCCTGACTCGGCGCGGCGAACGGCGTCGGCGAGGCCGGAGCGCAGTTCTCTGATGCCGAGGCTGAGGGCGCCGCCGTTTTCGTTTGCTGCGTGCATTGCGGTATCTGTGTCCACATGAGTACACAAGCAGATTTGCGGAGCCAGCGCAACCGCGCCATGATCTCGTCCATGAACTTCGCATTCACTGAAGAGCAAGAAGAACTCCGCAAGACCGTGCGCGCCTTTCTCGAAGCCAAGAGCTCCGAAGAAGCCGTGCGCGAGCAGATGGAGACCGACAACGGTTTTGACGATGCCGTCTGGGCCCAGATGGGTGAGCAGATGGGGCTCCAAGGCCTCGCAATCCCCGAAGAATTTGGTGGCTCTGGCTACGGCTACGTCGAGCTCGGCATCGTGCTCGAAGAGATGGGCCGCAGCCTGCTGTGTGCACCGTTCTTCTCGACCGTGGTGCTGGCTGCCAACGCGCTGATCCTCTCTGGTGACGATGCTGCCAAGCAGGCGCATCTTCCGGGCATCGCTGCGGGCACCACGAAGGCCACGGTTGCCTTCACCGAGCCGAATGGCAAGTGGGACGAATCGGGTATCGAAGCAACCGCTGATGCCGATGGCAAGATCACTGGTACTAAGAGCTTCGTGCTCGATGGCAACACCGCTGACTTGATCATTGTCGCAGCCAAGACTGCAGCGGGCACGAGCTTGTTCGCTGTCGCCGGTGATGCTGCTGGCCTCACCAAGACGGCGCTGTCCACGATGGATCAGACTCGCAAGCAGGCCAAGCTTGATCTCGATGGTGTGCAGGGCACGCTCATTGGAACCGATGGCGGCGGCTGGGCGATCCTGCAGGGCATGCTCGATCTCGCAGCTGTCGGCCTCGCCGCCGAGCAGGTTGGCGGAGCGCAGATGGTGCTCGACATGGCGGTCGAGTACGCCAAGGTCCGCGTGCAGTTCGGTCGCCCGATCGGTTCGTTCCAGGCCATCAAGCACAAGTGTGCCGACATGCTTCTCGAAGTCGAGTCGGCGAAGTCCGCTGCCTACTACGGCATGTGGTGTGCTGCGGAGATGAACGACGAGCTGGCCTCGACCGCTTCGCTCGCCAAGGCCTACTGCTCGGAGGCGTACTTCCACGCCGCAGCCGAGAACATCCAGATCCACGGTGGTATCGGCTTCACCTGGGAGCACCCGGCGCACCTGTACTTCAAGCGTGCCAAGAGCTCCGAGCTGCTGTTCGGTGACCCGACGTACCATCGCGAGCAGCTCGCTCAGCGCATCGGTATCTGAGCAGTCCAGCGCCGCACGGCGCTGACCTGAACCTGACCGCCCGGCTTACTCCTGAGTCGGGCGGTTGCGCGTCTGGGGTCGGCGGGTACTTTGTGGCTTGGGCGGCTGCTGTGTTCGACCCATGGCGTAGGATTTTTCGTATGCCTGCCATCACGGTCGTGTTTGCTCTTGTGTCGGCGCTCTTGGTGTTCATGATCGCTGCGGGGTCGGTCGGGCGTGAGGCCCATCGGCTCGATGCTGTGGCGCCGCGGGCGGTGTACCTGCCCGACGAGGCGGTCGACTTCGTGTGCGACCGGCTGCCGGAAGAGAGTCAGGCTCGGCTCACGCCTGCAGAAGTCGAACAGCTCCTACGTTTTCATATGCAGTGGCTCCACGCGCAGGGGCTGCAGCCCGACAAAGTCGTCGATCGGAAACAGGGCATCGATGACACGGTGGTGGTCACTGAAGACACGCTCACGGCGTACCTGCTTGGCGAGTCTGATCGAAACAACCTTGACCTGCTCGATGACGTCGATGCCGTCCACGTCGTTGAAGCGCACCTCGCCTACTTCGAGGCGATTGGCGCTGTTGGTCCGCAGGCCCCGCTCGACGACGTGATCTAGCTCCACTGCCTCAGCGGAGCTCGTTGTGGATTGCTCGGAAGGTCTGCGAAATTTTTTGAAACCGACGAGACACGACCTCGTCCGGTGTGCTCAACTGGGGTCACCAGAGAGAGGAGGTGGTCCAGATAATGCCAGACAGTTATTACGGGATCCTGGAGGTGGTTGGCCGCTAGGTCGACAGGCTGGATCGCCTGGCGAATTTTCGCCAACCCCGCTGTACGTCATTGCCGCAGTTGATCCCGGCGGTGTGTTGAACTCTTGAGTTCGGCTCATGATGTCGTGCAGTCCCAAACAGTTGTGTGCAACGCCCGAGCGCCACCCGGTGCTCGGGCGTTGCCGCGTGTGGGCGCTGGCCGATGTGGTCTGGGTGGCTGCGCCTGGGTCCGATAGATTCGTTCCTGATGGATCATCACCCGAAGTTCGAACACAGCCGATTCCTCGGCGACAAGCGCACGCAGTTGGTCTACGACCTGGAGAGCTGGGACGACGATGCGGCGATCAACGAGTTCGTCGACCTCGGTGTCGCACTGAGCTTCGCACCCGACACGCTGCCCGAGGCACGCAACCGCGGCTATCGCCTTGCCACCCCTGGCTCCAAAGCCATCAAACGCGCACCTCGCTCCTGAACAGCCAGGTTGAACCATGCCGGGAATGAACGATCGATTTCAGTCCCAGGGCCTCTCGCTCGCATGCCACATCGCCTATCCGTCTGATGATGCACAGCCCAGCCCCGGCATCATCCTCTGCCATGGCTTCCCGATCGGCCCGCTCGACGCGCAGCTCTCGGCCGGCACCTTCCCGCAGCTGATCGATCGGATTTCCCGCCAGCTTGACTGTGTCGCGATGACGTTCAACTTTCGCGGGTGCGGCGAGAGCGCAGGCAACTTCTCACTCCAGGGCTGGGTCGATGACTTGCGTAACGCCATTGCCCACCTTCACAAGGTGAGTAATCCGAACGGCGTGATCCTGCTCGGCACGAACACCGGCGGATCGATCGCCGTGTGTGTCGGAGCCGACGACCCGAACGTCACCGCCGTGGGCCTCCTGAGCCCCCGAGCCGACTTCGACGACTGGGCTGATCATCCCCGCCGATTCCTCGAGCATGCTCGCGAACTTGGGGCGATCAAGGATCCGCGCTTTCCGGCTTCGGTTGACGAGTGGGCCCGCGAGTTCCGCCGCTTCCGCCCGGTTGCGTCAGCACGTCGTTTTGCGCCCCGTCCAATGATGGTGATGCACGGCGAAGAAGACGACTCGGTGCCCGTGTCAGATGCGCGGCAGTTGGTCAACGCCCACGGCTCGGCCGAGCTCAGCCTCTTTGTCGGGGCCGGGCACCGCCTGCGCCACGACCCGCGTGCCGTGGCCGTGCTGATTGGCTGGCTCGACCGGATGCGATCGGCAGCGGTGCATCCGAGCGCAAAACCCTGAGCTGGCGCTAGCGGGTTCCGTCCAGCTGGCTCGAGTGCCAGGCGTAGGCACTTTCGACAATGGATTGGAGGTCGTGTTGCGCCGCCCAGCCAAGCACGTCTTTCGCGTACGTCGGGTTCGCATACGTTGCAACGGGGTCGCCAGCACGGCGGGCCACGATGTGGTGCGGGACCGGCTTGCCTGCAATTTCAGCAGCGGCGTTGATCACGTCGAACACGGACGACCCGGTGCCGGTGCCGATGTTGACTGCTGTGGTTTCGCCGCCGTTGCCGAGGTAGTCCAACGCTCTGACGTGGGCGTCAGCGAGGTCTTCGACGTGGATGTAGTCGCGAATACACGTGCCATCTGGAGTGTCGTAGTCGTCGCCGAACACCTTCATGCTGTGGTCGGGAAGGAGGAGCGCCTTCATGACGTGCGGGATCAGGTTGAACGAGTAGGTCCAGTCTTCGCCGATCCGCCCATCGACACTGGCGCCTGCAGCATTGAAATACCGCAGGCTGACTGAGCGCATCGGGCTGGTCTGTCCATACCAGTACAGGATCTTTTCGACCATTGCTTTCGACTCGGCGTACACACTCTCGGGAGCGATTGGATGGCTTTCAACGACGGGCACGGACGGGGGAGTGCCGTTGACTGAACACGACGATGAGAACACGACGTCTTCGACCCCAGCCGCGAGACACGCCTCGAACAGTTCCACCGAGCCGGCAACGTTGTTCCGCCAGTACTTGGCGGGTGACTCCATCGATTCGCCGACTGCCTTGTAGGCAGCGAAGTGCACGAGTTGGGTGACGCCGTGCTCGTTGCAGGTTGCGGTGACAAGATCGTTGTCACGGATATCGCCGACGACGACTGGCGCATCGATCACAGCTTCACGTCGACCGAGTTCGAGTGAGTCGAGCACGACGACGTCGCGGCCAGCTTCGCGCAGTGAACGAACGGTGTGGGACCCGATGTAGCCAGCGCCGCCGGTGACGAGGACGGTTCCGTCGAGGGAGGTCATGCAGGGCAGGTTAGCGACTTATCGCTACATGCCGCCAGTAGCCTAGAGCCGTGATTCAACTCTCCTCACCACACATTGGCGCTGCCGAACGTGAGGGCGTGAACAGAGTTCTAGATAGCGGAATGCTGGCGCAAGGACCCGAAGTTGCCGCTTTCGAGAGCGAGTTCTCGGTGCTCACAGGAGCGGGGCACTCCGTGGCCGTCAACTCCGGTACGTCGGCGCTGCATCTCGGCCTCATTGCGTCCGGAGTCAAGGCTGGCGACGAAGTGATTGTTCCGTCTTTCACCTTTGCGGCGACGGCGAACGCTGTCGCCCTGTGTGGAGCCACACCCGTGTTTGCTGACGTCAACGTCGACGACTTCTGCCTTGATCCAGATGCTGCCGAAGCAAAGATCACTGAGCGCACGACCGCAATCATGCCGGTCCACCTCTACGGCAACCCGGCGCGTATGGACGCCTTCACGGGCCTCTGCGAACAGCGTGGCCTGCAGCTCATCGAGGACGCAGCCCAAGCCCACCTCGCCAGCTGGAACGGCAAGCAGGTTGGCACCTTCGGCACGGGCATGTTTTCCTTCTACCCGACCAAGAACATGATGTCTGGCGAGGGCGGCATGATCACGACCGCTGACCCAGAGGTTGCTCGGATGTGCAAGCTGTTACGCAACCAGGGCATGGAGCGTCGTTACGAGAACGAAATCGTCGGCTTCAACACCCGCATGACAGATCTCCACGCAGCGATCGGTCGTGCACAACTCGCACAACTCGAGGGGTGGACGGAACGTCGCCAGCAGATCGCTGCCCGGTATGGCGCCGAGATCAACACTGTGATCACTCCGATGGTCCGCCCCGAAGCAACGCACGTCTACCATCAGTACACGGTGCGAGTTGAGGAACGTCGTGACGAGTTCGTCGAATACCTCATGTCAAACGGTGTTGGATGCGGTGTCTACTACCCAATCCCAGTGCACCGCCTGCCGTCGTTTGAACTCGAGGTCGACTTGCCCAACACTGAAGTTGTCGCAGCGCAAGCAGCCTCTATCCCTGTACATCCGGGCCTAACTGATGACGAAGTCGGCACCGTTATCGAAGTGGTGAACTCATGGTCCTGAGAGCTGGCCTTGTCGGCCTCGGAATGATGGGCCGCAACCACGCCCGCCTGTTGCAGACCACCGAAGGTATCGAGCTGGTTGCCGTTGCTGACCCTGCCGGCGACCTCAACGGTGCGATCCGGACCGCCACAATCGTTCCGACAGTCGACGAGATGATTGCGATAGGACTGGACATTTGTGTCGTTGCCTGCCCGACCGAGGACCACGAAGGCGTCGGAGTGAAACTCGCCGCTGCCGGAGTGCACGCGCTGATCGAGAAGCCGCTAGCCGTCGACCTGCCTGCAGCGCGTCGACTCGCTGAAGCCTTCGAGGCAGCTGGCCTCGTCGGCGCCGTTGGTCATATCGAGCGGAGCAACGCAGCGGTTCGTTCGTTGCGAGCGCGTCTCGCTGCGGGCGAACTGGGTGAAGTGTTCCAGGTGGCCACGCGCCGCCTTGGTCCGTTCCCTGATCGCATCCGTGACGTGGGCGTCGTGAAGGACTTGGCCACACACGACCTCGATCTCGCCGCATGGGTCGGTGGTGCCGAATATGCCGTCATTGCAGCCCAGACGATCCGCAAAGCCGGGCGCGAACACGAGGATCTCATTGCGGCGACCGGGCTCCTTGCGAATGGCATCGTCACCAACCACCTCGTCAACTGGCTCACGCCGTACAAAGAGCGCTTGGTGGTGGCCACGGGTGATCAGGGAATGATGGTTGCTGACACGATTACGGCCGACCTCACTCACTACATCAACGGAAGCGTGCCGATTGAGTGGGAAAGCCTCTCCGGCTTCCGCGGGGTCAGCGAAGGAGATGTCACCCGCTATGCGATTCCGAAGGCCGAGCCACTCAAGGTGCAGCTCGAAGGCTTCCGCAACGTTGTGTCGGGCGAGCCCGGTGACATCGTGACCATGCGTGAAGGCATGGCAGCAGTCGCTGCCGCCGACGCGGCGATTGAATCTGCTTCGACCGGCATGTCGGTTCGTATCGACCCGGAGGAAGAACGATGAAGGTTGCTGTCGTAGCGATGGGCAAGATCGGTTTGCCCCTTGCGGTGCAGATCGCCTCGAAGGGCTTCGAAGTCGTCGGGGTCGACATCAACACGTCCGTCAACGCACTGGTCAATGCTGGCAAAGAACCGTTCCCGGGCGAGACCGACCTCGACGTAAAACTCGCTGATGTCGTTTCGCGCCGCCTGCTGCGTGCGACTGACGATTTCTCGGATGCAATTCCGGAGGCCGACGTGGTCATCGTCGTCGTTCCTGTCATCGTTGACGATGAGGCCCGACCAGACTTCCGAGCGATCGACTCGGCGACCAAGGCCATTGGTGAGAACATCACCAACGGCACCTTGGTCAGCTACGAGACAACGCTGCCGGTTCACACCACAAACAAGCATTTCGTCCCGCGTCTGGAAAGCGCGTCTGGCCTGACTGTTGGGCAGGATATCTTCGTCTGCCACAGCCCAGAGCGCGTGTTCACCGGTCGTGTGTTCTCTGACCTTCGCAAGTATCCGAAGCTCGTCGGCGGCGTTGACGAGAAGTCTGCTCGCCTGGCTGTTGAGTTCTACGAGAAGGTGCTCGACTTCGACGAGCGCCACGATCTCAAAAAGCCGAATGGCGTGTGGGACCTGGGCAGCGCTGAGGCGGCTGAGTTGGCCAAACTGGCCGAGACCACCTATCGCAATATCAACATTGCCTTTGCGAATGAGTTGGCACTGCACGGTGACGCGCTCGGCGTTGACATTGCACCAGTGATCGAGGCGTCGAACAGCCAGCCGTTCAGCCATATCCATCAGCCTGGCATCGCCGTCGGTGGCCATTGCATCCCGGTGTACCCGAAGTTCTACCTGTCGGTCGATAGCGAGGCCACGATGCCGGCTGCTGCCATCAAACTCAACGAGTCAATGCCGGCGCGTGCTGCTGGCCGGCTAAGCGCAATGGCGGGCGATCTCGCTGGTCAGCGCGTGGCGATTCTCGGCGTGGCATATCGCGGAGGAGTCAAGGAAACAGCGTTCTCCGGGGCCTTTCCGCTGCGCGACGCACTTATCGGTCTCGGGGCAGTCCCGGTTGCTCACGATCCGCTCTACACCGACGATGAATTGCGTTCGCTTGGCTTTGAACCGTTCCACTTCGGTGAGTCATGCGCAGCGGCGGTTGTGCAAGCTGATCATGTCGAGTACCAAACGATGACGGCGGCGGACATCGTTGGAGCGCTCCACCTTTTTGACGGCCGCAACATCGTTGACGCAAGTCTCTTGGAAGGTATTGCAATCCGAACGCTGGGCGCTGGACAAGCTTCGTGAAGTTGTTGAGCGTCGTGGGGGCGCGCCCTCAGTTTGTCAAGCTCGCGCCGGTGCATCGAGCTATCGCTCAGGCCGGGCACAAACACGTCATCGTGCATACTGGACAGCACTACGACCGGAACATGTCGGACATCTTCTTCGAGGACCTCGAAATTCCGGAACCGGACGTCAACTTGGGTGTCGGCTCCTCATCGCATGGGGTGCAGACGGGAGCGATGCTTGGAGCGCTCGAAGCCACGTTCGTTCTTGAGAAGCCCGACTGGCTCGTCGTGTACGGCGACACGAATTCAACCCTCGCGGCAGCGCTGGCAGCGGTGAAGTTGGGCATACGAGTCGCTCACGTGGAGGCGGGTTTACGTTCGTTCAACCGTGCAATGCCAGAGGAGCACAACAGGGTGCTCACGGACCATTGTGCGGACCTTCTCCTCGCGCCAACGGCCGTGGCCGCAGCTCACCTCCAGCGTGAGGGTCTTGCGGATCGAACTCGACTCGTTGGCGACGTGATGGTCGATGTCTTCCGGTCAGTTCAGTCGGCTGCGGCGACTAAGCTGATAGTCCGTGGCGACATAGCTCCCGCCTTGAAGGGACCGTTCTATCTTGCGACGATTCACCGGCAGGAGAGCACAGACGACGCTGCGCACCTTGCTGAATTGATCGATGGGCTCGCGATGCTCGACACCCCAGTTCTGCTTGCTGCGCACCCCCGTTTGCTTGCGAAGGCAATGGAACACGGGATTCAGCTTGAGCGGGGCGCGATTCGTTTGCGCGAACCGCTGGCCTACGCCGAGATGGTGGCGGCTCTCGGTATGTGCGCTGGGGTGATCACAGACTCAGGTGGGCTTCAGAAGGAAGCCTTCTTGGCCGCGCGGGTGTGCACCACACTGCGAACCGAAACGGAATGGGTCGAGACGATCGACTCTGGCTGGAATGCCCTCGTTGCCGACATTAGGATGCTCCCTGAGACAGTGGCTCGACCGGTTCCATCCGTGGCTCCAACCGAGCCGTACGGCGACGGTGCCGCAGGAGTCATCATTGTCGACGAGATTGGGTCATTCGTTCCACAGGGTTCGGCTTGAGGGTCTCCGTCGTTACTTCGGCGCATCGGTTCGACGACCCCCGAGTCTTTGGCCGTGAAGCGGTCACCCTGGTTGAGGCAGGCCATGAGGTACGGCTCTTCGCCCCGGGTGCTCCGAACGAGACCATCTCTGGTGTGGTGCTGTCAGGTCCATCGATGCCGATGAACCGGTTGAGCCGGATTACGACCACGGCATTCCGCCTTTCACGCCAAGGGGTCAAGAACGCGGACGTCGTCCATATTCATGACCCCGAACTCCTGCTCTTGTTGTTTTTGCTGAGTTTTCGGCGGAAGCGGCCGCAGCTGATCTACGACGCGCACGAGGACTACGCAGCCCAACTGCTCGAAAAGCCATGGATCCCCAGGCCGCTCCGTAGGCCGATCTCGCGCCTGTTGGGGAGGGCAGAGCGAACTGTGGCCCGTCGCTGTGACCTAGTGGTCGCAGCCACGCCGAGCATTGCGCGCCAGTTCGAGGGTTGCGAGTTGGCGATCGTTCAGAACATGCCACGCCATGACCTCCTCCCAGCGGCGCGTGTTCGTGCTGCAGGGCCGACGTTTTGTTGTCTGCACGTCGGCGAGTTGAATGAGCGGCGTGGCGCAAATGCGCTGATCCACGCGTCAATCGCGCTTGCCGAAGAGGGCGTCGTGTTCGAGCAGATCGGGCCGATCAAGCCGAACGAGTTGGCCAGGCGAGTTGCGGAAAAATTCGAGATCCGCACTCGGATGACCCACACAGATTTGCTCGATCGGCTTGTCTTTGCCGACGCTGGCCTGGTGCTCTTCCAGCCGGGTCCCAATCATGATGAGTCACAGCCCAACAAGTTGTTCGAGTATCTGGCACTCGGTTTGCCGATCTTGGCGAGTGACTTCCCACATTGGCGCCGTCTGGCGGAGTCGTGCGACGCACTGATCGAGTTTGTTGATCCGACTGACGAAGCGGCAGTCGTCGAAGGACTCAAACGCCTCAGGAAGAAAGCCTTGAACCACGACCGAATCGGTCAAGCCGAGCGCTCCCGCCGGCGCTTTAACTGGTCGCGCGAGGCCGAGGTTCTCGTTGCTGCCTACGCCCAGGTTGCCGAGCGTGTCGAAGTCTCAGCAGCCCGAGACTAGAACTGGGGATATGGTTCGCAGCCGGGCAGATGCGACACGACCGTCACTCGAGAGTTGTTGCTGGTTGTTTGTCGTTGGAGACGGATGAGCTGAGTACGACTACAACGAAAAATACGATTGCTGGCACGACGTGTACCAGCATTCGATTTCCGGAGTCGCCCCAGCCGCCTCGATATGGTGTCGAGCGGATGGCTCCAAGACAGGCGACTGCCACGACGAACCCAAAGATCACGACACCCCACGCTTGATTAACGCGGTCAGACCGGTTGGCCCACCCAACGACGAGAGCGACAGGTACCGCCAATCACCAGAATATGCCCCACCCGCCTGTGAGTAGGGCGTTGCGTACGAGGACAGCGATACTTGTCGGACCGTTCGTGGTGACGATCGATAGCCCGAGGGCGGCGAGGACGAGCAGCGCGGCGGCCGTCCTTGGCACGAGTTCCCTGATGAGACTGTCCCTTGGCAGGAGTGCTGTCGCCAGAGCCAAACCGTTTAAGCCGAGCAGCAGTAGCGCTTTGGTTGGTGACAGGATGTCGCCTTTGGCGCCGTTGACGATCAACGTGAGAGGGCCCCGTTTCGTGGTCCAGTCGCTATGCGGCTTGGGGTTGGTGGGTGTTGGTCCA
>FLOH01000990.1_pt1 | contig 48261 bp, 40 predicted proteins | sample 756751 | NCBI WGS metagenome assembly FLOH01 (sample SAMEA4026879, study PRJEB14308) | marine metagenome | biome: coastal water; material: water | depth 74 m | reverse complement strand
GACGTTTTTGTTCATTACAGAGCAATCAACGGTTCAGGTCACCAGTCTTTAAAAGAGGGGCAAAGCGTTACATTGAATGTCACACAGGGCGAAAAAGGTCCTCAGGCAGAAAACGTTACTGCTGTTTAATTCCTTTTAAATTTCTGTTAAACGCCGGACTCCCAGGAGTACCGGCGTTTTTATTTTAGGTCGGTTTCACTCGATCCCGTTAAAGAAACAAATACTGGACTGCCCAAGGGACAAATTCTCCATAGCAGTGCTTCCCAAAATTGCGGTAGCCCCGCTCCTCCAACTCCATAGTAAAGACAAGCTAGGTATAAACATATTTAGTTCAACTTGTTGGGTATGATACATCTTTCGACCCGGATCTTTTTTTCAATAGCACTATGATTTGCTTGTCATCAGGTCTGTTCTCGAACAAGCTCTCAAATTCTCAATCAACCAACGCATGATCCATCAGCAAATCAGTGAGCATCATCAGCGACTAACGCTTCAGGTACCCTGGATCAAGAAGCAAATGTTTTGATTGGCGGGCTTCAGTAACCAGCACATCACAGCGTTCATTTTCAGCATTCCCCGCATGCCCCTTCACCCATCGGAAATCAACCTTGTGTCTTTCGAGCGCTTCCAGGAGTTGCTGCCATAGATCGATATTTTCAGGGCGTTGACCATCAGATTTTTTCCACCCGCGTTTGATCCAGCCATACACCCAACCTTTGGTGATTGAATCCACAATATATTTTGAATCGGAGTGAAGCTCAACCTCAGACGGCTCAGTTAAGGACTGCAGGGCGACGATGACGCCCATCATTTCCATACGGTTGTTGGTCGTTAGCTGGTAAGCGGCAGACAGTTCTTTACGCAATCGGCCTTTTTGCAAAACCACACCATAGGCACCTATCCCAGGATTTGGCGATGCACCACCATCAGTGTGGATAATAATTTTATTTGAATTTCCACCAAAATTTGTGGGTTGGGTATTAGAATGGGGCAAAGGTTTCGATTTAATCAGTTCAATAAGCCGTTCGCTTACACTCCCCGTTGCTCCTAACACACATTCTCTCAACCAGAGAATAGCTTCATCATGGGTGGTAAAACTCTTGTATACTGCACCTTTAAACCCATTTACTTCCTTTGCAGCTTCATCCCAGCTTTCATATAAACCCGGATGATGTCCTTGGAATACGGCATATATTTTTTTGGTATTAGCGGTCAAAAATCAGTGACCGGGTCAGATGAAATTGCTGTGCAGGTTTCACCCCAGCAATTTGAAAAGAATAAAAACAGCACTTAGAGCGAATAAAGTACCGAAGAAACGATGGTAGTGGAGGACAAAATTATCGAAGCCGAGATTCATTTTTTCGAGTGGAAGCAACATCAGCCGAGTTGAGACCCATTGATTGAGTTTCCCATTGATCATTTTTAATTTTTCAGGATTAAATGCCAGGAAACCCCAGACTGGTATACCCAAAGTAATGGCAATGAGCAAAAACCATTTTAAAGATTCAAGTAGAATACCTATGCTAAGGCTCGTCTGTAAATTTCCAGTAATTTTGTACACATCGTCAACAGTGGGAATTCGGGTCGCGATCAGATACAAACCTAAGAATGAGGCGATAATCATAAAGCTACCGGCAACTTTGTTATTGGCAAAGAAATAGGAATCTGTTTCATGAACGGCATCCAGCGGTTCGACAATTTTTTCGCTAGAATACCATTTGTTGCCCTTAGTGCTTATGCGAGCCACTGTTTCAGGTTTGATAAAGAGTAAGAGTCCCATAGCTAGAGCCAATATTCCACCAAGTATAAAAAACAATCGAGTCATTTCAAGATACATCTCAGTCATCGTGGGCCTCCCTCGTATGATACCAGCTTAGTTATAGTAAACGCTGTTAAAGTAATCAGGCAAGTGTTTCAATCCAAAGCCTTGCTTTAATTCAACTTCCGGCAAGTTTTCATATTTTTTCATTGGAATCAGCTCCATTAGAATGCATAGTACGCCCGCTTTTTAACTGCTTAATTTTGTGGTGTTTCCATAGGAAAAACACCCTTGAAAGGATATAGATGCGCAAAGAGAATTTTAGAAATATCGCTATTATCGCCCACGTTGATCACGGCAAAACGACGCTGGTTGATGGCATGCTCAGGCAAAGCGGTATTTTCCGTGAGCACCAGGAATTGACCGACCGGGTAATGGACAATATGGATCTCGAGCGCGAGCGCGGAATTACGATTAGTGCTAAAAATACTGCTATAGAATATAAGGGCGTTAAAATCAATATTATCGATACACCAGGACACGCTGATTTTGGCGGTGAAGTGGAACGGGGCCTAAACCTTGTTGATGGTGCGATGTTGTTGGTGGATGCCAGCGAAGGTCCGCTTCCTCAGACCCGTTTTGTAGTGAAAAAAGCCTTAGAGAAAAATCTCCGTATCATCTTAGTTATCAATAAGATAGATCGTCCTGATTCGAGAATCGCAGAAGTTATTGATGAAGTTTTTGACCTTTTTATCGATCTGGATGCCACTGAGGAACAAATTGACTTTCCCATTCTTTATACCGTTGCCAAAGAAGGTGTCGCTCATCTTGAGTTGGATGACGATTCCTCCGATTTACGACCCTTATTTGATACCATCATTAATTATATCCAGGGACCGGAAGCCGAGGATGATCACGTTCCCCAAATGCTAATCGCCAATCTCGACTATGATGCCTACGTTGGTCAACTTGCCATTGGACGTCTGAAAAATGGTGTACTGAAAACGAACACCAATTATCTCCTGGTCGGTGAACATAAAAATATACCCAACGTAAAATTCTCTGCCCTGTACACGTTCGAAGGTCTGCGTCGCCAGCAAGTTGAAGAGGTTGTCTCTGGCGATATAATCGCCTTCGCCGGTATCGATACCATCACAATTGGCGATACGATCACATCAATGGAAAATCCCGCTTCCCTCCCACGCATTCACGTGGATGAGCCAACCGTTTCCATGATTTTTTATGTTAACACAAGCCCTTTTGCCGGTCAGGATGGTAAATACCTGACCTCCAGACATATCCTTGCTCGTCTCGATAAAGAGATGCGCCTCAATGTCGCCCTTCAGATTGAACAGCTCAAGGGTCGGGCTGATGCCTTTGAGGTAAAAGGACGAGGTGAACTGCAAATGGCTGTACTGATTGAGACCATGCGGCGAGAAGGCTTTGAATTTATGGTTTCAAAACCCCGCGTTATCACAAAAGAGATTGAGGGTGTATTTTCAGAGCCTGTAGAAAAACTTTACCTGGACATTCCCGAAGCATTTGTAGGAGTTATGTCAGAGAAGCTTTCAATTCGCAAGGGTCGTATGGTAAATATTATCAACCACGGAAGTGGTCGCGTCAATCTGGAGTTTCGAATTCCTTCACGGGGATTGATAGGTTTTCGCACAACTTTCATGACAGATACCAAAGGTGCCGGAGTTATGAATACCATCATGGATGGATATGAACCCTGGTTTGGACCCATTCCACAACGTAACACCGGAGCTCTGGTCTCTGATCGCTCCGGGAAAGTGACCGCCTACGCCAGTTTGAGTATGGAAGATCGTGGTGAACTTCAGATTGAACCCGGCACGGCCGTATATGGTGGAATGGTTATCGGTGAACGTAATCGCCCAGGTGATCTGGATGTGAATATTACCCGCGAGAAAAAATTGACCAATATGCGCAGTGCCAATGCTGATGCCACAGTGACATTGAGAAAACCCCGTATGCTGACCCTTGATCAAGCAATCGAATTTATTTCAGAAAATGAATTGGTAGAAATTACGCCTGATAACATCCGCCTCAGAAAAATGGAATTGGATCCAAATAAGCGTCTCTCTCAAATGAGAAAAGAAAAGCTCGAAAATAACTAATGGAATTTCAATATCAAAAAACGGGTAAATATTTTGGCCAGATCGCAAATGGTCTGGAAGAAATGGCTGCTGAAGAGATTGAAAAATTGGGTGCCACTGATGTTCAGCAACGTTTCAGAGGTTTGAATTTTACGGCAGACTTGCCAACCATGTATAGAATCAATTATGGTTCAAGATTCCTCACTCGGGTTTTAGCCCCGCTCATTTCATTTGATTGTCACAGCACAAAATATCTACACAAAACTGCCATGGAAATACCGTGGGAAGAACTTTTTACACCTGAGCATACATTTGCCATCTTCGCTCAGGTAAGTAACAGTGCCATTACTCATTCTAAATATGCCTCCCTCATTCTAAAGGATGCCATCGTCGACAGATTCAGAGAAAAGCTGAATCGCCGGCCAAGCGTGGAAACCGTAAATCCTGACATCTGGTTCAATCTTCACATCGAAAACAATAGGGCCATCATCAGCCTGGATACGAGTGGAGGTTCTCTGCACAGAAGGGGCTATCGCCTCGATACTGTGGAAGCACCCATGCAGGAGACTCTGGCTGCTGCAGTGGTTCAACTGACTCAATGGGATGGTTCCAAAGTGCTTATCGACCCAATGTGCGGATCCGGTACTATTACCGCCGAAGCTTATATGGCTCTCACTCATATTCCCGCCAATTATTTCAGGAAAACTTTTGGATTTGAGAAAATGCCTGATTTTGAAAAATCCGTCTGGCAAAATTTACGCAAAGAAATGGATGCTGATATCAGTATCCCAGAACAAATTCCCGTTCAAGCATCTGATGTAGATCCCAGCGCTCTCCGGGTTGCCAAGCGCAACCTCTCCCACCTCCCCGGTGGAGAAGGCATTTATACCCATCGTAAAGACTATCGTGAAATCACCATCCCAGAGGGTGCTACACTGGTGATGAATCCACCTTTTGGCATCCGTCTTCATGCAGGTGAGGACCTGTCAACCTTTTACAAGGAAGTCGGTGATTGGCTGAAGCAGAAATGCCAGGGCAGTGAGGCCTACATTTATTTTGGCGAAAGACAGTATCTTAAAAATATTGGGCTGCGTCCAGAATGGAAACTCCCGTTGGCTCATGGAGGACTGGATGGTCGCCTGGCAAAATTCGTCATGTACTAAATCGAATTAAGTGTAAGTATATTAATAACCTCAAGCTAAGGTTTTTTTTATTACCTCATAAACCCAATAACCTCAATAAGGAGATTGCTTCACTCCTTTCAGTCGTTCGCAAAGACGCTACAACTTGAGTCACCTTAAACAACCACCATTTTCACCAACTCCTAAACTCACCAACCCATTAAAGTCATCAAAGTCATCTAACTCATCTAACTCATCTAACTCATTGAACTCCTCAAACCAAAAAACATTTAAATTGACAAAGCCCACCCCACCGGATAAACTAGCAACGATTTTTGTAATCATCTCTTAGCACAAGGAAGCCCGTGAAAGTCGGGCACAGTCGCGCTACTGTAACCAGGGACAATGCTGACTCAGGTTGAATCATTTCTGATTTGACTTGATCGCCACTTCAATATGAGGGAAGGCGTCAGCAAAGGATGATCTGGGAGTCAGGATACTTGTGAAGAGAACTATCCATGAACCTTCGCGAGAAAAGGGACCGGCATGAAGCGCCTGCAAACCAGGACACCTTCAAAATTTAGCCCCAACTTAAGACAGGGCTTTTTTTTTATTGCCCTGGTCATAATACTTTCCGTACCTGCCCACCTTTACTCCGCTTCCTCAAACCTGAATAGAAGCAGCCTCATTCAAGGAATTACCGTAGATGTTGATGGAGCTATCGTTCCCTACGTTTCAATCATTTTCAAGGATTCAGAGACCTTTATTCTATCTGATGAAAATGGCCATTTCAGTTTTTCCCCACCTATTCAAGGGGCAGATTCCGTTCTGATCCAAAGAATTGGTTACCAGCGAAAGATGCTCGGAACTGACGATTTAATTCGGTCACCAGAAATCAATCTGGTGCCTCTCACACTCCCAATGCAGGCAGTTGAGGTCAATGCCGAAGCCAGCTTAAATCAGTCCAGGACGACGCTGAGTCAATACACTAAGACAAGTGGATCAGGAACCCAGAATCACAGTAAAATCTTATCTCATATTCCGGGCATTCATATCAAATCTTATGGTGGACCTGCAGGGATCAGCACTCTGAGTCTTGACGGAGGGCCAAGTTCCCATACCAGAGTAGTTGTCAATGGGATTGATATCACTTCAGCCCAAAATGGTGAGACCGATATTTCGCAATTGCCCCTCCCCTTCATTGAGAGCATGCAATACATCCCTTACGACATCGCAAGCAGCGGGAACGGTGGTATTGATGGCACCATTAAACTTGAAAGTGGTGATCAGCTGAACCATCTAAATCTCAGCACCGGGAGCTTTGGTCATTCCGCGTTTGATGTCTATTTAAAGCAACGGGTAGCTGGCTTTTGGACATCTCTCCAATTCGGGCAAAGATCTGAAGCAGGCAATTATCCTGTCACCTGGGAAGGCGAGAAGACGCTCCGGCGTAACAACGGTTTTGATCAGGAATTTGGTGCTCTCACCCTTCGAAAGTTGATTCGACCTGACCTGTATTGGTTGTTCTCCACTATGACTTCCAGGCAGTCACGAGGGGTTTCAGGTTTACTGTGGTCAAATGATACCATTTCCCATCGCTCTGATCGTTTACAGCTTACTGGATCCACTCTGGGTTGGATTCAGAAAAAGGGGAGCACTCACTTCAAACTCTCCATCAGAAATTCATCGGACAACTACATCAATCCCTATTTTCGAATCGACAGCGATCATGATCTTCACAGCTACAACCTGTATCTAAATGATAAAAGGAGCTTAATACCATGGTTGGATTTGATTTCAGATCTGAGTTATCATTTTGACGAAATTAGCAGCAGCGAGGTTGGTCAGCATACCCGCAGCAGCGTTTCTCTTGCAATAACACCCATATTTCAATTACCTTTGGGACTAAAGATCATCCCCAGTTTTAAACATCATACCAGCCCGGAATTATACAACAGATCCTTGCGGAGTATTCAAATTCAAATACCCCTGGACATTGGACCGCTCGCGCATCTGGCTGCCAGTCAGGGTGAAATTTTTCGCTACCCCAGTTTCAACGATCTGTACTGGATACCTGGCGGAAACCCCCAGCTTCAGGCTGAAGAAACTGATGTGACAACCTATCAGGCCGGGTTTGATCTGGGATTTATGGGTGATGTTCAACTGCAAACACAAAAAAAGGAAAGTACCAACCTGATCCAATGGATGCCAGTGCTATCATATTGGCACCCTGTAAATGTTCAGTCTGCCACCCGAGAAAGTACCAAACTGATCTGGCAATTGACAAATCAGGATAAACATTTTTCAGTCTTCGCTCATACGAGTTGGATCAATACGAGAGATCATATGATTGATCAGGTATTGCGCTATTCACCAACTCGGACTTCAGCAATGGGTATTACATGGACACCTGATGTCTATGAATTCAACGTCCAGTACGATTATGTCTCAGACCGGATAAGCATGTACGGCTACCCTGAGCATACCATTCTGGAAGCAACAGAATTGTGGTCCATGAGCGCTGCAAGATACTGGCAAACCACTTATGGTAACCTCACAATGGTACTGGCCGGGGAAAATCTTGGAAACGTAATCTATGAAACCATTAAAGGCTATCCTGAACCAGGTCGCTCATTCAGATTTACAATTAACTATACTCGCTAGCACCTTATGAAAGGCAATATTTCGTGAACTCAACTCACTTCCGATTTTTCAAGCTCACAATCCTCATGTTTTCGCTCTCTCCCCTCAATGGGGGTCAATATTTTACGCTCTGCGAAGGAAACTTTAGCCAAGCAAATGCCTCTCTCTGGTCTCTTGATGAATCCCTGACCACCATGGACGGCCCTCTTTTATGGAACACCTCGAACCATCCACTGGGGGATGTTGGGCAATCCCTTACACTTCATGAAGACAAACTTTATATAGTGATGAATGGATCCCACGAAATTCGAGTCGTCAATCTAGAGTTGGGAGCAGAAATAGGCGATGATATCGATCTCCATGACTCAAGCCCCCGCTATATGGCTATCCATAACGAAACTGGGCGGGGTTATGTGAGCAGCTGGAATCTGGGTGCCCTATTGATTCTGGATCTGAACACCGGAGCGATAATTGATACACTTTTATTAAATGCACTACCTGAGCAACTCTTAATCTATGGCGATGACCTGTTCGTATCTATTCCTATGCACACCGATTGGTCTGGGAATAACAAAGTACTCCAAATCAATTTAGCCGGATCGGAACCTGAAGTCATCCATAGTTACGATGTGATTGAAGGGCCAGGCGCAATGGCTCTATTAAACGACCAACTGTATGTCACCTCCATCTATTACAACGATGCCTGGGAAACTTTTTCAGGGACATCGCGAATAGACCTTACCACGAGCTCAGTCGTAACTATGGATCATGGATATTACACCAATTATTCTGCTGACATTGAAATCATTGAAGGTGAGCTATTTCGTACCTACGGGAATTCCATCGTTCCCTTAAATGAAGATTTAAGTTTAAATCTGACAGCGAGTATTGGTGTATTTACCGATGTTTATACCTTTTCAGTAGCCAACGATAAAATTTTGATCGGTTCGAGCGATTTTGTAGCTCCTGATCAAGTTGGTGTTTATTCAATAACCGGGGAAAGTCTGGCCAATTTTAATGTCGGTGCTCTCCCGAGTGATTTTGTTTACTACAACCAAGGCACAGTGTCGGCAGAAAGTTTTGTTTCATTACCCCCTTCCTTCCAACTCAAAGCTAATTACCCCAACCCCTTTAATCCGTCCACCTCCATTCCCTTTGAGATCAACGCACTTGAAGATATGAGTCTCAATATTTTTGATATTCAAGGTCGCCTCGTGGTCTCTCTCATTGATGCACATTTGCATCCTGGGAATTATTCATCAAGTTGGGATGGCCAAAATATGCACGGAGAACTTGTCAGTAGTGGAATCTATCATGCTATTCTCAGTTCAAATTCTCAACAGGTAGCCATCAAAGTCACCCTGCTTAGATAAAGTCCATTTTCATTCCCCTCGGCTACGAGGGGAGTTTTCTGGTAGATGCTCCAAACTTTTCCTTTTACTCCCACTTGCGCGCTTTAAAATAGGACCAAGGTTATTCTACTACTTGTCCAACAGCAAAGGGTTTTCAAATGAAACGATCTACGGCCGGATGGCTGGCATTTTCTCTTATCGGTTTTTTACTGTATTCACTGGGTGTGGATTTTTTCGATGCAATCTGGTCGTTCCCCTCCGAACGGGCTGTCCCCTTTATGGTGCTGGCTCTGGTTGGAACGGGAATTTATGTTTCCATCTATCTTGGTTTTCCTCAGATAAAACGTTTCTGGCATGGCGTTCAGGTTACTCGGGGTACTTATGATAATCCCAAAGATGTGGGTGATCTCAATCATTTTCGGGCCTTAACAACTGCCCTTTCGGCCACGGTTGGTATCGGAAATATTGCAGGTGTAGCTATCGCGCTCTACTATGGCGGACCTGGTGCGCTGCTGTGGATGTGGATCACGGCTTTTTTTGGCACCACCCTTAAATTTGCCGAAAGTACCCTGGCTGTTAAATATCGCGAAATGGATTCCCTCGGCAACACGGCAGGTGGTCCCATGTATACGATCGAAAATGGCCTGGGGAAAAATTGGCGTTGGCTGGCTGTTGCCTTTGCAGCATTCACCGTGATCTGCTCCATGGCAACGGGCAATGCCATCCAATCCTTCACAGTCTCAGATCAGGTATATTCTGAAGTAGCCCAGCTTGTGGGCACAACTCACTGGCTTACTTTAAAGCATATCATTATAGAGGGCTTCGGGGTTTCCATCCAGCAGATTATCAATGGTCTCGTCATGGCCTTTCTCGTGGGATTAGTTATTATCGGGGGAATCAAGCGTATTGGTAAAGTGACAGGCTATCTGGCTCCAATTATGGCTGCATTTTATGTGGTATCTGCTCTTCTTATCCTGCTTGCAAACTTCGACAAATTGGGAGCGTCTTTTGCCCTGATATTCAAGATGGCCATCAATCCACCTGCCATGGCTGGCGGTGTTGGTGGTGGAATCTTGCTGGTGATGCTGCATGGGATAAAGCGTGGGCTTTATTCAAACGAAGCCGGACAGGGTAGCGCGGCAATTGCCCACTCTACAGCCAAAACGAAATATGCCGTCCGTGAAGGTGCTGTAGCAATGCTCGGTCCTTTTATCGATACAATATTAATTTGTACCCTCACAGGGCTGGTAATCATCAGCACGGGAGCCTGGCAGCATACAGAATTTTTTGTTCGAATCAGCGTGGCTGACGCAGGTCTGGCAGACAAAATTATTGCTGCTGGTGTGTTCGATGGAAGGCTGTTAATGAACAGCAGCTTACTTACGTCCTTCGCCTTCAAAGAGGGTTTGAGCTGGATGATCGGCTGGGGAGATAAAATCATAACCCTATCGATCCTCTTGTTTGCGCTTTCTACGGTGATCAGTTGGTCCTTCTACGGAGATCGTGCCTCAGAATATCTTTTTGGTCCTAAAGCAATTTTACCCTATCGCTATGTTTATGTATTTTTTGTATTCCTGGGTGGAATTGCAGGTCTGGATGCAGTCTGGAAATTTGGAGATGCAGCATTAGGATTTATGACGCTTCCCAACCTCCTCGCGATTATCCTACTTTCAGGTAAATTGAAGGTCATGATGAATGAATACTTCGCGAAAGATCATAAATCATACAAATAATGAAGACAGAATGATTTCTTTTCACGACCAGTTAATATCTGATGCTGGCCAAATCGCCAGGGCGGCTGGTCAGCTTATTCTCGAAATGAAGACAAAACAACGCCAGATATCGTATAAAAGTGCTCGGGATATGGTTACGGAAGTCGATAAAGCCTCTGAGGATTTTATCGTTTCAGAGATTCACAATAGATATCCTGATCATGAAATTCTAGCTGAGGAAGGCGGTTCGTCTGTATCAAAGCCATCATCCTATCGATGGATTATTGACCCACTGGATGGAACGACAAACTTTGTTCACGGCTTTCCAGTATTTGCAGTGTCTATTGGGATTGAATTTGACGGTGTGCTTTATGCAGGAGCTGTTTTTGATCCAAATCGGGACGAATTATTTAGTGCTGGACTCGCTAAAGGTGCTTTTCTGAACGCTGTGCCCATCCATGTAAGCAAGACCGTCGAATTGGGAAAATCTCTGCTGGCTACAGGCTTCTCCTATTTCAATGACGACTATTTCAAGTTAAACATGGAGTTGTGGGTATCGATTTATGGCAAGACTCAGGGTTTGAGAAGAGCCGGTTCCGCCGCTATTGATCTGGCCTGGCTGGCTTGCGGACGTCTGGATGGTGTATGGGAATTCAGTCTCAAACCCTGGGATATCGCCGCAGGTGCTTTACTTGTGACAGAGGCTGGCGGTATTATCTCCGGTCCGCAAGGTGAAGCTCTGGATTTGAACAAGGGACATATCATCGCTGCCAATTCCCATATTCATCCAGAAATCATCAAGGAAATCAGTCTGTTTAAACATAGACTTTAGCTCCATCCTCCACGCTACTCAGCATACTCAAATATTTCTTCAAGATTTTTGCCAAACAAGCGGGCAATTCTAAATGCCAAACCCAATGATGGTGTATATTTCCCAGCCTCAAGGGCAATAATCGTTTGACGTGTACAACCGACAGCATCTGCCAATTCTTGTTGCGTCATCTCATTTTTTTCAAAGCGTTGCTTGCGAATCTGGTTAAAAATGACATCAGTTCCCATGATGATCCAACCACCAGTACCCGTAGACGATACCGATTGATCGACACAGAAAGAGCACGAGAAAATTGGACCAGAACATCAGATAGGGAATATCGATTGGAATGGCTCCCACATTCCAATAGTATTCGGTTAAGCCAAATGTCCAGATAACGCTCAGGATCATCAATCCTGTCAATTGGAAGGCGCTGGCTCTACTGAGAACAAGTTCATCCCGCTCATCGAATAGTTTGGACCAGCGACCCCTTTTAGAAGTTGGCAGCATCAAAATCAGGTTGATTACCAGGGTCATTGCCACGACAAAAGTGAAACCGATTCGAAAAGTATCATCTTTAAAGAAATCTGTTACAGAATGGCCAGCGAACAAGTAAAGCATGATGCTGATTCCCACAAACATCGTCAAAAGATTCCAAAGCGCTCTTCGTTGAAGATCAGCCATGGGATTCGTTATCTCCTCACTCCCTGGAATGTGCGACCCTCGGAATCTCACCGATCGAAGTGTCCTCACTCCAATAAAAGCGCCAACTGCACTGAGTAGGAATGCTGCCAACATGGTTGTTAAAAACCAGATATTCATAATTGCCTCCCCATAAAGAATATGTAATATTTATCATTCATTATGTAATATATTTCATACATTACATAAATCAAACCTTATTTTTATGCTTCGAGGATGCTAGTTATTTACGTGGGTTTTTCCAGAGAATCTCATGATTGCCATGGCTATGATTCTCATAGCGGGCCATCACAAAGAGCAAGTCAGAGAGGCGGTTTAAATACTGTATAATCACTGGCGCTACTGGTTCAGATCTGCTTAGCGTAATCACACTTCGCTCTGCACGGCGGCATACTGTCCGAGCCAGATGTAAACTTGATGCAGCAGCAGTTCCACCTGGCAGTATGAATTCCTCCAGAGGCGGCAAATTTTGATTAAGGGTGTCAATCCGCTTTTCAAGTTGAGTGATGTGTTTCGGAATTATCAAATCGTTTATCATACCTGCAGACGCCAGTTCACCACCTGCATCAAATAGAGTATGCTGAATATTTGACAACGATTCAGTAACTTCAGGACCCGTATTCTGGGTCAAAACAACACCTATGGCACTGTTGAGTTCGTCGATGTCGCCGTAGGCTGACACCCTTAGGGAATCCTTTGCAACCTCATCACCATTGGCTAATCGTGTATTTCCGTCGTCTCCATTACGCGTATATATTTTTGTCAATCGCATTATTTGGTTCTCACTTTCAAAACTTCTACACTGAAAAATAGCCGCGACTAATCACTTCAAGTGCAACAACAGCAGCCAATAGAATTGTAAATACAACCGTAGACCAGATAGAAAGGGAAGCCCTTAGTATTCGGTTTTTAACCTCCGCTTCACCAGCAATTATCAATATTAATCGAAGCGCCCAAATCGCACCAACACTTGCCACAATGATCAGAAAGACATCCATGACCAACGCCGTTAGGCTAAGGTAGAGAAGTGGGTACAACGCAATGAAGACAGCAAGAATAATGACACTACTCGTAAACCTCGGTCTAACAGAACCCAAGCCCCTGAGTAATTTTTGATCCAAACCCCATCCTTCCTTTGATTCGATCATGACAAACAACCCGGTAAGGGCTACAAAGAGCATCAGTTTCAGCAGTCCAACCATTTTAAGTTCGGAGTGGAACATATTCTCAATCCCAAAGCCAACCATAAGTATTTCCTGACCGGCCAATAGAAAAAATAATCGCTTGGTCAAGCTGGCTGAACTTATTGATTTCCATAGAAATAAAATACTTCCTGACACGACTGCAAGGCTTTGGAAAACCCAGAGATTATTCGCCCCTGTACGAGGAAACAATGGCGAGACCAGGGTAGCTAAAAAATGTAGATAATACATAAAGCTAATACCATACAGGGCAATTAAGGGAGCTGGAATTGAGTTTTTTGGCCAGCGTCGCTGTAAATGAATGAATAGAAGCATGAGAAAAAGTAAATCGGGAGCTATCTTAATGTTCGGTTCCCACATACTTGCACTACTTGTCAAAAACCAAAGCCAGAGAACATTTCTCTCCACGGTGGAAAGGTTGTGGGATTTGTTTGAAATGCTAAATTCCAATTCCAAAAGGAGCAACCAGGCACTTCCCATGACTCCAAATCTGGCAAAACTCTGATCTTGAAAGAGTGGATGAACAAGCAGCATAAGGAATAATGCGGTGAGCCCAAGTATGATAGAATACAGATGAGCCGAAATCTTGATAGTTCCTGAATAATAGGCACTTATGTGCAAAACAAACAGCATCATTCCAATACTCAGAATTAAAGCTGGATTCACGGTGAGTTGACGAAGTTGGGGAATAACTCCGCAAAGTATTATGATGATGGTGATAAAACCTAGCTGATGCTGACGGGCGACAGAAATATTTCTGCCCACTCTATTAATAATCAACCCAGATAGTAGTAGCCCCAAAGTAACAATACTCGTTGTTAAATCAAATTGCCCCATCTGGGTTTAAACTATGCGTGATCAAAGATCGAAAGGATCGTCGATCAGCTCCATAGAAACATTGTTCTTATCGTCATTGAAGGAGAGTTTGACATAGTGGCGATTGCTTTTGTCGAATATATCAGCATCCTTTTCAGTGCCATAGAGAATAATATGACCCTTGTAATGCCCATACTCCTTTTTTAACTCTTTGTGATGCGTAAAGGTGAGATTGGTATAACTCTCCCCTTCACGAATATGGACATCACCGTTTTGAATCGAGAAATCGGTTAACAAGTCTGGCTTCGAAATTGTGGACATATCTTTTCCGATCCAAACACTGAGCAGCTCCATGTGGAAAGGCAGAAAGATGGAATTTTTGATTAACAGACCTTTGTCTTCTGCTTGTATCGCCTGACGAATCGTTTTGCTCATAATCATGCTCCTGTGCTTAGGGATTAAAGGTTAAAAAAGACCCACCAGACAATGAATAAGATCGGCAACAGGATGGGTATTGAATACTTGAAGATATATCCCAGAAAACTTGGAACGTCAACCCCAGCCTGTTCTGCAATATTCTTTACCATAAAATTTGGTGCGTTCCCAATATAGGTCATAGCGCCAAAAAATACTGCAGCCACTGATATTGCCGCCAGGTAAATGATCGAATTGGAATCGGCGGGTACCGGTGAGGCCGTTCCAGCTGCAAATTGTCTGATATCTTCAGCTGAACCAATATCCAATCCAAATTTGCCCAGCGAGCCAGCCAGAAAATTGAGATAGGTGGGTGCATTGTCCAGAACACCCGAAAGCGATCCAGTAAACCAGTAAAAACGTGTCACAGTAAACTCAGCAGCATGTTCCTTGGCATAGGCGCCTATGAGTTGTAAGGCTGGAATCATGGTCGCAAATATCCCCACAAAAAGGTAGGCAACTTCCTTGATGGGTTCAAAATTAAATTCATTCCCCCGTAATGCTGCCTTGTCCCCGGTCCGGTATGCAAAGAAAGCCACTGAGAACATTATGATCTCGCGAATCCCAAAGGGTACATGAAACATCTTTTGTAAACTCGGGAAGCCCTTAATAACAGCAGGATCCATAAAGACCGAAGCGATAACGATGGCGAGATAGATAAAATTCTTGGATCCATGAATCTCAATCAATTTTCCGGATCTAGGAGTCAGGCTTACGTTTCCATGGCCAGCTCTATAATCGAATACGACAAATACAGCAATCACTGCAAGCACAGTCACCAACCAAATATGCCAGACATGCCCTACTACCCAAAAGAAGGGGACACCCTTAAGAAATCCTAAAAAAAGTGGAGGATCACCGATTGGGGTCAGGCCACCCCCTATATTGCTCACAATAAAAATAAAGAATATTATGTGGAATGGCTTAAGGCGGCCTTCGTTCAATCGCATAAAGGGTCGAATGAGAAGCATGGATGCCCCGGTGGTCCCGATAAAATTGGAAAGCACAGCTCCCCCAAGCAAAATTGCAGCATTTAATAATGGTTTCCCCACAGAATTGAATTTGATAAGGATGCCACCCGAAGCAACGAATAGTGCAGTGAGCAATGCGATAAATGAAATATACTCTTCCAAAGTATGCAGCAGGCTCATCACCCCATGATCCATTAGAAAAGCATAATAAACAGCTACGATTGTACCCAATCCCACGGCAATTTTTGGATAATGATGTTCCCAGAGATGTGGATAGAATAAGGGTCCCGTAGCAATCATCATTAATAGAATGCCAAAGGGGGCAACCAACCACATTGGTGGCAGGGTACTATGGTGCTCGGATTGGCTCTCTCCATCCATCTCAGCCTCGTGACTCACTAAATGTTCACGGGTAGGTTGTTCTGCGGCATGTTCCTTTTGTTCTGCAAAACCAGGGCTGACGATTAACAGCGTAAGCAGAATTATTTTCGCAATAACAAGTGGCTTCATTCTTAATTTCCCTTTAGTTCGAATCGATTCGATAATATGTAATTATATATCGACTCTGATTCACTATCCTTGAAGAGCTGATCCATGTTTTCCCAGAAGGAATCGAGTCTTATTGAGAATTTTTTTTCATAAAGGAAGGCCTGTATGAGCATATCTAATTTATCAATGCGCTTGACGAGCCTTGCCTCTGCTGAGTTTGCTATTTCAAATTCTTCCCATAGTTCTTTGAAGTATTTACCTGCTTGAACATCTTTAACAATCTGATCAAAAGCATTGGCCTCAGCGACATGCTTATCCTGCAACAAAACACCGTCCTGAGGAGTTAAGTCACCGACTATTGCCTCGGCAATATCATGTATCATTGCCATATTTAGGCACCGCTCAACATTAATACCATTGGATAGTATTGCAGGCCTCAGATAGAGGATTAAGAGTGACATGCCAAAACTATGACCAGCAATCGATTCAACATCAATTGCTTGCATACCTGCCTGGAGCCAGCCAGTTCTGGGAATTGATTTTAGCTGATATACGTGCGCAATGCTTGAGATAAGATCGCGAGTTTGTTGAAATATTTTGTCCGATGCCATAAGCTATGAACTTAAAATAGCGAGGGCTAATAGCTAAGCTGATTTCCGGTTTATGAGACACTTTTTCGGCCGGGTGACCACCAGATAGACATAGTTCAGCGCGGCTATATCCTGGTTCATATTTTACTGGATATCGGCGCGGGACAATGACTAATGATTTAAACACACATGCAATAGAAATTGTTTTCCACGGCTGTGCTCCAGATAAGCGATCGGGCTTCTAGTCTGATAATGTTAACACAGGCGGGATTGAAATATCTCAGGGTATTTCATATTTTACATCTGGGTGTCGCACTATGAGAACCGGGCAATGTGCCTTACGCACCACTTTTTCTGCCGTGGACCCATATATGGCATGACTGAGACCACTGAGACCATGGGTGGCCATAACGATGAGGTCCATCTCTGCTGTTTTGGCAAAAGCAATAATTTCTCGCCAGGGTTTTCCCTGGAGATTTGACGACTCCGTTTTGATGCCTGATGGGATTTGTTCGGAAAGAATTTTTGAAAGTGATTCATCAACATAACCACTCAATTGCTTTTCAATATCGGGATAGCTGTAAGTTCCCCAGGCGAAATCAACAGGTGCCACAATCGGCTCCACGACATGGACAATGTGTAAACTTGCCCCGTATCTCTGAGCCAGATCAATTGCGAATGGCAACGCATATCGAGCTGATTCTGAAAAATCTGTTGGTACGAGAATCTTGTTATACTGCATGCTGACCTCCTTTATTACCTTGAGGAAACTAAGCTGAGAGTTCCCTCCCCAATTCAAGTCCTCTTTGAAAGGCTTTCAGATTTATCTCCAAAAGATGACTCTTCTTAAAGATAAGCGGAAGAACGCGTTGAACCACTGCTGGATCAAGAAAATCTGAAAAGCCAGCCAATACCCCAAGAATGACCACATTTGAGATTCTGGTGTTTCCAAGTTCATTGGCAATATCTGTGGCTGGAATCGGAATGCTGCGCACATCTTTTCGAGTAGGTTTTATATCAATGAGAGAGCTGTCATACAGGACAGCGCCTCCTTCGATGACATCAGCTTCGAATTTTTCAAGGGAGGGCCGATTCATGGCTATCAAAATACTGGGGTTGGTAACCAGAGGTGACCCAATGCTGTTATGAGACAGTTTAACATGACAATTTGCAGTACCCCCGCGCATCTCCGGGCCATATGATGGAATCCAACTGACTTGCAGATCTTCGCGCATTCCGATCTCACTGAGCCAAACACCCAGTGACAGGACGCCCTGACCTCCAAAGCCAGCAATTTTAATTTCCTGATCAATTTCCCTGGAAATCTTCATTGAGTCTGGATAAAAATCCAATTTTTCTTTCTCAAGACCAATCAACTTTGGTACACGTGAAGATGGTGCCAGGTTCAGACTAAGATCCAGAGGTTCGACTTGCAAGGCGATGTCCTTTAAAACGCCCAGCGGAAAATTTTTAACCAGGGTTGACTTGATCCACTCTTGTGATTGTGGGGCTGTCATTTTCCATCCCGTCGGACAGGTAGATAGGACCTCAACAAAGGAGAAGCCTTTCTGCTTGATCTGGTTCATGATGCCCTTCCTCACGGCCTTGCGGGCTGCATTGATGGAGCGGGTATCCGCCAGCATCACACGTTCTACATAGACTGGGGATTCAAGGCTCGCAATAATCTCAGCCATCCGCATCGGGTAGCCCTCGTTTTTCAGGGTCCTACCGTAGGGCGTCGTTGTGGTTTTCTGCCCTATCAAGGTGGTGGGAGCCATCTGACCGCCTGTCATGCCGTATATGGCATTATTCACAAAGAAGACTGTGATTGACTCGCCACGATTCGCAGCATGGAGAATTTCATTCCCACCAATTGCTGCCAGATCTCCATCCCCCTGGTATGAGATTACAATGGATTCAGGCATTGCTCGCTTCACACCTGTAGCCACCGCCGGGGCGCGACCATGTGCCGCCTGGATATTACCAGCATTAAAATAATAATAGGCAAAGACACTGCAGCCTACGGGACTCACAAAGATACAGTTCTCAGAAGCACCAAAATCGGTCAGGGCCTCAGCAATTAATTTATGCAGGATACCATGACCACAACCTGGACAATAGTGGGTTTGCTCTTTATTGGTTCCGGGACGTCGTTCGTAACGGTCATAGAAGCCTTTGGACTTCCCTAGGATATTGACACTCATAGTACCCTCATCATGCGTTTGATTTCATGAACTAATTCTTTGATGGCTGGTACATTCCCACCCATGCGACCATAAAATTCCACTGGTTTTGCACCGTTTACCGCGAGACGGACATCATCAACCATTTGGCCATTGCTTAACTCGATCACGCTGAAAGCTTTTACATGATCCATTCCCGCCAATTCCTTGATTCTTCTGGTTGGGAAAGGCATAAGGGTGATCGGTCTCAACATGCCAACTTTGACTCCCTCGTCTCTCAATTGATCAACTGCTGTGTGGATCAGCCTGGATACAATGCCATACCCGATGACAACAAAATCAGCGTCTTCCAGTCGATATTCCTCAAGTCTGACTTCGTTATTAAAAATAATTTCATATTTCCGCTGTAATTTTTGATTGTGACGCTCCAGATCGTCGGGATCCAGCTCGATGGAGCTTACCAGATTAATCCGATCGCTGTCAACGCCTCTTACAGCCCAGTTCTTTTCGGCAAACTCTGTCACTGGCTCTGGAAAATCCACGGGTTCCATCATTTGACCAATAAACCCGTCAGTCAGTACGATAGCGGGGTTACGATACTTATCTGCAAGATCGAAGGCCAACATGGTTAGATCGCACATTTCTTGAGCCGAATTTGGTGCCACCACAATATTTTTATAATTTCCGTGCCCACCACCTTTTACGACTTGATTATAATCGCTCTGCTCAGGAGCAATGTTCCCGAGACCGGGTCCGCCGCGCATAATATCCACGACCACACAAGGCAATTCAGCACCAGCCAGATATGACAACCCTTCTTGTTTCAGGCTAAATCCAGGACTTGAACTTGCTGTCATTGCTCTAATGCCTGTCCCTGCAGCGCCATAGACCATATTTATAGCAGCGATTTCACTCTCAGCCTGGAGAAAAGTACCGCCTACAAGCGGCATGTATTGCGCCGCCGCATGGGCAATCTCGCTGGCTGGTGTGATGGGATATCCATAGTAGGCGCGACAGCCTGCCAAAATCGCTCCTTTGACCACTGCTTCATTTCCTTTTACAAATTGCTTTGCCATATGCTACTCCGAGAAACTTAAGTTACTATAATCGCTGAGAATCACTTCCTGTCCGCAGGCTTCACACTGAGCAAGCCCTTTGACTGAATCAATCACAGTAAGTCGACTGCCAACCTTTTTTACGCCACATACATATGCTTCCTGAGCATCAGCCCAATTTTTGTACACTGTTATGGCTCCTGGCTCAGGGCAGGCATAAAAGCATACACCACATCCTGTACAGCCTTCACCATCGTATTCCGCAGGACTATATCCATGCGTATTATAACTGGCTGCAAGATGAAGAACATCTACTGGACAAGCTTCTACGCAAAGTTTGCAACCTTTACATTCTTCAACATTTACGGCAACAAGTCCGCGTGCGTTGGCCATATTCACAACCTCCTATAATTCATATCGTTTTGTGCGCTTTTTCTTTCAACTTAATAGTTTGCTTTGAAATGACTCACGCTCCAGGGTTTCCCTGAAATCAGGGTGTGCAATCTCAATCAGTGCCTTTGCTCTTTGGCGCAAGGTCTTCCCATGCAATTGAGCAACACCAAACTCAGTGACGATATAATGAACATCGCCTCGACTGGTAGTTACTGCTGCCCCAGGTTTTAAATCCAGGACAATTCGCGACTGGGTGCCTTTTTTAGCTGTTGATGGCATGGCGATGATGGGAATCCCACCATCACTTCTTGCTGCTCCCCGCATAAAATCAACTTGCCCACCAATTCCAGAAAAATTGTTTCGACCCATGGAATCAGAACACACCTGACCAGTTAAATCGATCTCAATGGAAGAATTAATGGCAACCATTTTTCTGTTTTGTGCAATAATATAAGGATCATTTACATAATCTGTGGGATGAAATTCCATAAAAGGATTTTCATGAATAAAATCATAAACATGCTGTGAACCCATAACGATGCTGGAGACCACCTTACCGGGATGAAGCGTTTTTTCCTCACCGTTGATAACGCCCGATTCCACCAGCTCAACCACCCCATCGCTGAACATTTCTGTATGTATCCCCAGATTACGTTTATCCTTTAGATAAAAAAGTGTGGCATCTGGAATCGCGCCAATGCCCATCTGCAGGGTTGACCCATCTTCAATTAAATCAGCAATATACTTCCCAATTTGCATATGCCTTTCGCTGAGATCAACCTTGGGAGCTTGAAAGAGGGGTTCATCTGCCTCCACGATAAAGTTTAATTTCGAAACGTGTATGAAATTATCACCATGGACCCGGGGCATCTGCTGATTGACCATTGCGATAACGATTTTTGCGACTTTACAGGCAGCGATCGTGGTATCCGTGCTAACACCGAAACTGCAAAATCCATGAGCATCCGGTGGGCTGACATGAATGATGGCAACATCTACGGGGATGTGCCCATTTTTAAAGAGTCCGGGTATCTCAGAAAGAAATATGGGTGTCCAATCTGCCCTGCCGGCTTTTACAGCTTCTCTGACATTGCTTCCAGTAAAGAGTGAATTTAGTCTGACATGACCAGCCATCTCTGGACTGACATACTTTGCATCTCCCAGGGTGAGGATCTGACTGATGATCACATCTTCAAGCTCCAGGGCTCGCTTGCTGAAGGCATCAACAAATATTTGAGGTGTAGCTGCACCTCCGTGTAAATAGACAGAATCTCGAGACTTAAGCAAGCTCATGGCTTCTTCAGGTGTGCCCCGGCGAGATCGATATTGATCAAACCAGGTCATCTAATTTTTATCCCAAACCTTTGGTTGAGTGCGGGCTGCATGTTACGCCCCTCCAGGGTATAAAGACCCTTCTGTAAAACATATGAATCCTTGATCCCCTTTTTGACACCGGCCTCGGCTACCTGGTTGAGATATTTTGAGAGCACATTGCTTAGAGCGATTGAGGTCGTACGGCTGATACCTGAAGTAATATTGGGAACACAATAGTGAATAACACCCTCATCGATGTAAACTGGATTTGCCAGGAGCGTGGGTCTCGATGTCTCGCTGGCTCCTCCCTCATCGATGGAGAAATCAATATATACTGCCAAGGATTTCATCGTTTTGATCATATCCCGTGTAATGAGTTGAGGTGTGTTGGCACCCCGCTTGAGGATGGCAGTCACAAGCACATCAGCAAATTTCATCGCTGACTCGATGGCCGTCTGGTTGGCGTATAGAGTGGTTACCTGATCCCCAAGAAGATTTCTTATCTTCCTGAGTTGATTAATATCTTTATCCAGGACATGGACTTGCGCACCCAAACCCACAAAGGCTTTTGCGGCACTGGTCCCTACAGTTCCAGCTCCGATGATGACCACCGAAGCCGGGGCCACGCCAGGAACACTCCCAAGCAGTACACCCCTACCCATAGGATCTCGGCCTAAATAGTTTCCGGCAATTATGGGCGCCATTTGTCCGGCCAGTTCACTCATAATGTCCAAGATCGGTCGAAAGCCATCCTCTGCTTCCATTATTTCCATCCCGATGAGCGTAATCTTTTTTTCTGTCAGCCCCTTGAATACTTGGGGGGAACTGATACCAAGGTGTTGAAATGTAAAAACGGTTTGCCCCTCGATCATGAGAGCAAGGGAAGCTTCAGTGACGGGTAAAATTTTCAGCAATACATCTGAGCGACCGTAAATTTCATCATGACTGAATATGATCTGAGCACCTTTATTCAGATAATCCTGGTCCGTAAAACCACTGGCCTCGCCTGCACCGGATTCGACAAAAACAGTGTGACCTCTTTTTACCAGAGACTTCGCTCCGTTCGGTGTAAGACACACTCGTTTTTCATTTAATCGGCTTTCATGAAGTATTCCAAAATTCATTGCCAGCTCCCAGTATTATCCTTTTTAAACACTTATGTACTAGGAACAAACAGCGTGCCAAGCGCCTCATGTTTGTAAAACCAACAATATGAATGCGCACCCCAGCAATTACGCTATTGTGGAAAGGAAGGCAAATCGACGTTTTTAATGTTAAGTTCTGAATTATTTTAAATCATGAATACTCCCCAATTAAAATTAAAGCAAAGACCTGGCTTCAGGGACATGATGCAACACCGTGTCCATGAGATACTTTTGATTTCAAGCCTCTATGATGCATTCAAACTCGAGGAGGACGGTCGCCTGGGTGAAATGATTTTCACAGAATATCAGGACATGAATCTGAGCAGTGCTCCTCGAATTACCCGGGTGTCTACTGGTGATCACGCCTTAAGAAAATTAAGGATGCGTCATTATGACCTGGTTATTACCATGGCTCGAATATCTGATATGGATCCGTTTGAGCTGGGTCGCAAAATCAAAAAGAAATATGCCTCAATTTCGGTAATCATGCTGGCATCTAACCGGCGTGAATACGATTGGGCTACTCAGCGCGTTAACAATATACAGGGCATCGATAAGACATTCATCTGGCACGGTGATTCAAACATATTCACCACAATTGTGAAATACATCGAAGATAGCAAGAATGCACCCAGGGATATTCTCAGGGGGGGTGCGAGAGCGATCATTGTCGTAGAAGATTCGCCGAAATTTTACTCTATTTTTCTCCCCATGCTCTACAATGTTATTATCAACACAACTCAAAAATTAATGAAGAATGAGTACACCGATGAGCTAAGACTGTTCAGGATGCGATCTCGGCCAAAAATTCTGCTCGCTTCAACTTTTGAAGAAGCAGTTGATCTCTATCGTCAGTACAAGAATCACTTACTGGCAGTGATAACTGATGTACGGTATCCCCGGAATGGCAAATTGGATCCAAAGGCCGGTGCTAAATTTATTCAAATTGTGCAAAAAAAGAATTCCAGCATGCCCGTCATCATGCAATCTATGGAGCCTGAAAATGAGGCCATGGCAATGGAGCTGGGTGCTTATTTTATCGAAAAAAGCTCACCACACCTAATCCAGAGTTTGCAGAATTTTGTTTTCCGGCATTGTGGTTTTGGAGATCTGGTCTTCAGTACCAAAGAGGGGAAAACCATTGCGAAGATTCGTCACCTGAACGCTTTATCTTCAGCCCTTGAATCAGTCCCCATTCAAAGCATAGAATATCATGCCCGAAGAGATCATTTCTCAAACTGGTTGGCCGTGCGTGGTCACTTTGACCTGGCAGATTTTCTCAAACCCATTAATATTGAAGATTTTGAAGATCCTGAAGATTTTCGTAAAATCCTGCTCTCTGCCATTGAGAGGCAGAGAGCCTTGCAACACTTTGATAATATCGGGTATTTCAATATTGATACCTATGATCCTGTAATTAAGGCTGTTCGTATTGGCAGCGGATCAATCGGTGGAAAAGCACGAGGTTTGGCCTTTCTAACTGCCCACACGCAGCGCTTTGATTTCAGCGATAAATACGATAGCATCGAAGTATCTGTCCCTCAATTTTTAGTTATTGCCACAGAAATTTATGATCGCTTTCTGGATCTCAATAAATTGCAGGTTAAAGCCCTGGAGGCTGAGTCCAATGAAGAGATCGATGAGCTATTTCGCAACGCCGTCTTTCCGGGAAATTTTACTGAACAACTTCATAGCTACCTGGGCCATCATGCAGGTCCCCTGGCGGTTCGTTCATCCAGCCTATTGGAGGATTCTCTGTTCCAACCCTTCGCCGGTATCTATAGTACTTATATGCTTCCCAACACAGCTCCGGCATTGGAAACGCGGGTGTTGCATTTATTAGAAGCCGTCAAGCTCGTTTACGCGTCCAGTTTTCATCGCGAGGCCATCGCATATTTAAAATCTACTGGCAATCGCCCTGAGGATGAAAAAATGGCAGTGGTCGTGCAACATCTTATTGGAAAAGAGCATGATGAATATTATTACCCCAGTTTTTCGGGAGTTCTTCAGACTCTGAATTACTACCCCCAGGGTGCAATGAAGCGGGAAGAAGGTCTCGCAACCATGGCATTGGGACTGGGTCGAACCGTTGTGAATGGCGAGAAAGCATTAAAATTCAGCCCGCGGCGACCCAACGTTTTGCCGCAATTCTTTGACGAGCAAACGATTCTTAAAAATAGCCAGAACCACTTCTATGCGCTGGGCATGTCCTCCATAGATGAACCCTTAAAAAGTGGGGAAAGTTCAAATCTGGTCAAACTTGATTTAAAAACCGCTGAGGAACATGGTAGTCTGGAACAAATTGCCAGTGTATACTCCTTCCAGGATGGACGCTTTCGCGATTCGTTATTTGAACCTGGCCCCAGAATCATCACATTTGCAAATATCTTAAAATGGAAATCATTTCCCCTTGCGGACCTATTCACCGAATTGATGGAATTTGGCAAACTGGGCATGGGTTGTGAGGTTGAAATGGAGTTCGCCGTAAACCTGCCTGATAAACCCGACGGTGTTGCTGAGTTGTCAATTTTACAAATCCGCCCGATGGTCACCTTTGAGCGCCCCCATTCAATAAGGATCACCCCGACACCAGGAAACGAAATCCTTTTTCATAGTGATATCTGCCTTGGAAATGGTGATAACGTTGAATTACATGATCTGGTTTATGTTGATTTAGAGAAATTTGACATCATGAAAAGTCAACAAATTGCTCAGGAAATTCGCGAGATGAATCGTAATTTTTCCCCAGAAAGACCCTACCTTCTGGTAGGACCGGGTCGTTGGGGAACTGCCGATCCTATGTTGGGCATACCCGTGAGCTGGAATTTTATTTCCAACGCGCGATCAATTATTGAAGTTGGCCTACCCGAGCTCTATGTAGACCCATCATTTGGCAGCCATTTTTTCCAGAATATCACCTCATTAGGGATTAGCTATTTCACCATTCCACCTCGTGAACTTGAGCAGGCCATGAATCTGGAATGGTTTAAGGCTCAAACCGCAACCACGGAGACGAGTTATCTAAAGCATTTCTATTTCCATGAGCCATTTATCATCAGGGTTGATGGAACCAAGGGAGCAGGTCATATCTGGCCCCCTGGTAGTTTTAACCCGCAGACTGAGATTATTTGAATTATTTTATGTTTAATTCCAACTTTAGCATGAGGAAAATAAAAATGCGGAAAATTGTAGTCCCACTTTTGATGCTCTTAACGAGTGTTGTCCTTGTCCACGCACAGGACGGAGGGATTGGCTTGGGGCTTTCAACCGATGGTTTAACTGGAAAATATTGGCTGGATGGGTCGACAGCCATCTCCATTCATTGGAATTTTGGAACGACCGTGGTTGCAGACTATCTGTTTGATAACCCTGAACTGCTGAAGCTCACAGATGCCCCCACCCCTGTCTACTATGGAGTTGGAGCACTCATCGGTACCCATGAAGGACGTGACGACAATTTTAAGACGACTACAGAATTTGATCTTGGTGTTCGTGGAGTTGTTGGAATCAGCTATTATCTTGTATCCTTTCCCGTTGATATATTCATAGAGAGCACACCAACTTTGAAACTTTTAAGCCCAGGCAAATTTGATTTTGACGGTTCGTTTGGAATACGTTACTTTTTTTAAAAATACCCACAAATTGAAGCTTAAAAGCCTAATGGTAAGAAGTTAACTTTTTTTGTTTTACGGTAAAAGTCCTGGCTATCTCATTCTCGCAAATCATAAATTTGTTAGTGATTTAGACCCATTCTTTTATTGAAATTGTGCGAATACCGCTTAGTATTAGGCTGACTATGTCTGAAGGGTTTCGGGGGACAGGAACATAGCATTGAAAACGTTAGCTCAGAATCATTCATGAGGTCAATTCGTGTTAGATACTTTACATAATTTCCACATACCCGTCATGGGAACAGGCCACTCCATCGATACGCCTATACGTCTCGCTCATCTGGGTATTACATCAGTAATTTCAATTATTGATGATATCCTGCTTGAACGTTTAAGAAAATACTATGCCGCACAATATAATTTGCATTACGAACGTATTTCTGCCCGTGAAGAAGATGGTCGTGCCATGCGCATTACTGCTTATTTGAACATGGTGCAAGAGATTGTCAATATGAAGATGGATCGCATTCGGGCGCTGCCATTTTTCGAAACAAACGAGAAAACCCGTTATTTTGAACTTCTGCCCGATACCAGCACTTTGAAATCAGCCTACAAGGAACTGCTTAAGACCAAACCGGGAAAACTGCGTGAAACGCTTAGCGACGATCTCAGTAAGAGAATGAGACCTGGTAGCATTGATGTGAATATTATGGTCAAAGTTGATCGCCTTGACATGGACAAACATGGCAGACCTCTCGGTGAAGAGTTTTCTGATGCAAAGGCAGCCTTGCGCGGTTTTGCCAAAAGTAAGCTTGATTCCGCAATGATATTCTCTGCTGGAATCAATCAAAGCCTTTATGGATATATGACCAAGTATAAGGATTTCTACCGAAATCATGAAGGCCAGATCAAGAAAAAAATAATTCTAAAAGTAAGTGATTTTAGATCAGCCATGATTCAGGGTCGTTATATGGCCAAAAAAGGGTTGGAAATTTCAGAATTTAGAATTGAATCGGGTTTGAATTGTGGCGGACACGCCTTTGCTTCACCAGGACATCTGCTCCCCATCCTTCTCCAAGACTTTAAGGATAAGCGCAGGGAATTGGGCACACAATTTCAACCAGTTATCAAAAAATTCTATGATAATATGGGCTGGAATTACCCAGAGAATCTCGAACATCACCCAGAGATTACAGTTCAGGGTGGTATTGGAAATTATGGTGAAGTACAGCGGTTAAAAAATAATTTCGGCATGGACAGAACTGGTTGGGCCAGTCCTTTCCTCCTGGTTCCAGAAGCAACACCCATTGATACAGTAACACGGATGCAGCTTATGAATTCTACCGATGACAGTCTTTATTTGAGTGGCGCATCACCTCTTGGTGTGCCTTTTAACAATCTGAAGGATTCTGGTTCTGAAAAATGGTCCATTGCCAGGTATCTTAAGGGCAAACCTGGCTCAGCATGCCCAAAAGGATTTCTGGTTTCCAATACTGAGTTTACCGAAAAACCTATCTGTACAGCATCTACCCAGTACATGACCCACAAATTATCCCAAATTGATGAAGAATTTGAACCTGGTGAAGACAAGCAAGGGGCCATCAACAAGGTGTTATCAAAAGCATGTCTTTGCGAACATTTGGGTAATGGTGTTCTTATCAGTCTTGGAATTGCTCCAGCTGAGCGCTCACCTCAAGCTATTTGTCCAGGACCAAACCTTTCCTGGTTTAACCGCCTTTACTCTCTTGAAGAGATGGTTGATCAAATTTATGGTCGTGGGAAAGAACTGCTCTCCTCCGATCGGCCCCACATGTTCGCAAAAGAAATTCAACTCTATGTCGATTATTTTAAGACCTTGATCCAGGAGGCAGTTGATAGCCCCAAAACTTATCCTTCGCTTCATGCCTTTTATGAAAATATGATCAAGGGATTCGAATATTGTAAAGACATCGCCAAGGATGTTGCCTATCCAGGTGAGAATTTGCAGTCCTTAAGTGAAGCCATCGAGCAGCAGGGCAAACACCTTGAAGAATTATACCAGAATTTTGTAGCGCGAATTAATAGTAAAGTACTTGCCTGATCAGGTAACAGGGCTGTGAGATTGTAGATTATTTCTACAATTTAATTTTACCACAAAAAAAGAGGCTGTCTCAGAACATGAGGCGTCCTCTTTTTGTTTTAGCCACGGATTCACACACATTACAGTCTAAGATAGGAATACAGGGTTAATTTCAGATCTGAGAGACCACTAGCAGTGTTTCAGATGTAGAAATGTCTGCTTTTTTCAACAACATCATCCTTCTTTACCATAATTTCATTCGATTATGGGCAACTGCGATCAACCCGAACCCCGTGTTAACCTTGTCGAGACCACGGAGCAGGTAACGTCTGAACTGACGATTCGCCTTGATCTGACCGAATACTGGCTCAGGTTCAATGGGTCTTATAGATCGATGATCCAGACCCTCCGCTGCAAGTTTATTTTACCAGACCAAGCATTTTGAAACAAAAAAAAGAGGCTGCCCTTTTGGGACAGCCTCTTTTTTTTCAATCAGATGCTTCTACTAGATTTTAAACAACACCTTGGTCCATCATGGAGTCAGCAACTTTCAAGAACCCAGCGATATTGGCTCCGGCAACATAGTCACCATCAAAACCATAACGTTTTGCGGTTTCTAGCGCATTGCTGTGAATGCTCTTCATAATATTGCGCAGACGTTCGTCAACTTCCTCACGAGTCCATGAGAGTCTCAGACTGTTCTGTGACATTTCCAGTCCAGATACAGCAACGCCACCAGCATTCGCCGCCTTTCCAGGACCGTAAAGAATCTTTGCAGCCTGATAAACATCAATTGCACCAGGATCTGATGGCATATTTGCACCTTCAGCCACCACAAAACAGCCATTCTTGATAAGCGCTTCAGCTTCTTTGGTATTTACTTCATTCTGAGTGGCGCATGGCAAAGCAACATCGCATTTCACATACCATGGACGTTCGCCTTGATAATACTCGCCGCCAAATTTATCGGTGTATTCCTGAATACGGCCACGACGGTTGTTTTTAAGATCCATGACCCAGGCCAATTTTTCACGATCGATACCTGTGGGATCATAGATCGTTCCGGCAGAGTCTGAGAAAGTGACTGGTTTTCCACCAAGATCTAGCACTTTTTCTGCTGCATACTGGGCAACATTACCACTCCCGGATATAGCCACAGTCTTGCCTTCAAAACTATCACCACGAGTTTTCAACATCTCCTCAGCAAAGTATACGGTTCCGTAGCCAGTTGCCTCTGGGCGAATCAATGACCCACCCCAGTTCAGGGACTTACCAGTCAGAACACCTTCAAAAGCGTTGCGGAGTTTTTTGTACTGACCGAAAAGGAATCCTATCTCACGGCCGCCGACTCCGATATCACCGGCTGGAACATCTGTATTGGGACCGATGTGGCGAAATAATTCTGACATAAAAGCTTGAGCAAAGCGCATTACTTCAGTATCTGATTTACCTTTAGGATCAAAATCAGATCCGCCCTTGCCACCACCCATGGGAAGTGTGGTAAGGGAATTTTTGAAAACTTGTTCAAAACCCAAGAATTTAAGAATTCCCAGGTTGACGCTTGGATGGAATCTTAACCCGCCCTTGTAAGGTCCAATTGCGCTGTTGAATTCAACACGGAATCCCCTGTTGACCTGGACGGTAGAAGAATCATCCACCCAGGGAACGCGAAACATAATGACGCGCTCGGGTTCAACAATGCGCTCCAATATTTTGGCTTCCCGATAATGGGGATGACGTTCGATAACTGGCATGAGGGAAGTGACAACTTCCTCTACCGCTTGTAAAAACTCTGGTTGGGCTGGGTTCTTTGCCTGAACGCCGGCCATGAATTCTGCAACATGATTAGACATGCATTCCTCCTAAATATTGGACTTCAGCTTTCATACTGCTCTCACCATGCCGCATGTCAATAAATGCGAACGAGAAGCCAGATCCTGAATAATCCGATGTTTGTGCCGTTTGTTTCATTGCTCTGTTAGTGAGACAAATCTTGTGCCATTTCCCCGTCAAATCACAGGAATTGACAACCGAATAATAATAATCGTAATCGGACCATTATCATCACAAATAATCCTTTCTCTCTTTATGAACCTGCCAATTTTTGCGGTTTTTTAACTTCCCGTATGCGCCCTGGGAGGTGGGTGCAATTAATTTGGAACTTACAGTAGAGAAACCTATGTTATCGGCTGAAATAAAAGGAAAACTTGGTGAAATATTCTCTTCATGATCACTTGGACAATGTTGATTTTGATTCGCTTAATTTAGAAAATGAACTCATCCAATATTTTGAAAATCTTAGTGAGCTCAAGCTTGAAGATTTAGAGAGATGGTCAAAAGATATTCTCAAATATGGTGGTCACATTCTCGCTTCAGGGAGCCGTGAAAGCCTAAATTACCTCCTTGAGCAAGGCTGGAATCCAGTATTCACGGCGTTGATCAAACAGGGCGGGATTGAGAACCAGTGGTTTAATCTTGAACTTGAGCTCATCCGAAAACTTAATTATACGCCGGGTGTCTTATTTAATCGCCGTGCGGACCAGTTTGGGCAGAAAGTAATATTCAATTTTAAAAGGGGACGCGAATGGCAAAATCGATCCTGGTCAGCTGTTCGAAATACGGTTGACCACCTTGCTGCAGGACTTATCGATCTCATGGGTAGTACGATTCCGCGAATCGCCATCTTGTCAGAAAACAGCCTCGAGGTCGCCTGTACGGATATTGCTTGTCTGTCTTACGGTTTTGTAAATGTTCCTATCCAACCAACTGCGCCCCCGGCCCAGATTGAATACATTCTGAACCATGCTGAAATCGAAGGGATTTTTGTCGCAGATTCTCAGCATCTGCGAATAATTGAAAGTATCCTCCCAAATTTACCAAAACTGAAACAAATAATTACTTATAACGATATCGCTTCAGCCAACCCCATAGTGAAATCATACAAACATCTCATTAAAGACGGAGCCACGGGTGAAACCCTGGACTGGCTGGAGGGAATACGGCTATCCGTGCAGCTGGATGGAATCGCAACGATTATGTACACTTCTGGCACAACTGGATACCCCAAGGGAATCGTTTTCACCTATGAAAATATTATCGCCAAACGTTTTGCACGAAGTCTGGCGTTAAATCTGGGTCAAACTGACAGATTTCTGTGCTTCCTGCCACTTTTTCACACTTTCGGTAGATTTCTCGAGATGTGGGGCTCAATATTTTGGGGGGCCGAATATACTTTCTCCAGTGGTAAGGGAATTGAATCACTCCTAAGTGATCTGAAGGAAATGCAACCTTCCGTCTTAATAAGTATTCCACAGCGGTGGCAGGATATCTATGATAAAATTGGCTCAAAAGTCGATTTACTCAATACTGACGGCGATGCTGTCCACCGCACCGTTCAGGAGGTTAGTGGCGGAAAATTATATTGGGGACTCTCAGCAGCTGGTTATTTACCTCCTGAAGTATTCCGGTTTTTTCAGGACCACGATATACATCTTCACAGTGGGTACGGCATGACGGAAGCTACTGGTGGGATTACCATGACGCCCAAAGATGGATATATGGAGAATTCGGTTGGCATTCCCCTGCCTGGGATGGAAATAAAATTGGCAGATGATGGAGAATTATGGATTCGGGGGTCCTATGTTTCGAACGGCTACTGGAAACCTACTGAGGTTGACCAACGACCGGAGGGATGGTTTACAACTGGGGATATCTTCCAATTACTTGGCAATGGTCAAATCGAGATCATTGACCGGAAAAAGGAAATCTACAAAAACGCAAAAGGTCAGACCATAGCACCTCAAAAGATTGAAAATTTATTCAGAGACTTTGAGACTATCCACCAACTATTTATCGTTGGCGATCATATGCCCTACAACACTGCATTAGTTAGGCTCAACCAGCGGCATAAAGACATACATAAAATTCGAGCTGATAAACAGAAGCTGCGCGACTATGTTGGAACCGTTATCCATTCTGTAAACGCATTCTTGGCGCCCTATGAACGCATCGTGGACTTTCGTGAGATCGACCGAGATTTTAGTAAGGATAAGAGTGAACTTACTGAAAAGGGTACTTATAAGCGGGTAACAATCCTTGAAAATTTCAAACCTATCATCGACGAGCTCTATGAAAGACCCTACAAGTCATTTTTCATGCATGAGCTTGAAATTCAAATTCCAAGTTGGGTCTTTCTCCAGCGAGGTTGGACTCAAAATGACCTTGTGATTGAAGGCGCATTTATAAAACATAGAAATGGTCGTTTTTCACTGCGAATTGAGCGCGGGGTTGGCGAGGTTCAGATCGGAAATTTATTCTACCAGTATGATGGGAATATTTTACAGTTTGACGAATTTATCAGCCAGCTCGCATATTGCATCGGCAATAAAGAATTGGAAGATTTTCTGGATTACTCGAGCTTGAGGATCAAACCCATAAATCAGATCCCCGCCTGGCTCCCAGGCGCTTGGTTGGACCTCAATTACTCCAGTGACGAATTAGCTCAATATCAGCGCGATGTGACCAAAGCCCTTGAGCATTCTGACTATTCGCTTGATGCCCTAATCCCCGTGATTCGCCTCATTTACTCTCAGACTCTGGATCCTTCACAACCCGCCTTTCGTTTACTGAATCGAATTTATTCTAATTCAGGCGAGAATATCAGACACATTGTTCGATATGCTTTTCTCCGTCTTATTCGATCGGATATTCTTCAGCAGTCTCAATTTGCCGTGGAACAAGTCGTAGCCCTGTTCCCTGCAAATGATCTAGAGCGGATTGTCAACTTCGCGTTAAGTCGTAAAATTTTGTTCACACCGGAAACAGCCGAAACCTCTTGGTCAAATATTAATAGTCACAAAGTTGCTTTAACGACAAATTATTTAAAATGGCTTTCCAATCAGGAAGCTGGCGCTCTGGAAACCTCCATTTTATTGAAAAATATACTGGGTATCCTATTTTCCTGGTCAAAACAATATCCTAAATATTTCCCGTCGATCCGCTCCGCTTTGATTAGCGCAGTTGTTAACCTGCCCAATGAGAGTAATCTGAGAAATCAGATTCTGGCAGTCTATGAAGCACTTAGCCATAATTTCTCACGCTCAATGACTGATATCGAGCCTGAGGCGGCAGATATTGATTTACAACAAACCTTTGCCTGGGACGACATATTGTTGTTTGATAAATCCGTATCTTCTGAACATCGTCAGCGAATTTCAGCCACATTCAAAAACACCCAGTTCTTGAATGAATCATTATTCACATTTTTCAAGGGGACCCAAATTACCCTCCTTGATATCCCACCGCAGGGAATATGGATCACCTTGCTCGGATCTGCCCACGGTAAAAGCGTTTACCGGGTTTCGGTTCAAAGTAAAGAGCGCAGCTACAAGTTTGCGATTAACCTGAATGATGACCTTGCTCAGGAGCAACTTTACACCGAGCTGTTCTGGTTATTGGCGTGTGCCAACGATAACCATTTCAACCAATTGGTTGAAACGATCGGGTCCCATCAACCTGAATATGATCTGTGGTCGGAAGAATTTATCTCTGGGATGACTGTCAGAGATTACCTCAAGCATGCTGTCTGGGCAGGTTCATCCGATGAGATGCCCTCACCCGAGCATATTTGGCCACATTTTGTCTGGACGGCCGTGTTTACCTACACCAGTTTTTGGAAACGAACCCGATTTAAAAAAATGGTCGGAGACCCCAGCGCAGGAAAAATAATCGTTCCGATACACGATTATCATATCGGTGGGAGGCTGGTGTCCATTTCTGGGATCCAACCGTTCAGATCAGAGTTGGTGTTTTTGGAGAATTTAGAAACTTCATTTGTTAGAAATACTGAACAGGATTTCCCCGATTTTCATCTAGATATTAAGACGGATATAATTTACCATGCCATTCAAGAGGCTCTGGGAGAGAAGCATAGTGCTCGTTTTTTTGAAGCAATTTTAAATGCTGCTGAAACATCAGATGCTAGAAGAGTTGATCTGGAATTATTTCTAAGCCAGGTTGAGGAGCACGGATTCCAGAGTAAATCTGTTTATTTCGCCATTCGCCGCTATCACCGCTGGCTAGCTATTAATCAAGCTGCAACCTTGAATGCTAAAGCCCACTTCCTAAAAGATCTGTATAGAGACTACAATATCCAGGATAGCGAAGCAGCCTTCCCAGATGCTCGTGTTCAACTTTTCACTCAAACGGTATTTTCAGAGAGAGATGAGGAATTCAAGAGCTACCTTTCGATTCTTGCCCGCAATTTGCGGCAACATGAATTCGATGGGGGCAGTCTGCAAAGTGAAATAAGTCAGTACATCGGTTCTCACGAACTTGATGAGTATTCCGCTTTTTTCCTAAAGCGGTTGGCCTTCCCCGAGTTGCCACCAAGTGAGGATATTGAGCTCATTGCCACACGTTCTATAGCGCTTGACGAGGTTGAAATAATGATTTCTCGTCATGACAGTAAGGGGACCACTTTCCATATTCGACGGGCCATGCATCCCAAGGAAATCATTCAATTACAGCAACTTTTCATTCATGCCCATCTGGATGTTAATTTTACCCAGGAGCATAAATTTTTGGTCGCCCTAAATAAAAAAGAACGGGTGATCGGCGGGCTTTTTTATCTTGATCAAGACGGGGATACCGTCTACATGGATAAAGTAGTTATCTCGGAAAGTTATCGGGGTAGCGGTGTGAGTCGGGGTCTGTTAGATGAATTTGTGAATCGGATGCGAAATGCCAAGAAGTTGATCATAAGTACCGGTTTTCTTCATCCGGGTTATTTCTATAAATTTGGGTTTAAAATTGAAAAAGACCAGGGTGGGCTGGTCAAATACTTATAGTAGAGGGGCAGATGCTAAAATTCTATTCTGAATCTAATTCATCCTTCTCGCCATCATCTTCGCCGAGATAATTGGTCATTACTTTGGAAATGGTAGCCTGCTGGATTGCCGCTTGCAGTTCGTCGTCGCTGAAAGGTTTGGTAAAGATGCCATGCGAACTCGTTTCCCGGGCTGAATCCAGAGTAGATCGGTCGGTATGAGCGGTAATAAATATTACGGGAATATCATTATTTTTTTCAATTTCCCGGGCTGCTTCAAGGCCGTTCATTTTGCCTTTGAGCGTAATATCCATCAATACCACATCCGGCTCATATAACTGTGCCTTTTTGATTGCATCTCGCCCATTATTAACGATACCGATAACGCCATAACCCATCGCTTCAAGTCGTAGCTTTATTTCGCTGGCGATGACTATTTCGTCTTCTACAATGAGAATCCGAGTATCTTTAAGTTGCATTAAATTTCGATTCCATTTTTTTGATGCACAATTTGCCTAGTAGAATTTCACCAAATCATTAGAGTTAGGTGCGCCAAATTTATTAGTCATTTGAAGTCAACCTAATTAAAAATAAAATAAATATGTTAGTATGTAATCAATGCATGCAATTGGGGACAAAAAAGCCCAGGTGTTCACCCAGGCTTTTTACTGTCGGATTCTCCCCGCTTACAATATGGATTTAATGTATTCTGTGGTGAGTGACTTTGGTCTTTCCAGTGGGAGACCAATTGCTCTGTCCCAAACAGTTGAGGCAAGTACGCCCATTGCGCGAGAAACACCGAAGAGCACGGTATAGAAATCGTACTCATGCATGCCATTATGCACAAGAAGTACACCTGAATGCGCATCCACGTTGGGCCATGGATTTTTAGCTTTGCCCTGTTCAAGCAGAATCGGTGGGACAATCTCATAAAGCATGCTAACAACCTTGAACAGCTCGTCGTCAGGCATGTGTTTCAGAGCAAACTCACGCTGGGCTGAATAGCGTGGGTCAGTTTTTCTTAGAACCGCATGACCATATCCCGGGATCACATTACCCGATGCAAGTGTATCCCAGACAAATTTCTTTAGATCCTCCATAGAGGGCACCCCCCCACCCAGCTGATCTTTAACATCCATTATCCAGCGTAAAACTTCCTGATTGGCCAGACCATGCAAAGGACCTGCCAGTCCATTCATTCCGGCAGAAAGCGCGTAATACACATCGGACAGGGTTGAGCCCACCAGATGGGTGGTATGGGCAGAGACGTTTCCGCCTTCATGATCGGCGTGAATGGTCAGATAGATTCGCATAAGTTCTCTGAACATCTTTGTATCAAAGCCCATCATATGGGCAAAGTTACCTCCCCAATCCAGATTAGGATCGGCTGGGATGATTGCCCCATCTTTATAGGATCGACGATAGATGTAGGCTGCCAAAGCAGGGAGCCTGGCGAGCAGATTCATGGTATCTTCGTAAACTGGTTTCCAATAATCTATTTTATTCAAGCCTGAGCGATACTCGGCAGCAAAAATGGATTCGGTTTGTTGAGCAACAATACCGGCCGAAAATTGAGTCATTGGGTGTGTATCTTTTGGCAAGGCGTCGATAACTTTGTAGACATGGGCAGGAAGGGTGCCTCTCTCCTGCCACTCTCGTGTGATCTCAGTAATGTTTTCTGCTGTTGGCAATTCACCAGTCATGAGCAGATAAAAAAGACCCTCAGGCAATGGTTCTTCGCCCTCAGCAGCGTGGGGTAATTTTTTTTGGAGATCGGGAATAGTGAATCCGCGGAAGCGAATCCCTTCATCTGGGTCTAATGCAGATGTTTCTGTAATCATGACCTTTACGCCTCGCATACCGCCATAGGCCTGAGCTACAGTAACATCACACAATTTTTTGTCACCATGATTGGTCCGAATATCATTGACTTCAGCCCTAAATGCTGGGATAATTTCTTCTAACTTAGTTTTCAATAATGACATGATATTTACTCCTCAATTTTCGTTTCTTCCCCCAACCAGAATGCCTTAAATAATTGGGTCCTGCAATTTATTTTGTTTCATTTCACTTACTAAACTATGTCTTTTGGTAAATGCAAATATAGTGCCCATCAACAGCATATGCGAAAATATTTTATTGCCAAAGTGAAACTATAGATAATCTCCCACCAGACTGATTAGAGATTTCATTTCCCAATCTTGAAATTAGTTTCAGCTATGACTTCACCTATACTTCAATTGCCGAAAGCCCTGCAAAATAGACTCGCTGATCAGTTAGGACTAGGATTCAAATCATTCGTCTCAGCAATGACCACAAAAGCTCCAGTGTCTATTCGTCTCAATCCGAATAAATTGTCTGACTCAATTCATCACGGAGAAGCGATTCCATGGAGTTCTCAAGGGAGATATCTGGAGTCACGACCTGGATTTACCCATGACCCACTTTTCCATGCAGGCGCTTATTATGTACAGGAAGCGTCATCCATGTTCCTCGAACATATCCTGAAAGCAGCAATCGATCTTGATAAAAACCAACGTGTGCTGGATTTGAGCGCTGCTCCCGGAGGTAAAGCCACCTTGCTACAATCCGTGTTGACAAAGGACTCGCTTCTGGTCGCCAATGAGATCATCTCATCTAGGAACAAGGTTCTCAAACAGAATTTGACCCGCTGGGGCGGTGATAATCATATGGTGACTCAGAGTGATCCTAAATACTTCAATAAACTTCCCGGTTTTTTTGATTTAATCGTGGTCGATGCTCCCTGTTCGGGTGAAGGTCTCATGCGCAAAGAGCCATCGGCAATGAATGAATGGTCCGAAGAGAATGTTATGCTATGCGCCGGCCGCCAAAAACGAATCCTGGCCGATGTCATGCCAGCCCTGGCAAGCGATGGCGTAATCATCTACAGTACCTGTACGTTCTCGACTCTTGAGAATGAGGATAATATGAAATGGCTCCAGACTCAATATGACCTGGATCCGATCCAAATCCCGATTCCAGAATCCTGGGGTGTTGTCATTGGCACTACTGAGAATCCTGGCTATCGCTTCTTTCCCCATCTGCTAAAAGGTGAGGGTTTCTATATTGCTGCTTTCAAGCAGAAGCGCAAACAAGCCTTACCACAAGTCAAAGTCAAACCGAGACGCAATACGAAGACAAGGCAGAGTGATTTTTCAGATGATAGTAGTTGGTTGATCAATTCTGATCGTTACGTATTTATTACCCGCGAACAACATCGAATAGCTATTCCCAGGCTTCTATATGACGATTATCTCAAATTGAATCAAACGCTTCGACTTACTTCTTCCGGACTTTACATGGGCAAGGTATATCATGGTAAACTCAAGCCTTCGCCTGAATTAGCGCTCAGCCAATATGTCTCACTGCAGCAGACCCGGCTTGAGGTTTCGGTTGAACAGGCCCTGGATTATCTATCACATATTGATTTTGGTCGCGATTTAAAACTGGGTCCCGGCGTATATTTGGTCAGTTTTCACGGATTTGGGCTGGGTTGGCTCCACGTGCTGACCACGGGGCAGATTCGAAATAAATATCCAGCAGCCTGGCGAATTTTGTATCGGAATCCTCGCTAATACCATCATCATGGGCAGATGAGATCATCGTGTTGATCTCCCTTCGCCCCCTGATCGCAATTCAACACTGAACAAACACCATTTATTATAAATAATGGAAGTATTGGAAGGTAGAACCGCCTGGGTATATCAATTGGGATGAGATTTATTGAAACTCAATATTATATCCCTTGCTGGCCCACCCCATGATTCCCATGCGCAGATTCATCACATTCATAAATCCCTGATCGAGTAATATCTTTGAAGCCGTTGTACTCCTGTTCCCAGTTGCACAGTAAATCAGAATGGGTTGATTCTTATATCTCTCAAGTTCACCTGCCCGAGCTTGGAGGTCCTGAAGTGGCACCAGAACGGCATCTTTTAAATAACCACGGCCGTATTCAGCAGATGTTCTCACATCAAGCAGGAAGGGAGGGTTTTTCAGCATCATCTCCCAGGCTTCCTCAGCTGAGAGTTCCGTGTAATTAGATTGGCGCAGTTCAACCACCTCAATTGTTCCGTGTTGTTCACCAACACTAAAAACATATTTGCCACTTTTCTTCATTTTAAAGAAGGGTTGCTCAGTATTGGTGTCCTTAATTATTGAGCTGATACCCAATTCAGGCACATCAAGTTGGTAATCAACTTGTGGATCACCCTGATCATCCAGGTGAAACTTTATGTAATCACCGCGATAAACCGTTAACTCTACTGGTTCACCAGAGAGCCTCAAGTTAATTTGTCGATAACCACCTTCCAAGCTACCAGAAACCATGAGGGGCGCAACATTGTCTCCTAAAACTGCAGAGTTCCTATTGTCGTTACAGCCATACATTAATAGTCCAGTACTTGCAAGTATGATAGCTAATATTTTCTTCATTGATTCCTCCTGAACCTATAGATGCTCACAATAACTATAGGTGACAATATATATATTTTTTGAGGAGCACAAGCTCAAACTGACATTGATCGACAATTGGTTCCAGAGTCCGGTATTCTTTCGATTGTATAAGACCGTTGGCCGGCCGGCTTCGTCACGAGTTGTTTTCACAAAGACTTTCTCTATATTTACTCAATGCAGCTCTCAGGAAAACGACGGGATTGGTAATATGGTCTTTTTCAATTTAAAAAAGAAAGGCTTAGATCGAGTTTGGTCTACCCTTGATCAAAAGATGGAAGATATTCTGAGAAATGTTGCCAGCTCCAAATCCAGAGACCTGTTCCCCATTTGTGTTTACCATTTCAGTGATACTGGAAAATACATCACAAACTTGTTCACAAGCAGAAAGGTAAATTTTCACAAACTTAGAAGCTTGAGTGAGTTGGATACTGTATCAATAGAAGCGTGGTTACATAAAACCGATGTAATTGTTTTCAATTCTAATTTAATTTCTAAAGTTGACCTGAGTGGAAAAAGAGGTCATTCCCCAAAAATAAGGTCCAAATTTGAGCTTCATCTTATTGAGCACTACCCGACCCCCACACGAGATGACCTGCTCTTTGATTACCTTTCCCACCGATCAGATATTTCGGGATCAATCGCCTATGTCGCGCTATCTGAGCCCTGGTTAGCCAGGATTATGGGAGGAAATGTGCGTGATTTGTTGGCTAAAATGGGCTTGGACGAAAATGAAGTGATTGAACATCGCTTGCTCTCTAACAGTTTACGAAAAGCTCAAGTTGAGATTGCTGAAAAAGTACGACGGGACTTCCCTTATGATTCGATTGAGGAATGGTTAGCAGGCAATTTACCAGATTAATGATGAACTGAATCCAGCCAATTTTGTATATGACTCAATTCATTTTGTGATATTTCATGCCCCATGGAGTATTCATAATGTATAAGTTCAACAGGTAGTTTTTCCCAGAATTCCACAATCTGGCGACCATATTCTAGCGGGATAACAGCATCATTTGTCCCGTGACCTGCAAATACTGGCAACTTCAACAGGGTCTGAGGGTCTTTGAGTAATTCTATTGCATCATCAATCAAACGTCCACTCATAATAAGTAGGCCACTCACCCATTCTGGATTCTGAAGGGTGACCAAATTGGAGATGCTTGCTCCCTGGCTAAAACCTCCAAGAATCACGCGATCTTCAGTGATAACTTCTTGGGACTGAAGTTCTTTTATGGTATCCAAAACAAGCGCAGTACTCGTCAGGGCTTGTTCTGGATTGAATCTTAGTCGGCCGTCTGGGAGCATGTCAATATCAAACCAGGAAGCCCCACCATACACAGTTGAGCGGGGTCCACGAATGCTGATTATTTGAAGGTTCTCATCAAAATATGGAGCAAGACCCATTAAGTCATATTCATCAGCACCATAACCATGAAGCAGAACCAAGGTTCCTTTGGATGAATCGGAATCTATTGGGGGACGCTTGAGTACTTTTCGGCCACTAATATTTAACTGTTCAAAATTGGACATTTCTCGCTTTCAATTGATCCACATTCAGGTGCACTCTGAACGCTTACTCTTTATCCATAAAGGGATATGGAAACTCTGTAGGAGGTAGAAAATTCTCCTTAATCGTCCGCTGGGAGACCCATCTTATGAGATTAAAGATTGAACCGGCTTTATCGTTTGTGCCTGAGGATCTGCCCCCTCCAAAGGGTTGCTGCCCCACAACAGCTCCCGTCGGCTTGTCGTTGATATAAAAATTCCCAGCGCTATGGCGTAACTTTTCAACTGCCAATTCGGTGGCTTCCCTATCATTAGAAATGACAGCTCCAGTCAAAGCATATGGACTGGTTCCATCAACGATATCCAAAATCTCTTCCCAGCTTTCATCATACACATAAATAGTTACAACGGGTCCAAATATTTCCTCTTCCATGGTTTTAAAATGTGGATCAGTGGTGAGGATTGTGGTGGGTTCAATGAAATAACCAATGGCGTCATCATAATTACCCCCTGTAATAATCTCAGCATCCGCATGGGTTCTGGCGTACTCGATATAATTGGTAATATCGGTAAAAGCGGCCCGATCTATCACAGCATTCATAAAATTACCAAAATCTTCCACATCACCCATTTTAATTTTGGCGACTTCCGAAACATAGCTTTCCCTGATTTCTGCCCACAAACCTCTAGGAATATAGACCCGAGAAGCAGCAGAACATTTTTGTCCCTGATATTCAAAAGCCCCGCGGATTATGGCTGTCCGGAGCACTTCCATTCTTGCAGATTCATGGGCAACAATAAAATCTTTTCCACCTGTTTCACCGACGATGCGGGGATAGGTTCTATACTTAGAAATATTATCGCCAATTGTTTTCCACATACCCTGGAATACGGCTGTAGAACCGGTAAAGTGAATACCGGCAAGGTGTTCACTCTCCATAACCAGGGGACCAACGATAGACCCTTTTCCCGGAATAAAATTGATTACACCGTCAGGTAGACCAGCTTCCTTAAACATCTTCATGAGATAATAGCCTGAATAAACGGATGAAGAAGCAGGCTTCCAGAGCGCGACATTGCCCATTAATACTGGGGCAGTGGGTAAATTCCCAGCAATGGATGTAAAATTAAATGGTGTTACAGCGAAGACGAAACCCTCCAACGCCCTATGCTCGACCATATTCCAGGTCCCTGTGGGGGAGAATGGGGGTTGTTGTCGATATATTTCCTGGAGATATTGAGCATTAAAATTAAAAAAATCGATTAATTCGCAGGCAGCATCAATTTCAGCCTGATAGGCGTTCTTACTTTGACCCAGCATGGTTGCAGCATTGACAATATGTCCATAAGGGTGGGCTAATAGTACGGCCATACGTTTAAAAATAGCTACCCGACTTTCCCAGGGCATGACGGACCAGGTTTTCCATGCTTTTTGTGAGCTTTCGATTGCTAAGGCAATCTCGTCGGGACCTGCCAATTGATAATTGGCTAGGACATGTTGATGATTGTGTGGCATTACATTGGTGGCAGTATTTCCAGTATAAATTTCCTTACCACCTATTATCAATGGAATCTCAACAATTTCGGATTTCATTTTTTTTAGTGTTGCTATGAGTTCCACCCGCTCGGCTGAGCCGGGAGCGTAGTTCAGTATAGGTTCATTGACCGCTGGTGGAACCATAGCCATTTTGTCTGACATTTTGACCTCCTAAAACCAAAATTACATCTAATAAATTATCAGCACCAATCTATCAATAGATTGTGCTCCCCGTCCCATTGCAAATAGCACTCCAATCAAGGAGCGGTATCCTTCAAATATCTTCTTTGAGATAAACCTTGTAAAAGAAATCCAGATCCGCAGAATCTGCGAATATTCCGACCACTTCCTCAGCGTAGCGTTGCCCCAAGGGTATATTTGAGCGAACATACAATTCACCCTGGCTATTTCGAAATAGTCCGGACCTGGAATGCTGCAATTCTTTTCGAAGTTGAACATCAAAAGTTTGGATGAGTCTTGCGACTTCCATCATGGAGCTACTCAATAGGCTGATTCCAGGGTTTCAAGATCAAAACTTCCTCGAGCTGGATCAGATTCCTGCTTAGTTCCTGTGTTAGTCGCGCGTAATCAGCACGTACCTCGCCGGCTCCTATTTTTTGAGGGTCATCTAGCTCAGATTGAAACACGTCCAGATAGCCCTGAACGCGTTTTAGATTATGTAAAATCTGATCGCCGATTTCCCTGGGAGAAGGGGGTGCTGCGCTTTGGGTGGGCATAGCGTGATTATTCGTGTGAAGTGCGGGCTCTCATTCGAGCAATAATATCTGAATCCTCGGCATCCTGTTCCTCTGCAGACTTTTCTTCGGAAAGCTCCAGTCCCTGATCCTCAGAATTTTCAAGTGTGGACGAAGATGGATTTTCGACAATTGGGTCGTCAGCTTCAAAGATTTTTCCTGCTTTGAGCTTACCCATCAGACCACTGACTTCAGTATTATAGTTTTCAATCGTTTTTTCAAGGCGTTTCAATAGTTCATCCATTAGATCCTGGCCATAGACATTATTGATACCATCTAGCAGATCATTGAGTTGACCCTTCAGGAAGTTCATCCGGCTATCCGGGCTATCAAAATCTACGGTTTCTTGAATTTCTTCTGTGGAGTCTTCGAGAGCTTCTTTTTTATCCGGCATTTGCTACTCCTGTGGTAATATTTTTAGACGATCGACCCGACACTCACTTCAAAATGTCAAGGGGTCCTAAACTAGACAGAATCCATAGCTCAGGCAATTGTTACATGAAATTCTTGATCAATTCTTCACGGGACGCCTTAGATAAATACCCTCTAATTCAATGTGTCCTTCCACCCTGCTCATTTGAGGTTGAGTGGAAAGTAGTGAAAACTTCAATTCTGTTATGGCATCGGCATTTTCTTCCAGGCATAAATACAACATCGATTTGAGTAGATCCTCCGCTGTTGCTTTCTCATTCCCGACAATCTTGATATAGCCACTTTCAATAAAAGCCTGATTTGCCTTGGGAATATATAAAACCGGAAAAATATTTGACCGGCGTGACGGTTTTGGTTTCCACGGTGTTACTATGTGATCCACAATGACATCTTTAGCTAACTTGGGTTCAAATTTTCGACCCTTAATATTAAATCTGACTAGGGGTATTTTGAATGGGTGAGTCTCGGGTTGATCTACAGGTAGCGCAGCCATCCCTGCAGATCCAAAGGAAGCACCAATGTAATAACACAGGGTATCCACATTCATATATGCAGCCGGGATATCGCAATACCAGGCGCCACTCTCTGCATAAAAACTTAACTCCTGATAAACCTGTCCATCCTGATCCCGGATAAAAAGATGTATAAAATCTGGTTCATTCAGATAGTGGGGCACAATGACCTCCAGCTGGCCGGGAACCCCTTGCAGAAAATTGGCCGGTTGGTTATGGTAGAGCTCAAAGGCGAACGCATCGCTAAACAGACAGGCTGAGCAAATGAGTCCGGCGATGAACTTAGCTGTCACTGAATTGGATCCCAGCCGTTGAGAGGTACTGATAGAGCCTGAAATTATAATTGTCAACCAGTTGCTGTATCTTAGACGGGCTCATGAATGATTTTAGATAATACTGCTCTCGGAGTGCTTGAATTTCAATCTTGCGACTATCCAGATAACGTGTACCGGCAACCATTATGGCAGCGTAGCCAGGGATCTGATATACCCAGCCCTTACTCCAGTTAAATGAGAGATAAGCGAATCCCAAAAGTGAAGTTACAATTGAAAAAACTCTGCGTGAGCGATATTCTTTTTGGAACTCTGCTTCTCTTTTCTGATGTTCTTCGTATTCAAATAATCTATCCGTCTCACCCAGTATAATTAACGCATCTACGAAACTAAGCGCAGTGACTCCCCTATATAATTGCCATGATGAATCGGAAAAGACCTCAAGTTTAAGGCTACTTTTCTGAAACGCGTCGGGAACTTTCAATGTGAGTAATTGACTATCAAATTTTGGTGAAATCAAACTGCTATCCGTTTGAGCTATGCCAGGAGATGTCATGATTATGATTATGATGGCCAGACTGACCAGGTGTTGCTTAACCATTTTTATATTCATTGCGGCTTGAATTTAGTTTATTTCGACGGTCCTGTTAAGGATTTTATAAGCGACTATGCAAAGCTCTTATACTCAATCAAGTCATCCACTTTTCGCTCCCCATTCTGCATTAATATTTTACTTTAGCACTCTAAACAGCAATTCATGGAAACGTAATGTTATGAATCCAGTCACTCTTGGTTTTGGCCTTTATTTGATCCTCATCTTGGGAGTCGGTTTTTATACGGCTCGCCTCACCCATTCACTAAAGGACTTCGCACTAGGTGGAAATCGGCTTGGACCCTGGGTGATCGCATTTTCCGAACGCGCATCTGGAGAATCTGCCTGGTTGATTCTGGGACTCCCTGGAGCGGCTTTGATGGCGGGTTTGCTTGAACTGTGGACAGTTGTGGGATGCATTTCTGGGATTATTTTCTCCTGGTTCGTCATAGCCAAGCGATTACGAATTGCTACAGAAACCTACGATGTTATGACACTCCCAGAGCTGTTCGCCAAACGATTCAAAGCGGACCAGGGCTTGTTAAGAATTCTAGCATCCCTAATTATCACATTCTTTTTCACTTTTTACGTGGCTGCACAATTTTCGGGAGCAGGCAAAGTACTCAATGTCACATTTGGGATCACCCATATTCAGGGCATGATCCTGGGTGCTGTGATTATTATCTTCTACACCCTCATGGGTGGTTTCCTGGCAGTTGCATGGACTGACCTTGTGCAAGGGATCATTATGATTGGAACTCTGGTTATACTGCCCATTGTCGCTTTTATCGAACTCAACTCCCTCCCAGAAGTCAATTTTAGCTTTAATTCGGCAACACTATACGGTGGGAAATCGGGTCTGGCAGCATTGACAGCTGCCATCGGCGGACTTAGCTGGGGTCTGGGATATATAGGTCAACCCCATCTGGTTACCCGATTCATGGCAATTGATAAACCAGAGAGTATCAAAACCAGCCGTCGCATCGCTATTTCCTGGGCAGTGCCAGCCTTTTTCGGCAGTCTTTTCATAGGTTTAACTGGTCTTTTTCTGCTGGAATCAGGCTCAATGGCATTTGAAGGTCATATGCTGAGCTCCATCTCATCACTCAGTGATCCAGAAAAAATAATGCCCATCATGGCGCAGAATCTATTGCACCCCTGGCTAGCAGGCATTTTTATTTCAGGGGCAATTGCTGCCATGATGTCTACGGCAGATAGCCAGCTACTGGTTACAACCACAGTTTTAACTGAAGATGTGATCGCCAATTATTTTAAACATTTACGGAATCGGATTGATTTGTTATTTGTGGGACGTGTACTGACTATCATCATCGGTCTCCTGGCTTTTTATCTGGCCTGGCAATCCACTGATTTGGTATTTGAGATGGTGAGTTATGCCTGGGGAGGACTGGGCGCTTCATTTGGCCCAGCCTTGCTTTTGACACTCTGGTGGAAAAAGGCGAGTAAAATGGGCATCATCGCCGGGATGGTTTCAGGAACACTATTCACCGTTGTCGATTTATTTGGAAACTGGGTTACAGCGCGTTTCTCCGCTTTTGTGATTGCCTTTATTTGCGTTGTAATCTTTTCAATTCTCAAGCCGGATGAGGATTGAATCAACCCATCTGAGTGTCAACGTGCATAAGATTTTACCGATGAGCTCAAAGTATTTGCAAGATCAGTCGCTGCTCTACTGACCATTTCCTCTGCAACCGGAGCAATGGATTCTCCTTGTCGGACCAATGTGGAAGTAGCGGATTTTAATGCACGTTCATCTCCTTCAAAAGTTGCCCATTCAGTCGTGAAATCATATTTCCCTTCGAAAGCTTCACTTTTTATCAGCTTTGCTGTGCGCACATCCACAATCTCGTAGGATCCTTTGATAACTGCTTGTGTGCTGCTCGTATAATGTTTTACCCGCGCTTCCACATCCGCATAGATATTACGTGTTTTGGTCTTTCCATCCTTACCCTTATACTTTTCTGTCTTGTCGACCACACTGGCTGATTCTAAATAGTCTCTTGAAACAGTTTGAATTGGAGAATAAATAATCTGGGTAATTTTACCGGTGATAATTTCATGTACTCCCAGCAGCGCGCCAATCTCCATGGCCGTTTCTTCATTAACCAAACCTGAAAGACCTAACTGTTGTTCCGCAACCACGCGAGCGAGTTGATCACGGCTGATCAGTTCCAGAAACTCAGTCGCTGTAGGGTCCTGCATAACTGAGGTAATCATTTGATCCAGAACCAGATCTTCAACTGACCCATACAGTTTTTTCTTCCCACTCAGATCCTCAAAAGGGAAAACTGCAATACGCTTTATCCCTGATTTCCGTGAAAGCTCATAACGTCGGTCTGCATCTTTATAGTCAGCCACAAAACTCAGTGCCCTTTTAAATTCTTTGGCAGCAGCCTTCTGCTCATCGATTTCTTTTGAAGCAGCAAACGCTGCACCTGCCCGATAATGTGATTCAGCCGCCAATTTTCTCGTCTCACTTAATACCTCAGCGTAGTTAACCAAGGGAAATTCTATCATAACATTTGTTTTTGGGTGATGAATTGGAGGCAAATTCTGCATGGCGTTCTGCAAATTTATCAAGCTCTGATATTCTCGAGACAGGTCATCATAGCGGAATTCATTCTCACTTTGCTCCAACTCCGAAATACGATACTGGCGGAGACGGTTCGCCATGAGAAAAGCGTCTACTATTAACATCTGACTCTTTTCATAGCCCTGATTGATTTCAAGGCTGCGAGCGAGCATAAAAACCGCAGTATCATAATCTTCCCGGGCGTACGCTTCTCGGGCACTACGCTCTAATTTTGCGTATT
>FLOH01000989.1_pt1 | contig 48268 bp, 56 predicted proteins | sample 756751 | NCBI WGS metagenome assembly FLOH01 (sample SAMEA4026879, study PRJEB14308) | marine metagenome | biome: coastal water; material: water | depth 74 m | reverse complement strand
CGTGGTCCGTGGTCCGGGATCCGCGCACCATGGCGCTCGATGTCCCGGCGCTCGATGTCCCGGCGCTCGATGTCCCGGCGCTCGATGCCCCGGCGCTCGATGTCCCGGCGCTCGATGTCCCGGCGCTCGATGTCCGCGCATCATGGCGCAAGGGTCCCAGTGCCCGATTCAGGGTCCGGATTGGCGGTTTTCTGCCGTTTTTCACGGATTCTGGCCCACGGGGGGGAGGGGCGGCGGCTCCGGCCTTGTTTCGCTCAAATAACTACCGGAAAAATGATATAGCTTAACGGGTGTGTTTTTTGCTATAATTAGTCCCATACCCGCCAGTGTTTCACGTGAAACAATTGCACAAGGGGCCGTGATGCTACGTACAGAAACTCCGGAGATTGAGGACCGACGACTGAAGCTTGAGTTGCGTCTTGCCCAGATGTCGGAGGTAGAGGGGTGCCGTGAGGATTTCCTGACATATGTTCGCAAGATTTGGCCTGAGTTCATTGCAGGCGCGCATCACAAGATGATTGCGAAGAAGTTTGAAGACATTGCCAATGGAAAGATAAAGCGCCTCATAATTAATATGCCTCCGAGACATACGAAGTCCGAGTTCGCCAGTTATCTATTCCCGTCGTGGGTCATTGGCCGTGAGCCGAAAACAAAAATAATCCAAACCACCCACACTGCGGAGTTAGCTGTAAACTTTGGCCGCAAAGTTCGAAATCTCATTGCAACGACGGAGTACCAAAATATATTTGATTCTGTAAACCTACAGGCCGACAGCAAGGCTGCGGGTCGATGGTCCACGAACCATGGCGGGGAGTACTTTGCTGCGGGTGTAGGCGGTGCGATAACCGGTCGCGGAGCGGATCTGTTGATTATTGATGATCCTCATTCCGAGCAGGATGCGTTATCGGACACTGCAATGGAGCATGCGTATGAGTGGTACACGTCGGGACCCCGGCAGCGTTTGCAGCCCGGTGGGGCCATTGTAATAGTGATGACCCGTTGGTCGTTGCGCGATTTGACGGAGAAGGTACTCAAGGCCCAGGGCTATGACGAGCATGCGGACAAGTGGGAGGTTATTGAGTTCCCTGCATTGATGCCGTCGGGGAAGCCGTGTTGGCCGGAGTACTGGGATCAGGCGGAGCTTGAGGGTGTGCGGGCTTCGTTGTCTGCGTCGAAGTGGAATGCGCAGTGGCAGCAGAACCCTGTTTCTCAAGAGGGCGCTATTATCAAGAAGGACTGGTGGCAGCGTTGGGACAATGACGAGGTTCCCCAGCTTGAATATGTAATACAGAGTTATGATACGGCATTTAGCCGCAAGGAGACTGCGGATTACTCTGCCATTACGACGTGGGGGGTATTTTATCCAAAGCAGGACGGCCCGGCCAATTTGATCTTGCTGGATTCGAAGAAGGGGCGGTGGGATTTTCCGGAGCTTAAAAGTCAGGCTTTGGAGCAGTACAATTTCTGGGAGCCTGAGACGGTCATTATTGAGGCCAAGGCGTCGGGGACCCCTTTGACGCAGGAATTGCGACAATTGGGGATACCTGTTGTAAACTTTACACCGAGCAAGGGAAACGATAAGATGACACGGGTCCACGCCGTGTCGACGCTATTTGAAAGCGGGATGATATGGGCTCCGGACGAACGTTGGGCGGACGAGGTCATTGAGGAGTGCGCGGCGTTTCCGAACGGCGACCACGATGACCTTGTAGACAGCACCACGCAGGCTTTGATGAGGTATCGTCAGGGCAATTTTGTGCAACTTCCGAGCGACGACTGGGCAGACGAGGAGCCGTCCATGCACATCCGGAGTTATTATGGCTGAACCCAAGACCCAGTACGAATACGGAAGGACCCCGGAAGAGACCGCTACAGGTCTGCCGGGGTTCTTTGGCCTGCTCCGTGGTCAGTTAGCCGACGCATTTACTCCTGAACGCCGCGAAATCATCACCCCTTCGAAGACAACGTACATCGAAGCGGACGGAATGTACTACCCGAACACCACTCCGGGTGTGTATGGCCCTGTAGAACGTGGCATCGAAAACATGCCCGTGGTCCAAGGAGCAAAGTCCGCGTATGAGTTCCTTGGAGAACTGATATCCAGCGGCGAAAAGCGCGGCGAGACGGCGGACGCCCTTGTAAAGGGTATCGGCACGTTGCTCACGTTGCTTGAGGACCAGAAACGCGCTGGTATAAACGCGGGTTTGGGTGGTGGCCTGCAGTTTTACGACCCCGAACAGAAGCGCGTGGTGGCTTACGACCCTTTTTTGATTCCTGCGACTATGGGTTTGTCGGGTGCTTTAGCTCCTGTAAGGGGTCCGGGCGCTGTTTTGGGAATGTTTGCAGGGCGCAACGCGGCCACTGCGGATCCTAAAAAGTTTGCCAGAGCAGAGGAGATGGCGTCCGAGGGGCGTTCTCGGAAAGACGTATGGGAAGAGACAGGTTTGTTCCGTTGGGAGCGGGACGGGGAGCCGATTAGCGACTGGCGCTATGAGATTTCCGATGAGATGTCCAAGGCTGTGTTTAATCCAAGGGTTCAAACTCCCACGGGCCGGTTGCGGGAAAAAGAGAACCCCGTTCTTAGTGATCTTTTTCAGCATTCTGAGTTTTACAAGGCGTTTCCCGGAAAGACGGATAAGGTGGACGCCCCTTCCCTGGCTTCCCTCGAAAAGGACCGGGCTGCGGTCCACGCAAAACTGCTGGAATTAAAAGCCAGCAATAAAAACCCCGAATTGCCCGAGTACGCCGCTGAATACCAAAAGCTACAGCAGGAAGACGCGGATCTTTTAAAGGCTTACATCTTAAACGCCCCCACCAGCGATGCTCCGGGCCTGCCCCCCTCAGTAAAATCCGAGCCTCCTTTTATTGGTACCCGAGGGATGGAAGCCCGGATGGAGAGACCTGTAGCGGACATACCCCTTAGAACCATGAGAAGTGAGGATTGGGGTGGCGCTTACTACAGCCCCTCCCTGGACACTATAGGGACTAAGACTCGCCCCGGTGCTCCTGGTAAATATGGGAACGTATCTTGGGACGAACAGGGTAAGTACGTCCAACAGTTTAGCCCCTACCAGTACCAGCAAGCCCTGAAAAAAGCCGTCGAGGACTTTAAGGAAGCCGGTATGTCTCTGGATACTTCTATATCCGGAGGTAAAACAGAGTACCGGCTGCGTAAATGGGGCGGTGGCCCGGAGGACGCGATAAACCCCGAAGGCCTGCCGGATTATGGGTATAATTCCCTGAAGAGGCAGTGGGACCAGCTACAGGATTTTGGCACGATCTACTACAAGAAAGACTACGATCCAGCCCTTCGTTTTCGGGGTGACATGATTCACGAGGGGCAGCACGGCATTCAGTACAGAACGCCCGGTTTTGAAGGCGGTGCAAACCCTAAAGAGCTTACCACCGCTAACATAGGGCGTGTTGATGACCCGCAAACAGGGAAAAAGCTTACGCCAAAAGAAATATATATGCGGATATTAGGAGAAGCGGAAGCTCGCCTCGCTGATACTCGCAAAGATTTAACAGACAAGCAAAGAGGCGAAAGATTTCCTTGGACGAGGGAGGGCGGTCTGGATCGGCGCGAGGATGACCTGCTGCTACGAAAAGACCTTGAGGGCAAAGCCTCCGGAGGCTTTGTAGACAAGCCTTTGTATACCGACGCTCGAATAGGTGGGATGATCTAATGCCAGAAGACAGGTCTTTATCCAATCTGACCACGTCGGAGTACCTTTCATGGAACTCCGATACTTTCAGACTGACGGCGGATACTGCCTTCGACTCTTCCGGAACGTCTTTGCGCGCGGGCTTAAATCTCTCCCCTAAAGACGACTCCTTGCCGGGTGCGCGTTTTGAGGTGGGCGCGGGACCTTATGAAAGGCCTTCTGCCGCCCTTTCGGTAGGGGGCAAACTCCTCAACTTTGAGAGTCGCTTCAAAGACGTGCCGACACAGCAGGGCGGCGACGCAGTAACCAATACCCTGTCCGGAAAAGCGGGTCCCTTCGGTGCTTTCTATTCCGAGACCAGCCAGCCCGGTAACCTGGATTTCGAGCAGACTAAGTATGGCGGTTCGTTGGCCGTGGGCCCTGTACAGTTGTACGGGCAGCGCAACCAATCAAGCCGGGATGTCGTAGATCCTCGCGATGCTCGGTTCTTCAAGGACACCCGCTTCGACCAGAAAACAGATGCAGTTGGGGCCCGTGGTTTGTTGCCCGTGGGACGGGGTATGTTATCCGGTGACATAAGCCGCCAGTATGGAACTGGCCGGTTCCCGCAGCACATTAGTCAGGAAGCACGGCCCACGGGCCAGTTCCCCAATGTAACGAACTATCGAGCGGGTTATGAGGGCCAAGTTGGGCCGGGAATTTTAGCTCTGCAAGGTGGTGCTCGGCATGTTCGAGACGTGGGGGTGGAACCTTCTGTAGGCGGCTCGTACACCATTCCCAATCCGTTCGGGCTGGGCGGCCAGTTCCGTGCAACAGGCTCGTATAGTAATCCTCTAGATCCCAACCAAAAGACTGCCGCCGAGGCCATGATGCGCTACAAGTTGAATTTCTAAACGGAGGACCCGCGATGAAGTTATTAGCCCTATTGTTTGCAACATTCGTCTTCAGTTCCTCGGCGCAGGCTGGTGTGACGTTGTGTCAGGGTAAGTACGCGCTTTGCGCGGCTTCGACGTGTCAGCCAACGGGGAAGATGATTTCCACGAATGACGGCAAGACGTATCCGGAGGTTGTCTGCAAGTGTCCGATTCTAGAAGGCGAAGCCGTCGCAGACACTACCATGGGGAACATGCAGGGGTCGTGTGCTCCGACAGACAGCGAGCATGTGTGGAGTTTGTTTGCCCCCAAAAAGTACTATCCGCAAGAGGCGAGCGGGTTCAGCAAGCTCCCCGAGAAGATGAAAGCTGCGGTACAGCGATGCGACTCGAGTTTGAATCAGGGGTATGAGGCGAGCAACTGCTTTAGTTTCAACTGTAAGATTGGTCCTGATGGCATTGCGGTCTGTCGGTGCCCCATGGGCCAAGTTCCAGCGAACACGACATTTCTGACGGAAGCGGGGCAGGGTGACCCGGAAGCTTGCTATCAGCACCCGGTAAGCTTACCTGTTCAACAGTAGCAAACAAGTCTTCCACGCCCGCCTGAATGCGGGTAAGGTAAGGGGCGCGGAAGCATCAAAAAGGAAGAAACGCAATGCCTAATGTAATGGGACGCGAATTTCCGTATACGCCGGAAGGTATGGCGGCGGCACAGCAGTATTCACAGGCCATGGGAATGCGCGACGGCGGACCTATGGGCTTTCGCCCGTTGGGGTACGCCGACGGCGACGCGGTTAATGCAAACAGGCAGGTCTACAGTGATTTTAAGACGGCCCTAACTAAACTGCCCCTGAATGAGTTAGCTGAGTACATATATAATAACCTGAGTAAACTTAAATCTATGGCGGAAGCGAACCCCGCCGTCGCCGCACAACTCGCCAATGCCATGGAGAAGTCAGGGTTCGAGGGGTACATGCGTAATCTTATACAGGGCGCAGGGCAAGTGCCCGAAGAGCAGGGCGGCAACCTTGGCCGTATGAACACCCCGCCGCAGGGGATGTCCGACTTCCCCGGCTACGAACCGGGAACGGGTGATTTCTATCCTCCCCAGCAGCAGAAGGTTCCCCAGCAGCAGAAGGTTCCCCAGCAGGTGCCGCCCAGTTACCCACCCTTTGGCGATCCGGCCCGCAGTCGTTCGATTTTAGATGGCTTGAAAGACTGGTCGGCAGGCAAGACCGATGCCGAAACCGATGCCGAAGAAGGGGAGCAGTATTTAATTCCCGGAACGCCAATTCCAGGAGTTGCAAACGGCGGATACATCACGCGCAATATGAACCGAGGCGGTCTTATGTCTCTGAGGCGCAGATAAAAATGGCTAGAAACCCTCTTCCCCGCAGTAATTTCGGTACGGCCTCTCTTGTAGAGCGCCGTAACGACATACCGACAGTAGATCTGGAGGCCGGTCCCGATGCGGAGGTCATGCTGGATGACACCAGCCTTATAGAGACTCCGGACCTTAGTATTGAACTGGAAGATGACGGCGGCGTGGTCGTGGACTTTGATCCGTTTGTCGGTCGCCCGGAGGGCAGCGGGTTTTACGACAATCTCGTAGAAGAACTGGACGACAACATTGCGTCGAGAATTGCTTCTGACCTATTGGATCAGTACGAGGCCAACAAGGATGGCCGCAAGGACTGGGAAGAAACGTATCGCACGGGCCTTGAGCTTCTTGGTTTCAAGTACGAGGAGCGCTCGGAACCTTTCCGGGGCGCTGCCGGTGTGACGCATCCGCTTCTTGCAGAGGCGGTGACCCAGTTTCAGGCGCAGGCTTTTGGGGAGCTTCTTCCTGCCGGAGGGCCCGTAAATACGCAGGTCCTTGGAAAGGCCACTCCGCAGGTTGAAGAGCAGGCCGAGCGCGTCCGCACGTATATGAACTATCAGATCACATGTGTAATGAAGGAGTATACTCCGGAGTTTGATCAGATGCTGTTCTACCTGCCGCTTGCAGGTTCCACATTCAAGAAAGTGTATTACGACGAGTTCCTTGGTCGCGCGGTGAGTAAGTTTGTCCCCGCCGAGCAACTGGTCGTGCCGTATACCGCGACCGATCTGGAGACCGCGGAGAATGTAACGCACGTTATTCAGATTTCCGAGAACGAGCTTCGCAAAAAACAGGTTGCGGGGTTTTATGCCGACATAGAGGTTTCCGCGTCTCAGTCAGATCCTTCCGAAGTTCGTGAGGAGATGGACGACATTTCGGGCATAGAGCCCGGCCGTCTGGACACCGAAGTAACGCTTCTGGAATGCCATGTAGACTTGGATCTTGAAGGGTTCGAGGACGTTGGGGAAGACGGAGAGCCGACGGGAATCAAGCTTCCGTATGTTGTTACGGTGTCCGAGGACAATGGTAAGGTTCTCAGTATTCGCCGTAACTACAAGGAGGACGACGAAAACCGGAACAAGAACCAGTATTTCGTTCACTTCAAGTTCCTCCCCGGCTTTGGCTTCTACGGCCTTGGTTTGATCCACATGATTGGCGGATTAAGCCGCACGGCCACCGCAGCACTGCGCCAGCTTATCGATGCAGGGACCTTGTCCAACCTTCCGGCGGGTTTCAAAACTCGGGGGCTTCGTATACGCAATGACGACGAGCCTCTGTCGCCGGGCGAGTTCCGCGACGTAGATTCACCGGGTGGCGCAATCCGCGATTCTTTGATGCTGCTTCCGTACAAGGGGGCCGATCAGACACTCTTCCAGTTGATGGGTTTCTGCGTGGAGGCCGGTCAGCGCTTTGCGGCGGTTTCCAACTTGCAGGTGGGCGACGGTAACCAGCAGGCTGCGGTCGGTACTACCATTGCAATGCTGGAGCAGGGCGCAAAGGTAATGTCCGCCATTCACAAGCGGATGCACTACGCCCAGAAAGAAGAGTTTTCACTGCTTGCAAAGGTGTTTGGCGAATATCTGCCCCCTGAATACCCATACAACGTTGTAGGCGCGGAGCGGACCATAAAAGCGGGGGATTTTGATGATAGGATTGATGTTATTCCTGTGTCAGACCCAAACATCTTCTCCATGTCGCAACGGGTCACTCTTGCACAAACGCAACTCCAGTTGGCTCAGGCGGCTCCGGAGCTTCACAATATGTATGAAGCATTTCGCCGGGTGTATAAGGCGATTGGTGTTCGGGACGTAGATTCAATCCTGAAGGTTGTTAATCAGGAGGAAGAGACGCCAAAGGATCCGGCGGTTGAGAACTCCGAGGCGCTGGAAAATGTAGATCTAAAGGCGTTTCAGGGTCAGAACCACAAGGCTCATATAACGGCGCATCTTGTGTTCGGTTCGTCTCCTTTAATTGGACAGCTTCCCGCTGTCGCAATGTCCTTGCAGAAGCACATCATGGAGCATGTTTCCATTCAGTCCAAGGAGCAGGTTGCTTCTCAGATGATCGATCAGCTTCGGGGTCAGGCCCCGACTGAGGAGCAGAGCCTTGAAATAGAGTCCATGGTCGCAGAGTTTATCGCGCAGGGTATGCAAGAAGTAAAAGCTATGAGCGCCGAAATAAGCGGCGGAGGCGGAGAGCAAGACCCTCTTATTGCTTTGAAGCAGCAGGACCTGGCGATGCGGGCCAAACAGGATGCGGCGGAAAATCAGGTGGATCAGGCAAGACTTGCGCTGGACCAGCAGAAGGCGCAGTCCAACACGGATCTTGGCCGGGAAAGGATCCAGTCGCAGGAAGAAATCGTGGCTGCGCGCATACAGGCTGCTCGCGAACGCGAGATGATGAAACAGAGAAGCCAATAGGAGACCATTATGGCAGGAAAAAAGAGTTCGGTCGGCGTTGTCCGGAAAGGTATCGTGGTAAAAGATCAGGGGTATGTTCCTTACAACGACGGCGAAGTCGAGAAGACGCCGGATGTCGCAAAAGGCTCCGTGGTTGCGGGCAAGAACCGCGGCATGGGCGACGCTCTTCGTGGCGGTACGTTTAAAATCTGTTGAATAAGGAGCAAAGCAATGAAATGGATTACCGGCAGACTTAAAGGGCCTTCCAGCCATGCGGCACTTGGTGGCGCTGTAGCTGGCATAGGTGTTTTGATTTCCCAGCCGGTTGTTATCCTTGTCGGCGCTGTCTGGGTGCTCTTGCATTAGTTCTGTCCGCCACTTCTTTGAGTGCGACTGATACAGTTACAAACACCACCGTCGGCAACACGACTGGGTCGACAAAAGTTCCCGCGCCCTCGATGCGGAGATCCGTGCAGCAAAGGTTTTTGGAGGGCTGGGTTATGGCGCAGAAAAAACTAGGGAAGGGCAGCAAGCACAGCGATCTTGATCCCAATGGCGACGGCATCGTCAGTGATGCGGAGTTGGCGGCAGTAGAGGCTTTGGAAAAACACGAAAAGGCTGACGCCCAGAGACGGATGGCTTGGACGGCTATGGGGTCGATGATCGTCTTCACGCTTGCCGTGTTTCTGCCTATCTTCCCCGATGCCCGGATCAAAGCCTTATCCGATCTGTTTGGCCTGTTCTATATTGGTCAGGCGGGGGTTGTCGGTGCCTACATGGGCATGACAGCCTACATGGCTAAAGGTAAGTAACTGATGACGTTTACCCTTGGCGAAATTTTGATTGTCAGCCTAGCTATTGTGATCATCGTCATGTTGGCGACCCACAAGGCAAAGGGTAAGCGATGCTGAAAATCTACCTGCTGGTCATTGTCCTTGGGGTGGTAGGGGGCTCTGTTTATGGGGCGTACTACTACTATAAAGATAGCCAAGAACGTATCCGCATTTTGACTGAGAACACGGCCAAGCTGGAGACGGCCAAGCAGTTGCAGGACGATACGATCAACGCGATGATCGAGGACCGGGAGAAGTTCTACGAGCTAAACAAGGAGCTACAGACCAAGCTTGATAGTGCTAATGTCTATAGGGATGTCCTGATAGACAAACTGCGGAAGCACGATCTGGCAAAGCTTAGCCTCAAAAAACCGGGTCTGGTAGAAAAGAAGATTAACAATGGCACGAAGAAACTCTTCAGGTCTCTGGAGATCCTGTCCGGCGCTCCTGCTCCTGCTCCTGCTCCTGCTCCTGACCCTGCTAAGTAGCGGTTGCAGCAGCTTCAAGGAGATAATGCCGCTGGAGGTGCGGACTGTCGAGGTCGAGCGCAAGATACCGACGCAGAACCGCCCGCGCCCGGTAAAGCTGTCCAACCTGCACTTTTACGTGGTCACGGAGGACACGTTTCCGGCGTTTAAGAAGCGGTTTGAGAAAGAAAACGGCGACCTGCTTTTTTACGCGATCAGTGTGCGGGATTACGAGACGCTGGCGCTTAACATGGCGGAATTGAAGCGGTTTCTTGAGCAGCAGAAGCAGCTTATTATCTACTACGAGAAGGCCGTTGCTCCCAAGACGGAAAAGAAACCACCTAATTAGAGGCTCCCATGGACGGCATTCACCTTGCAGAACATCTTTTAAAAGCTATTCAAGAGCGGCGCGACCGGATTTCGGAGATGATGTCGGCTGGAACGGTGGCAAGCTACGAAGAATACAAACAACTTGTTGGCAATGTTGAGTCTTTAGACTATATAGGTCAGGAGTTGAGAGAAATCTTAGAAAAGGCGGACTAATGTCTGAAAGCCCTGAAAAGTCTGATAATCTAGTGTCCATAAACCCGGCCTATGTTAAGCCAGAAGAACGCGTCTTGGATCCTAGCAAGATAGACCTAGATACTTTTGAAAGAATGCCCTCCCCTACAGGGTGGCGGCTTCTTATTCTCCCTTACAGAGGCAAGGGCCGTACAGAAGGCGGCATCCTGCTTCCGGACGCTGTCGTAGACAGAGAATCCGTTGCCACTGTTTGCGGTTACGTACTAAAAGTAGGCCCACTGGCTTATGCGGATAAGAAGAAGTTCCCCAGCGGAGCGTGGTGCGGGGAAAAAGACTGGATTATCTTTGGGCGTTACGCGGGCGCTCGTTTTAAGATCGACGGCGGCGAAGTGCGTGTTTTAAATGACGATGAGGTCATTGCGGTTATTCAGGATCCCGAAGACATCCTGCACTATTAACATGGGAAAGATACCATGCCAGATACTGATCAAGAAGAGTTGTTTGTGGACATCCCAGATTCGGGACAATCCATTGACGTAGAAATAGAGCCTCTGGAACTTAGTCCAGACGATCCCGGCTTTGGCACTGAGAATCCAGACGAAGAGCATCTGGAGTATAGTAAGAAGGTCAAGCGTCGTATTGACAAGCTTACTAAAAAAGCTCGGGAGATGGAGAGGCAGCAAGCCGCTGCGGTTGATTACGCGAGGAATATCCAAGCAGAGAACAACCAGCTTAGGACCCGCGTACAAGATTTAGATCAGGGATATGTTGCGGAGTACGGAGACCGTATCGCCACGCAATCTGATTCTTTGTCCCGAGACCTGGAAACGGCTATTGCCACAAACGACACTTCGGCTCAGGTTGCACTGAATAAGAAGCTTTCTCAGTTGGCAATTGAAGAAGAGCGTGTCCGCAGTGCTAAACAACAGCAGGCTCAGCAGCAGTATCAGCAGCAGCAGTATCAGTATCAGCAGCAGCAGTATCAGCAACGGGCTCGGCATCAGCAGCAACAGGTCCCTGTCCGAGCAGATCCCAAGGCGCTGACGTGGGCCCAACGCAACAGTTGGTTCGGGGAAGACGACGCAATGACGTTCGCGGCGTTTGGTATACACAAGACTCTGGTCGAAGAAGAAGGCTTTGACACAGAAAGCCCCGAGTACTACGATGAGATCGATAACAGAATTAAGATTGCGTTTCCGCATAGGTTTAATGGATCGCAGTCTTCCACAGAAGTGCGGCGGCCCCAACAGGCAGTTGCCTCTGCTACCCGCTCCGGATCATCCGGGCGCAAGACAGTGAGATTATCTCCAAGCGAGGTTGCAATAGCAAAAAAGCTTGGGGTTCCTCTGGAACAATACGCGAAATACAAACGCTAGGAGATGACAATGTCTGAAGAAACTATTGATCGGGCTCCTCGCGCCTCTAATACCCGAACGGCTAAACCCCGCAGGCAACCTTGGAAACCCCCGTCCCTACTGGATGCACCGGACCCGCCGCAAGGCTATGTCCATAGGTGGATCCGGGCCGAAATCAGGGGCTTTGACGACCGCAAGAACATTTCTGCTCGTATGAGAGAAGGGTGGGAACTGGTCAGAAAAGAGGAATACCCTGAGTTTGAAGCACCAACCGTGGATAGCGGACACTATGAAGGTGTTTTTGGCGTGGGCGGCTTGCTGCTGGCACGTATTCCGATTGAGATCGTGGACGAACGTAAGGCCTACTTTAATCAGATGAGTTCTGACGCAATGGCCGCGGTTGATAATGATCTTATGAAAGAGACGCAGCACCATTCGATGGCGATTCAGAAGCCTGAACGACAATCGCGCGTAACCTTCGGAGGTTCTAAGCGCCCCGGCGCGTAGGACTTATTGTTTTGAACCCTTTTGCTTTGAGGAGCATGAGAAATGGCTAACATTAACGGAAGCTTTGGCCTCCGTCCGCTCAATAAGATGGGCGGCGCGGCCAATTCCACTGCTACTTCTAACTACTCGCTATATGAAATTGCGAACGGCAACACAAACAAGCTTTATCACGGACAGCCCGTGATTCCGCTTTCTACGGGCTATATTGATGCCGCTGGCGCAGCCGCCGGTGGTACAGTTGGTCTTGTGGGTGTCTTTCAAGGTTGCGAGTATGTTTCGAGTACCACTGGAAAACCAACCTGGAGTAACTACTGGCCCGGTTCCGGGGCAGACAGCAACCACGCTATCAAGGCGTATGTCAACGACGATCCGATGCAGCTTTATGTAATTGCAACTGATGCTTCGTGGACTAGCAAGGCTACGGCGAGAGCCGCCGTTTTTGCTAACGCTAACTTCTCCACCGCCGTAACGGGGACCGACGCTACGGGCCTTTCTCTGGGTCGCCTTGCGATTAGTACAATCGCGACAACGGCGGCGTTGCAGATGCGGATCATGGGTTGGGTAGAGGATTCGATGAACGAAGACTTCGCGTCTGCGGGTATCGGGGCCATTGTCCGCCTTAACAACCAGTTCAATAGCAACAACGGCGCTATTGCGGCTGGCACGCCTTCGACAACCGGCGTATAGGAGGGTTAGAAAATGGCTATTAGTAGAGCACAACTCGTAAAGGAGTTGGAACCCGGCCTGAACGCATTGTTCGGAATGGAATACGATCAGTATGATCGGGAACACGAAGCGATCTTTTCTATGGAAAGTTCGGATCGTGCCTTTGAAGAGGAAGTAATGCTCTCCGGTTTTGGGAGCGCTCCAACTAAAGCAGAGGGAAGTGCAGTATCTTTTGATGACGCGCAGGAAGCTTATACTGCTCGTTATACGATGGAGACTATTGCGCTTGCGTTCTCGATTACGGAAGAAGCTGTTGAGGATAACCTTTATGACCGGCTTGCGGGCCGTTACACGAAGGCCCTTGCTCGTAGCATGAGTCAGACGAAACAGGTTAAGGCCGCCGCGGTTCTTAACAATGCGTTTGACAGCACGTATACGGGTGGCGATGCGAAGGAGCTTTGTGCTACGGACCATCCGCTTGTTACAGGCAGCACTTTCCGGAACGAGCTTTCAACGGCGGCTGATCTTAACGAGACAAGCCTTGAACAGTCTCTGATTGATATTGCCAGCTTCGTTGATGAGCGCGGGCTTAAAGTTGCGGTACGTGGAATGAAGCTGATTATCCCCAAGGAACTCCAGTTCACTGCGGATCGCCTGCTTGAGTCCACTCTTCGTCCCGGTACTGCGGATAACGACATCAATGCCATGCGGAACATGGGTATGCTTCCGGAGGGCTATGCCGTTAACCACTTCCTGAGCGACACGGATGCGTTTTTCATTATTATGAATGCCCCGAACGGCCTGAAAGGGTTTAACCGGACGGCTGTGCGGACTTCTATGGAAGGCGACTTCGACACTGGTAACGTGCGGTACAAGGCTCGCGAACGCTATGCGTTTGGCTGGTCGGATCCTCGCGGCATCTTCGGTTCCCCCGGAGCGGCGTAAGAAAGGGGGGGGAGGAAACTCTCCCCCACTTTTTGGGAATCATAGCCCTAGCGACTGTCCCAGCAGACGCTTACGAAGACTCTAGGGCATATCTCTCGTAAGGAGAAAGCAGATGGCTAATACGACATTTAACGGTCCCGTCCGTTCAGAAAACGGCTTCGAACAGATTTCTGTTGCTGCGGCAACGGGCGCGGTTACCACCAATCTTGACATCGACGGCAGCGGCAACATAACCAGTAGTGGTTATGTTACTGCCCGACGCTCTGTTAACACAGACTTCAATGGGGTTGCAGGAAACACAGGTACCCTGACGGCGGCTCAGTCAGGGACTCTGTTTTTGATTGACGGCACCGCGGCAAATATTGTTAACCTTCCCGCGTTGTCCACAGGCAACGTAGGCGTGACGTATGACTTTCAGCTTACTGCGGCTGTCGGCGCGAGCGTAACAACCACCTTCGTACTGCCGGGCAGTGCCGTGTCTAATTTCCAAGGCATGTTGTCACTTGTGGCAGGTACAGCGGCTAACGCCGTTAGCGATGTTGCAGGCGATACATTGACGCTGCCAAACTCAACGGTAGCTAACGCCCGCATCTCGATGACCTGCGTTGTCGATGACGGAACCAACTCCACTTGGATGGCAACGGCCCTGTCCACTCCTATTGCTACTATTGCATAAGGTAAATTTGTTTGGGGGGGGTTAACCACTCCCACCCTTTCATAAGGAGTTTGACATGGCGGATGCTGTAACGGCTACCACAGTAGAAGACGGCCCTAGAAAGGCAGTCATTTACTGCACGAACACAAGCGACGGAACGGGTGAAGCTGCGGTTGTTAAAGTAGACGTGTCTGCGCTTGCGTCCCTGCAAGACGGGACGCCCTGCACCGGGGTTCGTATTGAGAAGATCACGTTCACCAATGTCGGGATGGGGGTCAAACTTCTCTGGGACGCTACCACAGACGTTATTGCGGCTGAGCTTCCGGCGAATTACTCAGACACCCTAGACTATTCTGACATGAGCGGCCTTCCCAATGCTGCTGCCTCTGGTGGCAAGACGGGAGACATTCAACTTACAACAGTGGGGCACAGCAGCGGGGACACATACTCAATCGTGCTCTACTGTTTGAAACAGTATTAGTGGAGCCCTGAGAAATGATTGAGGACCTGGGTCGCAAAAATGAGTTAGAAATCCTTGAGCTTCGCGGAGACCTAAAGCTGTTGAATCAGAAGCTGGACACCATAAAAACCAACGACCTGTACCACATACAGAAGTCGTTGGACGGGTCTCAGAGGGTCATGTGGGCCGTGGGGATAATGGTCCTAGGACAATTAGGGGTTGCGATAAGGAGCGCCCTTTGGGGTTAACATGAAAGGTCTCTCATATCATGGCTGTTTCCGGGTCTAAGGATTTTGAGCCTAATGTAGCGGACTACGTCGAGGAAGCCTTTGAGCGTTGCGGTTTAGAGTTTAGGACGGGCTACGACGCCGTAACTGCTCGCCGGTCCATGAATTTCTTGTTTGCCGATTGGGCCAACCGCGGCCTTAACCGCTGGACTATTAACCAATTCAGCCAGACCGTTGCTACTGGTATTTCGTCGTATCCCGCAGGAGCCATAACAGCCACGGTTGGGTCTTCCGCAAGCTTGACCCTTGGGGAGACAATAACGGGCGCTACCAGCGCTGTAACTGCCTCCATTATAACGAAGCCAAGCGCCACGACGGTAACTCTGACCGTGCCCTCTGGTACGTTTACGTCCGGGGAGACCATAACAGGTGGAACCAGTTTGGCTAGCACGACGATCAGTGCAAGTCCCAGCCTCAAGGACGTTCAATCTACTATTGATGTTTTGTCCGCCGTGGTTCGCCGCAGCGGGTCTGATGTTTCTATTAGCCGGGTCAGCCGGGATGACTATCTAAGCATCCCCACCAAGTCGTCAACAGGTAGGCCGATACAGTTCTACGTAGACCGACAGATAACGCCGGTTATTAAAGTGTGGCTCACTCCTGAGAACAGTACGGATATTATAATTTACGACCGCCTTGTCCGGATAGACGATGCGGATTCGTCAATAAACACCGTCGAGGTCCCCTTCAGGTTCTACCCCTGTCTGGCAGCGGGTCTGGCGTACTATATCTCGATGAAAAGAGCCCCCGATAGGATGCAGTTCCTAAAGTCCGTATATGAGGAGGAGTTCCTTAGAGCCGCCGAAGAAGACAGGGATCGCGCAAGCTTTAGTATTGTCCCCTCGTACAGTTATCTTAGCGGAACGTCATAATGGCGCGCTTCGCTTCAAATAAGCGCGCTTTAGGGATATCGGACCGTTCCGGTGCTGCGTATCGTTTGAGGGACATGCGTAAAGAGTGGACCGGAATGCTCGTGGGCAAGGACGAGTGGGAATCAAAGCAGCCCCAGTTGACGGTCCTGAAAACGCCCGCAGATCCGCAAGCCCTGCGTAACCCGCGCCCTGACAGGACGGAACCGGCGGTTACCGTGCTTCTTCCCTTTGACTCTTTTCGTTCGGGAAACAGTGGATCTGCGATCATAACAGTCACGGAACCAGGGCACGGAAGGAGCACGAACGACACGGTTCGGTTCCGCGATGTGGACCCCTTCGACGGGTTCTCCTCGGCAACCATCGAAAGTTCTGTAGGATATTCTATAACTAAAGTTGATGATAGTAGTTACACGTTTAGCGCCAGCAGTGGAACCGCAACAACGGGTGGTGTAGAAGGGGGCGGCGGAGTCTCCTCTGCGGGCCCCGTAACCGTGAGCGCATAAAATGGCATATACCTATACGACGCTGAAGACAGCGATACAGGACTACGTGCAGAGCACGGAAACCACTTTTGTCAGCCAGTTGTCGCGCTTCATTCTGAATGCAGAAGAACGCATCTTGAAAGAGTGCCAGCTTGACGTTTTCCGCAAGTCCTCGCAGGGCACGGCGTCTTCCGGCAATGCCTATCTTGCAAAACCGAGCGACTTTCTGGCTCAGAATTCGTTGAGCGTCATCAACGGGTCCAGCAAAGAGTTCCTGCTGTATAAACAAGTCACCTTGTTGCAGGACTACACGCCAGACCCCGCAACCGCGGGGGTTCCAAAGTATTACGCAGACTGGGACGAAGCCACCTTCTTATTGGCTCCCACCCCGGATTCCAGCTACACAATGGAGCTTCATTATTTTTTCCGCCCTCAATCAATCACTGAGTCCTCTGACGGGACAAGCTGGTTGGGCACGAATGCGGAATTAGTCATGCTGTACGGGGCGCTGGTCGAGGCCTATACGTTCCTGAAGGGCGAACCGGATCTTTTGTCTTTATATGATAAGCGCTTTCAAGAAGCCATGCAGTGGATGAAGAATCTGGGCGAAGGCCTCCAGACCCGCGATCAGTACCGGTACGACCGTATACGCAGGGAGGCTCAGTGATGCCTGACGGTTTGGCAACCAGCGAGATGGGTACTGCTCTTGTCTTTACCTCCAATAACGGAGGCCACTCCCCGGAGCAGATGGCCGAGATGGCTTTAAACAAGATAATGGCCGTTTCAGACACCGCCCCGCCTGTCATACGAGATCAGGCATTTGCACATAGAGAACGCCTCAAAGAAGTGCTAGTATTCTACATGAACAAGATGGCGCGGAGCGAGAGAACTACGCTCTGGGCCTTGATGAAGCAGCAGGGCCATGATGACATGGCAGAAATTATAAGGAGACTGTAATGGCTATTGGAACCTCCGCAATCTGCGGGTCGTACAAGAAAGAAATTAATGCAGGCATCCATTTCTGGACCTCCCATTCTAGGGGTGACGGAACTTCTATCGCTGCCGACACCTTTAAGTTAGCTATGTACACGAACTCCTCGACCTTTAATGAGGATACAACGGGATACGCCACCACCGCTGAAGTAAGTGGTACCAACTACACCGCGGGCGGGGCGTCTCTGACTAGTGCAACGATAGGTCTTGCGGACAACAGCGGTTCTGTTCCCACGGCGTTTATTGACATGGCTGACGTTACTTTTAGCAATGCAACTATCACCAACGCTCGCGGCGCTCTTATCTATAATTCGACGCTGGCTGCTGCGGGGACCGCGGGAGACACCACCCACGCGGCCAAACCCTCCGTTTGCGTGATTAATTTCGGCGGGGATTCCTCGTCGAGTGCGGGAGATTTTACGGTTACGATGCCTACAAACGATGCTAACAGTGCGCTTATCCGGATCGCGTAATGGCTTTAATCACCGGCTGGGGTAGAGGGACTTGGGACGAGGGGGCTTGGAACAGTCCTCTTTCCGTTCCTCTTACGGGTGTTTCGGCGGCCACCGCAGCGGGTAGTGTAGCGGTTGCGGGCGAGGCCAACCTCACTCTTACGGGTGTTTCGGCGGCCACCGCAGCGGGTAGTGTAGCGGTTTCGGGCGAGGCCAACCTCACTCTTACGGGTGTTTCGGCGGCCACTGCGACGGGCAGTGTAGAAGTTAAGATAGAGGTCCCGCTAACAGGTGTTTCGGCGGCCACTGCGACGGGTAGTGTAGCGGTTGCGGGCGAGGCCAACCTCACTCTTACGGGTGTTTCGGCGGCCACCGCAGCGGGCAGTGTAGAAGTTAAGATAGAGGTCCCGCTAACGGGTGTCTCGGCGGCCACCGCAGCGGGCAGTGTAGAAGTTAAGATAGGCGTTTCTCTTACGGGTGTTTCGGCGGCCACCGCAGTGGGCACGGTAGAGGCTCAGATAGGTGTTACTCTTACGGGTGTGCAGGCTGCGACGGCAGTTGGTACACCTCTTGTATGGAACGAGATCGTCCCCGGACAGGACGCGGAGTGGGGTAAAATAGTCCCCGGACAGGACGCATCGTGGAACCCAATAACTTACACACAGTCGCCAAACTGGACTAAGATGGCAGCATAGGAAAAGATCATGGCTTCAACATACACGACAGGCTTTGGCATTGAGAAGATCGGGACGGGCGAACAGGCCGGTGCCTGGGGCACGACTACGAACCACAATGCCGATATTCTTGACAGGATTGCTTCGTATACGGCGGTAGCCTTAACCGGGACAACGCACACTCTCACGGTGAGGGAAGCTAGCCCCGGTTCCGGAACCGAGAACCTTCAGGACGGCATGTACCGCGTGATTAAGTTCACGGGCGCTCTTGGTGCTAACAATACGGTTACAATAGCCCCAAACACGTCACCGGCCTGGTTCATTATTGAGAATGCAACCACGGACTCGGGGTCCAGTGGGCCTTATTCGGTAATCCTGACGCAGGGTTCCGGGGCAAACGTCACTGTTCAGAACGGCAAGAACGCGATTATTTACTGCGACGGCGCGGGTTCCGGGGCGGTGGTTTATGATGCTCTTGCGGACCTTCAAGTGGGCACCTTGGAGGTTACGGGCGCTGCGGCTATTGATGGGGCTTTGACGGCTGCGGCTATTTCAGCGACAACGCTCACGACCAGCGGTATTGCCTCTATTGATGACACTACCGACACGACATCAGGAACGACCGGATCAATTCACACGGATGGCGGCGTTGGGGTCGCCAAGGCGCTGTATGTCGGGACTACGGCAAAGATAATCGGGGTGACTACACACGGCGGCGATGTTGTGTCCGATACGGACGGGACCGATAGTCTAGGAACGACCGCAGTGCGGTGGCTCAAGGGTTGGTTCGATAGCCTAACGGTGACGGGTGACGTTGGCGCTGCTACAGGCACGTTCAGCGGAGAAGTTACTGGCGCAGGATTTACGGGAACACTTGATGGTGTGCTTGGTGGTGGAACTCCTGCTGCGGCGACTGTTACAACTCTTAACGGCGTGACCGCACCAACAGCGCAGTACACCAGCGCCGAAGAAACTAAGTTGGCTGGTATTGAAACTGCTGCCGACGTAACTGACGCTACGAATGTTCTGGCGGGGTTGGTCGGACAAGAGGTAGTTGCTACTGGTTTTACCGGGACGCTAGATGGTGTCTTGGGCGGAGGCACTCCTGCTGCCGTTACAGCAACGACAGTTACCGCGAGTGGAGTTACCACAGTTAATGCCTATGCGCAGACCGGCTTTATAGTTAATGCAACAGGTCATGACGCGGGGATTAGGATTGCAACAGATAATGTTGGCTATGCTTGCGGCTTGGAACTGGCGGATGGAACGACAAGTTGGTATGTGGTTAATTCGTGGGGTCCGTCGTCTAGTTTTGGCATCGGCAGAAATAACCAAGGTACTGACTTAACGATCAACTCGTCTGGAAACGTAGGTATTCCGGGAGCTTTGGCGGTTACTGGTGCTGTCAGCAAAGGCTCAGGATCATTTAAAATTCGCCATCCGTTAGTGAGTAAAAAAGATACTCACAATCTGGTTCATTCTTTCATAGAGGGACCGCAAGCTGATTTAATTTATCGAGGGCGTGCTACGTTGACCAGCGGCTCTGCCACAGTGAATATTGATGTATCTGCTGGAATGACTGCTGGCACCTTCGAGGTTCTGTGTCGTGATGTGCAATGCTTTACCAGTAACGAGAGTGGTTGGACTTGTGTTCGCGGTAGTGTGTCAGGTGCAACTCTCACAATCGAGGCAGAAGCCAATGATTGTATTGATACGATTAGCTGGATGGTAGTTGGGGAAAGAAAAGATATACATATGTATGAAACAGAGTGGACGGACGAAAACGGTAGAGTCATCGTTGAGCCGGAAATCCCGGTCGAGGAAACTACGGTATTTGAAAAACACAGTGGGGTTTAAAAAGGGCTACTATATACACATGGTCGTATGACCAAATCGAAAGAGCTATCTTAGAGGATAGTCTTGCTGATGTGATCCAGACAATACACTGGCGTATTACTGGTGTGGATGGTGATTTCTCTGATACCAGATATGGCAGCGTCGGGATTGGTGCGCCAGATGCGGCTGACTTCACCGCCTTCGCAGATGTTACACAAGATCAGGTTAAGGCTTGGGTTCTGGCGGTCCTTGAATCGCACCCCACTACTGAGGCCAGCCTACAAGCTGACATCCAAGCAGCTATTGATATCCAGAAGACACCAACGACGGCAACGGGCAACCCAGCAAATTGGAGTTAGAATAATGGCTGAAGAAGAAAAGAATATTGTGAACATTAACGGTGAAGAGTACAGCCGCGAAGATTTCACTGACCAGCAGAACTATATCGTTGAGCAATGCCGGGACTTGCAGGCCAAGCGACAACAGGCGCAGTTTCAGGTTGACCAGTTGACGGGTGCCTTGGACTTTTTTACTAAAGCACTTATCGAGAGTGTGTCTAAGGACAGTGAGAAAGAAGAAGTAGTTGCCGCTGTCGGCTAAATACACCATACGCTGAGAAGGACTCGATATGGCAACTTTAACCGTCAAGGATGTGCGTGGGAAACTTGAGACCCATGGGGCGGTGTGCGCGGAGCGGTGGAAGGAAACCATCGAGAGCATCAAGCGGCTGGAGCTAGTTAATCTAATACGGGCGCTTTAAGGAGCCGTCATGCCACTTACAAAGGTCCAGTTTCGACCCGGAATCAATCGCGAGAGTACGTCTTTCGCGGACCAGCAGGGCTGGTTTGATTCGGATTTGATCCGCTTCCGCAAAGGCCGCCCTGAGAAGATAGGGGGCTGGTCCAGGGTCAGTGGCTCGTCCGTCCTTGGAACAGTGCGGTCGCTAAAGAACTGGGTTACCCTTGGGGCCTTGAAGCTTATGGGGGTGGGGACAACCTCGAAGTTTTATATAGAACAAGGCAGCACCTATAACGACATCACGCCGGTTCGGAGCACGGCTACCTTGGGCGCAAACCCTTTCACCACGGGAAGCGCCGGATCTGGTATAATTACCGTGGTCGCAGCAGGCCACGGGGCGGCGGCAGGCGACTATGTTACTTTTAGTGGCGCAACAACCGTCGATGGTCTGACAATTGCTGATTTGAACAAAGAGCAGGTCATAACCAATATTGTGTCCGCCAGCAGTTATACGCTGGACACGGGCGGTAGCGCGACTTCTGGAGCAACGGCAGGCGGCGGCTCCGCAGTGATCGCAAACTACCAGATTCACATTGGCGCGGAAGCTCTCACGCTGGACCCCGGTTGGGGGGCCGGTTACTTTGGCGGCGAAACCCTCACCTACTCCCAGACAACCCTGAATGGTGGGATAAACGCCGTTGTCACTTCAATAGTCCTTACTTCGGGCACTAATTTTGAAACCGCAGCATCTACCACGAGCGCAGCCGTCGCGGTTGTAGACACGGTCATTAATGTCACGAGTTCCACCGGCTTCCCCGCAAGGGGCACCGTCAAGATAAACAGCGAGAACATTACCTACGGGACAAATGCGGGTAACGTTCTCGGGGATATAACGCGAGCCGCCGATGGAACCACCGCCGCGATTCACGCCAGCAGTGATGCGGTGACTTTTGTTGGTTTGATAAAGATAGGCGACGAGTTGATCCAGTACACCGGTAAATCAACTCATACGCTCAACGCGGGCGTCGTTCGTGGCACACGGGGGACGACCGCTGCGGCGCACTCCGACCTCGACATAGTCAAGGAAGCGAATGACTTTTATGGCTGGGGAGAAGCTGTGGAGCCGTTTACGGCGGGCGAAACCCGGCTCTGGTCGCAAGACAACTTTGGCGAGGACCTTATCCTCAACGTGCGGAATGGTAACATCTACTACTGGGACGCAACGCTTGGTCTGGGTAACAGGGCGTCGGCCCTGAGCGCCCAAGCAGGTGCTTCTGATGCGCCTACGACAGCCAGACAGGTTGTTGTCTCGGATACAGACCGGCATGTAATCGCGCTGGGAGCCAACACCCTTGGCACCACGGCGCAGGATCTCCTTCTTGTTCGCTGGTCCGATCAGGAAAACGCGGTCAATTGGACGCCTACTGTGACTAATACAGCCGGTTCTCAACGTCTCTCGTCCGGATCGGAGATAATCACCGCTATCGAGACCCGTCAGGAAATCCTTATTTGGACGGACGCCTCCCTTTACAGCATGCGATATGTCGGTCCTCCTTTCACCTTTTCGTTTAATCTTCTGGCAAGCAATTCTTCCATAATCTCTCCAAACGCGGTGGTGGCAGCCGGAGACCGGGTATTCTGGATGGATACAGAGAACTTCTTCATGTACGCGGGGCAGATACAGACCATCCCCTGCACCGTTCTTCGGTATGTCTTTGATGACATGAACTACGACCAGAGCATAAAGTTCTTTGCAGGATCCAACCGGATGTTTGACGAGGTCTTCTGGTTCTATTGCTCTGCCAGTAGCGACAACATAGACCGTTACGCAAAATACAATTACGCGGACAACACCTGGGACATTGGCTTGTTGTCCCGGACCGCGTGGGTTGATTTCGGTCTCCACGACAAGCCGCGTGCTGCGGGGGTCGCTGACAGTCTCAACTACGTCTATGCCCACGAAACAGGGACCACGGCAGACGGTGCGGCTATGTCACCATTTATTGAATCTTCGGTCTTCTCTATCGGCGACGGCGACCAGTTTGCCTTTGTAAGCCGGATTATCCCGGACATAGACATAACAAGCTCGGATCCCAATACTTCTGTGAATTACGTCCTGAAGACGCGGAACTATCCCGGCGAGAGCTTGGCCACAAACTCCACGAGTGCCGTTACAAGCACCACGGATCAGGCTTTTGTCCGGTCCCGGTCCCGCTCGGCGGTTCTTCGGGTCGAGAGCAGCGCGGCTGATGTCGCATGGACCTTGGGCGACGTGCGGTTGGACATCCGACCGGATGGGCGGCGCTAGTGGCAAAGTTACTTGAAACTTCCCTTCCGCTGGTCACGCCGGAATACGACTTTGATACGATGGTACGCCTTGTGCGTACCCTCGAGGACGCTCTTACGCGCACCGAATTACCCGCTGTCATTAGCGGAGAAGACGACACCAACGGTTTGAACTGGTTTATGGACTAATGGCCTCCGCATACAAAAACATCGTTACTATTGTCGGGGCCACTGGGGATGTGACCGCGTACACCTGTCCGGCGGCCACTGTTGCGCTGGTGAAAAACATAAACATGTACAATAGCCACACGGGAGCGGTGGTGGTATACTCCAAGATAACCGATAGCTCCGCTTCGGTAACGGTGATTTTGCAGAAGGTCACGATGGCTACTTTAGCCTCGTCCTCTGCCACCGCAGACGTGTCGTTTACAGGACCCTTTGTTCTTGAATCCGGAGACACGCTCATTTTCAACTGTGATGTTGCGTCTAAGATTCAAGTCTTTGCAAATGTATTGGAGCTATCGTGATGTTGCAGCAAGCATACACCCCATCAAACACCGGTATCGCATCCTTCGTCCACGCCTCTGCGGATTACGATCTGGCACCGATTGGTATCGGCTCTATGCAGGAGCAGGTAGGCCGGTTGGCGGAGTTCGGCAGAAATGGCGACATATACGTTGTCCACGCTGCCGAGGGTGAGACGGTCATCCCGATGGAGGTGCTGGACTCTAACCCCCAAATTAAGGAAATGCTGTTCGCGCAGATGCGGGACATGGGGATGGATCCGGAACGCTACGTGGTTGGCAACGAGCTTAATAGTATCAACCCTGACACGGGGATGCCCGAGTTCTTTTTCAAAAGCATTTGGAAAAGCGTCAAAAAGATATTTAAGGCGGTTGCGCCTATTATTTTGCCCATTATAGGTAATGCGATTCTGCCGGGTATTGGCGGCATTCTGGCGTCCATGGCATACACAAAACTTAGCGGCGGATCTTGGGGCGATACTCTAAAAGCAGGCTTGATGAATTACGCCGGTAGCGCAATGATGTCCGGTATCAGCGGCATAGGGGACCCCGGTGGCTTCATGGGCGGCCTTCAATCGGGTCTTACTGCGCCGTTTGGTGCGGTCAGCAACCTGAGTGGCGCATTCGATGCGGGCATCTTCGGTTCTGGAGCAACGGCAGCAGCCCCGGCTGCCGCCGGAACCGGAACCAGCCCCACCGGTTCCACCGCCGCAACCGGTGGACCCTCTTCCACTCCCGCCGGGAGCTTCGACACCTCCGGGGGCCTCCAGGCCGGTGCCGATCAGGGCTTGGGTTGGACCTCTGACTCCGGTCTTACTCCCGGTTCCGGTCTCATCTCGGCGGGCAACGTCGATTTTACCAACACCTCACCAAACATCCCAAGACCATTTGCAATGGATGCCTATATGGAGCAGTATCCCCGTCTGGGACCCGTGCCAGCACTGGGATCCGGGCCAGCACTGGGACCCGGGCCAGCAACCCTTCTGACTGCTCCGGCAGTTCCCCCCGTAGCAAAGCCCAGTTTTCTGGAGAGGGTATTAGGAGACACCGGTAAAACTGTGGACCAATACATGTTTGGGGGGGGAAATACTCCTCAAGATATCCTGAATGAACAAATAAGGCTTGGTGATATCTACAAGGCGACCACGCCTACTAGATTTCAGTCCCCTGCGGAGTATGCTAAGGCCATCGCTAATGCACAACCGAATATGATTGCTAAGTACGGCCCCTCTCTCGCTCTCGCGGGCGGTGCCGCATACCTTGGCGGTGCGTTTGACGCGCCGGAGGATCCGGATAAGGAAGCTAGAGAAGAGGCACAGAGACGTTTTGAAGAGGCTTCGTCACCGTCACGCAGAAACGCCCTCCTCGAAAGCGATCCAGATAGTTATATGGTATATGATCTGGACCCGTACAGATATAGGCCCGCACCAAATCCCCGCAGCTACCAAGGAACCCGCGCCGTTAATTTTGCCCGCGCTGCGGCTCCGCCACCGTATATGCAAAACAGCCCTGACTATGCGCGCTACAGCGCGGCTGGCGGGGGCTTTATAGACGGCCAGCCCCAGTACCTGAACTATGGCGGAACGGCCCAGTATCCACGCCGCGAAATGCTTGTAGAGGGCCCCGGAACCGAGCGGTCCGACGACATCCCTGCAATGCTTTCGGACGGGGAATTTGTCCTGAACTCCCGCTCCGTGCGAGGGGCCGACCCCACCGGGCAAGGCAACCGCTACCGGGGAGCCCAGAACTTGTACAATATGATGCGTAACTTCGAGATGAAGGGGTAACGCGCCATGGTCACTACAACAGAACAAATCGTCCGCGAAGCCGCGGAAATTGAGGCCTATAAACTAGGCCTTTTAAAGTCGGGTAAAACATTAGCGGACATATCACTACAGCTTCCGACACAGCAGGTTGCCGGTCTAAGTGCTTTAGAAAACCAGGCCATCGGACAGACCGGGCAGGCTGGCGGTATCGGCGGTTACCGGGGGTTGGCGCAGGGCGGAAGAGATACTCTGGGCACTGGGCTAGGCACCATGGGCCGTGCTCTGGGTGCATTGAGCTACGCTCCCGGATATCAGGACGCCAGCACCAGCGCTCTGGGCCGGTCCGAACGACGTTTGGGGCAATCGACCGGGCGATTTGGCGGCGGGCAGGGGTACTCGGCCCTAGGCTTCAACGCCCGGCAAGGACCCGCTGCTTTAGGTTACAATGCAGGACAGTTCCAAGGCGGGCCGGGGTACACGGCAGGCCAGTTCCAAGGCGGGCCGGGTTACAATGCAGGCCAGTTCCAAGGCGGGCCGGGGTACACGGCGGGCCAGTACGGAACTGCCGACTTAGGGCCTCAGTCTTATACGGCGGAGAGTTTCGACCCCAGCAGCGTCTCGCAGTATTTCAACCCATACGAAGATGCCGCTGTACAACAGGCTTTGACCGACATCCGCAGGCAGGGCGACATTGCGGGCAACCAGCAGAATGCCGCCGCCGTACAGGCGGGCGCTTTCGGCGGTTCACGCCAAGGTTTGCAGTCCGCTGAACTGAGCCGCAATGTTTTAGAACAGCAGGGCCGGACGGCGGCTGGTATGCGCCAAGCAGGCTTCCAAAACGCCATGCAGCAGGCACAAGGTGATTTTGCCAATCAACAACAGCGCGCTCAGGCGCAGGCCCAGTTTGGCACCCAGTCTGGGCAGCAGGCTTTTGAAGATGCACAACGTCGTGAGCAGGCGCAGGCCCAGTTTGGCACTTCAACAGGCCTGCAATCTTTTGAGGAGCAGCAGCGCCGCCAGCAGGCCGAGTCACAGTTTGGCACCCAGTCTGGGCAGCAAGCTTTTGAAGATGCACAACGTCGTGAGCAGGCGCAGGCCCAGTTTGGTTCGAGCTACGGCCAGCAGACGTTTCAAAACCAGCAGCAGGCGCAACAGCAGGCGTTTGAGGATCAGCAGCGCCGCCAGCAGGCCCAGTCCCAATTTGGCACCCAACAGGGCCAGCAGGCGTTCGAGGATCAGCAGCGCCGCCAGCAGGCAGCCGCCCAGCAACAGCAGGGCATTGCTTCGTTGTACGGCAACCTCGCAAACACACAGTCGGCTCTCGGCGGGCAGTACGGAAACATCGGTCAAGCTCAGGCCAATCTGGGCGCACAGCAGTTGAATGCCGCCCAGCAGGCGCAGCAGCAGGGTCTCGGTGAGATTCAGGCCCTTCAGCAGGCAGGCGGTCTTCAGAGGGATCAGTCCCAAGCAGCTTTGAATGCCGACTTCTCAAACCAGCAGCGCCAGTTGTACGAACCGCAGACCCGTTTGTCATGGTTGAGTGATATTTACAAAGGCGCGCCTTCGAGCCAGTCTTCTATCGGCTCTCAAGTAGCCGCCCTAGCCCCGACACCCTCCATATTCCAGCAGGTCGCCGGTCTGGGGACGGGCCTTATCGGGGCGGCGGCTGGCGCAAAACAAATAGGTAAGTTGTTCTAAGAAAGGATCTGAGATGCCCGGTGTATATGATCGACGGATGTTCCGCATGGCAAATGGTGGAATGATGCCTCCCGACGGCGGGATGATGCCTCCCGAGGGTGGGATGATGCCTCCCGACGGCGGGATGGATCCAGAGATGCAGAGGATCGATCAAGAGATCAACAGCATGTCCCCGGAAATGCAGCGGGCAGAAGCCTCAAAGATGTTTCAGGAGGCTTTACGGGGCGGTATTGATGAGGCCGCAGGACAGGAGGCAAACCGCAGCATACAAAACGTCGAAAACGCAACCGGATTCCGGGATCTTATGAATGCTGTCTGGGACGACGAGGCCGATGTCGAGGCGTACCGGGCACGTCTTGCCGAGGTTGTCGGACCAGAGGACGCCGCCCGGACTCCTGATTCTGTTCTTGCCCTTGTACAGCCCACTCTTCAGTTGGCTCAGTTAGACCAAGGCATCGGCGCTTTGATGCAGCAAGAACTCGCCGAAATGGGCGCTGAAGGTGCAATGGGCGGCGGGATCGCGGAACTTGCCACGAAGAGCGCGGTTGCCGACGCCATGGCCGCCGAAACGGGGGCCTTGGTCAACCGGGTTGGCGGCATGTCTCAGGGTCAGGGGCCCATGGGCATGGGCATGGATCCCGGACAAGGCGCTATGGGCATGGATCCGGAGATGTTACAAGCTATGATGATGCAAGGTGCAGGGCCCACGGGCCAAGGCATGGTCTAACAGGAGTTACTCATGGCAACGAGACTTCCCGGAATACAGGGCCTTGGACTGAACAACAAAACCGCGACGTACCTGAAAACCGTTCAGGGTTTGGGCACGCCCGCCGCCCGTTCCATCCTTCAGCCTTCTCCTGATATGGACGTTGTTCGTCAGCGTCAGGCGCAGTATGCGGATTATTTGGGGAAGACGGATTACTCCGCCCAGAACCAAGAGGCGAATGATCTTGCCAAGCTGCAATTTGCGCTGTCCCTGATGGGCCGTGGGTTTGCTTCCATGGGCGCAGCGCCGGGGCCGGGAGAGAGTGCTTTAGGCGCGGTTGGCCGCACCTTGGTTGCACCTCTTGCAGGAGACATTTCTACAATAGCGGGTCCTCTGATGAAGCAGCGGGCCGCCACCAGACTTGCGGAGCAGCAGGAAGAGCGCCAGTTGAAACTGGCGGCATTGCAGAAGGTCGAAGCTGAGAACACCCAGAGAGCCGAGCTAGCCTATAAACTTCTGCCTGCGGACACCACGGGTGACAAAAGTCCTTTTGAGAGTGTTAAATACATCGTTCGGAGAATACCCGGTGTCGGTGGAAAACCTGATGCGTTTGGGTTTACGGGTTCGGGGGGTGCTGCGGTTCAAGTTCGACAAGAACGAGGCCGAGAAGGACAGCTTGGTTCTCCGCTAAACCTAGTAGACGGCAAAGCTGTTACGCTGCAACCGGGTGACGAGGTGGTATCATTCGCCAACCTTCCGGATAATTTGAAGGGTACTGCAGGAGAAACAACGGAAACCGACGCGCAAAGACAATCCACTGCAAGACGAGGTTTGTTGCTTAACTCAATGGCTGAAATCCAAGTTGGAAAATTGCCAGGAGATACGTCGGCATACAACGCGAAAGCGGCATTTTACTTTGACGCCAAGGCTCATCTTGATGGAAAATTTGCGTTTAAATACGTCCCACCCGGTACAGACATAAATGACCGGAGTAAAGACGTGACAATTACCAACCCGAGTATAATAAAACTTATCAACAACAAGCTCCAGAACGTCTCGGACACGATCCTAAAGGTCAATTTTGGCGACACCGCAGCAGAAACCCAACGTACCCGCCTGCAAGACGCCGTTCGCCGAATGCTTTCCCTGCCCGCTTCGACGGTGTTCGGAGCAGCAACCATAGAAAACATAGGAACAAATGCAGCAAACCAAGTAATAGGCTACGCCCCCTCGGAAGGCGCGATATCCCCTGCTACAGTTACTGAAAACGCCAAGACCGCCATGGCGACTTTAGGTAACGCCTCGGGCCGTTACACCCCCCTGCTTGAGGCTCTTGCACCGCTTCCAGATGTGGACAACGAGGCAGATTCCAGAACGACGTGGGGTCGTTTGAAAACAGCCGCGTCCGCCTTCCCGGATGTTTTCGCGTACACGGGGGAGGGAGCGCCTGGAACCGATGATTACGATGAACAAACCGTTCAACAAAGACTAGATGTAGAATCCGGTCTGCGTAACGCCGCGTTGAATCCGCGAGCCTCCACGACGGACCATCGCGCGATTCTCCAGAAAGTTGCTATCGCCAGTCGCGAAAAGCGAGAAAAAATTCAGAACAAACTTTCCGACGACGGGAACGAATTATTCGAAACGCGCCTAGCGTTTCGTGACGCGCTACTTCAATTCAAAAACGCCGCGATGGAAACCCGCGTGGCCGGTTTCGCTACCGGCACGTTCGCTGGCGGGGCCGCGAAACTGGGCTTTGCGCCCTTTATTGCAGGGAAGGGCGCAAAGCATTGGGCTCGCCTGAGAGCGGCCTCCGACCGCATGTCGGCGGGTCACTCTAGGCGCGTGGGCAGAGAGTTCGGGGACACCCGGATTAGTAACTATGACGCTACCGATTATAAGACACTTCTCCCCAGCATACAAAATGGAGACGAGTTCAACCGTATTCTTGTCGACGATGCGTTAAAACGAACTAATGTTGAACTGACGCAGCTTATGGAGAACGGTGGCGATGTCGGGTGGACGAGGCGGCAGTTGGGCGAGGCTGCAAAAGCAGGGGTAGACTTTTCCGTTTTGAGTACAAAAAACAATTGGCACGGGCATGGGTATTACGGGAACAATCGGTACGGTTCCTCTAGGCAGTTTACCCCAACCTTGAGCGACGCGCAGCGTAGTGCTACTCGTACACAAGGACAACTGGAAGCTACTATGTATGACAATACATACACGGTCCCCGGGGTCGATTTCAGGGCAGAACAGAACTACACGTTCGGCCCTTGGAAGCCCGCGACCGACGACGCACCCGCCTCTGGAACCCAACCGCTCCGGATGGATGAGCCACAGTTTGAAACATGGCTGATAGGTCGTGCGAAAGCCGCTTTTGGAATCCCCGAGGATGCTGAACCCACCCCGACCCAGATAGAAGAAATGCGAAAAAGAGTTGTTCGGGGCATCCTTTCATTCAATGCTTGGCGTGAAAACTCTCAGTAAGGAACAATTAGATGGCTGATGAATTTGACACCCCAGATGCTGAAATTAAGGGGCTGTTTGTTGGAACCAATCAGGAAACGGGAGTTTCTACGTATGAGTTTTTTAACCCAAAAACCGGAGCTAAGGTAAGGCAAGACCTGGGTTACACCCGAGATCAGCTAATCCCTCTGTTAGACTCAACGAAAAAGCTTCTTTCCCCGGCGGGCCGCTCTCTCGCGAAGACGATGGGCCCGGTTTTAGAGGGCCTCCGGTCGAAAGACGAACGAGGTTTTGGTAGTCGCGTTGCCGCGCCCATAGCTCGTAGCATCCCGGCCTATCTTGCAGGGGCCATCCCAGATATCGGTGGTTTATTGTCCTACGTCCCCGGGCCGACAGATCTAGCTGCCATGGGCTACGAGGCCTTGACGGGAGACGACCCCTTTGGGACCAACAAACGGCGGGGAGAAAGGAATCTCGAAGCCCGGAAGTTTGCAAAAGAATATGGGACCAAGGCCCAGCAGGGCCGGTTCTCGCAGTACCTCCGGCAGGCGGACAAATGGGCTCATGACAACTGGGATTTCAGGCCTTTCGAGGATTCTATCGGGACTGATATGACCCCGGATGCCAGAGGTTTTTGGGAAGAAATCCTCGCGACTGGTTTGGAAATGGGGGCTAGCGGGCCCTTTATGGTGAAGGGAGTCACGGCTCCTGCAAAGCTTTTGCAGGATGGCGCGCAGTACCTTTTTTCAAAACTCTCGAAGGAGAGTGTTAAGGAACTTGGAGAAGCCGCCACATCCCCGGAAAACGTTCGATCCTTGGTCGACAAAGCCAACCGATCCTTTATAGACAAAGCCGACGATGCCTACAGCCTCTTGAATAAGGGTGGCCGTCGGAACATACGTCAGGAGTTTACTTTTGGTTTTATGGGTGGTGCCGCAACAGAGGCCGCGCTGGACGGTTTAAAGGCAGTAGACCCCGAGGCCGCAGGGTGGGTTAAAGCATCCGTAGCCATGTCGGCAGGTCTTTTTGCTCCGCTCGTCGCAAGGAGCGCAGTCACCTCGCTTCTCCAAGGACCTATTGTTAGAGCGGTAAGCAGCGCTGTTATCGATCCTGTTTTAAGGCCGGGTCGCGCAGCGCGTAGTTTCGTGCAAAAAAATCTCGGGGACTCCATGGATTCCCGCGCAGCGGTAGTCAGCACCTCTCGTCTGTTAGAAGAAGCTATCGCAGACGGGAGGCACGTTGACGCCGCCTCCGGCCTTGCGATGACGTCCCCCGAACTGGCGCGGACTGAAGCAGCGATGTTGAGGGCGGAGATTCAAATCAAAAGAGACCGCCTTTCTCAAGAGACGGATCCAAAGGTACGGGAACGGCTGCAAAAAGAAATCGAGGCGGGCGGAGCATCCGCCGATCATCTGTTCAGGACAGCAAACTTCTACGAGGCCATTCTAGAATCGGCTGCCAAGGACAGAGCCCCAGGGGTGGCAGCTAGGTTTTTTCAGGACGAAACAAAACGGTTGGTACAGCGCCGAGAGAGCTTCTTTAACTATATCGAAGGAACGTTTAAGAGGGCCTATGACGATTTGGATTTCAACGGCAAGCCGGGAGGTACTCCGGACGAGTTGCGTGTTGATTTGCAAAGCGCCAGAGACGGGGGGGTTCCGGAGTTTGAAGCCAACCGCCGAACACTGGTTATGGAGGGTAACCAAAGAGGGGTTGAGTCTTCGGAGCTTCTTTGGTTGGACCCGCAGACAAGACAACGAGTGGGGGCTATCGAACAAGACTTGTCGGCAAAAATGGACGAGGCCCTCGCAAAAGCGCAAGCCGCTGCTAACGGCCGGGTTGTTTTTTTAAACGACACCGTAGACTTGTACCTTAAAGACTTGAATTTGAAAGCCGTCGGGGACTTGTCCGCCGCGGAAAGACGCATGGTCGGCGATTTAATCCGAGGCACTTACGACGACGCCGGAAGAGAATGGCGGGCGTTTGTACAGGCTGCCTACCGCCGGGTGGATGGCCTAGACGTCAAGGTTACGGAAAACATTGTCTTTCCCAATGGCTCAAGGGACACGGCGAGCAACGCTGACATTTCCGGAATGACTGTAGAGCAGTGGGCTACAAAACGGTTCGAAAACTTCTCCCCCGGAGAAGCGTTCAATATGAAACTCATTCCGCCGCAGCTTGCCCAACTTGCGGGATCCCGATCTCTTATAGCTTGGATGAACCGGTCTCGAAAGGAGGACGCCGCGGCGGGGAGGATAAGCAACTCGGAGGAGGCAATACCTAACCTTGAGCGCCGCCGGGATGACGCTATAGCGCAACGGGATGAAGTGGACGTCCGGTTAAACAAGCAACGTGACGCTGAACGTCAGTTGTCCGAGGATAATTCGCGGACGCTTCAGACCTATACTGCGAATGCCGTGGAGAATCTTGACGACGCTGGAAAACTAGCTGTCCTTGATTTTTACAGCAGCCCGGACATGGACTGGAGAGGGATGTCTCTGGATACGGCAAAGGGCCTTGCACCTAAAGGTCTACAGACCGTCTTTGCCGAGATAACTAGACAGTGGAAAAGAATACTCGAGTTGGGCGAAGGGGTGACTTCTTCCGCTGCGGTTCGATCTCTTGACACGGAGATGGCGGGCTTTGCCGTAACCGCCAAAAAAGCTCAGGCTGACATCGATGATATTACTAATAAGGCTCTTGGGTTGGAAGACGGCGTTGTTGTTCCGCCGACAGGGAGATTGACCGCCAGAGGCCCTGACGGAGATGTAATACGAAAAGGGACATCCGCAGATGATGTCGTAGAATTTACTACCGAATTGGGAGACGCGGCAAGAGCCGAAAAGGCGCTTAACGGAGAAACGACCAAGTACAGGAACATCAATCAAATTAGAGATACGGTTGAGCAGCTTTTGAATACCAAGAACTTCCCGGATTTAGATTTAGGGAAGTTAAAACTTGCGAAGGAAGCCGACCGAGTAAGAAGGGCTTTGGGAGACTCTCAAGGAACTGTATTGGAAAAGAGCCGGGGCTCCGAGGTTAAGGTCGAAGTAGAAAATGTTGCAGAAGCCGTCCTTCCGAGCCAGACCTCCGCACCAGCGGCGGCTGCCAAGTTAAGACAACTTCAAGAAGCCACCGCCGAACTTCCCGATTTTGTCACCGTCAACCGGGGGGCCGACGGAAAGATCGTGGCAACGATAAACAAGGCCGCTTTAGGCGGGGACACGTCTCTTTTTGCCAGAGCCGATTCTCCTTTTGAGATGATTCAGGTAGGGCAAGCGGGTACTCCTTTTGAGCTAAGAATCAAACAAGATGCCCCAGTATCTCCGCGCTCTTTAAAAATAGCCGAAGCCATTGTCCTAGAAAGGCTGTCCCTTAAATTCCCGGATGGCGTAGACTCAAAAGGGTTGGATTCTTTCCGGCAAAATAACAAGGCTGCGATAAAGTTTCTAAAAGACAAAGGTCCTCCCGACGCGCCGGAGAAGCGCACCGTTGTAGGTCTTATAAATGACGCCGACAGTCTTGCGATCCAGTTAGACGCGATAAAAAACCTTCGGAGAGATAAAGCAGGAGAACAGCTTACGGAACTTGTAAACCGGGGTGAGTTTGACCTTAACGGTTTTAAAATAGATGACTATTTAGATTATATTGGTCAGCGGAGAAGCAGGGTCTCTGATGATAACGCTTTTTCTGAAGTCCTTGGCGCAGACCCCGGACTCGCTACGGATGCTCTTTTTAGGGGAATACTGGACACGGGCAACAGCCGCCCTAAAAAAGATATTCAGGAGTTTCTGTCCATCATCCGTGGAAACAAGGCGGCAGAAAGAGGGTTGCAGGCTTCTATCATAGGACAGATTTGGAAACGGTCTCTTACCCGAACCGACGCTCTTATCAGGGAAACTGCCGATCTTGACATGCAGGCTTTTGATCCAGCTAGGTTCCGGGAATTGATTGGGAATCAGCGAGTCCAGACAATTATACGAGAAGCCTTTCCGGGCAACCCTGCTATCATTCCCAATTTGGAAAAAATGGCGCTGTCGGCCTTTGAGACTTCTAACTTTACGCAAGGCGGAAAGATTCTAGCTGCAGTGGATCCGGCGAATGCCGTCAACCTTACTGGCTGGGCCTTCTTGGGTAGAATCACCGCTCTCGGCGCAGCTAATCGAACCAACTTAGTAAACCAACTTTGGGCCGGAGCCGCCGGTTCAAAGTTCGGCAAGAGAATAGGGTTGAAAGTAACAGCAGGACGGGTCAAGGATATTATGATCGACGCGGCGCTATACCCCGCAAAGGGCGCGGAGTTGGGCTTGCGTGTCGGGCAGCAAAGTAACGGGTTCTGGGCAACGCTGGGCCAAACGGCCTTGGATGTAGTTACCATCCCCCCTAGAAGACCCGGTGCCAGCCTTTCTATTATAGAAAGGGGTGAAGAAGAACTAGACGAGCCCGGAGGCATGGGCGACCGGTCATCCGTGCAGCCCGCAGGGCCGCCGCCCCGCCGAATGGGGGCGGATATGAAACTGACCCCCCCGGTGCCGACTTCGTCGCTTAGTCAGGCCAGCGGAACGGGCCAAGCACCAGCGCTCACGGGGCAGGATTTGTTTGGCGGAAACCGGGGCCGAACAACGGCAGTCCCAAATGCGGCCACAACCCCGCAGCGTATGGAGGAGATAGGACTGCCGTTGTTCGACCCCAATTTCCGCCACGGCGGTTACGTAACAGGGGGTGCCGGTAGTGGCGTAGGCCGGATGGAAGAATCCGGGATCATGTCGGTCCCGCGCAAACCAAGGCAGCTAGTCGGATGATGCTATCCGCGCACTTTTCGCTGAGTGAGCTTACAAAGTCTTCTACAGCGACGCGGAAGGGGATCGACAACACCCCTGACGACAACGCGGTGGAAAACCTCATCGTCCTTTGCAGCGAGGTCCTTGAGCCCGTCCGGGAGCATTACGGCATACCGTTTGTCCCGAACAGCGGATTTCGTGGGTTGGAACTCAACCGGGCTATCGGCTCTTCAGACGGCTCCCAGCACGTCACGGGCAATGCCGTAGACTTTGAAGTTCCGGGGATAGATAACAAGGAGGTCGCGCTCTGGGTCCGGGAGAACTGCGACTTCGACCAGCTAATCCTGGAGTTCTACAAAGAGGGTGAGCCTACGAGCGGCTGGGTCCATTGCAGCTACGACGTGGGCAAGGAGCACCGCAAATCGGCGCGGATCTTTGACGGTCGCACTTGGACCGCCCTAGTTTAGACATATCCCCGGAGACCGTTGCTGCGGGGTGGGTTAAGGGGATCCCCAAGGACTACGTGTTTGTGGGAGTATAGCTTCCCCAGCCTTTCCCAGTAGTCAGCCCTAGAGGATGGGTTGTCGTTGTACATATACAAACCATCCTTCTTGTTGAACCAAATCCCCTCAAAGTGTATTGGGTTCCGGGCAAACTGGATCCGTGCCTTGGGGATTTCATCGTAGTCCCTGTTGAATGCGGTTAGTATGCGCGGATCGTCACGGTCCGCCTCAAAACCATAAGGCACTAATAGTCTGTAAGCCTGAAGCATGGATTCGTGTTTTATCATCTTAGCCACTCCCTAGCGTCCTCGCCCAATACAAGGTCCGCAATCTTGATCTTGTTCCGCAAGGCGTCCACGATCTTCTCGTCAATGGTCTTGGGCGATATCAGGTCGATATACGTCACCTTGTTCTCCTGCCCGATGCGGTGCGCGCGGTCCTCCGACTGAAGACGTAGCTCCAGATCATAGCTGTTGCTGTAATATATTACGGTGTTTGCAGCCGTGAGGGTCAGACCGTACCCGCCTGTTTTAGGGTGCCCCACGATGAAACGTAACTCCGATTGCCGATCTTGGAAAGTTTCCACGATCTGTTGGCGATCCGAATCAGGGGTTTCACCGTGGAGCGTTGCGACCGCTTCGACGCCAAAGCGGTCGCGCAGGGCCTTGGCAATCGAACGGATATCCTGTGTCCAGGTTGCCCATATGATTGCTTTGCCCTGTATCTCGTCGCATATGTCCAGTAGTGCGTCCTGCCGGTTGGACTTCAGGGGGTGAACGGTCCCGTCGTCGTCCGTCAGGCTGCCCAGACATATCTGTTGCAGACGCATAATCTGCGTCAATACGTTCTGCGTAGTGGCTAAGTCACCACTGTCCAGCCGCGCCAGCGCCAGATTCTTCATCTGCACGTAGGCTTCTGATTGTTCGGTGGTAAGCTCAACCTCTCTCCGCATGTAGACCTTGTCCGGAAGGTCCAGACAATCCTCTTTCCGAACTCGGAAGGAGTGCTCGTCCAGCGTCCCTGTAAGCTCTTCCAGACGCTGGAACCCCAGTATCTGGTTAAAGGAGTGCGCGCCCATGCTTCGCCTCTGTACGACGGCGTAGCGGCCTTGGAAGGCGTAATAGCTTTTGAAGCCCAGTATGTCCGGGCTGAGGAACTCCATCTGGCTGTACAAATCCAAGGGGCTCTTCGTGACCGGGGAGCCCGTCAGGATGCGGCGCATTGCCGCCCCCCGGCCCACGGAACAGATGGCCTTGGTTCTTTTGGCCTGCCTGTTCTTGATGGTGGTGGATTCGTCCACGGTCATAAAGACCTTGAACTTCTTCACAAAAAACTCCGCCACATCGACGCCCTTCTTCGTGGAAAACGCCTCTATGTTCATCAGCAGGAACTTCATCTTCCCGGTGCTCTCATAAAGGTCCATTAGCTCCTTGCGATGAGCCTTACTGAGGCTTGGCCTCCACAGGACGATCTCGCGTTCGATCCGCTCGGGTAAATGAGCCGCTATCTCGGGCACCCAGTTCCGGATGACGCCCTTGGGTGCTACGATAATCGCGAAGTCTATGATACCCTTCTCAAAACAGAGAGCCATGGAGTCAATGTCCACTTTCGTCTTCCCGGTGCCCATGTCCATGAGAAGGGCGAAGTTGACCCTTTCGGCGCTGGCGTCAAAAGCCTCGCGCTGATGGTCGTAGGGCTCGGTTTTAAAAACAAACTCGGTCATAAAGATTTCTCTTGCATCTGCTTAGATATACCCATATAACGATTCTTGACGGTTAAGTCAACCGCCGAACAACGAAACAGGAGAAAATGATGATCGACCTACTATCTGAGATGGCCTCAGACTCCGGAGAAAACCCCGACAGGCTAGATACCTTGGAAACCGGCAAGCTCGACGGCGTGTCGCGGCTGGCAAACGAGGCTGCAAATCTGGAGCGGGAAATATACGACGCCGAAAAGCTTCTGAAAGGAAAGAAGCAGGCCCTGAACAAGATCACCGACGAGCAACTGCCGGAGGCCCTTGAGGAGATGGGCTTGCAGAAGTTTACGCTGACCGACGGCGCAGAGATTTCGGTCAAACCCATATACGCGGCCTCCATTCCGGTGGACCGCCGGGAAGAAGCCTTCGAGTGGCTGCGCGACCATGAGTTTGGCGACCTCGTAAAGAACAACGTGACCGTCACTTTTGGTCGCGGCGAAGACACAATTGCCAAAGAGTTTGTTGGACTTTGCGGCTCAAAAGGATTCGCTGCCAGTCAGACTGAGAAGGTCGAACCGATGACCTTGAAGGCTTGGCTTAGGGAACGGGTAGAAGCGGGCGACCCCATCCCGCTTGATTTATTTGGGGCTTTTATCTCGCAACGAGCAACCATCAAGAGGAGTAAGTGACCATGGCTAAAGCATTGGCTGAAAAGAAGACTTCGGAAGTCGCAATCATGGACGAAAACATGTTTGCCGACGACGCAGGTATTGGCGTAAGCGATCTCGGTTCCGAAGACCTTGCAATCCCTTTTCTGAAGGTTTTGCAGAAGATGTCTGACGAACTGGACGACCTCGCTGACGCCAAGGCCGGTGACATCTACAACACCGTTACCAAGGATGTCGTCAAAGGAAAGGTGGGGGTGCTTGTCATCAACTGCGCCTACGTTCTCCAGTTCATCGAATGGGAGCCGCGTGGCACAGGAACCGGGGCACCACACCGTATCTACAGTTCGTCAGACGAAATACCCCAGACCGAGCGGGGCGACGACAACAAGGACTACGTCGTCGGGGGCAGCGGACGTTATCTCGAACGCACTGCCCAGCATTACGTCCTCATCATCGACGAGGACGGCATGACCCAGCAGGCACTGCTGCCAATGAAGTCTACGCAGTTCAAGAAGTCGAAGCAGTGGAACTCGGCGATGCGGTCTTTGAAGATGAAAGACTCAATGGGGGGCATGTTTACCCCGCCACGCTTCAGCCACGTCTGGAAACTTGAAACCGTTCCTGAAGAAAACAAGAACGGTTCGTGGCACGGTTGGCAGATTTCCAAGGACAGCGTGGTCTCCGACCCGTCCGCTTACGCGGAAGCCAAGCTGTTCGCCGGGTCCATCGTTGCCGGGCAGGTGAGAGTCAAACACGTCAGGGAGGACGAAAAAGCCTACTCCGACGACAAGACGCCCTTCTAGGTAATTTGGGGGGAGAAGGCACTTCTCCCCCCATATCTCCCCATGAAAAAAGAAATAGAAAGATTTGCGCGGCTGTTTCGTGGTTTGAACCGAGCCTACGGGGCCTTGGATATTACAACCAAGGACGCTCGGGGTAAGCAGAAGGGCAACTATAAATTTGTCCACGAACCACGGACCACGGCCACTTACGCATCTCATCTGAAAGGTGAGGTGAGCATCGGCGTTGTTCCTATCAATGAGGACGACGCCTGCCTATGGGGAGCAATTGACATTGACCAGTACCCGCTGGACCACAGCGAGGTATTAAAAAGACTAAGCAGACTGGAACTTCCACTGGTGGCTTGCCGCAGTAAGTCGGGGGGCGCGCACCTGTACCTGTTCTTCAAGGAGTTTGTGGAAGCCGAAAAGGTTCAGGTTAAACTAAAGGAAATAGCCGCCGAGATAGGGTACGGGGGCTGCGAGATCTTTCCCAAGCAGATCAAACTGGTTCTGGAGCGCGGGGATAACGGAAACTTCCTCAACCTCCCCTACTTTGACCACGAGGGCGGCCTGCGGTACGCCCTCAACAAGGATGGAAGCGCCGCGACCATCGTAGAGTTTCTGGACCAAGCCGAAGCATCCGCAATAACCGAGGACCAGTTAGACGGCCTGCTGTCCAAATCCGTATCGGTGGTGGACGATAAGCTCAAGGATGGCCCTCCGTGCCTACAGGCCCTGCTACGACAGGGCTTTCCCGAGGGAACACGGAACAACGGCCTGTTCAATCTGGGTGTGTATCTCCGGAAGGCGTATCCCGATGATTGGGAAACGAAGATCCTCGATTACAACCAGACCATCATGGAGCCGCCGCTCGACCTTAAAGAAGTCAACGTCGTCGCGGACCAGATAAAAAAGAAAGAATACCAGTACAAATGCGCCGACCAGCCAATTTGCAATTTCTGCAACAAGGACCTGTGCCGCAGCCGGAAGCACGGCGTCGGAGGTGGGGCAAACACCCCTACCGTAGCCAACCTCCGCAAATACGACAGCGAGCCACCGCTATGGTTCCTCGACGTTAACGGGAGCCCTGTGGAACTCGACACCGAAGGTCTACAGAAGCAGCCGCGCTTTCAAATACTTTGTATGGAGCAGATAAACTTCATGCCGCGCACCATCACCCGGCAGGCTTGGGAGGCGCAGATGAACAGCCTTCTCGGCCAAATGGTGGACACGGAGGGCGCGGTAATCTCCACGTCAGCAGATACCAGTCTGAGCGGGCAGTTCTACGACATGCTGGAAGAGTTCTCGACGCACATGCAGTCCGCGATGGACCGGGAAGAAATACTTCTTCGTCGCCCATGGACCGACGAGGAGGAGGGCCGGACCTACTTCCGGCTCAAGGATTTCGAGGCGTTCCTGAAGCGCAACAAGTTTTTCGACTACAGGTCCAACAAGGTAGCCCAGCGGCTTCGAGACATCGACGGCAGGGCCGAACAGTTCCGGATCAAGGGACACATGGTCCGGTGCTGGTCGATACCTGCGTATGCAAAGATTGACGAGGAGTTTGGGTCTCGTTTCGACGACGAAGAGGACGTACCGTTTTGACCACTCCGAAAGTTAACTGGTGCCAGCTTATAAAGGACCTGCGCAAGGAATCCGGGATTTCTCAGAAAGACCTCGCGGACAGGGCACAAATGCCGCAACGGACCCTTGCCGGATACGAGAACGTCGGAGCGGGACGACAGCTTTCGATACACAAGGTAGAGCAGATACTGGATGCTCTAGGTTACGAAATAGACGTATTTTTGAAGGTGCGGTAGATGTTCAGGTATTTTGGCCCTCCCGGAACCGGGAAAACAACCACGCTACTGAATCAGGTAGACGCTCTACTGGCCGGGGGCATGTCACCCAACGACATAGGGTATTTCGCGTTCACGCGGAAAGCGGCCCACGAAGCACGGGACCGCGCTGTGGCGAGGTTCAACCTCGACCCGGAGAAAGACTTTCAGTACTTCCGGACGCTGCATAGTCTGGCGTTCCAGGTTCTTGGTATGGGCGGGGCGGAGGTACTCGGCGACAAAGGCCTCCGGGGTTTCAGCGAGGAGACCGGGGTAGACCTGTCTACAAGCGGCTCCGAGCACATAGCCGATGACGGCTTTATGCTGATGAAGTCCAACAACCCCATCATGCGGGCCTTTGATCTGGCGCGGAACACACTGAAGGGGACGCAGCACGCCTACAACATTACCGATCTCCCCATTCCGTTTTACGAGTTTGAGCACCTGTATAAAGAGTACGAGCGCTTCAAGCTGCTCAACGGTCTGAAAGACTTCACCGACATGATGGTGGAGCTTTCCGAGAAGCCGGGGAGCATCCCCTTCCTGAAGGTGGTGTTTCTGGATGAATCCCAAGATCTCACTCCGCTGCAATGGAAAGTGGCTCACCACCTCAACGACCGCAGCGACCGCATGTTCGTCGCAGGAGACGACGACCAAGGCATTTACCGGTGGGCAGGGGCAGACATCAACTACTTTGTCGGGCTTCCGGGGGGCTCCGAGGTGCTGTCTCAGTCGTACAGGGTTCCACGCAGCGTCCATGCCGTCGCTGACTCCGTCGCCCAGCGCATCCGCAGCAGGCAGAAGAAAATCTGGATGCCCCGCCGCGAGGAGGGAAGCGTCGAGCGCACCTATGACGCCAGCACGGTATCGTTCGGCGACGACGAATGGCTCGTCCTGGCGCAGGCCAATTACATGCTGGATGAACTGGCCGACAGGCTCACCTCCAGCGGGCATTACTTTGAGCGCAAGGGCTCGCCCTCCATCAAAAAGACCATCCGGAGCGCCATCAGTTCGTGGAACCACCTGCAACAAAGCCCCGGACACGAGATATCCCTGAAGGAAGCCATCAATCTTTATGACCACATGTCCAGCGGGGGAGGCCGCCTGAAGCGCGGTGCCAAGAAGATGTTGTCCGGTGCGGACGAACAGGACCTGTTCACGATGGCCGTCCTGCGGCAGCACTTTGGTCTGGAGACGACCGGCGATACCTGGGATGTTGCCCTGGACCGCATAGGTGACGAAGACCGCGCCTATGCCACGGCGCTCCTTAACCGGGGCATCAACATTTTCGAGAAGCCCAAGATCAAACTGTCCACGATCCACGGGGCAAAAGGCGGCGAGGCCGACAACGTCCTGTTGTTCACCGACCTCTCCGGTAAGGCCTTGAAGGAGATGGAGAAGAACCCGGATGACGCCCACCGCGTCCTGTACGTTGGAATGACGCGGGCCAAGCAGAATCTGGTCCTGAAAATGCCGGAAGATTCACAAAGAGGATGGGCGATATGAAGAGTTCGTTGAGGAGACTTTGGAAGCGACTGTGCGCCAAAGAAAACTGGGAGAGTAGGATGGGCTGGGAATATTTTGTACTGATCTTCATCGGAAGCCTGCTTGCCGGACTCGGCAGCTTATTTTAAACAAAGGAGGGAACGATGCCTGCTAGAGAAGTTTTGGAGACAGCCTTGGAGCTTGTCACGGGAGACCGGGCCCGTGCCCACGGCTCCATTCCGGAGAACCACGAGAACATAGCCCGCCTGTGGAACGGCTATATGTACAACAAGGACGAACTCACGGCGCACGACGTTGCCAACATGATGGAGCTTATGAAAGTGGCCCGGCGGAAGACCGGATCCTTCAACATGGACGACTACGTTGACGGTGCCGGATACGCGGCGGTGGCTTACGAATGCGCCGAGGCGGAAGAAAAGAATGAGGAAGACGTACTTGACACCTTCGACCCAGAGCGCTTCCGGCTCACAGAGGAAGGCTTCCGGCTCGCAGGGGATAAGTTAAAGGAGATGGCAAAATGAAAACGCTTCAGGAATCCAGAGCCGACTGGCGCTACGCCATAGAAGGCGGCGGGGGATACTGCCCTTGTTGCGAGAGGTGGGGGAAAGTCTACCCGCGCCCTTTTAATTCCTCGATGGCGAAGGCATTGCTCTGGCTTGCCGGGAAAGGGGGCCATTGGACCGATGTCCCAAACACCGCGCCAAAATGGCTCACGAGGACAAATCAACTGCCCACTGTCCGGTGGTGGGGGCTCGTCGAACGCCGGAAATCGGAAGGCCCGGCGGTCAAGCATTCCGGGATATGGCGACCCACAGAGCGCGGGGTCGACTTCGCCCATGGCCGCATCTCCATTCCGCGGACAGTCTTCACGTATAACGCCCGAGTCATCCGTTTTGGAGAAGAAAAAATGCGCATTGAAGAGGCCTTCGAAACAAACTTTGATTACACGCAAGTCATGCTGCCGGTCTCCCGTTCTCCACAAGTGGAAGTGTGGAAACAAATGGAAATGTGGGAGTGACGGACCAATGAAAAATAATCTCCAGAAGCCGAAGTGGGGCGTGAAAACCGAATGGGTGCCCATCGAGCAGCTACCGCCGACACCGGACGGTATCACAGAAATAGCCATCGATCTGGAAACCAAAGACCCGCGGCTCAAGACCCACGGTCCGGGCTGGGCCACGGGCCATGGAGATGTCGTCGGGTTTGCCGTCGCATACAAGGGTTTTAACGCCTACCTGCCCTTTGCCCATGAGGGCGGCGGCAATCTGGACCGTGGCATCGTCACGCGCTGGTTCCAGAAGGAGATAGCCAACCACCCGGCGGACAAGATCTTCTTCAACGCCGCCTACGACGTGGGCTGGCTCAAGCGCCTTGGCATTGACCTCAAGGGCAAGATGATTGACGCCATGTTGGCCGCACCCCTTCTGAACGAAAACCGCTTCAGCTATTCCCTGAATGCAGTCTCATACGATTACATGGGGTTGATGAAGTCCGAGGCCGCGCTCCGGGAGGCCGCACAGGAATTTGGCGTAGACCCCAAGGCCGAACTCTACAAGCTGCCTGCCTGCTTTGTCGGCGAGTATGCCGAGGCCGACGCCCAGCTTACGTTCGACCTGTGGCAGGTCTTCAAGGTGGAACTGACCAAGGAGGATTTGTGGCAGGTCTTTGACATGGAGACCTCGGTCCTGCCGCTCTGCATAGAGATGACGTGGCGCGGCATCCGGGTTGACCTCGACGCCGCCGAGCGCCTCCGCCAGGATTTGATCAAAACCGTCAAGGCCATGCAGTCCGACATCAAGAAGGAGACCGGCCTCGCCGTCGAGCTCTGGGCCGCAGCCAGCATTGCCAAGGTCTTTGACCAACTGGGCATACCGTATGGCCGCACCAAGACCGGCCTGCCGTCCTTCACGAAGAACTTCCTCTCCCAGCATGAGCATCCAATAGCCCAGAAGATTGCCGCGGCGCGGGAATACGACAAGGTGGGCAACACCTTCCTGTCCAGCATCCTGCGCTATACAGAGGACGGAAGGATACACGGGCACATCAACCAGCTACGGTCGGAAGGCGGCGGCACCGTGACTGGGCGCATTTCAATGTCCAACCCCAATTTGCAACAAATCCCCGCCCGCAATCCCGAGATGTCGTCCAAAATACGGGGGCTGTTCCTGCCGGAAGAGGGCGAGCAATGGGCGTCGATGGATTTCGACCAGCAGGAGCCGCGCATCCTCGTCCACTTTGCAAGTCTCACGAACAAGGGCCTGACCGGATCCGACGACTTCGTCAACGCATACCGAACCGACCCGACGACCGACTTCCACCAGATGGTAGCAGACATCGCCAACATCCCGCGCAAACAGGCCAAGACCATCAACCTGGGCATTATGTACGGCATGGGGCAGACCAAGCTCGCGGAGCAACTGGATGTAACACCGGAGGAGGCTAAACGGCTCATGCGCCAGTACCATGAGGACGTTCCGTTCGTTAAGGAACTTATGGATGCGGTGCAACGGAAGGTCTCGCACCGCGACAAGGGTGGGTTCGTCCGGTCCTTGCTTGGCCGCAAGTGCCGCTTTGATCTGTGGGAGCCAAACCTGTTTGTTTCTGCACGGGCCCTGCCTCAAGAGGAGGCCCACCTCGAATACGGCGACAACATCAAGCGCGCATACACCTACAAGGCGCTCAATAAACTAATCCAGTCGTCGGCAGCCGATCAGACAAAGGCCGCCATGGCGGCGGTGTACAAAGAGAAGAAGAAAGTGCCGTTGGTGCAGATACACGATGAATTGGCGTTCTCTGTATCGGGCGCAGAGGAGGCCCGAGAGTTGTGCAGCATAATGGAGGGCGCTCTGCAACTGGAAGTGCCGAGTCCTAGCGATATATCGCTAGGCCCGAACTGGGGAAGCTTGACTAAGCTGGACAAGTCCGATAGTTTCCCAGAGATAAAGGAATAGTAGTATGAATCCCGATAAATGGAAGTCCGTCGTCATCCCGATTGAGAGCTACCACGTCCTCAAGGACATGGCGGCGAAAGAACGGCGCACGATATCCGGCCAGTTCACGTTTGTTTTGGAAAAAATGACGGGGAAGGACATAGAGCCCGCCCCGCTGAAAAAGGGGCGTAAAAAATGATGGCCGCCGTTTTTGTCACCGCCGCCATATACTCGTTAATACTCGTTATCGGCGTCATCCTCTAGTATGGGCAAGCGCTCCGACTTTGCGCGCCGGGAACGGGATTTCTACCCCACACCGGTCAGCGCGGTCGAGCCGCTCATCGCCCATTTGCCCGAGCGCTTTACATATATAGAGCCCTGTTTTGGCGATGGTGCCTTAATCCGGGCTCTGTCAAGCTTTGAGGGTGCGGCGCACGGCGGGCGCTTTTGTCCGACGCTGGAATACGCCAGCGACATTGAACTGCCGCCAGCCCGTTTCTTCTACGGCGACTGCGCGGCAACATGGGAAAGATACCATGCCCGATTATACAAAAAGGACGCCCTCGCTATTGAAGAGGCGGATGTTGATGTGGATTTCTTCATTACCAACCCGCCATGGTCCCGGCCTATTTTACACCGGCTCATTCTCCACCTCTCCGAAATAAGGCCCACATGGCTGCTTTTTGACGCAGACTGGATGCACACCAAGCAGGCCGCGCCATATCTTGAGTACTGCCGGAAGATCGTGTCGATTGGCCGCGTGAAATGGATCCCGGACAGCCCGCATACAGGGAAAGACAATTGCGCGTGGTTTCTTTTTGACTACAGCACCAGCGAGACACCACCGGAATTTTGGGGCCGCGGACCCAAGAAAAATGTTATAGCATAGGCGACCGTTTCGGACCTCCCCTTGCGGCAGCGCGCTTTGACTCCCGCTGCTGCACGAAACGGTCACCTGACGGTGGGGGCTATGCCCACCCGGCCCCCACCGTCTTTTTTACAGGAGGCCCCGGTCGGCATGGGCAGGACAAAAAAAGAAGAGGCATGGGCAGGGCTGACCTGCTCGATCTGCGCCAGCCCTGTTGATCTTGAGGGCGAGGGCGGAATTGCCGGAGATTTCGGCATCTGCCCGGTGGCGTTCTGCGTCTGGTGCTACGCTTCCATCGTGGACATGGTGACCCAAGGTTGCGCCCGATGCCACGACGACGAAGACTAAAAACCCCCTCCAAAAATAAACCGTTGACGCCCGTGTTTTTTGTTCCTATGTTACCCTATGTTATGGGACTAATCCCAACATACTAGGAGGCGGCAATTATGAACGAGGCAGAGCGTTTCATACAGGGCATGCAGTGGCTGGGCACGCAACTGTCGGCCCCTACCCTGACCGAGCGGCGTATAGCCCGGTGCGAGGAAGCACGCGACACGGCCCACGATCCTGATATCCAGATTCTCTGGGAAGGAAAAGCACAGCAACTGCGCGACAAGCGCACGAAGGAGGCGAACTAATGAAGATTTTTGATTGGTTACTCAACAAAACCCCGAAAAAACCGCTCGAAGAGAACCGGCAAAAGACCCCCGCCTATGATTTCGGATGGACGGCCATGGCGGCGGTGTATGAAGGGAAGAATAAAGCGCAGATCGACGAGGAAGCGGCTACGGAGCCCCGGAAGTTTCACCGGGTGCCAAAATGGACGCATGCCGGAAAAAAGGGCAAGGACATCTGGTGCCCGAAATGTGGGAAGGACACGCACGTCGCTCACTTCGGGTGGGATGCCCTGTTTTGCATGTCATGCCGCACTCTCGTCAACAAGTGCGACTGGCTGATGCCGGTCAAGGAGGACAAGTGATGCAAACCTTCCTGCCATACCGCGCCTACGACCGAAACAAGGAGACAAACGATATGAACCAACTAGAGATGTTCAAAAATGTCCGACGCAATGATTCGGACACTTCCTTTGCCGCAGCAGCGTCTATGGAGACGGCAGCGAAGCGGTACAAGGCAATCGTCTACCGGACATTGCTGCACTTCGGGCCCATGACATCCGAAGAAATTGCGAGCCGTTGCGAACTGGATTACCCACAGGTTTGGCGGCGTGTCAGCGACTTGCGCCGAGACAAGATGATTCACGACACGGGCGAGCGTAGAAAGAACAGCAGTGGCCGCAGGGCTGGCGTGTGGGCCGTGAACAAGGAGACTTCATATGATTGACGCAAAACACACCACGGGATCAGGGCGCTGGAAAACCGGCCTCGCGATGTCCGCGCTCCTTGTGATGCCGGGCAAGGAGGACAAGTGATGCAAACCTTCCTGCCATACCGCTCCATGGGCCAGTCCGTTCGTTGTCTCGACTACCGGCGTCTCGGCAAACAGCGCGTCGAGGCGTTCCAGATACTAAATGCCCTCTCCGGAAAGTCCAAAGGCTGGACTAACCACCCGGCCACGAAGATGTGGCGCGGCTTCGAGGCGGCCCTGTCGTTTTACAAAGACCTCTGCATCGAAGAGTGGGTCCGGCGCGGCTACAATAATACGATGCAAAAAGAGGCGTCCTATGGGGCCATCGTAATGCCCAAATGGATGGGCAACGAGGACTTCCACGCCAGCCACCGCTCCAACCTTCTGAAGAAAGACCCGGAGTTCTACGGCAAGTTTGGCTGGACCGAAGCCGACGACCTCGACTACGTGTGGCCGGTCCGTTGACATGAAGAGCATTTTCCGCGACCTGCACGATGAACCAGGTGCCTCAAGCTGGGTAAAAAGCGTTCTTGATGAGCAAAACTGGGACTACCAGACAGAAGCGGCGGCTGGCGAAGGAAGGATCGACTATTTGGTCAAAGCGCCTCAGTGCAGCTTTGGCATCGAAGTCAAACGAGATCTCCATAGTGAACAGCTTACAATGACAAACATGGCCGACTATTTTGAACAAGCGTCTTCTTACGCAAAAGCGTTAGAAGTGCCCGTTTTCTTAGGTCCTGTCATCGTAAACCAGTCCACGCCTTCTGCGACATACGCAGGGGGTACAACCGCAGACGCCCTATCCGCTTTCAACATCT
>FLOH01000988.1_pt1 | contig 48297 bp, 47 predicted proteins | sample 756751 | NCBI WGS metagenome assembly FLOH01 (sample SAMEA4026879, study PRJEB14308) | marine metagenome | biome: coastal water; material: water | depth 74 m | reverse complement strand
GCTTGTACCAGCATTGATAGCAGCGCCGCCACCCAACGAATAAGAAGTCGTCAGATTGTAATCACCTGCTTCATTAAATCCTATACCTACACTCGTCCCATCAGCTGCATAACCCAAAAGAACGTCATAATCGTTTGTTAGAGTAGAATCGTCTGACGAAAGGTTGCCAGAAATGCTTGCCGACAAAGCGCCTGAGGCATACGCAATTTTAGCTGAGTTAGTAGTATAACCACTCGAGTCTGTATTTTTGTTTGTCATCGATACTGTGTATTCACCCATCGCGTAGGCTAGTGTCGACTTATTGTTGTTGTCTTCGTCTGCAATGACTGTGACAGTGATGTCGCCTTGGGCGAACACGACTTTAGCAGAGTAGTCACCAACATCTGCTTCGGTCCCATTATCATCAATCGAAGTAGCCAACGCGATTGCCACTGGGCCCACAGCTGTTTTGATTTCAACGTCGTGATCAACGCTAGATGCGAAGTAATCGTCAATTGCGTTGACTTTAACTTTAACCGAACCAAAGGCACCGGAAACAGTTACGGCTGGGTTACCCATGGAGCCATCTGAAGCAGTCAAAGCCCAGGTGCCCGAACCAGTAGCTGTAGACAAGCTAACGGATGTACCTTCAGCGATGGATGTAGCCACGCTTACTGTTAGACCTGAGTCTGTTGTTGTTGTAGCTGCAACACCCAACGACACGCTTGCGTAAGGTGAGTTGTCACCATCTGCGTCATTCCAGATACCAGCTGTAGCTGAACCCGAAAATGTTACTTCAGCTGACGCCATGCCTGCAGTCATTACCAAAGCGGTAGTAGCAAGAAGAATGTTTTTCATAATTGTGCCTCTTTTAGGTCAAAATTTCTGCCCAACTCAGCTTATCCGAATTGAGAATAATATCTTTTCTCAAAGTAAAGTCACTTTTGCAACGAAACAGCGTAGCTTGCGCGCAATTGATCTTAAATATGATGCAAAGATGTCACATTCTGAAAGGCGGCAATTTTTTGCCTATGAGCTTTTTTCTTTTTTTTATTGGTCCGAACGCGGTAATTGCACCGCAAAACGCCAAAAGTCACACTGGGCCCTTAAATGATAAATACGCCACAGCTCTTCTGCTCAAGTATGCTGGGGCGCGGAGGCTTTGCTCCAGCTTTGGCAAAAAAGCTACTATTTATATGGCTGGAGTGTAGAGGCCCCTGCCCTGCGAAATCCCTTGTTTGACTTGGATTGCTGGTTTAGACAACACAAAGCTAGTGACTTGGGGGAAGACATGACCTTGAACTTTTTGGTTCGCGCGGCGATTCTGGTGACGCTGTCACTTTCGATTGGGGCCTGCTCAACAGGCACCAAACTCTTCGGTAAGACAAACAAGGCCGCGGAACCTGCCGCCGTTGTCCCTGCGCCAAAAGAGGAAAAGATTTGGGACATGTTCAACGCGAACAGTGATGCTAATGTCACAATCAATGTGAATAAATACATATGGAACTCTACGCTTGATGTGCTTAGTTTTCTGCCCGTGGAAACTATTGACCCCTTTACGGGTTTAATTGTCACAGGATACGGCACCCCACCTGGTGGCGGCACCGCCTACCGCGCCACGGTTTTGCTGCAAGATCCAGCGCTTGATGCGCGTTCACTTAAGTTAGCGCTTTACACGCGCTCGGGCGCTGCTGTGTCTCTTGAGACCCTGCGCTTGGTTGAAAATGCAATCCTGACCCGCGCCCGCCAAATGCGTTTGGTTGATAGCAAACTTTAATCAACTGTGGGTGGGCTTTGGCCCTAGACCTGCTTATCGGGCCTGATTTAAAGTATGGCCTATATACTTAAGGGCCATAAGCCCTTCTCAATTACACCGAGGCCAAAATGTTGCGCTACGAACCCGCCACAACTGAAACTAAATGGCAAAAAGCCTGGGAAGAAGCGGGCGTCTTTCTTGCGAAGCGCGATGCTACTAAGGAAAAATACTATGTGCTTGAGATGTTCCCGTACCCATCGGGCCGCATCCATATGGGCCATGTGCGCAATTACACGATGGGCGACGTGGTCGCGCGGCAAAAAGCTGCGGCTGGATATAGTGTCTTACATCCCATGGGATGGGACGCATTTGGCATGCCCGCAGAAAACGCTGCAATGGAGCGCGGCGGCCACCCCAAAGAGTGGACCTATGGCAATATCGCCGATATGCGCGCGCAGATGAAACCTTTGGGGCTTTCGATTGATTGGACACGCGAATTTGCCACCTGTGATCCGGAGTATTATGGCCAGCAGCAGGCCATGTTCATAGATATGATGGCCGCAGGGCTGATTTACCGTAAAAATGCCGTGGTAAATTGGGATCCGGTCGATATGACTGTTTTGGCCAATGAACAGGTAATTGACGGCAGGGGCTGGCGCTCAAACGCCCCAGTGGAGCGGCGTGCACTGACACAGTGGTTCTTTAAAACATCAGACTATTCAGAAGAGCTTTTAAGTGCTCTGGATGGGCTAACCAACTGGCCCGAAAAAGTGCGTCTAATGCAGGCCAACTGGATTGGCCGCTCGCGCGGGTTGCAATTTGCCTTTGAAACCGTCGGCGCGCCAGCAGGGTTTGAGTTGCTTGACGTGTATACAACCCGCCCCGACACGCTGATGGGGGCAAGCTTCGCGGGCATTTCGCCCGATCACCCGCTGGCCAAAGCGCTTGAGGTGATAAACCCCGCCATCGCCACTTTTTGTGACGAATGCAGGCGTTTGGGCACCTCAGAAGTGGCGATGGAAACTGCCGAGAAGCACGGATTTGACACGGGCTTGCGGGTAAAACATCCGCTGGATCCTGCTTGGGAAATGCCCATCTATATCGCCAATTTCATTTTAATGGATTACGGCACAGGCGCGATTTTCGGTTGCCCTGCCCATGATGAGCGCGACTTTGAATTTGCGGTAAAATATGATTTGGCCATTACGCCGGTATTTTGCCCAATTGATGCCGAAGAAACCCCTTTAACCGAAGCATTCGTGCCCGCAAAGTCTGTAAAACTGCGCTATTTGCGCAGTTTTACAGGTCAAGCCACCCAAACTGGGGAAGAGGCCATTAAAACGGCGATTGACCATTTTGAACAGAAACATTTGGGCAAAGGCGTGATCAATTACCGCCTGCGCGACTGGGGGATTTCCCGCCAACGCTATTGGGGCTGCCCAATTCCCGTCATTCACTGCGAAACCTGTGGTGTTGTGCCCGAGGCAAAGAAGAATTTGCCCGTTACATTGCCCGACGATGTGACCTTTGACGTGCCTGGAAATCCTCTTGACCGTCATCCGACTTGGCGCAATTGCACCTGCCCGAACTGTGGCGCAGCTGCGCGGCGTGAAACAGATACGATGGACACATTTGTGGACAGCTCATGGTATTATGCGCGCTTTACTGCGCCACATGCTGCCACACCGACCCAAGCCGAGGATGCCGCCTATTGGATGAATGTTGATCAATATATCGGCGGCATTGAACATGCGATTTTACATTTACTTTACTCGCGCTTTTTTGCACGCGCGATGGCGAAAACGGGTCACCTGCCCCCCCAAGCGATCGAGCCGTTTAACGCGCTGTTCACCCAAGGCATGGTGACGCATGAAATCTACACAACCAAAGACGCGCATGGCCGCCCTGTTTACCACCTGCCCGAAGATGTGCAGGATGGAAAACTGGCCGACGGCACGTCCGTAACCGTCATTCCCTCGGCTAAAATGTCGAAATCAAAAAAGAATGTCGTAGATCCTGTTTCGATCATCCAAGCCTTTGGTGCCGATACGGCGCGGTGGTTTGTCATGTCAGACAGCCCCCCCGAGCGCGACGTTGAATGGACGGCCTCGGGTGCCGAGGCCGCTTTCAAACATTTGAACCGTGTGTGGCGCATTGCTGATGACATCACCCAAGGCGACCACAAAGACACGGGCGAAGACGCCGATTTGCACCGCGCTTGCGCCCGTGTGATTGCCGATGTGACAGCAGGTATTGAGTGCTTTGCATTTAATAAGGCCATCGCGAAACTTTATGAATTGACCAATGCGTTGCAAAAATCAAAAGCCAGCACCCAAGCCAAACGGGCGACGATGCTGGTGATGGCGCAGCTGATGCAGCCCATGGTGCCGCATCTAGCCGAAGAGGTGTGGGCTATGTTGGGGGGCCAAGGTTTGGTGACGTCCGCCGCTTGGCCACAGGCCGATCCAACGCTTTTAGTGGCCGATACGGTAGTTTTGCCTATTCAAATCAACGGCAAACGCCGCGCTGAAATCACGGTGGGAGCCGATATGCCCACCGCGCAAATTGAGGTGATGGCCCTGGCCGACCCGACGATTGTGAAAATTTTAGCAGGCCAAGCGCCCAAAAAGGTGATCGTGATTGCGGGGCGGATCATCAATGTCGTTGTTTAACCGACGCCAGATCATAAGCGCCCTTGCGGTCTTGCTGCTGGGGGCTTGCATGTTTAAGCCCGTCTATGGACCAGGAGAACCTGCCCTGGCCTTGTCAGGGAAGGTTTTGGTGGCTGACCCTACTGATAAAAACAGCTTTGACTTTTTCCAGCGCCTATCCAACCGCTTGGGCATTCCAACGGTGCCAATTTATCGTTTAAATTATTGGCTGTCGACATCGGTGGCCAATGTTGGGATAAGCCAAGCCAACGTATTGACCCGCTTTAACGTTTTGGGAACGGTTTCATGGTCACTGCTTGACCTGACAGGCAACCAGATTGTGGCCTCAGGCAACGTCAATAATTTTAGCTCTTATTCGTCAACAGGCTCAACCGTGGCAGAGCTGGCCGCGAAAGAAGATGCAAGCTTGCGGTTGATGCGGATGTTGGCCGACCAAGTTTTGCTTGAAATGATTACCCAAAGCCAAAAACTGCCTAAGCTTCAGGGCAAGCCATGAAACTGACCGCACAAGAGGTCAGCCGTTATCTTAAAAAACCCGATCCAAAACACGCTGGCATTTTGCTGTTTGGTGCCGATGCGATGCGTGTGGCGTTGAACCGTCAAGATCTGATTGCGGTGTTAATCGGCCCTGACGGCAACTCGGAAATGCGGCTAACCCGCATCGCGGCCGCCGAGCTGCGCAAAGACCCCACCAACGTTATGGATGCGATGCGCGCCAGCGGCTTTTTCGCAGGGCCTAGGGTTGTCTTTATCGAAGATGCTACCGACGCCGCGACCCAAGTGCTAACCGCCGCCTTGGCCGATTGGGCCGAGGGGGATGCGCAGATCGTCGTGAGTGGCGGGAACCTGACCGCGAAATCGAGCTTGCGCAAACTGTTTGAAGCCAACCGTACGACGCTGTGCATCGGCTTTTACGACACGCCCCCAAGCAAAGAGGAAATTAGCGCCCTTTTGACCGCGGCAGGCTTGCACAATTTGCACCCCAAAAGTTTAGGCGACATAGAAACTTTTGCCAAAGCCCTGGATCCTGGGGACTTTCGTCAATTTCTTGAGAAAATATCCCTTTATAAATGGGGCGATGAAACGCCCTTGACGGGGGATGAAATTCTAGCCCTCGCCCCTGCCACAATCGAAACCGAGGTGGATGACGTGATCAATGCAACCGCCAACCGACAAGCTTCCCAAGTGGGTCTTTTGTTGCGAAGATTAGAGGGCCAAGGCGTAAACGCCGTGAGCCTTTGCATAGGTGCGGCGCGCCATTTTCGAACACTTCATTTGGTGTCCTCCGACCCGAATGGGGCAGTGGCGGGCATTCAAAAAGCCCGCGGTGTCTTTGGTCCTCGTCGTGACATGATGCTGCGGCAGGCACAGAATTGGAGCATGGGCGCATTAGAGCGCGCCTTGTCCCTCTTGGTGGAAACAGATTTAATATTACGCTCGTCAAGCCGTGCCCCTGCCATGGCAGTGATTGAGCGAGCGCTTTTGCGGCTCGCAATGTCAAAAGGATAAAGGCTCACATGACAATCGGTTGGGATAATTTGTCGATGTATTGTGGCGCATTGGTTCTTTTATTCATCACACCGGGGCCTGTGTGGGTGGCTTTGGTTGCTCGCGCCATGACCGGCGGCTTTCGTGCAGCTTGGCCGTTGGCAATTGGCGTGGCTTTGGGAGATCTTCTTTGGCCCTTATGCGCGGTCTTCGGCTTGACGTGGGTTCTATCAATTTATGGCGATTTTTTAGGGGCCTTGCGCTGGGTGGCGGCAAGTATTTTCGTGATTATGGGCTATTTTCTGCTGACAAAATCAGACACCGCAATCACCTCTGACCCCAGACTGACCAAACCAGGCTTGTGGGCAGGATTTTTGACGGGTGTTGTCGCCGTCACGGGTAATCCCAAGGCCATTCTCTTTTACATGGGGGTCTTACCCGGTTTTTTTGACCTGACCCAAGTGTCATGGCGCGACACAGGAACAATAATTTTTGTCTCTATGGCCATTCCGATGATTGGAAATCTTCTTTTGTCGATCTTTGTTTCGCGGGCACGCGGGCTTTTAACCTCGCCCAAAGCGATGGCGCTTGTGAATAAGACGGCAGGAGGACTGCTTGTTGCGGTGGCGGGGGCTATTTTGCTAACTTAACCCCTAAATATAGTGTTGGGGGTGACATTCATTGTCGTTGCATCTATAAATAAGCAACACCTTGAAGGGTTCAAATAGCATGACTGACGACACGCAAAACAAACACGCTTATGGCGCTGACTCTATTAAGGTTCTTAAGGGCTTAGAAGCAGTTCGAAAGCGTCCGGGCATGTATATTGGTGACACTGACGACGGGTCAGGTTTGCACCATATGGTTTACGAGGTTGTCGACAATGGCATTGATGAGGCTTTAGCCGGCCATGCAACGGCCGTGACTGTCAAACTCCATGCTGACAACTCGGTTTCTGTACGCGATAATGGCCGCGGCATCCCGGTTGATATGCACCAAGAAGAGGGCATCTCAGCCGCCGAAGTGATTATGACGCAGCTGCACGCGGGCGGCAAATTTAACAATACAGATGACAGCGGTAATGCTTATAAAGTCTCGGGCGGGTTGCATGGTGTGGGCGTGTCGGTGGTGAATGCGCTGTCTGAATGGCTTGAGCTTCGCGTCTGGCGCAATGACAAGGAATATTACGCGAAATTTGAGCATGGCGAATGTACGGTGCATGTTTATGAGGTGGGCGCGGCCCCAGGTGAGCGTGGCACCGAAGTACGGTTTTTGGGCTCTGCGAAGAGCAATATTCCAGATGGGACATTTTCAAATCTAGAATACAACTTTAAAACACTAGAAAGCCGTCTCCGTGAATTGGCTTTTTTAAATTCGGGTGTGCGCATTAATATCATTGATGAGCGTCCCGTCGAACAGATCAGCACCGAACTTTACTACGACGGTGGCGTGCGTGAATATGTTAAATATCTTGACCGCTCAAAATCCTCGATCATGCCTGAACCTATTTATATGATTGGTGATCGTGGCGGCATTGGTGTTGAAGTGGCCATGTGGTGGAATGACAGCTATCATGAAAATGTTTTACCCTTTACCAACAATATCCCCCAGCGCGATGGCGGCACCCATCTGGCTGGGTTTCGTGGGGCTTTAACCCGCACCATCAATGCTTATGCGCAATCAACCGGCATTGCGAAAAAAGAAAAAATCGACTTCACTGGTGACGATGCGCGCGAGGGTTTAACCTGCGTTTTGTCTGTCAAAGTGCCGGACCCTAAGTTTTCCAGTCAAACCAAGGATAAGCTCGTATCGTCAGAGGTACGGGCTGCGGTCGAAAACCTGGTGAACGAAAAGTTGACCGAATGGTTCGAAGAGAACCCCGCCAATGCAAAAATTATTGTGTCAAAAATCATCGAAGCGGCAATGGCGCGCGAAGCGGCGCGCAAGGCGCGCGAACTCACACGGCGAAAAACCGCGCTTGATGTGGCCTCGCTACCAGGAAAGCTGGCTGACTGCCAAGAGCGGGACCCCTCAAAATCGGAAATCTTCTTGGTCGAGGGTGACTCTGCGGGCGGGTCGGCCAAGCAGGGGCGTTCACGCTCAAATCAGGCGGTTTTGCCCCTGAAAGGTAAAATACTAAACGTAGAGCGCGCGCGCTTTGATCGAATGCTTGGCAGCCAAGAAATTGGCACGTTGATCACCGCACTTGGCACGGGCATCGGACGTGATGAGTTTAACATCAACAAGCTACGATATCATAAAGTTGTAATTATGACAGACGCTGACGTTGATGGAGCGCATATTCGCACACTGCTTTTGACTTTTTTCTTTCGGCAAATGCCCCAAGTCATCGAAGGCGGCTTTTTATATATTGCCCAGCCGCCGCTTTACAAAGTGGCGCGCGGCAAGTCCGAGGTCTATCTGAAAGATCACCCCGCGCTGGAAGATTACTTGGTCCAAATGGGTGTTGAAGGAGCCGTTTTGAGGTTGGGTAGCGGAGAAGAAATCGCAGGTACGGATCTAGCTCGCGTGATTGACGGCGCACGCCAGTTCCGCCGCATTCTTGACGCCTTTCCAACCCATTATCCGCGCCATATCCTTGAGCAAGCCGCCCTTGCTGGAGCCTTTGACCCTGAAAGCCTTGGAGCGGACCTTCAAGGCGTCGCAGATCGCGTTGCCAAGCGCCTAAACGCGGTGGCCAGTGAGTATGAACAAGGCTGGGCCGGCCGTGTCACACAAGAGGCAGGCATTCGCCTGTCGCGCGCGCTGCGCGGGGTTGAAGAGCTGCGCACCCTTGACGGTGCGGTTTTACGCTCGGGTGAGGCGCGGCGCTTGGCATCTGTCTCGACGCCAACCCGCGACGTCTATATGACGCCAGCGCAATTGATCCGCAAAGATCGTGATCAGCTTGTTTATGGGCCGATGGATTTGTTGCGCGCAGTTCTGGCCGAAGGTGAAAAAGGCCTGTCGCTGCAGCGTTATAAAGGCTTGGGCGAAATGAACCCAGAACAGCTTTGGGAAACCACCCTAGACCCCGAAGCACGCACGCTGTTGCAAGTCACCGCCGATGATTTGGCAGAGGCCGATGATATTTTTACAAAACTAATGGGTGATGTTGTCGAACCCCGTCGCGAATTCATTCAACAAAATGCACTAAACGTTGAGCACCTTGACGCGTAAGATTAGCTTTACGTGGTGACCCGTGCTGGACTCGAACCAGCTGCCTCAAGTTTAGGAAACTTGCGCTCTATCCAGATGAGCTAACGAGTCACGCGACACTTATTAGCATAGGTTTGTGTAACGATAAAGGCTTTAGCCCGCCAACAAGCGCATGAAAACGGTGAAAAAACCGATAAAAAGGGGAAGCGACGTTTGGCCCACCACTTCCCCTTTAGTCCGACGCCAAAGGTTGAGAGCTTCCCTTGCGCTGGATTTAATCTGACTTTCGCCAACTGTTAGCGCTACCATAGCCAATAAACATGGGTTGGACAAGTCGAGATTTAAGTCTATCAAGGATACAAATAGCGATAGGTGACCCTGTGATCAAAATCCCCCCCCGTGAGCTTAAGCGCACATTGACGCTGCGTGACGTTTCAGAAGCATCGGGCGTCAGTGAAATGACGGTAAGCCGAGTTTTGCGCAACCGTGGTGACGTTTCGCCGAGCACCCGCGAAAAAGTGTTGGAGGCGGCGCGCGCGCTTGGGTATGTGCCCAATAAAATAGCGGGAGCCTTGGCCAGCCAACGGGTTAATCTGGTGGCGGTGATCATTCCGTCCCTGTCCAATATGGTGTTCCCCGAGGTGCTGTCAGGGATTTCTGACGGATTGGAAGAGACGGGCTTGCAGCCCGTGGTCGGCGTGACCGACTATTCCCAAAAACGCGAGGAGGCCGTGCTTTATGAAATGCTTTCGTGGCGCCCCTCAGGGGTCATTATCGCGGGTCTCGAACATTCCGAAGCCGCCCGCGCAATGTTGGAAAACGCAGGCATTCCAATTGTGGAAATAATGGACGTTGACGGCACGCCAATTGACAATGCGGTTGGCATTTCACACCGCCGTGCAGGGCTAAAAATGGCAAAAGCCATTGTCGAGGCGGGTTATCAAAAAATTGGTTTTTTGGGCACAAAAATGCCCGACGATCACCGCGCACGCAAACGACTTGAGGGTTTTCAAGAAGGTTTGGCCCTGGCACGCTTAAGTCTAAGCGATGAAGAATATTATTCGGGAGGCTCGGCACTTTTGAAAGGCCGCGAAATGACAGAAATAATCTTGAGCCGTTCGCCTGAGTTGGATTTTCTTTATTATTCAAACGACATGATAGGCGCAGGCGGCTTGCTTTATTGCCTGGATAAGGGCATTGATGTGCCCCAAAATCTGGGCCTTGCCGGGTTTAACGGGGTTGAGCTTTTGGACGGGTTGCCACGCAAGCTTGCCTCCATGGATGCGTGCCGGCGGGAAATTGGCCAAATAGCTGCGGCAATCATTGCGGGTAAAAGTCCCTCTGGGGCAATTGGAGGTCAGGTAATTGAGCTTAGCCCCACTTTGCAGAAAGGCGACACTATTCGAAATAGTTAGGCAAAAAGAGCTCCATCTTTAAAGCCTTTTATCACAAGATCAAAAATTTTACCTTCGGGCTGATCTTGCCCGAAATGCACCTCTGCAAAGGTTTCCGTTCGCCCCATACGAGGCTTTTCGGTCAAAATCCGATGTGTCTTGCCCTGTTGACTGGCTAGATACGCATCCAAGGCCTGCTCGCCAACTGCACGCAAACGGGCCGCGCGGTCTTTAATTTGACCCCCTGGAACAGCAGGCATGCGCGCTGCCGGAGTGCCTTTGCGCGCCGAATAAGGAAATATATGCAAGAAAGTCAAGCCACAGTCCTTGACCAACTGAACCGTGTTTTCAAACATTGCTTCGGTTTCGGTAGGAAAACCCGCGATGATATCAGCCCCAAACACCATGTCAGGGCGTAAGGAGCGGGCCTCTTGACAAAAGGTGATCGCATCCTCGCGCAAGTGCCGCCGCTTCATACGCTTAAGCACCATATTATCACCTGCTTGCAGCGATAGGTGCAAATGCGGCATCAATCGCGGCTCGGACGCAATGGCCCCCATGAGCGCTGGGTCCGCCTCGATACTGTCAATTGAGCTGATACGCAGCCGAGCCAGATCAGGCACCAGACGCAAGATACGCATTACCAAATCGCCCAACCGCGGTGCAGCGGGCAAATCCGCCCCCCAAGAAGTCAAATCAACCCCCGTCAGCACTACCTCATGAAAGCCCTTGTCAACCAGACGTTTGATCTGATCAACGACCACACCCGCTGGAACAGAGCGCGAATTGCCCCGCCCATAAGGAATAATACAAAAGGTACAGCGGTGGTCGCAGCCATTTTGCACCTGAACATAAGCGCGGTGGCGGCCAAATCCGTCGATCAAGTGCCCCGCCGTCTCACGCACGGACATAATATCGTCAACTTGCACTTTCTCCGTGACGCCAATCAAATCGGGGGCCCGCAGATTTTGCCAAGTTCTAGCTTGCATTTTTTCAGTATTACCAATGACATGACTTACTTCAGCCATTGAGGCAAAGGTCTGAGGTTCAGTTTGCGCGGCGCAGCCTGTCACGATCATTTTAGCATCAGGATGCAGGCGAGAAAGTTTTCGGATCTCTTGTTTTGCTTTTCGTACTGCCTCGGCGGTGACGGCGCAGGTATTCACAATGATCGCATTTTCAAAACCTGCCGCAGCAGTTAGTTCTTTCATCGCCTCGGTTTCATAAGCGTTTAAACGGCAGCCCAGCGTTGCAAAAATCGGAGCAATCATGAATGGGCCGCGACAAAATCAGCGCTTAGGGTAGCCACAAAGACATACGAGGTTCCACCCGTAAGCCACACTCCGTCGCCGCGCCATGCTACCTCAAGTTGACCACCGTCAGCCTCAAGCAGTACCTCGCGCCCTGTAAGCCCACGCAAATGCGCCGCAACAGCCACTGCACATGCCCCTGAACCACACGCCAAGGTAACGCCGGCGCCACGTTCCCACACCCGCATACGCAGGTGGTCAGGACCAACAAGGCTAACAAATTCTACATTCGCGCGCTTTGGAAATAAAATATCATGCTCAATCAAAGGGCCTAAGCCGGTCAGATCGACGCTCTCGGCATCAGGCACAAAAAACACACAATGCGGGTTCCCCATGCCCACAGCGACCGGGTCTCCATCCAGAGGCAAATGCAACATATCGACCGAATGCGCCAAGGGCAGGTCGGCCCACTCAAGCTGTGGCGGGCCCATATTGACAGATACCAGACCATCACTCCGCCGCAAAGCAGATAAAACCCCACGTTCGGTTTCAAGCGTTAGCGCAGTTTTCTTCTGCGCGCGCATCACATAATCTGCCACACAGCGCGTGGCATTGCCACAAGCGCCTGCGGTTGATCCGTCAGAGTTCCAAAAGTCCAAAGCCAAATCCGCCCTATCCGACGGGCGCAATTCCACCAATTGATCGAAACCCACACCAAAATGCCGATCACCCAGTGCCTTAGCCAAATTTGGCGTGGTCAAAGGCGCGCAATCGCGCGAATCAATCACAACAAAATCATTGCCAAGCCCATGCATTTTCATGAAACTTACAGCCGAGGGTAAATCTTTCTTGCTCATAACTCGCGATATAGCCTGCATTTTGATTTTTTGCCAGAGCTAGACGAATTTATGCGCTTTGGGTCTTGACCATAGTGCCTGAACTCCATAATCACCCCCCAGAGTGGGCCCGTAGCTCAGCTGGTAGAGCAATTGACTTTTAATCAATGGGTCATGGGTTCGAATCCCGTCGGGCTCACCAATCAAAACGCCTGGCCTGATTGGGCCAGGCGTTTTCTATTTCGTACCAAACCTCCCGGCAAATAAGACCGATTTGCCTTGAGAGGTGCGCTAAGAAGATTGGCTGATTTTTCAATATACAGCTGCGCCTCTAGGGCCGTTTTTTTTAATGTAGCATTTTGCAAATGCGCATAGCGTTGCGTCATAATCGGGGTTGAATGGCCTAGAAGAAGCTGCACCTCGTAGAAAGCCACGCCTTGATTGACCAAGATACTTGCAAATCTATAGCGCAAATCATGCAAGCGGCAATGATCTACACCCGCTGCCTTACGAACCCGAAACCACGCGGCAGTGACCGACTGATAGGCCAGGCCCGTCCGCTTATTTATAAAGACCGGTTGATAAGGCAATACCGATACGTAACTGAAGTGGTCCCACTTATTTGGACAGTTTTGCGGCTTGTCTAAGATGCATCTGGTGTTTGTTCATGCCGCTGTTCGTATATCTGCGTGGCCAAAGTATGCGATATCCGGAGTTCGCTTATCAAGGGCCGTGTGAGGGCGCTCTGAGTTATAGAACTCAATCCAGTTATCAATGATCCGTTTTGCTTGGAACCCATCGGTAATTTCATGCAGGTAGACGGCCTCCTGCTTCAGCGACCGCCACAACCGTTCAATAAAGATGTTGTCGAGGTATTGGCCCCGACCATCCATGGATATTTTGATGTCAGCGTTGGTCAAAGTCGTGATCCATCCTGCACCTGTGTATTGGCTGCCTTGGTCCGCATTCATTATCTGTGGCTTGCCATATCGGGCGATTGCCTCCTCCAGCGCCTCAACGCAAAAGCTGGCATCCAACGTATTGGAAAGCCGCCAGGTCAAAACCTTACGGGTCGCCCAATTCATGCCTTACGGCGATCGAAGGCAATCGCCTACCGGCCAAAGGATTACCACCAGATACAAAAAGCCGTTCTTGACGGGGATGTAGGTAATGTCGCTGCACCAAACCTGATTGGGCCGCGTGATTGCGAGTTTCCTCAGCAGGTATGGATAAATGCGGTGCTGTGGGTGCTCCTTGCTGGTATTCGGCCCCTTGTAGATGGTCTGCAACCCCATGATGTTCATTAGGCGTCGAACACGTTGCCGCCCGGATGAGAAGCCCGACTGAGGAAGGTAAGCAGCGATCTGGCGGCTTCCGAAGAACGGGTATTTGGTGAACACCCTATCAATCTCATGCATCAGCCTAAGTGTCTCAGCATTCACCCTAACTGGTGCGTAATAGATCGACGAACGGCTGATCTTGAGCAGTTTACACTGACGCGTCAGGCTCAACTTTGTGTTCTCTTTACGGATCATCTCGCGGCGTTCCCCCTCTCATCGATACTGCGTATCGACTGCCGGGCAGTGGACGGGCTCATCGCTTTAGCCCTTGTGACAAAAAATCATTTTCCACCGCGAGTTGGCCGATCTTGGCGTGAAGCTCTTTGATCTCGCCGTCCTTATTCTCAGCCTTTTTGACTTTATCCGAGAACACCCCGGCCATGCCTTCAATCGCCTGCCGTTTCCACGTGCTAACCTGCGTTGGGTGGAGCTGCCGCTTGGCTGCGATCTCTTGCACCGTCTTGTCACCACGCAGCGCTTCAAGCGTCACAGAAGCCTTAAACTGGCCCGAAAAGTTCCGTCGTTTTGTCATTCTCGTATCCATTCGTTCTGGTTGGATACATCTTAGCACGCTGTCCGAATTTGCCAGACCACTTCAGCCTTGTAGTGGTGCGGAATTACGCACTCTCTAAATGATTTCAAACGCTATGCTGATGCCTAGATATCTGTAAGAGAGGCAGTTTTTGAGTATTGTCAGGTTTTATGTTTCATCCTGATAGATTATTTGGCGGAAACTAACGCCTATAAATCTCTTTATTGACAATTAAGATGCGTTGGTGCGGTGATCTTTATGCTATTTTGGATCAATGGTCTGTTGAAAGAGCCGCAGCTAAGCCGCCCCTTCTTTGTTTAATGTCACTTCGCTGGCGCTGGCTATTTTTTAATCAACAAAGCCGCAGCAATTAACTGACTTTTTTGCGCTGCTGTTCGTCCCCAGCACGACCTGCCAAATTACTCTGCGGAGGAAAGGGGCGGTGCATTCAATCGATCATCGCAACATCTGATATTCAGATGTTTGTAATGAAGGATATGAAATGCCCAGAACAGGTCGTCCCGGATTAACCCATCGTGAGAAACGCGAACTTTGGCACCGCTGGAAGGCGGGGCAGACATTGAGTGAGATTGGGCGTGCACTCAATAAACATGCGGGTTCCGTGCATGGCGTGCTTGCTGTGACTGGAGGCATTGAGCCACGGCCTCGCAAACGGTCCAGCCGTGCTTTACAGCTGCATGAGCGCGAGGAGGTATCACGCGGCCTTGGCCGAGGGTTCAGCTTTCGACGCATTGCCAAACTGATAGGCCGTTCGGCTTCTACGATCAGCCACGAAGTATCGCGAAATGGCGGTCGGACAGCCTATCGTGCAGTTCAAGCTGATCTGCGCGCATTGACACAAATACTCAGGCCCAAACCTTGCCTGCTGTCACAACATCAGGTTTTATGCGATCTTGTCGCCGAAAAACTTACGCTGGAATGGTCCCCCTCCCAAATATCCGGGTGGTTGAGCCGTGAATATGGTACTGATCCTTCTATGCAGATATCCCACGAGACCATTTACAAAAGCCTGTTCATTCAGGCCCGTGGTGTCCTGAAGCGAGAGCTGATCTCGCATCTGCGCAGTAATCGAACCATGCGGCGAGGGAAAACATGGGCGACAGCAGGTCAGCCTCGCGGGCAGATCATTGACGCCGTTTCCATCTCTGTACGGCCTGCCGAGGTTGAGGATCGCGCTGTGCCTGGCCACTGGGAAGGCGACTTAATATCTGGCTCTGGCAATACGCATATGGCTACGCTAGTTGAGCGTGCTTCTCGTTTTGTGATGCTGGTGAAGGTTGATGGGAAGGATACAAACAGCGTTGTTGGGGCATTGAAGCGGCGCATTCAGTCCTTGCCTGATGGGTTGATGCGTTCGTTAACCTGGGATCGAGGTACTGAAATGGCGCAGCACAAACAGATTACTCTGGCAACAAAAGTCGACATCTACTTCTGCGACCCGCAAAGCCCGTGGCAACGCGGCACAAATGAAAATACCAACCGCTTGCTGCGCCAATATTTCCCCAAGAAAACCAACCTGTCTGTACATTCTCAAGGCGATCTAGATTCGGTTGCAAATCGCCTGAATACGCGCCCTAGAAAAACGCTTGGCTTTAAAACTCCAGCCTATAGATTAGACGAGATGTTGCGATGATCGATTGAATGCACCCGACCTTATTTTTTTAGTAGAGGGTGTACAACAGCAATTTTGGTTGAAGGCGACGAAGACTCAGGCGGCGTATCATACAGCAACATGTTCGGAGTTATGACTTTGAAAATAGTAGCTAAAATCACTGGTTTTTTCTTCCAGCGCAGCGTACCAGGTCGTTTGTGGCTTTTGCTTTCTGCCGATTTTCAAGGTAAGCTGATAGTCAGGCAAAGGCCAACCAGGGAGAGCTGCGGTGGGATTTATATTCGGGCTTGGATCACTTTTGTTGGGCGCTGTGTTTCTTTTGCGCTTGGTTCCGCGCTTGGTAAGCCTGTCTTATTGGCTGGGTTCGGGGCTTATTACGGGCTGGCTTGGGTTTTTGGTTCTTTATGTCTTGAGCAAAAGTAGCGCCCCTTAGTCAGACGGCTATATTATCTATCAATCGCACGCCCGACAGCCATGCTGCCACCAAAAGCCGCCCATTGAGAACGAAATGATCCAATGGCAATAGGCTTTGCCCGTCACAATAGGCGATATAGTCAATTTTTTCAAATCCATAGCCTATAAGCGCTTCTTGGGCTTTGGCCAAGCTTTGGGTCGTGGCTTGGCCTTGGATTAGATCTTGGGCGCAGGCCCGCATCACGAGATGCAGCTGAGCTGCAATTGCCCGATCAGCGGCCGAAAGGCGTGCATTGCGCGAAGATAGGGCCATGCCGTCGCTAGCGCGCGCCGTGGCACAAGTTTGTAACGCGACGGGCAGATTAAGATCGGCGGTCATGCGGGCAATCACCTGCACCTGTTGCCAGTCTTTTTCGCCAAAGTAAGCCCGGTCAGGCAAGGTCATGCCAAAAAGTTTAGCCACAACCGTTGCAACCCCCGCAAAGTGGCCGGGGCGAAACTGGCCCTCAAGCAGGTCGGCCACCCCCCCCACAGTTACTTGGCTTGCAAATTCTAGGGGGTAGACGTCTTCAGGAGCAGGGGCAAAGATTACATCTACAGCATGGCTGGCCAACAGGGCGGTATCCGCCGCTTCTGTGCGGGGATAACGGGTCAGATCTTCGGTATCGTTAAATTGAGTTGGGTTCACAAAAATTGTCACGATCACTCGGTCGCATTGTTGCTTTGCTGCGGCAACCAGCGACAAATGCCCCTCATGCAGCGCGCCCATTGTAGGCACAACACCTACCGACAGGCCTGCAGCCTTCCAGCTTAAGGACATCTTTTGCATTTCAAGGGCCTTACGACACATCACTTCTGTCAGCCTTTAACCGCAGGAGTTGCTGGGGCCATCGCATAGCTGTGCTCAGGGGTAGGAAATTGGCGCGCGCGCACTTCAGTCGCATAGTGAGCAATGGCTTGATCCGCGGCATGGCCAAGTTCACCGTAGCGTTTCACAAATTTAGGATGAAAATCGCTAAAAAGCCCTAACATATCATCTAGGACCAGAACCTGACCGTCGCACGCAAGCCCCGCGCCAATACCAATCGTGGGAATATGCAAAGCGGTAGTGACTTGGTCTGCGAGCTCGGCGGGTAGTTTTTCCAGCACAACGCTAAATGCCCCCGCCTTGGCCACCGCATGGGCATCTTCTAAGATCCGCGCTGCATCTGCGCCTCGCCCCTGTACCTTATAGCCGCCCAATGTGTTCACGGCTTGCGGCGTCAGGCCAATATGCGCCATCACAGGCACGCCACGCGCCACCAAAAAGGCAATGGTCTCGGCCATTATTATACCCCCCTCAAGTTTAACCGCAGCGGCGCCAGTCTCTGCGATGATACGCGCAGCATTGGCAAAAGCTTGAGCGGGGCTTTTCTCATATGTGCCAAAGGGCATATCAATGACCACCAAGGCTGAGGTTGTACCCCGCACCACAGCTTTGCCATGCATGATCATCATTTCGAGTGTGACGCCGAGCGTGGTTGGAAGGCCGTGCAAGACCATGCCCACGCTGTCGCCCACTAAAGTGACATCGCAATGCTTGTCAACCAACCGCGCCATCGGCGTGGTATATGCAGTCAAGGTGACCAAAGGCACGCCGCCTTTGCGCGCCAAAATGTCAGATGGCAGAATGGGTTTAGCCTGTGAAGTGGCGCTCATGTGCCATTGCGCTCCATTGGGGATGTTTGGGTGATTATATCGTTATGAGGCGACGGGTGCTAGTCAAACTTATTGACCCTTTCCACTTTACCAGCGCGAGAGGGCCTGCTCATCTAAATCTTTCGCCGCGACCCATTCTGCGCCTGCGTCTGTGACTTCTTTTTTCCAAAAAGGCGCCCGAGATTTTAGATAATCCATCATAAAGTCAGCGGCTGCAAAAGCAGCGGCGCGGTGCGGAGCGGCGGTGGCCACCATCATGATCGGCTCCCCAAGTGTCAAATGGCCAAAGCGGTGAATAATCAAACAATCGGCCAAAGACCATTTTTCCATGGCTTGGCTAGCTATATTTTCTAGGGCGCTTTGCGTCATGACGGGGTAATGTTCAATTTCCAGCGCCAGCAAATCGCCCGCATCATTATTACGAACGATACCCGTAAAGGTCACAAGCGCACCGCAATCTTGCACAGAAATCGCAAAGTTCTTGGCTTCTTGCGCAAAATCAAAGGCCACATTTTGAACGCGAACCTGCATCATCCACCCGTCATTGGCGGGAAAAATGCCACCTCACGTACACCCGCGATCGGGTCGCCAAAATGGGCCAGCCTTTGGTCAAGGGCGACGCGCAGACTACTTGTGTCTGCAAAGGCTCCTTCATAACGCGGGTCTTTAGCACGCAGCTCTGACACCAAATCTTGCACAGTTTCAGCCGAGCTTGCGACCGTTTCTTCGGCCAAACCAATACGTTCACGCAGCCATGCGAAGTAAAGAATTTGCATCACTCATCCTCTCGCAAGTAGGGCAGCGACTTTTTAAAATATTGACCGCCCGTGAAAAGTGTTAAAATGGCAGCAATCCAAATTAAAACCAAGCCAAATGTGGTCGCTATGTTGGAACATCCGCGCGCGCCGCAACTGCGGATTGGGTCTGCAAGGCCGTCACTAACCGCTTGGGCATATTGATCAACCGTCATACCTTGACGGGCAATACCTTCTAAATGCTCCAGCCCAGTGCCCAAAAACAACACGGAAATCGCCACCATTTGTGCAGTGGTCTTCCATTTGGCAAACTTTGACACCGCCAAGATCGAAGATTTTTCCCCCAAATATTCCCGCAGACCTGAGATAAATACCTCGCGGAATAAAATGACAGTTACGGGCAAAATCAACCAAGGGTTCATGCCCGAATATCCGGTTATAATCACCAAAGCGATCACCACCATCGCCTTATCTGCAATAGGGTCTAACATTGCACCGAATTTTGATTCTTGTTTCCAAAGGCGAGCCAAATAACCGTCAAAGAAATCGGTCACTGCTGCACTGACAAATAAGGCCAGCGCCAACCAGTCGGCGGCAGGGCGATGAAAATACAAGAACATGAGGGCCACACCAGGGGCCGCCATAAGTCGCAACACCGTTAAAATATTTGGTATGGTCCACTTCATGAACACATGATTAACGCATAATCAGGGTAATGCGAAAGCAGATAATCACACGGGCGGGCGACACGACCCGTTTGCGGCAGAAAAATCATATTTCTAGTCGCGTGGGTTGAAGTAATCGTGAATTTTTTGTGCCATCGCAGCAGAAATGCCTGCGACGGCCTGCAAATCAGACAGGCCCGCGCGCGACACGTCCTTGGAGCTCCCAAAATGGGCCAAAAGCGCACGCTTGCGACTGGCCCCGATGCCCGAAATATCATCAAGCGGCGTGGCTGACACGCCTTTGGCGCGTTTGGCGCGGTGCGCTCCGATTGCCCAACGGTGGGCCTCGTCGCGCAAGCGCTGCACAAAGTAAAGCACAGGGTCATTCATACGCAGGGCCATGGGTGACTTGCCAGGGCGGTGAAATTCTTCTTTACCCGCGTTACGGTCAACGCCCTTGGCGACCCCTACCATCGCAATATCGTCAACACCCATTTCTGCCATGATTTGGGCCACAACTGACACTTGCCCGACCCCGCCATCAATCAACAATAGATCGGGCCACATGTCCGACTTACGCTCTGGGTCCTCTTTAAGTAGCCGGTCAAACCTACGCGACAGCACTTCTTTCATCATACCAAAATCGTCAGAATTTGCACCTGCATCAGATTTAATGTTAAATTTGCGGTATTGGCTTTTCAAAAATCCCTCGGCTCCAGCCACGATCATACCGCCCACAGCATTAGTGCCGCTGATATGGCTGTTATCATAGACCTCAATCCGTGCAGGAGGACCATCAAGATCAAAGGCCTCAGCCAGATTTTGCAAAAGCGCGTTTTGCGTGGCAGATTCTGACATTTTTCGCGCCAAACTTTCGCGCGCATTGCGGGCTGCATTTTCTACCAAATCGGCCTTTTCGCCACGTTTTGGGGTGATAATTTCGACTTTTCGGCCCAAACGCTGTGACAATAGAGATGTGACCAGATCTTCATTTTCAACCTGATGTGACATGATCAAAAGGCGCGGCGGCTCTTTGCTATCATAAAATTGCGCAACAAAACCTTCTAAAATCTCGCCCTCTTCTGCCCCTGCTCCTGTTTTGGGGTAAAAATCGCGATTACCCCAGCTTTGATGAGCACGAATGAAAAATACCTGTACGCAGGCTTGGCCATTTTCCAAATGCAGCGCGATGACATCGGCTTCTTCCACGCCAGCGGGGTTGATGGTTTGCGCCGATTGCACCTGTGTTAGCGCCTTGATACGGTCACGCAACGCTGCAGCGCGCTCAAACTCTAATGCTTGAGACGCTTCGCCCATAGCGCGGGCCAAATCAACCTGAACCGAAGTAGACTTGCCTTGCAAAAACCGCATGGCATCAGCCACAAGCCGGGCATAATCAGGATCACTGATCCGCCCAACACAAGGGCCAGCGCACCGTTTGATTTGGTAAAGAAGGCACGGGCGGGTGCGGCTGTGAAACATAGCGTCTGAGCAGGTGCGCAACAGAAACACCCTTTGCAATTGATTGAGCGTGCGTGTAACCGCCCCCGCACTGGCAAAGGGGCCAAAATAATTGCCTTTTTCAGACCGCTTACCGCGATGTTTTTTAATTTGCGGAAAATCATGTTCGCTTGAGATCAAGATGTTGGGAAAAGATTTATCGTCGCGCAGCAACACATTATAGCGGGGCTTTAGCTGTTTGATTAGATTTTGCTCTAACAGCAGGGCCTCGGTTTCAGTTTTGGTGGTCAAAAACATCATCGAAGCAGTTTCCGAAATCATCCGCGCAATCCGGGCAGTGTGGCCCGTCATGCGCGCATAATTGGACACCCGCGCCCGCAGATTGCGCGCTTTGCCCACATAAAGCACTTCTGAGGCCTCGTTTAGCATGCGATAAACCCCAGGCGAGGTGTCAAGCGTTTTCAAATAGGCATGAATAACCTCGGCCCCTTTAGGGGTAGAGATTTCAGTATTTAAAGGCTCGGCTGGTGACCTCACGTCAAACTTTCAACTGGGAGACGATTTTTAAAGATGGGCTTGGCCAGTTTAGTCGCCAAAGCAAGATAAAAACTTTCCCCGCTTTCTGTGGGTAAGTCAGTGGACAACCTTATTGACACGACGAAAACTCCTTGTTTCTTTGGGCCTTGGTCCTATCGCCTAATTTTTAGGCAAATTTTTAAGTACTTGTTTTTAAGATAAAATTTATTTAAATATGGACAAACTATTGAAATTTAACGAAAATTAATGCGATTTTGCAACATAAACGTGGCAAAGTGGACAACTTTCAGCGTCAATCCAGGCTTTCGTCTATTCAACTCCCAAAATATCAGGCGTTTTCCATCCTAAATGTTGTCCACCATCGACGCAAATCAGTTGCCCTGTTACGCTTGGCGCATCTAAAAAATAGCCCAAAGCAGCGGTGATATCGGCAGGGTTTGCGCCGCGCCCCAAAACGGTGGCTGCGCGCTGACGCTCAAAATGCTGGGTGCTTTGGCGCGCCCCTTGTAAAGTTGGGCCCGGGCCTATGGCATTGACGCGAATATCAGGGGCCAAGGCTTGCGCTGAAGTTTGGGTCAGGGCCCATAGCCCCATTTTGGCCAAACTATAGGTCATAAATTCAGGCGTCAGCTTACGCACCCGCTGATCTATCATATTGACGACCATCCCCTGAGACACAGGTTCACCCGCAAGGTCAACTATGGTTTTTGGCGCTTGGGCGGCAAAGGCTTGGGTCAAGACAAAGGGCGCGCGAAGGTTTGATTCCATATGGCGATCCCAGCTTTGGCGGGTAGCGCTGGTCAAACTATCATATTCAAAGATTGAGGCGTTATTCACTAAAAGTGTCAAAGGCCCACCCAAAGCTTCTACCACGCGAGGCAAAAGCGATTGGGTTTGCTCCTCATGAATAAGGTCAGCTTGCAAGGCTACGGCCTTGCGCCCCATCTTTTGGATCTGTGCGACCAGCGCTGCGGCATCATCATGCGAACCCGCATAATGCACCGCTACATCAAAACCGCGCCCCGCCAGATAAAGCGCCATGGCACGACCAAGCCGATGCGCCGCTCCCGTTACCAAAGCCTGCTGTTGCATCTCTACTCTTTCGTGCTGGGGCCACAATTGCAGCCCGTTTTACCAATGATATACCCCCCACATTTGGGGCAAGTCTTTGGTTTGGAAAGGGTGCTTTTTAGCCTCTTGGGTAGGCTTGGAAAACGTAATTTGCCAAACATCGCCATAACGCCCATGGCAATAAGAAAAAGCGTGATTATTTTTAACATCATTATAGGCCAAACCTTGCCCAAAGGGCGCGTTGTTCCAACTCTGCCATCACCGAAGACAGGGCCCGCGCCCCAAGCCGAGACATGAGTGAGCGTTTTTGCCCCATAGGCACCAAGCGCACCTTATGACCGTATAGCTCCTTAAGTTTGGGTACCACATGACCCAAGCCATCAACGAGCCCCATCTCAACCGCTTTTTGGCCAACCCAAATATCAGCATTAAAAAGATCGGCCTTCGCCAAACGCCCCGCACGGCGGCGTTTCACATGTTCAATAAAGGCTTGGTGTATTGGCTCTTGCAAAGCTTTGATTTTGACCTCATCCGCTGGGTTTTTGGGTAAAAACGGGTCTCCAAAGCTTTTTGACGTGCCCGCCGTATAAACGCGCCGCTCAATCCCGTGGCGCTCCATCAGCTCATTAAAGCCAAAACCTTGCGAGATAACGCCGATCGACCCTATGATCGAGCTGGCATCCACATATATATCATCGCCCGCAACCGCCAACCAATAGCCCCCCGATGCCGCAACATCTTCGACAAAGCAATGCACGGGGATTTTCTTCTCGTCAGCCAAGCGACGAATACGCGCCGCTATCAAGCTGCTTTGTACAGGCGATCCGCCCGGTGAGTTAATCACCAAAGCCACCGCAGCGGGCGTGCCGCGCGTAAAGGCGCGCTCGATCAAAGGGGCCAGACCAGCATCAGTTAGGCCCGACGAAAAACGACCGGCGCCACCAATAACGCCACTTAAGCGCAAGATCGGCACAAGGGGAGGCTTTTTTAGGAAAGGGATTTTTATTTTCATAAGTGAGACTTAAGCATTACCCGTGCTTTGAACAAGTTAAACCGCCAGTACATTGCCAGATTTCTTGCCTAATTTGACCTTTTCTGAAAGAACAGGCACATGATCGATAAGCTGGAAATGTTCATAGCCCTTGCACAAGAGCGTCACTTTGGCCGTGCGGCGAAGCTTTGCAATGTGGCACAGCCCTCGCTTTCCGCGGCCATCATGCAATTGGAAGAGCAGTTGGGTGTGCAATTAGTGTTTCGTGGCACTCGATTTCAAGGCCTAACCCCCGAAGGGGCCCGAGTTTTGGAATGGGCCCGCAGGATCGTGGGCGATGCTCGTAACATGCGCGATGAGATGCAGTCTTTGCGCAAGGGCCTGTCGGGCAATTTGCGTCTTGGCGTCATTCCCACCGCAATGCCGATGGTTTCAGACCTAACTTCGCCGTTTTTGTTCCAACATCCCAACGTAAAAGTCACTATCTTGGCCCGCTCAAGCGCTGAGATCATGCAGGGGATTGAAGAGCTAACGCTAGATGGCGGCATCACCTATCTTGATAATGAGCCCTTAGGCCGCGTCACCCAAGTGCCGCTTTATTCAGAATTTTACTGCTTGTTTGTGGGTAAAAACCATCCGCTTGCGTGGGAAAAACACGTAACTTGGGCGGATCTCGCGGGGCTCAATCTTTGTTTGCTGACCGGTGATATGCAAAACCGCCGCATCATCAACCAATATCTGGCCGAAGCGGGGCTTGATGTGTTGCCCAACGTCGAATCAAACAGTACGATTGTTTTGATCACGCATGTACTTACGGGAAAATGGGCAAGTATTTTACCTCGAAAGTTGGCAGACTTGTTTTCAGACAGCGGGACGGCTTGCGCTATTCCCATTATTGCCCCCGAGGCCGAGCATCTGGTGGGCCTGATCGCTGCACATCGTGAACCCCACACGCCTTTGATCGCAAAGCTGTTGGATGCGGCGCGCAAATTGGGCCGCGTCAAACTCTAAGCACTACATCCGCGCGCGCAGCTTGTCGTGCAAAGCCCCAGGGGCAGCCAAAACACCATAACTGTGCGGTGGGTATTTATTAAAATGCAAGGTCTCGCCTCGTACGTCACTGACCCTTGCGCCTGCGCAAGTAGCAATCAAAGATCCCGCCGCTACGTCCCATTCATTAATATTACCAAAGGCCACCATCGCATCGTGGCGCCCCTCAGCCACTAGGCATAAGCGATACGCGATAGACGAGCGAAAGACACGTTCAGCCTCTGGGACACCCTTTGACCAGTGGCGCGAATCAAAGGCAGCCTTGTTGGCCAGGATCGCCGATCCAGCAATATCTTTTGTGCTGGCCACTGTAATCTCCGCACCATTTTTCATGGCAGGTCCACCCGCAAAAGCACTATAGAGCCGATTGAGCGCGGGCAGATATACAACCGCAGCGGTCGCCTGCCCCTGTCGCGCCACGGCCATTGAAATGGAAAAAGTGGTTTCACCAGCAATAAAAGCACGAGTGCCATCGATCGGGTCGATGATGAAAATACAGTCATCGCCTAGTCGATCGGATTTATCGTCTGTCTCCTCGGACAGCCATCCGTAACTTGGGCGCTCACGGCATAACACATCATGTAAATGGGTATTTACGGCTAAGTCCGCCTCACTTAACGGGCTTTGGTCGGCTTTGTGCCAGACCTGTGGGTCTAGCCGCCAAAAGCTCATAGCAATAACACCGGCAGACTGGGCCGCTTGGGTCAATAGTGTAAGATCATGCCCCTGCAAGGGTCAACCCGTCGATCAAAAGGCTGGGCACCCGCGTTGATAAATGTGCTCGCGTGTCATTACCTGCAACCATTTTGCCCAACATATCGCGTAGGTTCCCAGCCACCGTGCATTCATTAACCGCGTAGGTAATCTCACCATTTTCAACCCAAAATCCGGAGGCGCCACGCGAATAATCGCCCGTATTTGGATTGATCGTCGACCCAATCATCGAAGTGACCAAAAGGCCTGTGCCCATCTGTGTCAGGAGATCATCTTGCGCCAAGTTCCCCACCGATAAATCAATATTTGAAGTCGAAGGCTGCGGCGCAGATGAGGTCGAGCGCGTCGCACTTGCGGTGCTTTGCATACCAAGTTTGCGCGCATTTGCCAGATCAAGTGTCCAGCCCAGCAACACGCCATCTTGCACAATGAAACGCTTTTTTGTCGCCAATCCTTCTGCATCAAAGGGCCGCGACCCTGAGGTGCGGCGCCGTAGCGGATCTTCGACCACGTCCATGCCTTTAGGCAAGATTTGACGACCCAAATCTTGCAAAAGCCAGCTGCTACCGCGAGAAATCATCGCCCCGTTCACCGCCGAAAGCAAATGGCCAATCAATGAACTGGCGATGCGTTCATCAAATAAAACGGGGTAAAATCCGGTCTTAGGTTTGCGGGCGCCGCTGCGGGCCAATGCGCGGGCGGCGGCTTGGGCACCTACCTGCTCGGCATCTGGGACATCCGATTGATAAATGCGCGCCTCGCCTGACCAGTCGCGTTCCATTTTGTTGCCTGCCCCCGTAAAAGCAACAGCCGAAATATAGCGCGTACTGCGCCCATATCCGCCCGAAAATCCGTTTGAGGCGGCAAGATAAACATGATTAGTGCTATAGCCAGCAGAGGCCTCGACCTGTGTTATATCGCCAGCAGCTAGTGCCGCCGCTTCGGCCCGGCGCGCGCCTTCTTGCAAGACGTCGGCTTGGGGTTCGGCGCTGTTATCATAAATCTCAAGCGCTGCCAGATCCCATGTTCTGATTAGCTCTGACGGGTCGGCCAAACCTGCGTAGGGATCAATCGGCGCTTCTTTGGCCATTGCAACCGCGCGTTCAGCCACGTCGGCAATGGTGCGCTCTGAAATATCAGAGACGCTAACACAGGCTTGACGCCCATCAATCAAAACCCGCAGCCCCAGTTCAATTTCTTCCGAGCGCTGCGCTTGCTCAAGCGCACCTTTGCGTAAAGAGATATCAATCGAACGCCCATCAACCACAATCGCATCAGCCGCCTGCGCGCCTGCAGTTTTGGCGGCATCAAGAAGGGCTTGGGCTAGGGATTGCAATTTTTGGGTCATAAAACAGCCTTTCAAAGCTCACACGTAGTCTGCCCAACAACTAAGGGCAAGGAGTGGTCTAACCCTATTTAATCTGCATCCCATTGATCGCAAGGCCGCGATTGCCGAAATCAACATTGGCGGTCAGATGATCGTCGCCTGCTGCAGGCCGCAAAAAAAGGCCCATCATCATGCGCAGGCCCATCTCACCATCTTGGGGTATGAGTTGTGCTGCAAGTAACGCATCGAACATGGCATTCACGCCGTAAAAATCTGCAGTGATCACGCCTTCTTTTGGAACTGTTTGCACGGCAATTTCCGCACTTGGGTCGGCATCAAATGACAGCGATCCACTGGCGGTCGCGGTGGCCCCAAGCGCTGCAATCGACAGATCGCGCAGCTCAATATCACGCAGTGCAAAGGGCAATGCTTGGGATTGAAGGGAAGCGTCGCGCGCGACACTGTCGCTTAGGTCACTTGTGACTAAGACATGGCCACCAAAATCAATATTAACCCCCATCGGGTCGCGCGGCAGGGACATTTTTGGATCAACCAGCTCCCAAAGCTCGGGCGAGAGGGTAATCCCTTGTATGCCAAGCCCCAGTGCAAACTCTTGGGGGGTGGGCGCTGGCGTAAAGGGCCAGTTTAGGTTAAAGTTACTACGGTCAGCACGATAGGTCGCCACGGCAAAGGGCATCCCTTCCAGGGTAATGGTGGTCTCTTGCGGGCCGTTTTCGCCCAAAATCCACAAGTTGCGACCATCACTGCGCAAAGACATAGACCCCGCGTCCGATGATGTTTTCATTTGAAAGGATTGACCTTGGTCTATGCCCTCAAACTGCGACTGTACGCCGCTTAGGTTAAATTGCCAATCCTGTTGTTCCTGTGTTTGATTTGTGGTGCCTATTACATCAGTCATATTGACCAAATAATTCATATGCGACTGGCTTTCAAAAACGGTCAGTTTGGCTGCCACGGCCAGATCAGAAATCGACAAAAATGTGCTTTGTGCGCCGTTATTGTGGCTATTATCCAAATGCGTGGCCGTTAGGTCGCGCGCCTTAAATGCAAGGCGCCCGGCAAGTGCTGCAACATCCATGTCATTAATCGATAACAGATCAAAATCCAGCTCCGGGGCGGTGGTGAGATACAGCGTTTCACCACCTTTGCGGCTGATTTTTTGGCTAAAATTCGGATGTTGAAAAACTCCTTCTATCGTAGTCGGGGGCGCACCCTCTTCTGGGGTTAACCGCAAGGTCAGTTGGTCCTGGTCGGACAGCGTCAAAAGGACCTCCTCGCCCGCTTGGCGCAGCGCCATCTGACCTAGGTCAAGCGTCAAGACAAACTGTGGTTGTTCAAACCGCAAGACCAGATTTCGAACATCCAGGTCTTGTCCTCCCGTTTGAGCGACGTTGCCCAGCAAAGTGACGCCCTCCTCCGCGGCGGCGCGATTTTGCCAATCTTGCCAGACCTGTGCAGGCGTAATCTGTGCATAAAGGGGGTACGCAGCTAAAAACAAAACGGTGAGTGAAAGTTTAATCAGAAATTTTGGTAGCCTGCGCATTTTCATAGCCTTTAGTTGATGGTAAGGTGATCTACAGTCTATGATGGGTCTTCCCGTGGTCAAGTCAAATACACTTTTTCTAAGGAAACTGTTCAAATGATCCAGGATTTGCTTAATCACACCATTGTTATTACAGGCGCAAGCATGGGCATTGGGGCGGCCACGGCATTGGAATGTACCGCACGCGGCGCGAATGTCGCCCTTTTGGCACGTTCATCCGGTAAAATAGAGGGGCTGGCCGCGCAAATCGGTAGCAAAGCAATGGCACTGCCGCTTAATGTGGCTGATGCTGCCGCTTTTTTCCAGGCCATTGACACGGTCACCGAACGTTTTGGGCCGATAGATGCTTTGATCAATAATGCAGGTGTCATCGAGCCTATCGCCCATCTGGTTGATGCCGACCCAACCGCTTGGAGCCAGGCCATAGATATTAACCTCAAAGGTGTTTTTTATGGCATGCGGGCGGTCATTCCGCAGATGCGCGCGCGGGGCAAAGGCACGATCATCACTGTTTCAAGTGGCGCGGCCCATAGTCCCCTTGAGGGGTGGAGCGCTTACTGCTCCGCTAAAGCGGGTGCGGCCATGCTTACCCGCGCAGCCCATCTTGAAGAAAGCCCCTACGGGCTGCGCATCATGGGCCTGTCACCAGGCACCGTGGCCACGCAAATGCAAGTTAAAATTAGGGCCAGCGGCATAAACCCGGTCAGCACACTTGCCCCCTCAGACCACCGCCCTGCAAGTGCCCCAGCGCGGGTCTTGGCGTGGATGTGCACCCCCGCAGCCGATGCCTATTTGGGGCAAGAGTTGGCATTAAACGACGCGCACATTCGCCAATTGGCGGACTTTGATTCCAAATAGGTGGTGTTGGTTAACGGCCCAAAACACCTTTAACCCACAGCATAATCGCTTGAAGGTCTGGGACAATCTCTTGCCCCATATCGCCTATAAAATCTTGAAAGTTTTGTAAACTTTCGGGTCGCACCATTACTAAGACAGGGACCTCTTCCTCAAGCGCCATTGCGATTGCAGGACGAAATCCGCGCCCGTCCACTTCTTGCTTACCAAATTTATTGATGATCAACATATCACTTTTTTGTTGAGCGAGACTGATCATTACAAGACCCACCGCCTGCTCAAGTGCGCTGGCATTGAGGCGGCAGCCTTTGGACATTGGACCCAGATCTTGACTAATCAATAGCTGATCGTTGGCGCGCAGAATTTCCAAAACCATCTCACAGCGGTCGGCCCCTTTTGCCAGAGGGTTATGTTGTACCACCCCTGCCAAGCTGAGACCCAACTTGCGCATCTCTTGCGCCGCTTGCACCAATAGATCATCGCCAGATATGATCTTTGGTGGCACTATAAAGCCTAAATCCATCGACTAATTCCCATCCAAACCCGACAGGCCCCTTGAAAAGCCTGCGCCAAGGCTACAGTGTGTTGTCAATCAAAGAAAGCACTCAAAATGCCCAAACTTCCCATTTTACCAAATCCTAAAGATCCCAGACTGACCAGAAAAGTGACTGGAATTGACCATTTAGGCATGCCCACCGAAATTTCGGTGGTCGAAGAACGACCACTGACAATTTACCTAAACAGCCAAGAAATCGTGACTGCTATGACGATTGGCGATTATCCTGAATATTTGGCAGTGGGTTTTTTGCGCAATCAAGGCATGCTTTTGATCGATGATGTAATTACCCAAATCGATTATGAGGAAGATATTGAAACGGTCGTGGTGCGTACGCAAAGGCGCACCTCTTATGAGGAAAAAATTCGCAAGAAGACCCGCACGTCAGGCTGTGCGGTGGGCACAGTTTTTGGTGATATGATGGAGGGGATAAACGGCCTGACCCTTCCACAAACGCAAGTACGTAGCAGTTGGCTTTATGCTTTGGCAAAACAGATCAACATTACCCCGTCGCTTTATCTTGAAGCAGGCGCCATCCACGGCACGACCCTATGTTTCCAAGACCAACCGCTAGTCTATATGGAAGATGTGGGGCGGCATAATGCAGTGGATAAGATCGCAGGATTTTTATTTTTAAACCAAATGGCTACGGCCGATAAAATTCTTTACACCACAGGACGTCTGACGTCTGAGATGGTAATAAAAACTGCGCAGATGGGCATACCAGTCTTGGCCTCGCGCTCGGGGTTCACCGCTTGGGGGGTTGAGATTGCCCAAAAAGTCGGCCTGACCCTGATCGGGCGCATGCGGGGGCAAAGATATGTCTGTCTGGCGGGCAATGATCGGTTGCTGCGCGACGCTAATATTGATGCAGCCGCGGATGAGGGCGCGAAACACCGTCGCAAAGGGGCGCAAGACGATGTCTAATCCCTATACATTTACCGATCATCCGGACACCCCCGCCGTGATTTTGGCGGGCGGTTTGGCCACGCGCATGGGCGGTGGCGATAAAGGCTTACGCCTGGTTGCAGGTAAGCGATTAATCGACATCGTCATCGCACGGCTAGCCCCACAGTGCCAGCCTTTGGCCATCAATGCCAACGGTGACCCCGAGCGGTTTGCTGAGTTTGGACTGCCAGTCTTGGCCGATCAGATCGCAGATTACGCGGGCCCTTTAGCGGGCGTTTTGGCTGGCATGGATTGGGCCGCGTCACTTGGGGCGGATCATGTGCTGACGGTGGCCGCCGACACCCCCTTTTTCCCGACCGATCTGGCACTAAAACTGCGCCAGGCGGGCCGAGAGACGGGTCTGGCTTTGGCCGCAAGCCGCGATGCAGAGGGTAAAATTTGGCAACATCCAACTTTTGGAATTTGGCCCACGGCGCTGCGCGATGATTTGCGCGCGGCCTTAAACTTGGGCTTGCGCAAAATCGTGCTTTGGGCGCAAAAGCACAGCGCAGGGCAGGCGGTTTTTTCAAATGATCCTTTTGATCCTTTTTTCAATATCAATAGCCCCGAAGATGTAACCACTGCAGAGAAATTGGCGACATTAATATGAATATTTACGGCGTTACGGGTTGGAAGAACTCCGGTAAAACCACTTTGGTTGAACGATTAGTTCAAGAATTGGTGGACCGCGGGTTGCGGGTATCGACCCTCAAACACGCGCATCATTCCAGCGATGTTGACCACAAGGGCCGCGACAGCTTTCGCCACCGTACTGCGGGCGCGCATGAAGTACTTCTAGCCACCCCAGCCCGATGGGCCTTGATGCATGAATTGCGTGGAGCAGAAGAACCCCCATTAGAGGAGCTTTTGGCTAAATTTGCCCCCGTCGATCTGGTTTTGATTGAAGGTTATAAATCATCTTACTACCCAAAGATTGAAGCTTTTCGTCATGAGGCCGGCCACGAACTTATGGCCCCCCACAATCCCACAATCCGCGCCGTAGCCAGTGATATGGCACAGCTAGATACGCAAGTACCCATTTTCGATCTTAATGATATCAAAGGCTTGGCGAGTTTTATCTTATCAGACGGGACCCTCGATGTTTGACTTAATCTTAATCTTACATTGGCCCGTGCAGTCAGCAAAAGCGCCTACAAAACGGCTAAAATCCCTAATTTGGATTGCTAGTGTCTCACCCGAAGGTGAACAAATTCAGAGCTATGAACGCGATCCAATAGCCAAGGCCGCTTTGGCCGGAATGGTGCAAAAAGCTCTTGATGCAGGCCAAAAGATTTTGCTTGGCCTAAGTGACGCGCCCCAAAACCCACTGAGCCTTGGAGCCGTTAGCAACATGGGCTTTGTCGCACCGCATGCGCTAGGCCTTTTGTCACAACAATCTTCACAAAAGCCACTTAGCCTTGCGCAAGTCACCCAAAAGCCCATTGCGCAGGAGGTAAAGGCCGCAAAAGCGCTTGGTCAAAACCCAGCCTCAGCCAGTGCCTCCCTTTTGGCGCGCGCCTTTTTTGAATTGGCCCAAAGCGGTCAGATTGCCGCGCTTTTAGATGGGCAACAGATTTTGGGCTCAAACCACTCAGAGGCGCTGCGCGCTGCCTTGCCTCCAATGCAACTACCGCCACGCTTGCGCAATGATACATTCGCGATGCCCCAAGGCGTAACTTGGGCCCCAGTCGATCAGGCTCTTGCCCGACTTAAAGAGGTGTTGTCCCCCGTGGCGACCGTGCAAAGCCTGCCCCTTGCCAAGGCGATGGAGCGGATCTTAGCGCAAGATGCGATTGCCCACCGCTCAAACCCGCCGCTGCCCAATTCTGCGGTTGATGGTTATGGTTTTGCCCATGAGGAAATAACCATGCAAGGGGTGGTGCGGCTGCCGTTGGTGGCAGGACGCGCGGCGGCGGGTCAGCCCTTTGAAGGACGCGTGCCCAAGAGCCATGCTTTGCGCATTCTAACGGGGGCCGTTATGCCCGACAGCATCGATACGGTAGTGCTAGAAGAAGATTGCGCGATTGATGTGGCTTCGATCACGTTTGATGGGCCAATTAAGGCGGGCGCCAACACCCGCAAAGCGGGCGAAGATGTTGTAGCTGGCACGCCTGCTCTGGCGGCGGGTCATAAGATACGCGCACCTGACTTGGCGCTTTTGGCCTCGCTTGGGATTGCATCGGTCATGGCATATCGGCCCTTACGAGTTGGGGTTTTGTCTACCGGTGACGAAATTATCCCCTCAGCCTATCTACCCGCTTTGCCGCATCAGATTTATGACGCCAATCGGCCGATGCTTCTTGGACTTGCGAAAGGCTGGGGTTATGAGGCAGTTGATCTGGGCCATCAGCCAGACCGTCCGCGCCAAATAACGCGAGCCCTTGATCGGGCTGCAAAATCGGTTGATGTGATCTTGACCTCAGGCGGAGCCTCGGCGGGGGACGAAGATCATGTTTCTCGGCTTTTAGCAGAGCATGGGCACCTCACAAGTTGGCGTATTGCAATGAAACCCGGGCGCCCCTTAGCGCTGGCGCTTTGGCAAGGGGTGCCAGTGATTGGCCTGCCTGGTAATCCTGTTGCGGCATTAGTTTGTGCATTGATTTTCGGCTATCCTGCACTTTCGCGTTTGGCAGGAGGCGAGTGGCTCGAACCCCAGGGGTTTTGGCTGCCCGCGGCCTTTTTTAAACGCAAGAAAGCCGGACGTCGAGAATATCTGCGTGCCAAACTGACTGAAAAAGGGAAAGTGGAGATCTTTGGCTCAGAAGGGTCGGGGCGGATCAGTGGTCTGTCATGGGCCAATGGGTTGGTTGAGCTGCCAGATGAGGCAGTTGACATATCACCCGGTGATTTGATCCACTTTTTACCCTATAGTAGCTTTGGCGTGACCTAGGCGCGCTCGATCAAAAAGATCAGTTGATCACCATTTTTTTCTTGGCTGATAAGGCGATGACCTGCGGTCGTACAAAAATGTGGTACGTCAATTTGTGCCATCGGATCATCAGCCAAAAGCCGCATCCGTTCGCCTGATTGCATCATTGACAAATGTTTGCGGGCTTTGAGGACGGGCAAGGGGCATAAAAGCCCCAAAGTATCTAATTCTTTTGACCAATTCATGCGCCGACCTTAGCAGTAAAACCCCGCTTGTCTATGGGGGCATTGCAGAGCTTTCACGCGAACTTTAACGCAGATGTCAAACTGTAGTTGATAGTCTAAAGCTATTATCTAACGCAAATTTGATCTTGATTTTAGAACAAAATACCACGAAGGATGGTCCCAGAATTTAAACCTGTGCCAGCGGTGACGCGGCATCCCAATTGGAACTGATGAAACATGGCGCTTGATGATAACAAAGGTGTTTGGAAATCTGGCAAAGGCAAAGGCCGTTTAACCTCCAAAGGCCGCCAACTTGACGATAAGGCTTGGGCCGATGTGCAAGGGCTTTTGGGTGACCGTCTGCGCTCACGCGATTTGTTGATCGAGTTTTTGCATCTTATTCAAGATAAGTTTGGCCATCTTTCGGCGCCGCACTTGCGCGCTTTGGCAGAAGAGATGCGTCTTTCCATGGCCGAAGTGTGGGAAGTGGCTACATTTTACGCACATTTTGACCCTATCCGCGAAGATGAGGCCACGCCGCCCGCTTTGACCATTCGGGTTTGTGAAAGTTTGTCCTGCGAATTGGCTGGATCCGAACAACTGATAGTCGCCCTTGAAAGTGGCGCCGACCCAAGACAAGTGCGCGTGCTGCGCGCCCCTTGTATGGGGCGATGCGATACGGCACCAACTTTGGAAATTGGCCATAATCATATCGACCACGCAACGGTTGAAAAAGTGACAGCGGCCATCGCGGCCGGTGATACACACGCCCATATGCCACAATATGAAACATTGGAAGATTACCGCTCCGCGGGTGGCTATTCCGAATTAGAAAAGCTTCGCAGTTCAGGCAATTGGGAAACCGTGCAAGAAACACTTTTGACGTCAGGCCTTCGCGGCCTCGGTGGCGCGGGCTTTCCCTCAGGACGCAAATGGGGCTTTGTGCGCGCAAATGCGGGCCCACGCTTTGTAGCCGTGAACGGAGATGAGGGCGAACCCGGCACCTTTAAAGATCGCTATTACCTTGAGCGCACCCCACATCTGATGCTTGAGGGCATGTTGATCGCTGCCTGGGCTGTCGAGGCGGAGAAATGCTTTATCTATATGCGCGATGAATATCCCGCTGTTCTTGAGATTTTACGTCGCGAAATTGCCTCATTAGAGGAAGCAGGTTTCGTTAAAGCGGGCTTTATTGATCTGCGCCGTGGAGCTGGAGCGTATATTTGCGGCGAAGAGAGTGCGATGATCGAATCGATTGAAGGTAAGCGCGGCATCCCGCGACAACGTCCACCCTATGTGGCGCAAAGTGGCATATTCAATATGCCAACCTTGGTGCACAATGTGGAAACGTTGCATTGGATCACCCGCATTTGCCGCGAGGGGCCACAAATCCTTAACAGCGTTGAAAAAAATGGTCGCAAAGGTTTGCGCAGCTATTCGGTTTCGGGGCGCGTGAAAAATCCGGGCATGTATCTTTTGGCTGCGGGCTCAACCATCACAGACGTAATTGCAGCGGCGGATGGCATGGCCGAAGGCCATGAGTTTAAAGCCTATCAGCCGGGAGGCCCTTCGTCTGGTCTCTTACCTGCCTCAATGCATGATGTGCCGCTTGATTTTGACACACTTCAACCCCACGGCACATTTATTGGCTCAGCCGCTGTTGTGGTCTTGGGACATAAAGACCGCGCACGTGATGCGGCTCTAAATATGTTGCGCTTTTTCGAAAGCGAAAGCTGTGGCCAATGCACGCCTTGCCGTGTGGGTTGTGAAAAAGCTGTTAAACTGATGCAAAGCCCCAAATGGGATGCTGATCTTTTGAATGATCTTTGCGACGTAATGACGGACGCATCGATTTGTGGCTTGGGGCAAGCAGCTCCAAACCCGATCAAACTTACCCTTAAACATTTCGCGGATGAGGTCTGATATGACTGAGCAAATCAAATTCATGCTAGACGGGACAGAAGTCACCGCGGCGCAAGGCGAAACTATTTGGGACGTGGCAAAACGCAACGGCACCGAAATCCCGCATCTTTGCCACAAAGACCAAATGGGCTATAATCCTGACGGTAACTGCCGCGCTTGCGTGGTTGAGATTGATGGTGAGCGCACGCTTGCCGCCTCGTGCTGTCGTAATGCCACCAATGGTATGGTTGTCAAAACCACTAGTGAGCGGGCCATAAAGTCGCGCGCAATGGTGATGGAGCTTTTGCTTGCAGATCAGCCAAACCAAGACCAAGCCCATGATAAATCCAGCCATCTTTGGGATATGGCTAAAGCAAATGGCGTGGCCAAAAGTCGTTTTCCAAGCCTAAAGAAAGAACACATTCCCTTGCTTGATGATAGCCATGTGGCAATGCGGGTCAATTTAGACGCCTGTATCCAATGTGGCCTTTGCGTGCGGGCTTGTCGTGACGTGCAGGTTAATGATGTGATCGGCATGGCAGGGCGCGGGCACGACGCCTATCCGACCTTTGACTTTGGCGATCCGATGGGTGACAGCACCTGCGTGGCTTGCGGCGAATGTGTGCAAGCCTGCCCCACAGGCGCGTTGATGCCCGCTTCGGTCGTTGATAGTGCCCAGGTAGGTGATCGGATGGACTTTGACAAAGAAGTTCAATCCATCTGCCCATTCTGTGGGGTTGGATGTCAGGTCAGCTTGCGCATGAAGGAAAATAAGGTCGTTTATGTCGAAGGTATCAATGGGCCTGCAAATGAGGGGCGGCTTTGCGTGAAGGGGCGGTTTGGATATGACTATATCCACCACCCACACCGTTTAACAAAACCTTTGATCCGCAAAGAAAATGCACCCAAAGGTCTGAATGTCGACCCTGGCAATCCCTTTACCCATTTCCGCGAAGCCACATGGGATGAGGCGCTTGATTTTGCGGCCAATGGCATGTCCAACTTAGCGCAAGCACATGGCGGTGCCACAATCGCTGGCTTTGGTTCGGCCAAATGCACCAACGAAGAGGCCTACACCTTTCAAAAACTGATCCGCCAGGGATTTGGTCATAATAATGTCGACCATTGCACCAGACTTTGCCACGCCTCATCTGTCGCAGCTTTGATGGAGAATGTGGGCTCGGCAGCCGTGACAGCGACCTTTAACCAAATTGAACATTCTGACGTAGCGATTGTGATCGGCGCTAATCCAACCGAAAACCATCCTGTTGCTGCAACCTTTTTCAAACAATTTACCAAACGCGGCGGCAAACTGATCATCATGGATCCGCGCGGCACTGCAATGAAGCGCCATGCGGAACATATGTTGCAGTTTCGTCCAGGCGGAGATGTTTCGATGCTGAATGCAATCATGCATGTCATCGTCGAGGAAGGTCTTTATGACCAAGATTATATCGATAAATATACCGAAAACTGGGAAGCTGAGAAGGCACATCTGGCCAATTTCTCGCCTGAAAAAATGGAAGATATCTGTGGTATTCCAGCCCAGACTTTGCGCGAGGTAGCTCGGTTATTTGCCAATGCCAAAGCAGGCATGATCTTTTGGGGCATGGGGATTAGCCAACATATCCACGGCACCGATAACTCACGTTGCTTAATTTCTTTGGCTTTGATGACAGGAAATGTCGGCAAACCAGGCGCAGGTCTGCATCCTTTACGGGGCCAAAACAACGTACAAGGAGCCTCAGATGCAGGTCTAATTCCGATGTTCTTGCCCGACTATCAAACCGTCACAGATGACCAAATCCGTTCAAATTTTACCACTGTTTGGGGTTCGCAAGACTTTTCAAATCAAAAAGGTCTGACCGTGACAGAAATCTTAGAAGCGGTACACCAAGGAAGCATCAAGGGCATGTATATTTTGGGTGAAAATCCCGCTATGTCAGACCCCGATGTTAGCCATGCGCGCCACGCACTAGAAAAGCTTGAGCATCTGATCGTGCAAGATATTTTCATCACAGAGACTGCCAATTATGCAGATGTCATTTTGCCTGCTGCGGCTTTTTATGAAAAATCAGGTACAGTAACCAATACCAATCGACAAGTACAAATGGGGCGTGCAGCAGTCACCCCTCCTGGGGAGGCGCGCGAAGATTGGTTGATCACGACGCAGCTGGCCAATCGTTTGGGCCTGGGCTGGAGCTATAACTCACCAGCCGATATCTTTGCCGAGATGAAGTTGAATATGAAGTCACTCGACAATATCACCTGGGATCGTCTTAGCGTGGAAAACGCAGTCACCTACCCAAGCTTAAGCCCACAAGATCCAGGCCAACCCATTGTATTTAGTGATGGCTTCCCACGCGCAGACAAACGTGCCAAATTCACACCCGCGTCGATTATTTCGCCTGACGAATTGCCAGATGCAGAATACCCAATGATCGTAACCACGGGCCGTCAGCTTGAGCATTGGCACACCGGCTCTATGACGCGCCGCTCGATAGTGCTAGACAGCATCGAACCGGAGGCCAACTGCTCGGTCCATCCGGAAACGTTGCGCGAATTGGGGGTTGAGTTGGGCGGTATGGTGCGGCTTGAAACTCGGCGCGGCTCGATTGTGATGTTGGCACGGCCAGATCGTAGCGTAGCCAAAGATATGGTCTTTGTGCCATTTGCTTATGTCGAAGCTGCAGCAAATATTCTAACCAACTCTGCCGTTGATCCATTTGGAAAAATTCCTGAGTTTAAATTTGCGGCGGTAAAAATGTCAGCCGCCTAAAATCTTTTGGCGCCCTCCCACCATTGGGCGCCAAAACTCCATGCTCTACTTCAGACTTGTGATTACGGGCCATTACCCTTAAGCATTTAAAAACAGCAACATGGCGTAAATTTATGAATGACATTTGGGCCGGCTTGACCCAAGCCGGCAGGCTGATTATCAGCCTTGACCCAACCTTAATCGAAATCACCGCGCGCTCGTTCAAAGTGACGCTCACAGCCACGCTTTTATCTGTGGCCATTGGCCTGCCATTGGGGGCGTGGCTGGCCGTATCGCGGTTTCGATTTCGCCGTTTGGTCATTGCGGTAATGAACGCCTTGATGGGCTTACCTCCTGTAGTCATCGGGTTGATGGTTTATGTGATCTTGTCGCGCTCGGGACCCTTAGGGGTGTTGGGGCTTTTGTTCACAACCTCAGCCATGGTGATCGCCCAAACCATCATTATATCGCCGATCATCGCGTCAGTTGCTCATCAGGTCGTACGTGATCTTTGGGCTGAATATCACGATCTGCTAATTTCAATCAACACCAGCCGCTGGCAACGCACCCGTACTTTAATATGGGACAGTAAGCGCGGCCTGATGACTGCCAGCCTGACAGGCTTTGGCCGCGCCATAGGCGAGGTGGGGGCGATTATGATCGTGGGCGGCAATATCGAACATGCCACGCGGGTGTTAACCACTGCCATCTCACTAGAGACGGGGCGAGGCAATTTCGCCATGGCTTTAGCATTGGGATTTGTACTGATAGCCAGCGCTTTGCTCGTTAATCTTGTGATGCATCATATCTCACGCACCGAAAGGGGTAGCCGATGGTAACTCCGATCCTGCCCCTGACACTGTCGCAAGTGCAGGTTGTCAAACAGGGCAAACGTATTTTGGGTCCGCTAGACTATCAGCTGTCGGGGCGCGGCATTACTGTTGTTCTTGGGCCCAACGGTAGTGGCAAAACCACTTTTTTACGAACCATGCATGGGCTAGAGTATATCAGAGCCGGCCGATTATCTTGGGACTGCACCACCCTAGTAGCCCGCAAATCTCAGGCTTTTGTTTTTCAAACGCCTATTCTCTTGCGCCGCACTGTTTTGGACAACATTGCCTATCCGCTACTTGTTGATGGGTCCACGAAAGCCACAGCCTATGCTCGCGCGCAAGAGATAGCCGAAAGAATTGGGTTGAGTGGTTTGCTTGGGGTAATGGGCACAGCAATTTCGGGCGGAGAAAAGCAAAAACTAGCACTGGCCCGCGCCCTGGTCCGCAAGCCCCAAGTGCTGTTTTTGGACGAACCATGCGCCAATTTGGACGGCAGCGCCACCAAAGACATCGAAGCCATTTTGATGGATGAAAAAGCCAATGGCACAAGGCTGATCATGTCGACCCATAACGTCGCCCAAGCCCGCCGCTTGGCCGATGACGTTGTATTTTTGTATCGCGGTCTTTTGCATGACCAAGGCCCCAGCGCTACATTTTTTACCACCCCGGCAACGAGCGAAGCTTTAACATTTTTGAATGGGGACATCTTAGCATGATAAAAAAAGCGGTTTTAGCCGCCGTTTTTACCTTTGCACCATTGGCCGCAATTGCTGAAGATTTTAAAATGGCCGTGACAACCTCATTCGCCAACTCGGGCTTGGCAGAAGTGCTTTTACCGGAAATTCAGGCTGATATCGACCTAAATGTGCAGCTTTTAATCGTGGGCACAGGCCAAGCGATCAAATTGGGCGAGCAGGGCGGCGTAGACGCTATTTTGGTCCACTCACGCCCAGCAGAAGATAAGTTCATCGAGCAAGGCTTTGGTACCCATCGCCGCGAGATCATGTATAATGATTTCGTCGTCATCGGTCCAAGTGCAGATCCAGCCCAAGCTAAATTAGCCGCGCTAACGGTCGAAGCCTTTGACAAAATCGCGCAAAGCAAAGCCGATTTCGTCAGTCGCGGCGACGATAGCGGCACTCATAAGATGGAGCTGAACCTGTGGAAAAAAGCCAATATCACCCCCGAAGGTAACTGGTATAAATCGGTCGGCCAAGGGATGGGCGCGGCTTTGAACACGGCGGCCGGCATGAATGCTTATATTTTGGCAGATCGCGCCAGCTGGCTGAACTTTGACAACAAACAAGATCTTGCAATCGTGTTTGAAGGCGATCCACTTTTGTTCAACCAATATGCCTATATTCCCATTAATCCTAAAAAACATGCTTATGTGAATATTGCAGCCGCCAAGCGGTTGGAAGAGTGGCTGGTCAGCCCACGAGCCAAGGAATTGATTGAAGCCTATCAGATCAATGGGCACCAGCTGTTTGTATTTAATGCGCAACCCGAATAGTCGGCACGAAGGCTTCATTTAGCCTGATAGCCCAACCCCAAGAACATTCTTGGGGTTGGGAACGTATTAGGTAAAATTAATCATTATCATCGCCACCATCGTCGTGGCCGTCGCTATCGTTGCTGTCACTGTCGTGGCCGTCGCTATCGTTGTCATTGCTGTCATTGTCGTTGCCGCTACTATGGTTGTTGTTACTGTCATTGTCGCTGCCGCCACTATGGTTGTCATTGCTGTCATTGTCGTTGCCGCTACTATGGCTCTCGTTGCTGTCATTGTCGTTGCCGCTACTATAGCTCTCGTTGCTGTCATTGTCGTTGCCGCTACTATGGCTGTCATTGCCGCCATCGTTGCTGCCACCACTATAGCTCTCGTTGTTGTCATTTGACTGCTCAGAATAAACAGCCGCAATGCTGCTTGCTATGGATGAAAAATCACTGGAAGTCCCCGTTAAGGTTTGCTCCGACAAACTGGATCCAGACTGATTGTCCATAACAATAGTCATCTTTGTGCCATCAGGCGCATAGGCTTCAATTTGTGATTTAACTGTACCACGAGCAACTTCAAAATGTGTGAACCCTTGGGCGAATAGATCTTGCACTTTCGTATCAAGGAAGTCAGCATGAGCAGCTGCTGCACTAATAGTAAAGGCGGTTGCGAGTATTAAAAATTTGGCTTTCATTGCTTATCCTTTTATTCATCTATTGGGGATAGCTAACACTGGGGGGGCCATGCCGCTATAAACCGAGGTTTATGCGAGCTATATTGTGGCAATCATAACCACAGTTTATGGGCGGCTTCACTCTTTAGTGCTAGGTTTATGCTAACACAAATAGCTTTGGGGCATTCATGAGATTGGAAGTACGCAGAAATAGTCGCTTTGTTAGTTGGATATTCGGTGGAACAATTGTTTGTTTCATCTTCTTTAGTTTTGACGTCGTAATCGACCTACGGGAACATATCCTTGACGGCCTGGGCTATTCGGGGATGCAATTGGTGCATCTTGTTTTTGAGATGATCAGCGTTCTCACGCTTGGTGGATGTATCTTTGTGACATTCGATTACCTGGACGATCTGCGAAAGTCAGCGGTAAGTGCAACGACGAGCCTGCATGCATTAAGAGATGATTTTGATGGCTTGTTGCATCAGCGTTTTGAGAAGTGGACCTTTTCATCAGCAGAGCGCGACGTTGCCTTGTTAATGTTACGAGGCTTAAACATCTCACAAATAGCTGAACTTAGAAACACAAAAGCTGGCACGGTAAAGGTGCAAGCGCATATGGTATTTAAGAAATCTGGGGTTAACTCCCGAGCTGAGTTCACGTCCCTATTCATGGAGGAATTCATTGATGTGGGCGTGGCAAATAAAAAAACTTAATGGAGAATAATATGAAAAACTTGATTGGCGTTATTGCCCTAATTTCTCTAAGCGCATGTATGCAAACCGCCGGCGGCTCTGGACCAATAGTTATGACTAAGCCTGCTAGCCAAAACTTGAACCAATAATGGAACTACAGTTTGGGCATGGGCCAATAATAAGACCACCATATTGGCCCCGCCCTCACCTTCCAATACGGACCGTTTTCAGGACCGCTTTCCACGGAATGAATGTGACTAACCCACTAATATTAAATCATAATTTTACCAATTCGATCGCCGTCTTGGGGCAGCATGTTTTCAACGCGACTAAAATAAAATGTAATACAATCAGTTATTTAACATCTATGCGGGCTATTTTTAGCGCCGCTTTCGGGCCCGTTTAAAAACGGCTGTTACTGCGACCTCGGGCACTTTTGGAGCCGATACGAAAGCGTTTATGATCGGCTTTTGCTTTGGCAGTGCCGCCACCCTGGAGGCAGCGCGCGCAGGTCTTGATCTTGATGGGTTCGTCAGCTTTCACGGCGGTTTGAGCACCCCCGAGGGGCAAGATTACGCAGCAACAAAAGGACCCGTTTTGGTGCTGCATGGCTCGGCTGACCCAGCGTCAGGGATGACAGCTTTGGCTAATCTACTTGACCAGCTTCAAGCAGCTAACATCCCCCACGGTGCCGAAGTCTTTGGAGGCGCCCGTCACTCGTTTACGGTCATGGGCTCACGTGATTATGACGCGACTGCCGAACAAGGCGCATGGCAGGCCTTTATGCCCTTTTTAGAAAAGCACAGTTAACTTAATCCAAATACCGCCCCCAGAAATGGGGGTGCCTTTTAACGCTTAATATCCCTTTATGAAGCCCGTGATCGGGGGCGTTTCGTCAAAAAGCCCCGTGCCAAAGGTCGAAAAATGCGACACCTCGCGCATCAAAAACAGCGCCGAGATGGCGTTTTGGCGGGCAAAGTCGCAGCCAATTTTAGGCCCCATAACCATCAGCGCTGTGGCCAACGCATCCGCATTTAAACAATTTTGAGCAATAACACTGACCGAAGCTGGGGCCCCCGTTAGCGGCGATGATCGTTTGGGATCAATAGTGTGGCTAAGGCGGTGGCCCTTAACATTTAAGAAATGTCGGTAATCTCCCGAGGTGGCAATGGCCACATCTTGCAAGGCCACATGCGAATGAGCGCGCCGATTGGGGCTGTCGGGCTGCTCAAGCGCAACTGCCCAAGAGGTGCCATCTGACTTGATGCCACGGGCTGCCATCTCACCATCAAGCGACACAAGGCCCGAGGTGATGCCGAATTCTGACAGCACTTGCCCCATCATATCAACCCCATACCCTTTGGCAATACCGCCAAGGTCAAGCGCAATGAGAGCCGATTTGAGCGCCCGCCCCGCCTTTTCATCAAGAAACAGCGTATCAGAGGCGCGCAAACAGCCATTGGCACTGGCCGCGCGCACCGCATCAAAATCAATCGCATCTCCGCAAAAGCCCCAGGCGCGCACGGCGGCACCGACATTCATCTCGAACGCGCCACCGGTTTGGCGACTGATCTCAATCCCCGCTTTTAGCACGTGGATCAAAGTGGCGGGCAGATCAATCCAACGATTGATTGGGGCCACGTTAAAGCGCATCAGATCGCTGGCTGCGCACCAATTCGACATTTGCCCCTCAACCACGCAAAGCGCTTTTTGGATGGCCCCCGTAAGCGCGGGTGCCTCTAAGGACGGGCGCCCTTCGATCACGACTTGCCAGGTGGTCCCCATAGTTGGGCCGCTCAGGTACTGAGGTTTTTCCTTAGTAGACATCTTCTGCATAGCGCCCTTCTGATTTAAGAGCGGCGGCGGTCATGCCAATGGGTGACAGCACCTCGCGCAAAGTGTCTTGCACAGCTTGGGCCATATCGCGCCCACCGCAGACCATCACCTTAGCCCCAAGTCCAATCAGCTTTTGTAAAGTCGCAGCATCTTGGCGCAACGCATCCTGCACATACTGGCGTGGGCCTGCGCGTGAAAACGCATAAGTGACACCCGCAAGCTGGCCCTTGTTGACCCAAGAGTTCAGCTCTTGGGCATAAAAAAGGTCAGTTTCAGGATGACGCGTACCAAACCAAAGATAGACGGGGCGGCGTGTGCCTTGGGCGCGCACAAAGCCCACCAATGGCGCAATGCCCGTGCCCGCGCCGATCAGAATGAGCGGCGTTTTGCGTCGATCCGCGTGAAAATAGGGATTGGGTCGCAAAAAGGCTTGGACGGAGTCGCCCTCTTGCAGTCCGATCAACTGACCCGAGCAAAGACCACCTTGATGTCTACGTATTGTAATCTCAAGAAACCCTTCTTTGCTACCCGAGGCCAATGAATAGTAGCGCGCACTCTGCGCGCCCTCAGGGATGATGCCAAGCAAGTCCCCCGCTTGAAACTGCCCAAACCCCTGCGCCGTAAGCCGCCCAAATAAGCGCTGCCAAGGGCTGGTTTTAGGTAGCGCAAAGCGTAAGATTGCGGCGGGCGCTTGCATGTCTTGGCCATAATCGCGCCGTGAAATCAGGGTCAGCGAGTGGAGTTTTGATTGGGTGGGTTGGTGATTTAACTCTAATCCAAGGCCCATAGCGCGGCCAAGAGCGTAGCCCCAGCGGGTGAACTCTTGCGGGGACTGACGGTCAATCTGGCCTATTGGTAAAAGCATGCGCCAACCTTTGGCACGGGCCAACTCCTCAAACTGGTGGGCAAAGGAGCAAAATGCGGGGAAGCTTTTATCGCCAAAGCCGAGCACGGCCATCTCTGCAGTGGGATTGGCCTTTTCCAACCGCGCAAGGGCCACACCCGCCGAGCTGGGCGCCGCGCCGTCGCCCCATGTTGCGGTCATTACAATGATGGTTTGCCCACGACGATATGTGGGCGCCACAAACGAGGAAAGCGGTGCCAAATGCACCGAGCGCCCCGCCCCTTGCAGCACGGTTGCCAAATGCTGGGCAAAGCCCCAAGTGCTGCCCCCTTCCGAGCCGACCAAGAGAACGCATTGGGCCACATTGGCTTGGGCCATCCCGCGTAGTTTGGGCCGCGATGCGCGGGCCTTAAGCCACATCTGTATACCCGTTACTGCAAAAACGGGTACGCTTAGCACAGACATTCCTAAGATAAGTCCCCAAAGCGCCGCCCCTTGGCCCGTATGTAAAAGATAAATCCACTCCCAAATTTTTGTCAAAGGGCCCGCATCGCTCCAGCCGACCAGCTGACCCGTGCCTTGATCGATATAACCCGCACCTACCGCTGTCGTTAGACTAAAGACACCTGCCACATCGCCAGCCGCAGGAAATGTCAAGGATCGTAAATTGGCCAAAGGCATGGCTTGCAAAGCCTGCATATCGCTCACCGCAAAACCCAGTGTGCCACTTAGGCTTTGGGGATAGGGTGGATTGGCCTCATCGGTGGGCAAAAGCGAAAAGGTGGCGGCCACCATCCACAAAGCTGAGAAGGCAGACAGGATCAAAAACGGCGCCGAGACTTTAGCCAAACCAGTATGAATGCGCGGCCCCAACGCCCCCTTTTGCATCACGAAAAACCTCCTCCACCCGCCAACGCGCCGAACCAATAGCGCCATTCCCATAAGAGTTAAGATCACCATTGCAAAGGCCGCGCACGCCATGACCATGCGCCCCATATCATCTAAGAAAAGCGCGCGGTGCAAATTGATCAGCCACTGTTCAACCGGTGACGGATCAGCGCTGCCCATATCTTGGCCCGTGTTAGGGTCAATCAGCGCCGCGCCGGGGAAATCATTATCAAACCACCAAGCCGTGATCTTGCCCGAAGGGGCGCGTTTGATCTGCTCAACCCCAGGATGGCGCGCTTGCACCAAAGCTGCAAGGCTTGCCACATTTTGGGTTTGGCCGTCTTTTGGGGTGCTGATCGCCTCGATCATTGGAAACAGCGACAAGGTGGCCCCGCTCAGAGATAAAATAATCAAAAGCAAGGCTGCCAAAATGCCAACCCAACGGTGAAGCTTACGGATCATTGGCTTACCTATTATTTAAAATCGTAACTAACGGTCGAAATATAAGTTTTCCCCGAGACTGCTTGGCCCGCCCCTGATGTGGTCAGGGCTATTTCAACTTCATTAGGGCTTTCGCGCATGTCTTCAGCGGCGGCATCAAGATGCAGCGTATATCCTGCGTCAAATAATGCATCCGAAAGTTCCATCGACAGATCCAAGCTGCGCCCCATACCCAAGCTGGCTCCGCTTATACCGCTGACCTCAGCACTATTGTTGCTGGTATAACGAACCCAATCTCGCAGATGTTTATAATATTTTGTCTTTTGACCCGCCATCCAGAGGCTGCCCGCGTAAGCACCCGTCGGGCCTGTGACGTAAATAGCAACATAGGCGCCAGGCCCACCATAGTTCGACATACGCAAGTGCAAATCCACTGCTTTCGCCTGTGCTAAAGCGGGTGCAATCAGAGCAGTTGACAGGGAAAGTGCCACGAAAAGGGGCTTGAGGTACATGGTAAATCCTTTGAAATCAGAGTGCTTAGTTGAGCGTCGCCACAGGTGCTACGCCGGGAACAAAAAGCCCATTGCCCGGCACCGTCATGGGTGCAAGCGGCAGCTTTTTGGAGTTGAGGTCTTGCTGGCAATCATCCACCTTTTGATCATCCTCACATTTTTGCGCATGATTTTTGCCCACATCATCATCGCCTTTTTCTTCATCATCGTCATCGTCGTCGCTAAACAGACCAAACCAATCGACATTTTGCAAATGGGCTATAGGGGCCAGGCTGGGCCCTTCGGAGGTGTTTAGGATTATGTGATTGGAGGCGAATGGAGCGCTAAGAGCTAGGGCCGCACTGCCCATAAGGCCAACAGCCGAGAGGATCAGGGGAAGTTTCATATTTATTCCTTTTGGTACTTGGTTAATTTGCAATGGCTAGGTGTTAATTATGTTCATCTTCGTGATGAACTGTGGCGCTTTCATCATCATCGTCAGGCCCGTCAGCCATAAGCCCCAGCGTTGCGGGGTGTATTTTGACCTCAATCCGTTGGCCTTGAGCATCCCAGCCCGATACTTCATAGCAGCCGTCGTCGATCTTGATGCGCCGCACCGTCCAGCCTTTTTGTGCAGCCAGCTGCGCGATTGCATCACGTGGCTGCCAATCTGCCATAGGCACGGCGCAGCGCACATCTGCAAGCGTCGAGGTGGCCACCAGAAGCCAACTGGCGAACGACATCAGGGGGATAAAGAGTTTCATAATGCGCTCCGATGGTGCTTTGTCCCTTGCCTTATGGGGGGTGAAGCTGACAGTAATCTGAAGCAAAACAAAAAAGACCTTCAGCTTACCGTCAGCTTGGGCCGATAAGCGCCAGATCGGGCCTTAGACCGCAGGGGGAAATGATGCGCATTTTAGTGATCGAAGATGATAAGATCATCGGATCTGCCATCCGCGAAGAGCTTGAGCGTTTGGGCCATTCGGTCGATTGGACTCTGCGGCTTGATGCGGCACAAGATGCGCTTGCGGGAGCGCATTTTGACCTTTTATTATTGGATTTGATGTTACCCGATGGACTTGGCCTTGGTTTTTTAAGGACGCTGCGCAAAATGGGGTCTTTGGTGCCAGTAATCATTATGACGGCGCTTGACCAGATCTCGGACCGTATTGATGGGTTGAATGCGGGGGCGGATGATTACTTGGTGAAACCCTTTGATCTTTCCGAGCTTTCCGCTCGTATTGGGGCCGTAACAAGGCGCAGCGCTGGCAATCCAAACCCGCTTTTAACCTTGGGCACACTGACCATCGACATGGCCGCACGGCGCATTTTTCGCGATTCAAAACCAATAGCCCTGACCGCACGCGAATGGGTTTTATTCGAAGCCTTTGTGCAAAAACCCACGCAATTATTATCAAAGGCGCAGCTTGAAGAGCGACTTTATTCGTTTGACCAAGACTTTGAAAGCAACACGGTCGAGGTTCACATCAGCCGCTTGCGTAAGAAACTAGGGGCCAAGGCGCTGATCACCGAACGCGGGCTTGGCTATCGACTGGGCTCCGCATGAGGGGGCCAAAATCCATCCGACTGCGCGCCACCTTGGCATTGTCTTTGGTGGTCGCGCTTTTGTGGCTGGGTGCCGCGGCCCTGACCGCGCGGGGCCTATCAGCCGAGATGCAAGTGTACTGTCTCTTATACAC
>FLOH01000987.1_pt1 | contig 48301 bp, 42 predicted proteins | sample 756751 | NCBI WGS metagenome assembly FLOH01 (sample SAMEA4026879, study PRJEB14308) | marine metagenome | biome: coastal water; material: water | depth 74 m | reverse complement strand
CATTGAAGACGCTAATCTGCAGAGTGCCCGCGCCCATTTTTCGAACATCATCATGACCAGCGGGTTCACGCCCAAACGGGAGGAATTGGCGATGGGAGATAAGCGGACCCCCTCAGTTTTGGCGGAGACCCTGCTGCACAAGGCCTACAACATCTAGCAACTCGCCATCGCCGTGCGGCGCGCGCTCGATTGAGGAAGGTTTTCGAACGTCGAAAAATGGCGGGATTATTTCAGTTCACCCGTGAAAATCCTCATCTTGGAATTTCCGACGTGAGTTTTCATGGCCGCCCTTGCTCCGTCGCCGTCGCCGTTGACGATGCCTTCGAGAATGGCTTGGTGTTCGGCGATCAGCTTTCCTTTGCGTTGAGCAAACGGCGATGCCGTTAGACGCCGCGTGAATTCAATAGAAAACAAAATATGCTGCTCGACCGCGTGAAACGAATAGACAAAAAACTGGTTGTGCGTGGCCTCGGCAATTGCCTGATGGAATTTGAGATCCTCAAGGATTCCGCCAGCCGGGGTTTCGAAGCCGACGCAAATCGCCTTGAAGCGCTGTTGCAGGATGTCCAAGTCTTTTTCGACCCGGCGGTTCGCAGCCAAAAAGGCCGCTTCGCCTTCCAGCGATTCACGGAAATCATAACATTCCTCAATTTCGGCGATGCTGCCAACGCCGCTGAACTCGCCAGATTTTGCCAACGAACGTCTGAGCACGTAACTGCCCGACCCTCTACGAGATTCGATGTAGCCCTCGGCGCGCAACCGGGCCAACGCCTCGCGAACCACAGGTCGCGAGACATTGTAAAGGCCGCAAAGCTCCTTTTCGGTTGGGAGCCGCGTTCCCTCGGGGAAACTGCCGCCAAAAATGGAACCCAGCAGCTTTTCATACAGGCGCTCGCCAAACGTTACGATTTCACCCACGGCCCCACCCGTTCGCTATTTTCAAAACTGACATTCCACCGCCTCTCGTGAAAAAAAAGAATAACAGAGGAGCGCCGGAAATCAACAAAGTTGTCCGACACATTTCTCTCCCAACCGGGAATAATATTTCCAGATGACCGGAAAATCAGAGAAAAAAATGTTAACTGATAATAGGATAGCGTCAAATTCACGTATGTTATTCGGTGGAAAGTAGCTCGTGAAATATATCACCGTCAGTTTTTTTGGTGATTAGTTGATTGACAAATTTGCCATCTGCAAATAGCGTCTCAGACCAATAACAAGAGCGGAATTACCGCCGAATTCGAAGGGGAGGCGATATTTGACGCACAGAAGCAGGCTTTCACGGTTGGTCCGTCACCGCAGGTTGTTTCTTGCGGGGCTCGCATCTCCAGAAATTAGATTTGGGTTTATCCCAGTTCCGGTCGGCCTGACCAGGTCGGGCAAAATGCAAATCATTCAATAACCAAGACAACGTCGGGAGAGTTAGTATGCGTAAAATGTTGTTGAGCAGTATCGTTCTCGGAGCCGCTTTGATCGGTTCGTCGGCCATGGCCGAAAATATCCATATGGCGACCGGATCCCAGGGCGGATCGTGGTACCCGCTGGGCGGCGCCATCAAGAGCGCATTCGAAAAAGAAAACGCGGGCATGACCATGTCCATCCAGCCGGGCGGCGGCATTTCCAACATCGTCGGCGTAGAAGCCGGTAAATTCCCCGTCGGTTTCGCCAACTCGACCTCGACGGTTGACGGTGGCCAAGGTCGTCCGCCGTTCAAAAAAGTTAATAAGAACGTATGTAACGTCGGTGTTCTGTATCCGCAGTGGTTCCAGATCATCGTGCGCAAAGACAGCGGCATCAAATCCATTGCCGACTTCAAGGGCAAACGGATCACGACGCAGCAGAAGGGCCACACCGGCGAACAGCTGACCCGCGCCATTCTGGACCTCAACAATCTCAGCTACAAGGACATGAAGAGCGTGTCGCATGTGTCCTACAACGATTCCGTCAACGACATGAAGAACGGCAACGCCGATGTCTTCACCCTTGGCACCGCCCTTCCCGCGGGTGCGGTGATGGATCTCGCCTCGGCGCGTGATATCTCCATCGTTCCGGTCAGCGACGATATCATCAAGGGCTTCAAGGCCAAAAACGCTGCGTTCACCAAGCGCATCGCCAAGGCCGGCAGCTATCCGGGCGTCGACGCCGATGTTCCGGCCCTGACATATGACACCCACATGATCGCGGCGTGTGATTACTCGGCCAAGAACATCGAGATGATCCTCGATACCATCGCCGGAAATCTGCAGACCCTGGCAGCGGTGAACAAGAACTTGGCCACCCTGACCATCGAAGGCATGGCCTCCGATCTGGGCGTTCCCTACCATCCGGGCGCGATTTCGTTTTACGCCAAGCACGGTGTGAAGGTCGGCAAATAACCTTTGCCTGACAGCGTTACCCGGCGGCGGAAAACGTAATTCCGCCGCCGGTCTTGATTTGCCTGAATGAGAAGAGGTCGCCCGTGGATCGTCTGAAAAAATATATCATCATCGCGATCGAGGCGCTCGCGGCGGCATATTCCCTTTATCACATGTGGGTCGCCTTCGCCGGGCCGCCGGCGCCGTTCGTGCTGCGCAGCCTTCATATCGGCATTGCGATGTTTCTGGCCTTCCTGTTGCTTTCGGTCAAAGGCAAAAGACTTGAATTTCCTTCGCTGCCGGGTTTTTTGCTGGCGTTGGCCGCACTGGCCGCCGCAGGCTACCCCATCGTCATGCAGGACTACCTCTATGATCGCTTTATTTATGTCGATGCACTGACTCAGGCCGACTGGTTTTTTGGCGTCCTGATCATTCTGATGATCCTAGAATCAACGCGCCGTCTTATCGGCCCGGCGTTGCCGGTGGTCGCCATTGTTTTCATGATCTATGGGTTTTTCTTCGCCGAAATTACTCCCGAGGTGGTGTTAGAGCAAATCTTCATCACCACCGAGGGCATCTACGGTATTCCGGTCGCCGTGTCGGCCACTTATATGGTACTGTTTATTATCTTCGGCTCCCTGGTCGATCGCATGGGCATCGGCACTTTGTTTATGGATTTCGCCGTCGCCCTGACCGGTCGTTCGGCCGGCGGCCCGGCCAAGGTAGCCGTGGTCACCAGCGGGTTGTTTGGCACCGTGTCGGGCTCCGCCGTTGCCAATGTGATGACCACCGGCACCTTCACCATCCCGCTGATGAAGGGCATCGGCTATCGCGCGTCGTTCGCTGGCGCGGTCGAGGCCGTGTCTTCAACGGGTGGCCAGATTATGCCGCCGATCATGGGTGCCGCCGCCTTCGTCATGGCTGAATTTCTGGGCGTCAGCTATTTGACCGTTGCCGCCTACGCCATTATTCCGGCGGTTCTTTATTACGTTGCTGTCTTCGCATCGGTCCACTTCGAGGCCCGTCGGCTTGGTATCCAGGGCTTGCCCGAAGACCAAATCCCGAATATGTGGGTTGTGCTGCGTGAGCGCGGGCACCTGTTCCTGCCGCTCGTCGTCATTATCAGCGTGTTGCTCTATGGTTACAGCGCAGCCTACGCAGCCTTGTGCGGCGTGCTCTCCGTGATCCCGACGGCACTTTTGCGCAAATCGACGCGGCACTACGTAACTCTCAAGAAAACCTACGAGGCGATGGTCAACGCTGCCCGGAACACTTTGCCCATCGCTCTTGCGTGCGCCTGTGCGGGCATCGTCGTCGGTGTCGTCGATATCACGGGTCTGGGCCTGTCATTTGCCAACTTGGTCATCGGTGCCGCGCAGGAACAGCTTATTTTCGCGCTTTTGCTGACCATGGTCGCGGGCATCATTCTGGGCATGGGCATGCCAACGACGCCAGCCTACATCGTTCAGGTAGCGTTGCTGGTTCCGGCGCTGGTCAAGCTGGGGGTCGCCGTTGAAGCGGCCCACCTGTTTGTCTTCTACTTTGCCATCCTGTCGGCGATCACTCCGCCGGTGGCAATGGCGGTTTACGCGGCTAACGCGATTTCCAAGGCTGATATATGGAACAGTAGCTGGGCTGCGGTGAAACTTGGTCTGGCCGGGTATATCGTGCCGTTTATGTTCGTTTTCGGCCCGGCCCTGATGATGATCGGCACGCCGATGGAAATCATCACCACGGCGGCAACCGCGATCACCGGGGCGATCTGCCTAGCAGGGGCCTTGAACGGGTATTTCTACAGGCTGGCTTCGATCTGGGAGCGCCTGGTCTTGTTCGCGGCTGCGGTGGTGTTGATCAATCCGGGCCTGATTACCGATGCCATCGGTATCGGTCTGGTCGTTCTGATCCTCGTCGTCCAGTACATCAGGCGGGACACCGTCGAGGCCGTTTCAGAGAAAAGCTGGTAAAGCGTCCGTTGGTGTCAGTGACACACTACGCCGGGTTGCTCGCGGCTGCCGTGCCCTGGATGGGGTCGTCGGGGCCCGCGGCCTGCTTCGACACCAAAGCATAGTCATCAAATCGCACTTCCCCGGAAGGATCTCTGCTTTCCCTCGTCAATTTGTAGACGTCCGAGATTTTCGTCAGCAGGATGTCAAGAAACCTTTCGGCTTCCCTGCCGGCAGACCTTATCTCGCCTTTTTTGTTTTTCTCAGGGGCGTTCATTCAGGCCCTCAGGCTTGTGTCACGAGCATCAAATCGCGGCGAAATCAGGGTCGCGTTGTTTCCGGCTAAATATTGGGCGCATCGGAAGCGAATAAAAGGTCCTTGATCTGGCCCTCACGCCGCCTTGGGTTTTCGCGCAGCTAGCACGCCCATGCCAACGATGGCAAGCACGAGCAGTACCCCCAGGACCAACCGCTGTGTTTCCAGAGACTCGATCACCGATCCGCTTTGCGCCGCTTGATCCTGCGCTTTCTTAGCGGCGGCGCGGGCGGCGGTTAGTTGCGCTTTATTGGATTTTACCAAGGCTTGCGCCGCACCCGCCTCCTTCTCCAGATCGGTAGCTTTTTTGAGGGCGGTCGACAGTTTTTGAGTGATCCCGCCTTGTTCCGACATTTGCTTTTTAAGCGAGGCGAGCAGTCCGTCTTTATCGCTTAATTGGTTTTGCAGTGATCCCAGCAGCCCGTCTTTGTCCGTTAATTGGTTTTGCAGCGATCCTAGCAGTCCGTCTTTCTCGGTCAACTGGCTCTGCAATGATCCCAACAACCCGTCTTTCTCGGTCAACTGGCTTTGCAGCGATCCCAAAAGACCATCTTTTTGCGCCAACGTGCCTTGTAGATTACCGATCAGGCTGTCCTTCTGTCCAAGCTGCTTTTGCAAGGCCGACACGTCCAGGCCGCCAATTGCGGGCACCGCAGGAGAGGGCATGGTTTCGGCCTTGAGTGGCACGGAAGGTGCGGGCGCAGAGGTTTTTCCCTTAAGGAGGCCCTTAATATCACCTAGCTGGGCAAAGGACGGCCCGGTCGAGGCGATCAGTGCGGCGGCGATGCCCGCTGCACAAAACAGTGCGTTCCATCGTTTCATGGCGACGTCTCCCTGTGCTGAAGACCAAAAGGATGTAACAAAAAGCGAGAATTCGCAACGGAACTCTCTGCATTTTCTATACGGCCTCGCCTGCGGCCCAACCGCTGGACCATGCCCATTGGAAATTGTAGCCGCCCAGCCAACCGGTCACGTCTACCGCCTCGCCGATGAAATAAAGGCCCGGCACGGCGGTTGCCTCCATGGTTTTGGATGACAGCGCGCGGGTATCGACGCCGCCCAGGGTCACCTCGGCCTTGGCGTAGCCCTCCGAGCCACTGGGCGTAAGTTTCCAGCCGTTCAACCGGGCCGCCAGCTTGCCCAGGGCTTTGTCGGACACCTCACCCAGAGGCAGTGGGGGCAGGTGGGTTTCCGCCAAAATTTGTGCGAGGCGTTGGGGTAAAACCTCGGCGAGGACGGTTTTCACCGCAACTTTTGCCCGGGACCGCTTGTGCCCAAGAAAGAAGGCGGTGGCATCCGTATCGGGCAGCAGATCGACGACGATCTCGGCTCCTGTGCGCCAGTAGGATGAGGCTTGCAAGATAGCCGGACCGGACAGGCCGCGATGGGTGAACAGCACCGCCTCGCGAAAAGCCCCGTCGCCGCAGCACACATGGGCATCGACGGCGATGCCACTGAGCGGGCGCATCATCGCCAGATCATCAGCACCGAAGGTCAGAGGGGTCAGGGCCGGGTGGGTCTGGGTCACGCGCAGGCCAAAGCGCCTGGCAATGCCATGGGCAAATCCGCTGGCCCCCATTTTCGGTATGGACAAGCCGCCAGTCGCCATAGCCACGGACGTGGCGGTGAAATTTCCACGGTTGGTCTCGATGCTAAAATCGTCGGCGCGGGTGATGGCGCTAATCCGATGCCCCAGGCGCAGATCAACCCCGCCGGCGCTACATTCTGCCAGCAGCATGGCGACGATTTGGCTTGCCGAACCATCGCAAAACAACTGCCCCAGGGTCTTTTCGTGATAGGCGATGCGGTGTTTTTCAACCAAGGCGATGAAATCGAGCTGGGTGTAGCGGGCCAGGGCCGACTTGCAGAAATGCGGATTGCCGGAAAGGAAGCATCCCGGCGTGCTGCGCAGGTTGGTGAAATTGCATCGCCCACCGCCGGAAATAAGAATTTTCTTTCCCGGTTCGTCGGCATGGTCGAGCAATAGCACCCGGCGACCGCGCTTCGCGGCCTGGGCGGCGCACATCAAACCAGCCGCCCCGGCCCCGACGATCACAACATCAAAACGGTTCTTTTCCATTCCCGACGGAAACGCCCTATTCGGGAATTCCGTTCGGGTAGATCGCGCTTTTCAGAACCCCGTCCTGATGCTTGCCCTGGCGGTCGAAAATTTCGATGGCGTCATCCAGGGTTCCGCGGTGGGTGATCAGGGCCTCGACATTGAAAAGGCCGCGTTGGACCATCTCGATCGCCTCGGGGAACACCTCGCCCATACGATTGCAAATTTTTACGGTCGGTTCTTTTGAACGGAACGGCATGGCGTTCATTTCAGTGTAGTTGACGCCTGTCGGAATACCGACCAGAACAATGCGCCCTGCGGCTCTTACCACGGCCACAGATTCGGCAAATGCGTTGGGCGACGTCGTCGCCTCGATCACCAGATCGCAGCCCTTTCCGTCGGTCCATTCGACGATTTCTTCATAGCTTGCGCCAACCTTGTCGGCACCCAGTTCCTTGGCCTTCTGGGCGCGATAGCCAATGGGATCGACGCAATATACCTTGCCCGCGCCGTGGGCGCGAACCAGTTGCAGCATAACCAGACCGATGGGGCCACAGCCGAGAATGGCGACGGAGTCAGCCAGTTGCAGGTCGGCTTTCTTAAGAGCATGGATGCCGATACCGATGGGTTCCAATGCGGCCGTTATTTCCGGCGTAAAATCATCGGGAACGGCGAAAATAGCTTCCTTGGGGGCGGTGATGTACTGGGTCATTGCACCGGGGTTTGGCGGCGAACCCTGAAACTTGATGTTGGTGCAAAGATTGGGGATGCCGATCTTGCAATAATGGCATTCGCCGCAAAAACGCGAGGGCTCCACGGCAACAAGCTGTCCCTTTTTCAGGCCAAGTTCCTCAGCCCTATCGTCCCATATCCAGGCGGCAATTTCGTGACCCGGAACCTGCGGCTGTTCAATCAGCCGCGTGCCCAGCTTTCCTTCCATGTAATAGTGAAGGTCGCTGCCGCAGACCAACACCGAGGCGACCTTAAGCAGGTATTCGTCGGCCGTCGGTGTGGGCTCGGGCTTTTCGCCGAGACGAAGGTCTTCTTGTCCGTGAATGAATAGGGCACGCATTTTCTGACTTCCTGATTTTGGTGGCACAATTCCGGCGGATGGAACAACACGATCTTGATGGGGTTTTATCACCAATCTTTGTTATAAATAAACTGTTGCGTCGAATTTGCGGCGGCATTTTTGGAGAGGGGACCATGGAACCTGTCAAATGGGGAATCATCAGCACCGCGAATATCGGGCGACAACGGGTCATCCCGGCGATGTTGCAAGGCGATATGACGCAAATATGCGGCGTTGCATCGCGCGACATCGCAGCCGCGCAGGAATATGCGAAAGAGCTTGGGATTCCGAAGGTCTACGGCAGCTACGAGGAGCTTCTTGCCGATCCCGAGATCGAGGCCGTCTATAATCCGCTGCCCAATTATCTTCATGTGCCGTGGACAATCAAGGCTGCCGAGGCGGGCAAGCATGTGTTGTGTGAAAAGCCCATCGCCATGACCGCCGACGAGGCGCAAACTTTGATTGCCGTGCGCGAACGGACCGGGGTGCGCATCGAAGAGGCCTTCATGGTGCGCCATCATCCGCAATGGCGCCGCGCGCGTGATCTCGTCCGCCAGGGGAAAATCGGCAGATTACGGACCATCCATGCCGTTTTCAGTTACATGAACGTCGATCCGAACAACGTCAGAAACATTGTCGAGATCGGCGGCGGCGGCATTTACGATATCGGGTGTTATCCGATTGTCGTATCGCGTTTCCTATTTTCCGATGAGCCGACGCGGGCGGTTTCCCTGGTCGAGCGCGATCCGGCAATGAAAACCGACCGGCTCGCCAGCGCCATCCTCGATTTTCCCGAAGGCCACGCGACATTTACCTGTTCCACCCAACTGGCCAAATATCAACGGGTCCAGATTTTGGGAACCGAAGGGCGTATCGAAATTCAGATCCCCTTTAACGCGCCCGACCAGGAACCGTGCCGCATATTCCTGGATTCGGGAGTCGAATTGGGCGATGGCTCAGCCGAGGCCGAGGTCTTCGACGTGGTCAATCAATATACGGTGCAGGGCGACGTTGTTTCGCAAGGCATTCGTAACGGAACAGCGCCGGAATTCCCCCTTGAGGACTCGGTTCTGAACATGCGGGTCATCGATGCGCTGTTCCGTTCGGCTGAAACCGATACGTGGGAAAAGGTATGAGTACGCCCGACGTCGTTGCCTTTGATTTCGGTGGTGTTCTGATCGAATGGGACCCGCGCCACCTTTACCGCAAGCTATTTGCCGGTGACGAAGCAGGAATGGAACGTTTTTTGACCTATGTCTGTTCGTTCACCTGGAACTCGATGCAGGATGCCGGGCGAAGTTTCGACGATGCGGTAGCCGAATTGACCAGGCGGTTCCCGCAACACGCCGACCTGATTGCCGCGTATCACGAACGCTGGGAGGAAATGCAGCCCTACGTCTTCGAAGACACGGTGGCGATCCTAAAGGAACTCAAGGCGAACGGCGTTCCGGTGTATGGAATCACCAATTTTCCGGCCGAGAAATTTGCAATCACGCGCAAACGCCATTCGTTCCTTGATCTGCTGGACGGCATCGTAGTTTCGGGCGAGGTGCGCTTGATGAAACCCGATCCGGGAATCTTCCTGCATTTCCTTGAGCGATTTGATCTTGAAGCATCGCGGTGTGTTTTCATTGACGATTCAAAGGTAAATACCGAGGCCGCCGCGCGGCTCGGTTTTCACGGCGTTCATCACCACAGCGCCGACGACTTGCGCCAAAGACTGGTTGAATGGGGATTGCTCTAGAGCATTTTCCGATCAAATACGGTCATTCTGACGTGGCCGTTTATGGCCGTGGTTAGGAGAACCTCGCAGCGAGTAGCCTTTGTTATGGGCAAGAGGTTCGACGACGCCACGGCCTTAAACGGCCCGCCCGAAGGGTGCGCTGCGGTGGCCGCCCGCGTCGTTGTTCCGCTCGCCCGATGCGAAAGCATCGCGCTTCGCGAAACGCCTAGCGGATCGTACCACCGAAGCGCATCAGAATGACCGTATTTGATCGGAAAGTGCTCTAGTCCGGTTTGATTGCGAACAAGGATGCCAGAGCGCTGGTCAGTTGAGCGTTGGTGTAGGGCTTGTTGATCAAATCGAAGCCGCTGTTCGTCAGGCCGGATTTTTCGAGCTCGGCTTCCGGGTATCCCGACGTTAAAAGAATCTTAAGTCCGTCGTAGCGGCGCGAAGCCTCGCGGGCTAATTCAAGGCCGCTCATGCCCTTGGGCATCACAACATCGCTGAACAATACGTCGATGTCGTTGTGGAGGGCCAAAACCTCCAACGCTTCCGTCCCGTTCTCGGCTTCGCGGATCTCAAAACCGTATGCCTTCAGAACCATGACCGCGCTGAGGCGGACGTCCGGGTCGTCTTCGACGACGAGGACCGTGCCGCCGCCATTCTCGCGCCCGGAACTGGTCGTTACTTCCAATTTATCGAAAACCTCTATGGGTCTATCGATCGCGGCGGGGATCAGGATTCTTGCTCTCGTCCCCTTTCCGATCTGACTTTCCAAAAAGACGTGCCCACCCGACTGTCTCAGGAACCCATACACCATGCTAAGGCCGAGGCCGCTTCCCTCGCCGACATCCTTCGTTGTGAAGAAGGGCTCGAAAGCATGTTTGAGGACTTCCGGCGACATTCCGCTGCCCGTATCGGTGACCGTTATCTCGACATACCGTCCCGTCGGCACTATGCCGTCCTCGGTGATGAGTTCGATTTCAAGGTTTTTCGCGGCGGACGTGACGAGCAATTTCCCACCGCTTTCCATCGCCATGCTCGCGTTGACCGCCAGATTAAGGATGGCGCTTTCAAAGCCGTTCGGGTCAATCTTGATAAACGGGATGTTCTTTTCCAATAAGGTTTCGATTTCGATGTGCTCGCCGAGTGTTCGTCCGAGAATACTCAGCATCCCCTCGATCAATGCGTTGGGGTCTGCGGTCTGGGGGTGCAGGGTCTGCTTTCTTGAAAAGGCCAGAAGTTGCTGGGTAAGTGTTGCGCCGCGATATCCGGCCTTAAGGGCGCTTTCAACATGGGCCAACGTTTCATCGGTCGCGTCGGTATCCCACTTCACGGCTTCCAGGTGGCTTTGAACGATTTGAAGCAGGTTGTTGAAATCGTGAGCGATGCCGCCGGTAAGCTGGCCGACGGCCTCCATTTTTTGCGCGTGGCGAAGGCGTTCCTCGGCCTGAAGACGTTCGGTGATGTCCCTGTTTACCCCCACCCTTCCAACGATTTTACCATCGTCATCGAAAAGGGGCATAATTTGGGCTTCGATGATGCCCTCGCGCCCGTCTTTTCGAATGAAGGCTGTGTGCCCAAAATGGTGCCCGTCTTTTTCGATGGCCTCGGTGACGGCACGCCGGCGGGTACCGGGGATGTCTTCTTTGATGAAGATATCAGAGAATTTTCCGACGACTTCTTTCTTGGCGTATCCGAAAATCTTTTCGGCGCCTGGGTTCCAGTCAAGAATAACCCCTTGCGCATCAAGAACCATAACCGCTTCCGACATTCGTTCCCAGATGATCGCGTACTGACGAAGGGCCTGTTCGGCCTTTTTGCGCTCGGTGATATCAATGGCGACCGTGCCGATGGCGTTGATAGAACCATCGGTCGAGGTGACCGGATATTTGATCAGAATTCGGTGATAGGATTTCCCGGCACGGATGATTTCGATCTCAATTTCCGTGGGTTTTCCGGTCTTGAGTACGAATTCTTCGGCCTCGGTCAAACTCTTGACTTCGGAAGCGTTTTTTAATGCTTCCGCCGCTGTCATGCCCACAAGCTCTTCGGTCGAGTACCCCAACCATTCCTCATAGGGTTTATTGACCAACAGATAACGGCCCTCGGTATCCTTCAGATTCATGCAAACAGGCGTATTGTCCAGTACCGCGCGCAGTCGCTGTTCACTTTCGCGTAAAAGGTTCTCGGCGCATTCACGCTCGGCCAGTCTCCTCTGGCTGGTTTCGAGGAATCGATTTGCGGTCTGTGCCAGCACGCCCAGTTCGTCGTTTTCGTGGCCCGTCGGCGTTGGAAGGCGTGTCGCCCCCGGTTTGTTGGGGTCAATCCGAGACAACCCCTCGACGAGGGTGACGAGGGGCTTGGATAAGCGCCAATAGAAAATGCCTAATAAAAACAGGACCAGCAGAAAGCTTCTGGCTATCTCGGATGCGATCAGAAAAAGCGCGCGTCCGAAAAAATCCGATAAAGCAGCGTCGTGATCGACAATCACGATAAGGGATCCATATTTGATGGAAGCGTTGTCGTCATCGCGAAGCGAAATCGTGTGCTCGCTGAACTCGCGGGTAATTTTCCGGGTTATCCAGCGCGTATCATTTTCCGTACGAGCTGCTTTGACGTGTGCCAACGAGTCACCCAGATCGGTAATAATCCTGGCTTCAATGATGAACTCGTAAACCAATAGCCCCGAAACGATTTCGGTCGCGAGCTTCTCGTCCAGATTCAGGGCCGCGGGCGTGGCGGCGCGCTTTGCTACTTCCAGAATCCGTTGGACTGTCGTCGCAAGGTTTTTCTCCTGAGCCGAAAAATCCAGGGCGTCCTGAATGGTGCCGATCGTGATCCCCAGAGCGAACGCCACCAAAACGCCGATGCGTGCGAGCGAAAATGACAGGCGCTTGTGGAATGGATGCGGCATGACCACCAATATAATACTTCTAGATAATACTGCTAGCCTTCGTCTGACGGTGGCGTCGAAACCCCAGAAACGTTCGTTGCGGCCTCTCTTCGCAATCCCACACACACGAAAATTAGAAAATTTCTATAACCCCAGCGCTCGTCGCATGGCCGTTGAAAGGTGATGCGCCATAGAGGTTTCTGCGGTGGCGGGGTCGTGTGAGCGAAAGGATTCGATCACGGCCAGATGTTCCCTCATGGTGTGCGGGAATGTGGCGGGAGTCAACAAGGTCAGCTTGCTGTGAGCCAGGCGGATCAGTTTTATGCGTTCGTTATTGAGGGTGTGAATATTTCGGATGATATCGTTGTCCAGGGCATCGACGATGGTGTTATGCAGGCTCCAGTCCACCGTCTGAGCATCTCTGAGAAGGGCGTCGCTCAGCCCGTCTTTTTCGGCTCGTGCAACGATTTTTAGGTGGGCTTTTTCCAGCGCGTCGATTTCCTTGTCGGCGGCGGTTTCTGCGAATTTCCCGGCGGCTTCTTTTTCGATGACCATGCGAAGCTGATAGGTGTCTCTGATCAGGCGCAGGCTGGCCTCGACAACCTGAATGCCCCGTTGCGGAACGATCTGTACCAGCCTTTCGACTTCCAGTCGCTGCAAGGCCTCGCGGACCGGACCCAAAGGAATTCCCACCAATTTGACCAGTTCGCGTTGCGAGATAAACTGGCCGGGGCGAATCTTCCCGCCGAAAAGATGATCCTTGAAACTCAGATAGGCGGCTTCGCTTAGTTTCATGCGCTATCCTATATGCGATTTCCGTCCATGGCTTTTTCGAATGCGCTCATCAGCATTGCCTCGGATTGCGCGTCCAATGGCGACAGCAGCGGGCGAATTGTGCGCCAAGAGGGATCGTTGCGCAAATTGGCGGCCAACGCCCGAATGGCCGGGATGACCGGTTGTTTGACGACCGCGGCCACCAGTTCGCTGATACCGACCATCAACGGATGATCCGGGTCGGCGGGGGGCGTGTCGTAAATGTGGCGTAAAGTCGGCGCAATCACGTTGGCCAGTCCCGAGATGTTTCCCGATCCACCGGCCGCGAGCAGCCGCGGCAAATACGCTTCCCAACCGCTGAAAACGGCCAGACCCGAAATGGCCAGAAGCGCGTTGACGTAATCCCAGTCGCCCGAACTGTCCTTGACCCCGGCAATGGCGCCCGGAAATTCGCTGATCAGGCGTTCGACGATGTGCGCATGTATCCAAACCCCGGTGACAGCGGGGAAGTTGTAAATATAGACCCGCAGACTGGTTTCGTTCACGCCCTCGATGAGGTTTTTGTAGAGCGCAAATACGCCCTCGTCCGATGGTTCCTTGAAGAAAAACGGTGGCATCAACAGGACATTCGTGCAGCCCAACCGAAGCGCGTGTCGGGTCAGGCGGATGGTATCGGGCAGGGCGACGCAGCCCGTTCCCGGCAGAATTTTTTCCGGTTTAACTCCGGCGGCGATGACCGCTTCAAGGGCCGCCATGCGTTCTTCGGCGGTGAAGGCCGGACCTTCGCCGGTGGTTCCGAAAAGACTGACTCCGTGACAACCCTCGTCCAGCAAGGCTTGGCAGTGGGCGGCAAGGTGGTTGGTGTCGCACGTCAGGTCGTTGCGCAATGGCGTCATCACTGCCGCAAACACACCCTTGAGGGGTTCTTGCATCATCGAATATCCTGGTTTGATGGTATTACTGATTTATCACTGATCGTACAGTGATGTGTTTGGCGTTGCAAGCGAGTTTGGCCGGTGGCATCATGGCTTTGAGACCACCCACAAGCAAGCAATAAGCGCCCGCAAAGGAGGCAATGCAATGACCGGCAAAATCGCAATATATTGGCCTGGGGATTACCGCGATAAACCGAACGCGCAGGCATTGCCGCATATCGAGGGGGCGAGCATTCAGCTGGAAAAGGCGCTGTCCAAACTGGGGCGAGCGTCGTACCGCATCGACGGTTATCTGACCAAGCCCAACGAATCCATCGAGAAACTGGGCCCCATCGACGATCCCATGATCGGCGTTTACGTTCATTGGGTTTACGGCCCGCATACCACCGCCGGCGTTGTCGGCAAGGATAATCCGTTGCTGTTGGCCAGTAATTTTTCGGGAACGTGGCCGGGGCTGGTTGGGTTACTCAATACCGGGGCTTGCCTCGAATCCGTCGGGCGGAAATTCAGCCGTGCCTGGACCGAAGCCGACGACTGGACCGCCGACGAAGGCTTCATGGCCCGCCTTGATGAATGGTGCTCAACAGGCGCCATCGCCTATGACGAAGGCGAGATCACCTATCAGGCCAGCGTTTCGCCCGAGGCGAGCGCCATTGCAAACTGTGTGGCCGAGGGAATTCGCCGCCGCCGGGTGCTGGCGTTGATGCTGGGCGATACCTCCATGGGCATGATCAACGGCTATTTCGGATCGCGCCTTTTGAACAAGGTCGGCTTTACCGAGCACAAAGTCGATCAGGCCTGGATCATCGAGCGCGGTCGCGCCATCACTCAAAAACGTATCGACGACGCCTACGCCTTTGTTTGCGACAAGGGCGTTGAATTTCACTATGGCGGCGATTTCGATGCCGACGCCACCAAAGAGCAGCTTCGCGATTACCTGACGGTTCTGGACCTGATGGATGAATTCAAGGCCGATTGCCTTGGCTGGCAGTATCAGTTGGGTTTGATCGGGCTGCGCCCGCCGTCCGATTTTGCCGAAGGTTTGCTAAATACCGCCTGCCGCCCCGAAACCAACGGCGACACCATCGTCGATTCGACCGAGGCCGATCAGGGCAATCTGGTTCCCATGGAAATGATGAAGCGATTGCTCAAGGCCAAGGGCTTGCATCAAGCGGTCTTTTTCCACGATATCCGCTGGGGTGGCGAACATGACGGGCGTTTCGTCTGGGTGTTACTGAATTCCGGTTCCAGCGGGGCCTATGCCTTCAATCATGACCCCGATACCTTGCAAGGTGCCCATTCATACCGCCAGCCTGCGGGCTACTTCCCGGTTCCGGGCGGTACATTGACCGGGCTGAGCCTGCCCGGCGATATCACCTGGTCGCGGGCGTATCTGAAGGACGACGAATTGTGGATGGATATCGGGCGCGGCGAGGTGGTTGATCTGCCTGCCGAAAAACGTGATGCCTGGTGGAACGGTACGACCCGCGAATGGCCGTTCATGGGAGCCGATCTGGGCATTTCGCGCGATACCCTGATGGCGCACTATCTAAGCAATCACATCGCTGTGGCCTACGGTGACGTTTTCGGCGAAATGGTGGCGCTTAGCCGCGAACTGGGCTTCAAGGTCCGCATCCTTCAGGAGGGCTGATCGATGGCCGCCTATATCGGTATCGACGTCGGCACTGGCAGCGCGCGGGCCGGTGTGTTCGACGGCGAGGGCAAAATGCTGGGGCAGGCCAGCCACGACATTACCATCTGGCGACCCGAAGCGGATTTCGTCGAGCAATCGTCCGACGACATTTGGCGCGCGTGTTGCGATTGCGTGGCCGACGCCATGAGCCAAGCGGCCATCGCGCCGGGCGAGATCAAGGGTATCGGTTTTGATGCCACCTGTTCCCTGGTGGCGCTGGATGGTGATGACAATCCGGTGACGATCAGCCCTACAGGCAAGGACGAACAAAACATCATTGTGTGGATGGATCATCGGGCAATTTCGCAGGCCGAACGCATCAATGCTGGCCGGTACAAGGTGCTGGATTATGTCGGCGGTGTCATTTCGCCCGAGATGGAAACGCCCAAACTGCTGTGGCTGCGCGAAAACAGCCCCGAGACCTGGAAGCGCACGGCCCGCTTTTTCGATCTGCCCGATTTTCTGGCCTACCGGGCGACCGGCGTTGATGTGCGTTCGCTGTGTTCCACGGTTTGCAAATGGACCTATCTGGGCCATGAAAATCGCTGGGATGCCGATTATTTCAAGGCCATCGGTCTTGGCGATCTGGCCGAGGAGGGTTTCGCGCGCATCGGCACAGACGTGCGGCCCATGGGCGAAGCCATTGGCCAAGGGCTTTCGCAAAAAGCGGCGCGTGAGTTGGGCCTTGTCCCCGGAACACCGGTCGGGGTTTCCATTATCGATGCCCACGCGGGCGGGCTGGGGCTTTTGGGGGCGGCGCTGGATGGCATCGAGCCTGACGCCGCAGCCATGGAAAAACGTCTGGCCCTGATCGGCGGAACCTCGAGTTGCCATATGGCGGTTTCGCGCGAGGCGACGTTCGTCCCCGGTGTCTGGGGGCCGTACTACTCGGCGATGGTGCCGGGAATGTGGTTGGCGGAAGGCGGCCAATCGGCCAGCGGCGCGCTGATCGACCACGTTATCTTCAGCCACGCGCGAGCTGGTGAATTGCGCGAATTGGCGGAAAAGTCGGGGCGCACGGTCTACGAAATTCTGAACGAACGTCTTGATACGCTGGGCGGGTCCGTACCTTTCGCGGCAGCGCTCACCGCCGATCTGCACGTTCTGCCCTATTTTCACGGCAACCGGTCACCCAGGGCCGATCCGACCCTGCGCGGTGTGGTTTGCGGGCTAAAGCTATCGGATTCGATGGATGATCTGGCGCTTCTTTATCTTGCCACCATTCAGGCGGTGGCTCATGGGACCCGCCACATTATCCAATCAATGAACGATGCCGGTTTTGCCATCGACACCGTTTTTGCCTGCGGCGGAGGAACTAAAAACCCGGTGTTTCTGCGCGAACACGCCGATATTACGGGTTGCAAGATTGTCCTGGCCGAGGAACCCGAGGCGGTGCTGCTGGGCTCCGCCGTTCTGGGCGCGGTGGCCTCTGGCGATTTCGCGGGGCTGCTTTCGGCGATGTCCGCCATGAACCGGGCGGGCTCGGTCATCCAACCGGCGGACGGCAAGGTCGCCGCGTATCATGCGGCCAAGCACCGGGTATTCGCGCGCATGTTTGACGATTTCACGGCCTACCGCGACATAATGGCTCCATGATTGCCCAAATTGTAGGTGCGTAATATTGGGCGGGCCGATATATTCCCGTCAGATTGATTCCTAAAAAAACATAGAGAGGAAACATGCGAATTCTCATCCCCGATCTCGGGTATCCGGATGCCGATCTCGAACGCGAGGTCGCCGGTTCGGACGTAACCGTCGATTTTTACAAGTGGGAACCCGGTATCGAGGCCCGGATCACCGAAGAATCCTGGCGTGAATGCAATGGTCTGGTTCTTTACGAGAAAATTCCGGTCACGTCGGAAATCATGGCCAAGCTCGACAACATCAAAGTGGTCGTGCGCGCGGGCGTCGGTTTCGATAACGTCGATATCAAAGGCTTCGGCGCGATGGGGATTCCCGTTTGCAACGTGCCTGATTACGGCACCATGGATGTGGCCGAACATGCCATCGGCCTGATGCTGGGCCTGACCCGCGGTATCACCGAGCACGACGCGCGCCTTAGGATTGATCCGGTCGGCGAATGGGTGTTCCACACGCCGCCGATCAAACGTCGCATATTGGGCCTAAAGTTCGGTGTTGTCGGCTTGGGCCGTATTGGCACCGCCGCCGCCATGCGCGCCAAGGGTCTGGGCATGGATGTCTGGTTTTATGATCCTTATTTGAATCCTGGTATCGAACTGGGTCTCGGCTTCGGTCGCGCCGACTCGCTGGAAGAATTGATGGCTGGTTCCGATGTCATCAGTCACCACACGCCGCTGACCGACGAAACCCGTGGCATGATCAACGCCGAAAGCCTTTCGCACGTGAAGAAGGGCGCGATCCTGATTAATACCGGTCGCGGCGAAACCGTAGTTCTGGATGCAGTCTACGATGCCTTGAAGAGCGGGCAATTGGACGGCGCGGGCCTTGACGTGATCGAGGAAGAACCGCCCGCACCCGACAACCGTCTGGTCAATGCGTGGCGCAACAAGGAAGATTGGGTCTACGGGCGCGTTTCCTTCACGCCGCATTCGGCCTTCCACAGCCCGGAAAGCATCGTCACCCTACGCAGCAAATCGGTGAAGACAGCGGTCGATTTCCTGCGCGACGGAACGCTCAAGAACTGCATCAACGGGCAATTTCTTAAGAAATAGCCGTTAAGCCAAACCGCGCGCCTTGAGGCGATCGACAATAGTCTTGACGATCGCCTCGGGCGTCGCGTCGATGCTCACCGTAATGACGTTTTCGCTGTCATCGGGTTCTTCAAGGGTTTTGAACTGGCTTTGCAGAAGGGTCGACGGCATGTATTCGTGCTTGCGTACGCTCAATCGCGAGGCAATGAGTTCCTGGGATCCCTTGAGATGAACGGCCAGAACGTCGTCCCGGCCACTCATTAGAATTTCCCGATACACCTTCCTGAGCGCCGAACAGGCCAGAATCATGGTCTTTCCCTCGGCGCGCCAGCCATCAATGGCTTCTGCCATCGAGTCCAGCCATGGCCAACGATCCTCGTCGGTCAGCGGGGTGCCGCCCCGCATTTTCTCGATGTTGGCTTCCGAGTGGAATTCGTCGCCTTCGGCGTACCCTGACCCGATCGCCTTCGACAGAAGGTTTCCGACGACCGATTTTCCAGACCCGGAAACACCCATGAGAATGATGACCATGACTTTACCTCTCCCTCTATTCTTTTTATTTTCGGCGATTAGCCTTTCATCCATTCGCGGTGGAACCAGCCTTCGCGGTCGGTCCGCTCGAAGGTATGGGCACCGAAATAGTCGCGCTGGGCCTGGATCAGATCGGCCCACAAACGCCCGCTACGGTATGCGTCGAAGTACGAAAGCGCCGATCCAAGTGCGGCAACCGGTATGCCGTTGGCGATGGCGGTGCTGACCACCCGTCGCCACGCACCGTCACCCTTTTTCACGACTTCGCGGAAATAAGGATCGAGCAGCAGGTTCTTCAGTTCGGGGTCGCGATCATAGGCTTCCTTGATGCGGTTGAGGAAACGTGCGCGGATAATGCAGCCGCCCCGCCAGATCATGCTGACCTTGCCAAAATCCGTATCCCAGCCAAATTCGTCCTTGGCCGCCTGCATCAGGGCGAAACCCTGGGCATAGGCGCAAATTTTGGACGCCAGAAGCGCGTCACGAAGATCGGTCAGGAAAGCCGCTTTGTCGCCGTCGAAAGAAGGCGTGGCCTTGCCCAGAATTTTCTCGGCCGCAACCCGTTCGTCCTTAAGCGCCGTGATGTTGCGTGCGAAAACGGCTTCGGCGATGGTTGGTGCGGGAACGCCCAATTCCAGGGCCGATACGCTGGTCCATTGGCCGGTGCCTTTTTGCCCGGCGCGATCAAGGATCATGTCGACGATATGATTGCCGGTGTCTTCGTCGATTTGACCCAGGATGTCGGCGGTGATTTCGATCAGGTACGAATCCAGATCACCTTCGTTCCAGGCGGTAAACGCTTCGGCGGCTTCCGCCGTGCTCATGCCCAGCAGGTTTTTCATCAACAGATAAACTTCGGCGATCATCTGCATGTCCGCGTATTCGATGCCGTTATGGGTGGTTTTGATGAAATGACCCGCGCCATCGGTGCCGATATGTACACAGCACGCTTCGCCATCGACCTTGGCCGAGATCGCCTGGAAGATGGGACCGACCTTGGAATAGGCCTTGGCGGTGCCGCCGGGCATGATCGACGGGCCGTTGCGCGCCCCTTCCTCGCCGCCGGAAATGCCGGTGCCCATGAAGTTCAGGCCCGCAGCCGTTAGCGCCTCGTCGCGCCTGCGGGTGTCCATGAATTGCGAGTTGCCGCCGTCGACAATGATGTCACCTTTTTCCAGCAACGGCTGAAGTGCCGCAATCTGCTGGTCCACGGGCTCGCCCGCCTTGACCATCAGAATAATCGCGCGCGGCGTTTTCAGATTGGCAACGAGGTCTTCCATGGTATCGCAGGCGATAACGGCCTTGCCCTTGGCTTCGTCGGAATCAACGAACTTGTGAGTGGTCGCCGTGGTGCGATTGAACACGGCAATGGTATAGCCGTGATCGGCGATGTTAAGGGCCAGATTTTGGCCCATGACCGCCAGCCCGACGAGGCCGATATCCGCTTGCGCTGTCATTGTCGGTTTCCTTCGTTTTTTTGCGTCTGCGGTGCAGAAGCTATTTTCTTTCGACGAGTTCAATTTTGTAGCCATCTGGGTCTTCGATGAAGGCGATCACGGTGGTGCCGAATTTTACCGGGCCGGGCTCGCGCGTGATGTTAACGCCGTCGGCGCGCAGCGCGTCACAGGTCGCGTAGATGTCCGGAACGCCCAATGCCAGATGGCCAAAGCCGCTGCCCAGCTCGTAAGGGGCGGCCTGATCCCAGTTGTAGGTCAGTTCCAGGGCCGTATGTCCTTCGGCCTCGGTGCCGTAACCGACGAAGGTGATGCTGTACTTGCCGTCCGGAACGTCGTGTTCGCGCAGAACCGTCATACCCAAAAGGCGGGTATAAAAATCGACAGATTTTTTAAGGTCGAAGACGCGGATCATCGTATGCAGAAAACTGAACTGGGGGCTCGAAGTTGCCATGTCTGTTTCATCCCTATTGACTAAAAACCAAATTTTCAGCGGGCGATTATGGTGTGTTTCGCATTGAGCTTCAAGCGGCCCCGCTGAATTTAGTCGTTTCTTGTTTTTGTATTTGTCCGAAAAATGGAAAAGGTATTTAATGCGCTTCGGATTTCACTGTCGCCGGTTCGGCAGTCTGCTCTGTATATCTGAAAAGGATGATTTGGAATGAACGGTTATCATGACCGCGTTGCGTGGATTGATCTAACGAAGGGGACCGTCGAGGTTCGCCCTATCGGCAAGGAAGATCTCGAAAACTACATCGGCGGCAGCGCACTGGGCGCGGCTATCCTTGCCCGTCTGACCGACGGCAACACAAAACCGCTGGACCCCGAAAATCCGCTGATCATGATGACGGGCCCGTTCACGGCGACCAAAATTCCCGCCGGATCGCGCCATGCGGTTATTGGCCTGTCGCCGCTGACCGGCATTTACTGCGATTCCAGCAGTGGCGGATCGTTCGGTCGGTCGTTGAAAAATTCGGGCTTCGACGGGCTGGTCTTTACCGGCAAGGCCACCAAGCCGATCGCGCTGATTATCGACGGCGATAAAATCGAAATCGTCGATGCGTCCAAATACTGGGGCAACAACGTTTTCGAATGCGCCGATCTGATGACAGCGGATTTTGGCAAACAGATCTCCACCGCAGTCATCGGGCAGGCGGGCGAGAACCTGGTTCCCATGGCCTGCATCGCCCACGACGGACGGCACACACGGTTTGCAGGGCGTGGTGGCATGGGCGCGCTGATGGGCTCGAAAATGCTCAAGGCGGTCATCATCAAGCGCGGCGAGGAAATCAAGGTTTCCATGGCCGACGAGGCTGGGCTTGAAGCGGCAATCAAGAGCGTTCTGCCGCCGATGAAAGAAAAGCTCAAGATGTTCACGACTTACGGGACGCCGGGCAGCCTGCCCAACTTCAACCGTCTCGGAAATCTGCCCATCAACAACTGGCGCAATGCCCAGGCCAACGACATTAGCGACAAGATCAACGGCATGGTTATGGCTGAGACCATTCAGGTCAAACGTTCCGGTTGCCGTAAATGCCCGCTGTTGTGCGCACGCGTGGTCGAGGTCACGGACGGTCCCTACAAAACCGACGGCATCAGTGAAGCCCCTGAATACGAAACCCTCGGTTCATTCGGCTCGTTGCAAATGGTCGATAGCCTTGAAGGCATTGCCCGGGCCAACGAGCTTTGCAACAATTATGGTATGGACACCATTTCCGTGGGCGCGACCATCGCGTTCGCCAATGAATGCTATGAAAAGGGCGTCATCACCAAGGAAGACACGGATGGTCTTGAACTTGGTTTCGGGCAGCCTGATACCAACATCGAACTGGTTCGCCGGATCGCCCTGCGCGAAGGCAAGATCGGAAAAATCCTGGCCGAAGGCGCACGTAAAGCGGCTAAGGCCATTGGCAACGGCGCGCAGGAATATGCGGTTGAGGTCAAGGGTCTGGAATTCCCCATGCACGATCCGCGCTTTAGTTGGGGTCAGGCCCTTAGCTATGCCACCGGCCCACGCGGGGCTTGCCATCTGACAGCGTTGGCTCACGCGTTTGAAATTATCCTGACCTTCCCCGAAGCCGGGTACGACGAGGTTCAGGACGGGCGCAAGCAGGAAGGAAAGGCCCAGTTCGTCAACGATGCGCAGAATCTTTGCGTGTTACGAGACGCCCTGGTCGCCTGCAATTTCGCCTTCCTGAATAACGCGTTGAAGCTGACCGATTTCATGAACTGGTACAACATGATTACCGGTCGCGACATTTCGATGGAGGAATTCCTGCACATTGGCGCGCGCGGCTTTGCGCTGAAACGCATGATCAACAACCGTTACGGCGTGACCCGCAAGGACGACGACCTGCCGCCGCGCATGCGCACCCTCAAGAAGGTTGGCGAGGACATCAATTTCGACGTCCCGCCGCTCTATCCCATGCTCAGCGAATACTACGACATCCGCGGCTGGACCGAAGAAGGCCGTCCGAATGCAGAATCAGTTGCCAAGCTGGCGCTGGAAGAATTCGCCTCTGGTTAATACGGTCAACGATTAAGCCAACGAAAAGCGGGCTCCGGTGCAACCGAAGCCCGCTTTTTTGTGTCTGGCGACTGATGACACCTACTTGTAATACTGCCCGCCGTTAACCTCGATGACCTGGCCGTGGATGTATCCGGCCAGTTTTTCCGATGCCAGCAGCAGGAAAATGCCGACGCAGTCTTCGGGTGTGCCTAAGCGTTGCAGCGGGATGTTCTTGCGCACGTTTTCCAGCTTTTCCGGCGTGCTGAAGCGCTCGTGGAACGGGGTCAGGATGACGCCGGGCGATACGCAGTTGACGCGAATGCCCTCGGGTCCCAACTCAATTGCCATAGTCCGCGTCCACGAATGCACGTAGGCCTTGGAGGCCGCGTACAGGCCAGCACCCACGGCGCCGCCGGTATGCCCAGCGATGGAGCCGGTGTTGATAATGCAGCCCTTGTTTTTGCGCAAATAGGGCACGGCGACGCGGCACGCGGTAACGACCGAGCGGATGTTGATGTCGGTCACCTTGTCGAACAGTTCGTCGTCCTGATCTTCCAATGACGCGCGCTTGTAAAGACTGCCTGCGTTGTTAACCAGCACGTCCAGCCCGCCCAGTCCTTCGGCGGCTTCGGTGACGATGCGCTCCATCTCGGCGCTGTCGGCCACGTCGCCCATCACCAGAATGGCCACGCCACCCGCTTCCTTGATTTCGGCGACGACGGCTTCGGCCGCCTCGCGGCTGGAATTGCCGTGCACGGCGACTTTCGCGCCGCAACCGGCATAGGCTTTGGCCACGGCAACACCGATGCCGGTGCTGGAACCGGTGACGAGAATGCATTTATCCTTCAAGTCTTCAAACATAGTTTTTCCTTTATTTCCCTTTGAAATCGGGCGGGCGGCGTTCTTTCCAGGCCGCGCGGCCCTCGAGGGCATCTTCCGTAAATCCGGTCATGGCGCCGGCTAGGGCTTCTAGCGATGCGCCCGTATCGCGGCCCATGCCCGCATTGACAAGTTGTTTGGCGGTTTGTACCGAAATTGGCGCATTGGCGGCAATCTGTTTGGCCAGTTCGGTGACCCGCTTTGCAACTCGGTCGGAGACGAGGCATTCATTGATCAGGCCCCAGGCAAGGGCCGTTTGCGCGTCGATGCGCTGACCGGTCAGAACCATTTGCTTGGCCCGCGCCTCGCCGATGATTTGCGGCAGGCGTTGGGTTCCGGCCCAGCCCGGCACCGTGGCGATGGTGACTTCGGGCAAGGCGAAGGCGGCTGTGTCGGACGCCACCCGAAGGTCGCACGATAACGCCAGTTCCAGCCCGCCACCAAATGCGATGGCCTCGATGGCGCAAATCGAAGGCTGGCGCAAATCGCTCAATCGCCCGAAAATCTGATGGCCGCGCCTGATCCAGGTTTGCCACATGCCAAGCGGCTTCAATTCGGCCCAGGCATTGATGTCGGCACCTGCGCAAAAGGCCCGATCGCCTGCGGCCCGCAAGATAACAACGCGCACCTCTGGGTCGCGGTCAATCTGGGCGATCACGTCTTCCAGCGTGTCCAGCATCCCAATATCCAGCGCGTTCAGCTTGTCGGGGCGGTTCAGGGTGATGGTCGCGACATGATCGGCGACATTGTAAAGAATGGTTTGCGTGTCACTCATAACTCGCTCCTCCTGCCGAGCGGAAACGTGGGGTTGATCGGTCCGGCGGCGTCAGGTTCATGGGCTCCGGCCTGAACAATCGGGCGTCCATTTCGCGCAGTTGCGGGCTGACGGTCAGCCTGGCTTTGGCTTGGCCCAGAACGTCACGCTCCACATCAATGCCAGGGGCGATTTCGGTCACCACCAGACCATCGGGGGTCAGTTTGATGACGCAGCGTTCGGTGACGTAGGTGATGTCCTGGCCCAGGGTTTTGGATCGCCGTCCGCTGAAGGTCACGTGCTCGACCTCTTCGACGAATTTCGGGAATTTGCCCTCGTTCAGGATGGTCAGCTTGCCATCGGTTACGTCCAGCTTCAAACCGGCAGCCGTGAAATAGCCGCTGAAGACCAGCTTTTTGCCGTGCGACGTAATATCGACAAAGCCGCCGACACCTGCCGTCACATGGGGTTTGGCCGACAGCCGCGAGACGTTGACCGAGCCATCGTGATCGACCTCCATAAACGACAACATGCCGCAATCCTCGCCGCCGCTCTGGAAATAGGTGAATTGCGTGGGCGAGGGAATGATGGCCTGCGCGTTGGCTGCGCAACCAAAGGCGAAACCGTCCAGCGGAACGCCGCCGACGGCGCCTTGTTCAATTACCCAGGTCACGGCCTCTTCCTGTCCTTCCTCGATCAGGATACGCGGAATCAGGGCCGAAATGCCAAAGCCCAGGTTGACCGCGTCTCCCATCATCAGTTCCATGGCGGCACGCCGCGCGATGATCTTGTCGGTGCCGAATTCGACCGGCGGGAACGACGAGAAGGGGCGGCGAACATGACCGGAAATGGCGGGATCGTAGGGTGTTTCCGTGGTTTGCCACTGGTCGGGATCGACGACCACGAAATCAACCATGGTTGACGGGATGTAGACTTGTTGCGGCGGAATGGAGCCTGCGGTGGTCAGGCGTTTGACCTGCGCGATCACGAAGCCGCCGTTGTTGCGCGCGGCTAGGGCCACATCAATGGTGCCCAGATATCCGCCCTCGTGCTCCATCGAGATGTTGCCGTTTTCGTCTGCCGTGGTGCCGCGAATAATGGCAACGTCGGGATGAATGTTGGGAAAATGCATCCACTCATCGCCGTCGAATTCGACGATTTTAACGATGTCGTCCTTGGCCGCTTTGTTCATCTTGCCGCCATTGCGGCGCGGGTCGATGAAGGTGTCCAGCCCCACCTTGGTTAACACTCCAGCGCGATTTCCGGCAGCGTCGCGAATCATATCGAACATGATTCCGCTGGGCACGTTGTAGGCGGGCACCTCGTCGTTGCCGATCATCTGCCAGATTTTGGGCGAGGGGCGCGACGATGGGCCGCTGGGATATGATCCGCAAATAACGCGGGAGAGCAGGCCCGGCTTGGCAACATTGTCGATGCCATCAACGCCGTACATATCACCCGCCGCGATGGGCAGGAACAAATCCAGATTGCGCGGATGGCCCTTGGTCTCGAACGCTTCACCAATGGCGCGCATTGTGAAATTGGGGCAGCCCAGCCCGCTTGACGAACTGATCGCGACATGCGCGCCATCGGGAATAAGTGCGACTGCTTTCTCGACCGAGACGACCTTTGATGACATCTGCCAATTTCCCCCAAATTTTGGTTCCAATTTCGCCCGAATGTTTAGCACGCACGCCGGGACCGTTCCAAAGAAATTGGCGTTTATGTCCGCAGGCATTGACGCTCCCGGTAGTGGGTCTTACGTTCGGGGCGGTTTGACAGGGAATGGGGGAGGATCGTCGTGGCAAAGCATCGCATGGGTATTGTCGGCCTTGGAATGGCGGTGACGCCGCATGCCAAGGGCCTGCGCGATCTGGCTGACCGAGTCGAGGTCGCGGGCGCTTATAATCGGGGCGAAGAACGGCGCAAGGCGTTTGCCAAAAAGTTTCCGCAGTTTCCGGTGACCGGAGATTTGAACGGCCTTCTGGATGACAAATCCGTCGATTGCATGTTGGTTTTGACGACACCGGACAATCATCTGGAAACCGTTGCCAAATGCGCAAAAGCCGGAAAGCATGTGCTGCTGGAAAAACCGTTGGAAATTAGCAGCGAGCGCGCCGTCGAAATGATTCGCGTGTGCCGCGACGCGGGCGTCACCCTTGGCATCGTTTTGCAGCATCGCCAGCGGCCCGGCGGCATCCGCCTGCGCGAAATTCTGCAGTCAGGAAAGCTGGGCCGGGTTGCCGGGGCGTCGTTGTTTGTCCCCAACTGGCGACCGCAGATCGGTTACTACGACCAGCCGGGGCGTGGCGACAAGGCGCGCGACGGCGGCGGCGTACTGATTTCCCAGGGCATTCATACGATGGATGTGTTCCTGTCCCTGGCAGCACAGCCCGTCGAAGTCATGGCCTATGCCAACACAAGCCCGGTTCATGACATGGAGACCGAGGACATCGTGGCCGCTTCGGTACGTTTCGAGGACGGTTCCATCGGCGTTGTCGATGCCACCACCACCGCCTATCCGGGCTTTCCCGAACGTATCCAGTTCTATTGCGAAAAAGGCAGTGCGGTCATCACCAGCACCGAATTGAAGGTTGCCTATCATGACGGCGAACGCGAGGTGATTGAGGCCGATCCGGCCGTTGGCGGTACCGGAGCCGATCCCATGGCATTCCCCCACGACCATCACCGCGAGATGATCCGTGATTTTCTGGATGCCCTGGACGAAGGCCGTGACCCGCTGGTTACCGGCGAGGAGGCGTTGAAATCCCATCGGTTCATCGACGCCATTTTGCAATCCGCGGAACAGGGACGGCCGGTTAAAGTCGTGAAAGGATAAGCCATGCGATATCGTCGATTGGGCGGCACCGATCTGGATGTGTCCGCCGTTTGCCTCGGCCCCATGCGGGCCGCGACCAAAGAGCCGACCGAGGACGCCAAATCCAAGGCTGGTGAAGATGCGCTACGCTTCGCCATTGATGCGGGCGTCAATTTCATTCATTCCAGCTATGAATACCGCACCCGCTGGATGATGGAGCGCGTGCTTCGCGATCACCCCAAGCGCCACGATCTGCATCACGTCATTAAAGTGCCGGTGCCCGATTTCAAGGACGAGGGCCGCTTCGACGCCGCCAAATTCCGTGAACGTATTGAAGAAGCCTTGCGCGACCTGCATGCCGAACGCATTGCCGTTCTGCAATGGATGTGGCGATCCGACCCCCTTAGTGACGAGCTGCGCGTTCCCATGCTGCCCGGCCTCATGGATGATTTGATGGAGGCGTTCGAACGGGTGCGTGACGAGGGCAAGGCCGGTTACATGATGCCTTTCCCCTATACCGTCGAAAGCACGCGCGCGGCGATGGAAACTGAAAAGTTCGACGGCATCATCGCCTATTACAATCCGATCGAGATGGAAATGGCCGAGCTGTTCGACGAACTTGAAGAACGCGGCATGGGCTTTTTGTGCATCCGCCCGCTGTATCAGGGTATTTTGACCGATCAGCGTGCAAAACCGACCGCGGATGATCGTTTCAGCGACCCCAAATATGCTGACGATTTTGCCAAACGCGCCAAGATCGTGGAAGCATTTGGTGACGAGATCGGCGACTCGATGACCTCGTTTGCTATTCGGTTCGCGCTGGCATCTCCGGTGGTTGGGAGCGTTATTGTCGGCCTCAATTCGCCGCAACAGGCCGAAGGAATTATTGCTGCAGCCGAAGGGCCGTTGCCGTCACCACGAATTATTTCCAGGGCGTTCGAACTTTGGAAAGCAGGATTCGGAATTTAGAAAAATAAAAGGAAGGACAAGAAATTATGGACATAATCATGCTCGTTCCGGGTATGCAGGACGAAGTGAAGGCCGCTGTCGAAGGAAAGTTCGAGGTCTTCGATATGACCGGCTACGACAAGGTCGCCGACATTCCGGGCATTGATCCGGCCAAGGTTCGCGGCACCATCACCAGGGGCGAAAGCCATTTCGGCGACGAATTGATGAGCCAGCTTCCCAACCTGGAAATCTCGGCCAATTTCGGTGTTGGCTACGACGGGATCGACGTGCAGGCCGCCAAGCGGCGCGGTGTCATCGTCACCAATACGCCGGACGTTTTGACTGACGAAACCGCCAACACCTCGCTGATGCTTACCCTCGCCGTAACCCGGCGGCTTCCAACCCTTGATCACATCGTGCGTTCAAACAGTTGGCCGGATGTCAAAAAAGAAATGCTGACCAACAGCATCGTCAAAAGAAAGGCTGGCGTTTTGGGGCTGGGGCGGATCGGTCGCGGCATTGCCGAGCGCCTGACCGCGTGCGGCGCGGTTGTTTCGTATTGCGATCCGATAAAACAGGACGTGCCCTACGAATACTTCGCCGACGCCGTTTCCATGGCCAAGGCCTGCGATATCTTCGTTGTTGCGTGTCTGGGTGGGGACGCGACCTATCACATCGTCAACGCCGAAGTGCTGGAGGCCATTGGACCCGAGGGCTATCTGGTTAACGCCGCGCGCGGCTCCATCGTTGATGAAACGGCCGTGATTGCCGCGCTCAAAGAGGGCAAGATCGCGGGTGCCGGGCTCGATGTTTTCGAGAACGAACCCCATGTGCCTGCGGAACTTCGGGCCATGGAAAACGTGGTGCTGACCCCCCATTGCGGCAGCGGCACGTATGAAACCCGTGGTCGGATGGCGGACTTGGCCGTGGCCAATCTTGAAGCCCATTTCGCGGGCAAACCGGTTCTGACGCTGGTTCCCGAACACAGATAATAGGTCTATGTCGTCCAGCCACCGTCCAGAGTATATGTCTGGCCGGTGGCGAAGGCGGCTTCGTCGGAAGCCAGATAAACGCACAAGCTGGCAATTTCTTCGGGCTGGGCGAAGCGGCCCATGGGCTGGCGTTCCAGGAATTTGGTGCGCATGCTGTCGTAATCGCCCGCCGCCGCCATGCGTTCGTTCAGCGAAGGTGACTCCACGGTTCCGGGGCACACCGCGTTGCATCGAATGTTTTTGCCCACAAAATCCACAGCGATGGCTTTGGTCAGGCCGATTACGGCAGCTTTGGTGGCGCCATAGGCGAAGCGGTTGGGGGCCGCCGTCACTGAACTGGCCACCGACGAAATATTGAGGATACTCCCGCCGCCAGCTTCGATCATGGCGGGCAGGAAAGCTCGGATGATGCGGTACATGGATTTGATGTTCACATCGAACGAGCGGTCCCAATCGGCCTCGGTGCAATCCAGGATCGTTCCGTTGTGAACGTATCCGGCGCAATTGAAGATGACGTCCACCGCACCCAGGTCGGTGGCAATTTTGCCGATCGCGTCGCCGTCGGTTACATCGAGCGCGTGGGTTTGGATGTTGGGGTTTTCGCCCTCCAGCGTCGCCAGAGTTTCCGTGTTGACGTCGGTGGCGATGACATTGGCCCCTTCCCTGGCGAAAGCCAGCACGGCGGCCCGCCCGATGCCTTGTCCGGACGCCGTTGCGAGGATAGTTTTTCCTGCCAGTCTGCCGCTCATCGTTCGACTACCTTTTTCAAAGCGTGACCATTCCCACCAGGGCCGAGAATGTAACGACGGCCAGCGCCGTCGAAACAATGATTGCGGTCGAAGTGCGGACCGCGTAGACGCCGAAATTATGGGCCACGACGAATATATTTCCACCGATGGGCAGCGCGGCAGCCAGTACCGCGATGGTGGCCCATTGGCGATCGATATCGAACACCACAAACATCATCACCCAGGCAATAAACGGATGAAGGAACAGTTTGCATCCGCTCATGAACGCCACTTCGCTGAAACGATCAGCGATGGGCCGTCCGGCCAGTGACGCGCCGACTGCAAACAGGGCGCAAGGTGCGGTCGCCCCGCTTAAAAGTCCGGTAAAGCTATCTATGGGGCCGGGAAGGGGCAGTTGCAAGGCCGAGACAGTGATACCCGCCGCCAAAGAGATAATGAAAGGGTTGCGCAGAAAACCGCCAACGATTTTGGCAAACAGCGCCATGCGTGCCGCGTCCGAATGGCGGTTGGCCTCCAGCAAGGCCATCGAGGGGCTTTGGATAAAAAACATATCCACCAGCATGGCCAGCATCGCCGGAATGGCCGCCGCGTCGCCGAACAGCGCGATTAGCAGCGGCAGACCCATATAGCCGATGTTGGAAATGCAGGCCGCCTGACCCTGGATCACGGCAACGCCCAAGTTGGTGCGAAACAATACCCGCCCCATCAGCGCCGTAAAAATATAGACGGTCCATCCCGCCGCCGCCCACGCAGCCATGTATTCGAACTCAACCAACTCGGCCAGGGGGCGCAGGGCCAGCGCCCGAAAAATCAGGCAGGGCAGGGCGAAGTTCCAGACGAAGGCGTTCAGTCCGCGCACGGCGTCCGCCGAAAAAAGCGGCGAACGCCCGGCCAGATAGCCGCACCCGATCAACGCAAAGAACGGGATGGTGACGGAAATAATATTTTCCACGAGGACCTAGTCCTATTACGGCATAACCATGCCGCCATTGACGTCAAGGGTTTGACCGGTGACGTATCCGCTCATGTTATCAGACGCCAGGAAAAGGTACGCCCCAACCAGATCTTCAGCAGTTCCCAAGCGGCCCTGCGGGATCATCTTTTTCCACTGCTCGACCGCCTCGGGTGGCGTTGCCTTGTGGAACGGCGTCCAGATGGCACCCGGCGAAACCGTATTGGCCCGCACACCGTCGGCCACCAGTTCCTTGGCGAAGCTCTTGGTAATGGTGTGCACAAAGCCCTTGGTGCTGGCGTAGATCGAGGCGCCGGGGCCGCCGCCATGGCGGGCCGCAACGGAGCCGGTGTTGATGATGTTGCCATACCCCTGCTTGCGGAAATGCGGCACCGCGGCGCGGGTCGCGGCGATCACCGAGCGCAGGTTAAGATCGACGATGGCGTCGAAAATTTCATCGTCGTTGTCGCCGATCAGCGAGCGTTCGACCAGGCCACCGGCGTTGTTCACCAGAACGTCGATACGGCCAAAGGCGGCGACGGTTTCTTCAACCACGCGCGCGGCTTCGGCTGATTTGGTGACGTCGGCCTGCAACAAAATGGCTTCGCCACCTGCTTTCTTGATTTCGGCCACCACTTCCTCGCCCGCTTCACGGCTGGCATTGCAATGCACCGCAACTTTGCTGCCGCAATCGGCAAAGCCCTTGGCGACAGCGGCACCGATGCCGGTGGACGATCCGGTCACCAAGACCACTTTCCCGGCCAGATCCTCAAGGTAATTTTTCATGATGTATCTCCGTATGCAAAATGCACGAAGACGACGACCCGGACTGCCCCGGTCGCCGCCCTCGTACGCGATCACGCAAGTTACTTATTTGGCAGGCTTGATTGGCAGGCCGTGTTTGGCCATCAGTTCAAGATAGTCTTCGCGCGGCGGGATGAAGACGTCGATGCCTTTGAAGCCGGTCGTGGTCGTGCCGCCGTGAACCATGTTGGCCGGATGAATGCACACATCGCCAGCTTCCATGGTGAACTTCTCGTCGCCACAAACGTGTTCTTCGGTGCCCTCGAGGATGATCAGGATCTGAACCGCATCATGGCTGTGCATCGGAAATACGGCGCCCGGAGGGTTCTGGATGAAGCTGAGAAGCGCGCCATCGGCGGCGACGAAACGCGTGCTCGACGTTTCGGTCAGCGGAACCAACGGAATGTCTTCGATGGTGTAGACGTACTTCGATTTTTTGTTAGCTGCGTATGCCATTTTATTCTCCATCGGGTGAGTTTTTCTAAAAAGCGAGCCAGCCGCCATCCACGAACAGGACATGCCCGCTCACGTAATCGGATGCGTCGGAGGCAAGGAATACGGCGGCACCCATAAGGTCGGCGGGTTTCGCCCAGCGGCCCAGGGGGATGCGCGTGTTGATATGATCAAACCGTTCTTTGTTGGCGCGAAGTGCTGCCGTGTTTTCAGTTTCGACCCAGCCGGGGCCGATAGCGTTGACCAGAATGTTGTACTGTGCCCAGTCGTTGCACATGGTTTTGGTGACCTGGGTCAGGCCACCCTTTGATGCGGCGTAGGCAGGCACCGTACGTCCGCCCTGAACCGCGATCAGCGACGAGGTATTGACGATCTTGCCCTTGTGCTTGTGGGCGATCATCACCCGCGCGCAGGCCTGGGCCAGCGCAAACGGACCGACCAGATTCACCTGCAATTCTTCTTCGAAAACGTCGAGGTCGAAATCTTCGGTCGGTGTGCGATGAATGGTGCCAGCGTTGTTGAACAGGAAGTCCACGGTGCCGAATTTTTCAACGGTTTTATCGACCAGCGCTTGGATGCTCTCGCGCGAACGCATATCGACCAACGCGCCAACCGCCTTGCCCACCTTTTGGCCGCCGCCGTCGATCTTGTTGAGTTCGTCGGCCTTTTCCACCGCCTTGTCTTCGAGAATATCGGCGATAATCACGTTGCCGCCCGCTTCAAGAAGCCCCTGGGCAAATGCCGCGCCGATTCCGCGGCTGGCGCCCGTAACAATGCCGCTTTTCCCGGCCAGACTGAATTTATCCAAAATCATGCTTGGTTATCCTTTAGGCAGGGCATCTGAGATTGCCGAGGCATAGCGCAAAATCGCCGCGATCTCGGTATCAATGCCCCTGTCGCTGTTGATGTAGGAAGGAAATGTGATGCTGACGGCACCGACCACGTCATTCGGGGAACCAAATATCGGCGCCGCCACACACATCACACCTCGGGTGATTTCTTCTCGATCCAGGGCGTAACCCTGCTCGCGAACATCGGCCAGCTCGGCGCGCAGGCTTTGTGGATCGAATATGGTTTTCGCGGTAATCGCGTCCATGGGTCGGGAAAGGACCCGTTCGCGGTCTTCTTCGCTGCCGAACGCCAGCAGGGCCTTGCCCATGCCGGTGCAATGAAGGGGGAAGCGCTTGCCCACCGCCGAGAACAGTTTGAAGCCGTAATCCTGGGCTTCGATTTTGTCGAGATAGACGCCTTCGTCCCCGTCGCGAATTCCCATGTGGGCGTGATGGTGTGTTTCTTCGTGCAGGGCCTGTAAATGGGGATGGACCAGTGTGCGCAAATCGAAGTTGGCGGTTACCTCGCTACCCAGGTTGGCCAGTTTGAGGCTGCCCCGATAGCGCGCCGTTTCCGCCGAGAACGTCAAAATTCGCAACGCAACGAGTTCCTTGAGAATACGGTGCGCGCTGGCTTTCGGTGCACCGGTTGCTGCGACAATCTCGGCAAACGTCATACCCCGGGCCTGATCCCCGACGACCGCTTCGACAATTCTAAAAGCTTTTTGCAGTGTGCTCATGATTTACGCCTTTGCTCGGAAGCCTTCGACAATTGCACCGAACCCCTGAACGATGTTGCGGATGGAATAGGCCACCATAATGAAACCGGCAACCGGCATGGGGGCGTACCACCAAGTCATGGGCCACGCAAGGATTGGCGAGGTGCGACCGACGGCAATGGTCAAATCCAGGCTGTATTTGGCGAAGAAGAAGATAAAGACCGTCGTGCAAATCTCAATAGCAAATCCGAAAACAATACCGAACTTTGTTCCGGCCAGACGTTCGGCCAGGGCTTCGATCTTAAAATGGTCGCTGTCGCGCCATAAAGCGGCTGCGGCGATGAAGATCAGCGAGGCCATCAGCCATTCGATGATTTCGTCCGACCAGCTAAGCTGGGCGATGGGGAAAAAGCGGATGAACACGACCGCTGCCAGGACCGCCATAAGGGCGATCAGGTTAATGATGCAGAACAGGCGCATGGCTCTGCCCAGAAAGCTGTCGATGGTTTTGAGTAGGCTCATCATCGTACTTCTCGCTCAATTGGGCATCAGCAGGTTGGGAAGCCACAGTGAAATCTCGGGAATGTAGGTGATTAGCAGCGTTACGACGAAAATGCCCAGCAGGTACGGCCACAGTTCCTTGGACAGTCGACCGACGCTGACGCCACTGATCGATGCCACGGCGTAAAGGCTCATGCCCACCGGCGGCGTCAGCAGGCCGATCATTGAGCACAACACCATGATCACGCCGAACTGGATGGGATCGACCCCGAATTCGGTAATCAGCGGCAAAAACACCGGAATGGTGATGACCAGCACCGCGATCCCTTCAAGAAAGCATCCCAGCACGATAAGGACGGCCACTATAATGATCAACATGGCCCACTTTTCGGACGTGACCGTGGTCAGCCCTTCGATCACCTGTTGGGGGATGCTTTGGTGGATCATCAGCCAGCCGAAGAAGCCCGCCGTGGCGATGATGAAAAGGACGCGAACGCTTTGCTTTATCGATTCCCAGATGATCTCGGGAACGTCTTTTAAGCCGAATTCGCGATACCACACGCCGCCGATCAGGAAGGCGTAAAGCGAGGCGACGACGGCGGCTTCGGTCGGTGTGAACAGGCCGCCCAGAATGCCGCCGATGATGATGATCGGCATCAGCAGCGCCAGAAACGACGCCTTGAATGTTGTCCAAAGCAAAATCAGGGTGGGTGAGGGATCGGTCGGGTAGCCGCGTTTCTTGGACACGAAATAGACGGCGATCATCAACGCCAGACCCATAAGAACTCCGGGGATGAATCCGGCCATAAATAGCTTAACGATAGAAACGCCGGTGATGGACCCGTAAATGACAAAAGCGATGCTGGGCGGAATCACTGGGCCTATGGTTGACGACGCCGCCGTAATTGCGGCGCTGAATTCGCGGTCATAACCGTTCTTGGTCATGGCCTCCATTTCAACCAGACCCAGACCGGCGGCATCGGCTACCGCAGCGCCGGACATGCCCGAAAAGATCATGCTGGCGACCACGTTCACATGGCCCAGGCCGCCGCTTAAATGGCCAACCAGAGCGCGGGCAAATTCGAACACCCTTTGTGTAATGCCGCCGTAGTTCATTAAATTCCCGGCCAGGATGAAGAACGGAATTGCCAACAGAGTGAACCCCGTTGTCGCCACGTACATGCGTTGGGCCATCATCGGCAGCACGAAACTTTCACCTAACAAAATGAATGTTCCGGCAGCCGTCAGGCCCATCGCCGCAAAGATGGGTACGCCTAACATAACCATGCCCACCAATACGGCGAAGATCGCAAGCGTCAGCATTTTCCGTTCTCCATCCCGATCCGGGTTATTGGTTTTGGACCAACAAAATCTAGTTGGTTTCCTTGACCATCTTCAGGAACTTGGCAACGTTGTCTTTGCCCGCGTATTCGCCGATGGCTTCATAAGCTGGGCCCATCATGGCTTTGAACTCGGCACGGTCGGGACGCGTAACCTTCATGCCTTTGCCTTCGAGCTTGGCGATCAGGCTTTTCTCTTCTTTTTGCTGCTCGTCACGGAACCATTGACCTGCCTTGGTGGCTTCATCACGCAGGATGTTCTGCTGTTGGGCCGAAAGCTTGTCCCAGGACTTCTTGCCGATGGTGGCCATCATCGAGTTATAGACGTGATAGGTCAGCGCGAGGTTCGGCTGAACTTCATACAGCTTGTAGTGATAGATGACGGAAAGCGGATTTTCCTGGCCGTCGACCACGCCTTGTTTCAGAGACATGGGAAGTTCTTTGAAGTTGATCTTGGTGACGATGGCGCCAGCGGCTTCCATCGCTTTTTGCAGCTGGATTTCGCCCGGCGTGCGAATTTTCAGACCCTTGACATCGGCGACCGAATTGATCGGGCGCTTGTTGTTGGTCAGGTTGCGGAAACCCCATTCCCAGTTGGCGAGGAAGACGAGGCCCTGCTTTTCAAGCTTCGGTCCGACCCAATCCATGAACGGGCCGTCAAGCACGCGCCAGGCATGCTGATAGTCTTTGTAGACAAACGGCAGCATGACGACGGCGAAAGCCTTGTCGTATTTGTCGACCATCGACTGGGTCGGCAGGCTCATGTCGACGACGCCCTGGATCTGCTGTTCGAGAACTTCGTTGCCATCGCCAAGTTGGTTGGCCGGGTAGATTTTGATGGTGACTTCGCCGCCGGTGCGCTTGGCAACGGCTGCGGCCATCATTTTGGCGGCTTGGTTGGCGGGATGGCTCTCAGGCGCATAATGGCCGAGTTTCAATTCGATGGCTTGGGCCGAAACGGTCATTGCTGCGACCAGCGAGGCCGCTCCAAGAGCGACCGATAAAGTTTTGAGTTTCATGTCGTGCCTCCTAATTGGTGAACCGGTGAATTGGATTTCCACCCGGTCGTTTTTCCTTGCCCATAGCGCGCGAATACGCTTGTCTTTCGACGATCGCATCTGTCGCCGTTTTGTGACTGGACGAGCCGCGCGATTGGGCGGGGTAATGGGCCGGATTTCCTTTTCGAAATTGAAGTTTCGTATGCGGAACCTCGTTCCGAAAATTAGGATGCCTTAGAGAAACGGCCCCTGTCAAGGCCCCTGAAACCCTTGCGGAGAGCGGGTTTCTCAAATATTCGCAGAGTGAATTTTTTGCCCGAAAAATTCCGAAAAACCGTTTGTGAATCACTATTTTAGCTTTGTCATACAAATGAATTGTTATTTTTGCATTGATGGTCGATGATATCGGTTCGGTGGTTGTTGCAAGCAGAAAATTCGAATTTTCGGATGAACTCGATACCTTTTGGGAGGAAGAACACAGATGGCCGATGACAGCAAAAAGAAGTACCGCTCGGCGGCATGGTACGGCGGCAACGACATGGGTGGTTTCATCCATCGAAGCTGGATGCGCAACCAGGGTTTGCCGAGCCACGTTTTCGACGGTCGTCCGGTGATCGGCATCTGCAATACGTGGTCAGAATACAATCCGTGCAACGCCCATTTCGATGACATCGCCGAACACGTCAAACGCGGTATCTGGGAGGCCGGTGGTTTCCCGGTGGAATTCCCGGTGATGAGCCTGGGCGAAGCAACCCTACGCCCGACCGCGATGCTGTTTCGCAATCTCGCCAGTATGGAGGTTGAGGAAGCGATCCGCGCCCAACCGATGGACGGCGTGATCCTTCTGGTTGGATGCGATAAAACCACGCCTGCGCTGCTGATGGGTGCCGCTAGCTGTGATCTTCCGGCGCTGGCGATCTCGGGCGGGGCGATGCTTAACGGCCGCTACAAGGGCGAACCGATTGGTTCGGGAACGCATGTCTGGAAATTCAGCGAGGCGGTAAAAGCAGGCGATATGAGCATGAAGGAATTCATGGACGCCGAAGCTTCCATGAGCCGCTCGCCCGGCCATTGCATGACCATGGGCACGGCTTCTTCGATGGCCTGTATGGTCGAGGCACTGGGTATGGGAATGCCCGACAACGCCGCCATCCCGGCGGCTGATTCGCGACGCTACGTGCTGTCGCACATGGCCGGGCAACGCATCGTCAAGATGGTCGAGGAAGACATGCGGATGTCAAAAATCCTGACCCGCAAGGCTTTCGAAAATGCCATCAAGCTGAACGGTGCTATCGGTGGTTCGACCAACGCGGTTATTCACCTGCTGGCCATTGCCGGGCGCGTCGGCGTCGAATTGTCGCTGGACGATTGGGATCGGCTGGGATGCGACGTACCCACCGTCGTCAACCTTATGCCGTCGGGCGAATATCTGATGGAGGACTTTTTCTACGCTGGCGGCCTGCCAGCGGTCATCAAGATGCTGGGCGACGCCGGGATGCTGCACAAGGATGCCATGACGGTTAACGGCCAGACCATCTGGGACAACAACAAGGACGCCGAGAACCACAACGAAAAGGTCATTTTGCCGTTGGATAAGCCGTTGACCGAAAAAGGCGGCATTGCCGTTTTGCGCGGCAACCTGACGCCCGGCGGCTCGGTTCTGAAACCATCTGCGGCCTCGCCCGAGTTATTGACCCACCGGGGACGCGCCGTCGTGTTCGAAGACATCGAACACTACCTGACACGCATCATGGAACCCGATCTCGACGTCGACGAAACCTGCATCATGGTTCTGAAAAACTGCGGTCCCAAGGGATTCCCCGGCATGGCCGAGGTCGGCAACATGGGCCTGCCGCCCAAACTGCTGGCCAAGGGAATTACCGATATGGTCCGCATTTCGGATGCGCGCATGAGCGGAACGGCCTATGGCACCGTGGTTTTGCATTCGGCACCCGAGGCGGCGGCCGGTGGCCCGCTGGCCCTGGTTCAGGACGGCGATATGATCGAGTTGGACGTGCCCAACCGAAAACTCCACCTGGAGGTGTCCGACGAGGAACTGGCCGTGCGCCGCGCCAATTGGACCGCGCCGAAGCCGCCGATGACGGGTGGTTATCAGAAAATGTATTTCGACCATGTGCTTCAGGCCGATCAGGGCGCCGACCTGGACTTCCTGGTTGGTAATCGCGGCGCCGAGATTCCGCGCGACTCACACTGATTGATTAAGCATGGCAGAAAAACCCGAGGCGAAATCCTTGGGTTTTTTTTACCCTCATAGACCAAGCTGTGTGCCGCGGAAGAGGCCAATGCCCTTTATTCTTTGGCTGGTACGAGAAGGGCCAATGGAAAAACATGTACAAACAATTAAATGAACAAAAAGGAAAAAAAATCAGTTAATTACTGTAATCAATATAAAATGACACTCTTTTGAAACAAATTTCTACATAATTCGACATAATATTTCACAGTGCAGATACAAACCCTCGTCAATAATAAATCCAGTTTGATGGTTTCTTGGTTGAATTTACTTCTCGGGTTCTTCTTAACGGTCGCGCACCGCGTGCCTAGTTCCGGAGAGGTTTTCGAATAGGAGTAAGTCAATGCACTTTCTGGATTTATCTCGTTTCAAAATCAAACCAAAACTCATTATCGCTTTTTTGGCCGTCGGCCTATTGCCGATACTGGTCCTCAGCGCAATTGTGATCAACAAGAGCGGCTCTGCCTTGGAAAACCAAGCCAACTCGCAGCTCGAAGCGGTCACCCAGATCAAGAAGATACAGGTCGAAGGCGTGATTTCGCGGATTCGCAACGACGCGCTGGCACTTGCCGAGAGTGAATTCGTTCAAACGGCCTATATGAAATTGGTCGAATATCACAACCATCCGGAGCTTGGTCCGAAAGAACCGCTTCGCGATCCCTACGACGTTTCGACGCCGGAATACAAACAGATTTGGGAAGACTACGGCGCCCCGTTGGCGAAGTTCGCAGCATCTTACGGGTATACCGAATTGCTGATGATCTGCAAAGCGCACGGCCATGTCATGTATACGGCCGCGGCCGCAGGCGATCTGGGTTCCAACCTCCGTAATGGTCCCTACAAGGGTACGAACCTGGCAGCTCTTTGGAGGCAATTGGCCGAAACCGACGACATTTCCATCGTCGACTACGAACCCTACGAGCCGAACAAGGGCCAACATACGGCCTTTGTCGGTGCACCGATCAAGAACAAAGCGGGCAAAACCCTGGGTCTCGTTGCTTTCCGCATTCCGCCCGAGCATCTCGAGGCGATCGCGCAAGTGCGCGCCGGCATGGGCGAGACCGGCGACACCTATATCATCGGCAAATCGAACGGCGTGACCAGCTTGCGCACCACGGTTCCCGCTATGATGGCGAAGAACCCGGATCTCAAACTGGGGTATTCGGTCACGACTCCGTACATCGAGAAGGCTCTCAGTGGAGAGAATGCCACCGATATCTTTACCGACACGGAGGGAACGACCGTCCTGGTCAACTACGCGCCGATCGAAGCCGCCGGGCTGAATTGGGCGATCATCTCCAAAATCAACGAGGGTGAGGCACTTTCCGCCGTCCTCGAAGTTGAAATCCTGATCGGGATTGTTGTCCTGGTATGTATCGGGTTGATTGCTGTCGGCGGCTATTTCCTGGCCCGTTCGATCGCCAATCCGGTCGTCGAAATGACGGGGGCGATGCGCAACCTCGCCGATGGCGACAAAACCGTCGAAATCCCGGCACAGGGTCGCGCCGATGAAATCGGCTCCATGTCCGGCGCCGTCCAGGTGTTCAAGGAGAATATGGTCAAGGCCGATCAGTTGGCCGAAGAGCAGAAACAGGAACAAGAAGCCCAGGCCGCGCGCGCCAAGCGCATCGAAGGTCTGTGCGCCGATTTTAGTACCACCTCAAGCGAGGCTGTGAAATCGGTGGCAGCGGCGGCGACCGAAATGCAGGCCTCGTCCGAGGCTATGAGCGCCACGGCCGAGGAAACGACCCAACAGGCAGCCGCGGTTGCGGCGGCGTCCGAAGAGGCGTCGGCCAATGTGCAGACCGTGGCCTCGGCGGCGGAAGAGCTTTCCAGTTCGATCTCCGAAATCAGCCGTCAGGTCTCCCAGGCATCGGAAATCGCGGGCAATGCGGTTCAGGAGGCCGAGACCACCAACGCCAAGGTGCAAGGCTTGGCCGAAGCCGCCACCAAGATCGGCGAGGTTGTTGCCCTGATTACCGACATTGCCGATCAGACCAACCTTTTGGCCTTGAACGCCACCATCGAAGCGGCACGCGCCGGCGATGCCGGCAAAGGCTTTGCCGTTGTCGCTTCCGAGGTTAAGAACCTGGCCAACCAGACGGCCAAGGCGACCGACGAAATCGGCGCCCAGATATCCGGCATCCAGACTTCCACCGAGGAAGCGGTGACGGCGATTGAGGCCATCGGCAAGACCATCGGCTCCATTGACGAGGTCGCTTCGAGCATTGCTTCCGCGGTCGAGGAACAGGGCGCGGCGACACAGGAAATCGCCCGCAATGTTGAACAGGCGGCGGCGGGTACGCAAGAAGTGTCGTCGAACATTAGCGGCGTTAATCAGGCTGCCAACGATACCGGTGCCGCGGCAACGCAAATCCGTTCGGCGGCGGGCGAGTTGTCGCAGCAATCTGAAGTTCTTCGTACCGATGTCGAGACGTTCCTCGACAATGTGCGCACCGCATAAAGATTTTTCCTCAGAAAATACGATGTTCCTCACCTGAGCCCCGGGGCGAAAACCCCGGGGCCTTTTTTCACCGATTTCGAAACCGGCCAGCATCTTTTACGTTTCTGTCCTATTACCCTGTCGATCACTCGAAGGAGGATTGTGGGTTTCCGTGGTGCCTGGTTTCGACGCCAACAAAAAAGCCCCTGGGGTATTTCGGCCCCGGGGGTTCTTTTGTTGGCAATGCGATGCGGTGCAGCGCTAGCCGATGTAGGAGGGCATGAACGCCCGTGGCAGCCACAAGATAAGGTCGGGCAGGAAGATAACCAGGAACAGCACGAAAAGCATGGGTAGCAAAATGATGCCGACGTCCTTCAAGGCTTGAAGAACCCTAATCTCACCCACCGCGCAGGCAATCAGCAGACATAGCCCGTAGGGCGGTGTCACCAGCCCGAAGGCCAGCGAGATAACGCCGATGATGGCGAAATGGATCGGGTGCATGCCCGCAAATTCGCCCAACGGCCACAACACCGTACCCAGGATAATGATCGCCGGAATGGCGTCGATGAACATGCCGATGAACAGGAATGAACCCGCCACGATCAGGCCGGTGCTGATGGAGCCAACGCCGAACGGCTTGAGGAATTCGACGATCGCAAACGGAATTTTGTAATAGGCCAGCAGCCAGCCAAAGGCCGACGCCGTTCCGATGCAAAACAGCGAAATTGCCGCAAAACGTGCCGAATCATAGAACACCTTCGGGATGTCCCTGCCCTTAATCGTCCGGTATCCAAAAACGCCCAGAGCCAGTGAATACATCACCGCAATAGCCGACGCTTCGGTCGGCGTGAAGAAGCCTGCGACGATGCCGCCAACGATGATCAGCGGGGTCATCAGGGGCGGGATGGCAAAGAAGATCGCCAGCAATGCTTCCTTTAGCGAAGAGCGCGAATAGGTCGGGTAGCCGTAAATTTTGGCGTAAATATAAACCGTGATCATCTGCGATGCGGCGATCAAAATTCCGGGAATAACGCCAGCCAGAAACAGCCCGCCGATGGAAACCGTCATCAGGCCACCCCAAACCACCATCAGAATACTCGGTGGAATGATGACGCCCATTACCGACGAGCACGCAGTAATCGAAACCGAGAAACTGTCCGAGAACCCTTGCTTCTTCATCTGCGGAATCAGCAACGATCCGATACCTGCAGCGTCAGCTGTGCTTGATCCCGAAATCCCGGCGAACAGCATGCTGACAACCACGTTGACGTGCCCCAATCCGCCCGGCAAATGGCCAACCAAGGCGCGTGACAGACGAATCAGACGATCCGTAATCCCGGCCTGGTTCATGATATTGGCGGCCAGCAGGAAGAACGGCACGGCCAACAGCACGAAGGCGTTGTAGGATTTGTACATTTCGTTCATCAAAAGGTACGGCGTCAGCCGGTCCTCAATCATGAACACGGGTACGCAGGCGAGGCCCAAGGCAAATGCCACCGGGACCCGCAGCAGTACGAGCACCCCGAAAACGGGGAATAGAATTGCTGCAACTTCCCAAGCAGACATCAGTCAGTACTCCGAATAAGTTTAATGGTATCGATGGTTTTTTCGGCCAGGAACAGGATGTAACTTACCCCGGCAACGGGCCACGCCGCATAGATATAGACCATCGGCATATCGGCCATCTCGGAAGACTGATAGATGCTTGATTTTACAAAATCATAGCCCCAGATCAGGAAGACGAGGGCGGTCAGGAAAATGGTAAAGTCCGCGAACAAGTTCCGCATTCCTTCCTGGCGCGGCGATGTTGCCTGCGGCAACAGGTCGACCGTGAAGTGGGTTCCCTCGCGCACAGCAATGATCGATCCGACCAGAATGATCCAGATGAAACAAAACCGCGCCATTTCCTCGGTCCAGATATAGCGTGGGATCAGTCCGATATAGCTTGAGAAAATCTGCAGCGACACGGGAACAATGAGCAATAACATCAAACCCGTGAGTGTGATTTGTAAAAATCGGAAGTAACCGTTGCAAAACGATTTCATGTCTTGTCTGCCATTTTCGAAGCGTCACCAGACGCTCTTCGATGTTGAAAAAAGGGACCGACAACCACTAAGTCATCGGCCCCTCAAAGTCTAACTCTTTATGTTTGACTTGTTCGCTGACTACTTCACGGCCTGAATGGCTGCAAATACCTCAGACGCATTAACACTGGCGAAGAATTTTTCGAGAACCGGCTTGGCAGCCTCGACCAGCTTCGGACGTTCGGTGAACATGACTGTCTTCAGCTTACCTTCGCTTTTCATCTGGTTCATCTTCGAGGTGTCTTCGGAAGATTCAAGGATGCGGCCAAAAGTACCGGCGTCCTTGCCAGCCTGGGTGATGGCAGCCTGAAGATCGGCAGGCAGCTTGCTGAAGGTCTTGTTGGCGAAGCACAGCGGACGAACGGTAATGGAATGCGCCGTCATGCTGATGTTCGGACCGACTTCATAGAACTTCATCTGCTGGATGCCAGCAGCTTCGTTCTCGGCTGCGTCGATACGGCCGGTCTGGATGGCATTGTAGACTTCCGAGTAGGCGATGACCGTCGGGGCCATGCCGAATGCTTGGAACATCTGGGTCTGGATCGGGGCACCCATAACGCGGATCTGAACGCCTTTGATCTCGGCCATGTTGCTGACCGCTTTGTTGACGATCAGATGACGGGTTCCGCCGCCGCCATAACCAATAAGGCGGACATCGGCACGCTTCAGGACGTCGTCGACGATCGGCTGAAGGGCGTCACCACCGAGCACCTTGCTCCAGTGAATGTGATCCCGATACAGCATCGGCGGGTCCATCAGGGTGGCCCACTTGGAGTAGGTCGACATATGCGAGGGCGATGCAACGGCGTAATCGACCGAAATGCCCTGGCTCATGTAGTTGAAATAGTCCTTTTCGAGACCGAGTTCGCTGTTCAGATGCATGACGAATTCGATCGACTTGTCACCACCATAATAAAGCGGGGTGAGTTGTTCGAACTTCCGCATTAAGCGGGTGAATGCATGCGTTTCGTCAAACTGGCTTGCGCCATGCAATGTAATATCGGCTGATTGGGCAGCCCCGATGGACATGGCGCCAGCGATAAGCCCAAAGCTGGTTGCCTGTGCGATTCTCTTCAACATGAGTTCTCCCTCCACGATCATCAATTGGAAATGATTGAAAGCCAACCCTGCCCGCCAATCATTATTTGGCCGGGCAGTTTCCCTTTCGTGTATTTACCCGCGCACGATAACACCGGTTGGGGGGAGGCGTAAACCAGAAAACTGACAATTATCGGCAGGGGAATTTTACCTCGAAAATCCAATAGTAACTTGAAAGAACTAAATTATTTTAGGTATCTCTCTCCTGTTCAATCAGCATATCGACAATTGTTGCCAACAAAATTGTTGCCAATTTCAGTGAGTGGTTGTTGTGTTCTTGTAAGCTTGCCGGGTAAAAACGACAGGACCTTTCGTAAAGCCACATTTTTTCGTGATCGCAGATTGCAAATTTAGGAGGACCGAGTGACTGATCTATTTTCTCTTTCCGGCAAGGTGGCGCTGATCGCCGGGGCTACGCGCGGTATCGGCTGGGCAATCACGAAATCGATGGCCGAAGCGGGCGCGACAGTGGTGTTGAATGGTCGTGATTCGGCAAAATTGGCCGAGCGCGTGGCCGAACTGGGTAAATTGGGATACGCGGCCTCGTCGGTGGCCTTCGATGTTACCGACGAAGCGGCAGCCGTGAGCGCCGTGGCGGATATTTCCGCAAAGCATGGCCGGTTGGACGTGCTGGTGGTCAATGCGGGCACGACCATTCGCGCGAAATTGGCCGATCATACGACCGAGGATTTCCTTAAAGTCATCAACACCAACCTTACGGCGGCATTCGTGCTGGCGCGGGAGGCATCCAAGCCAATGATCGAGCAGAAAAGTGGTCGGATCATCGTCGTTTCGTCGATGATGGGACAGGTCGCCCGGCCTGGCAACTCGGCCTATATCGCCTCGAAGGGGGGCGCTACGGCCTTGTGCAAGGCGCTGGCCGTCGAACTTGGCGAACACGGCATAACCAGCAATGCAATCTGCCCCGGCTTTACGCGCACGGACCTGACCCAGGCCCTTCAGGATAATCCCGAGTTCGATCAATGGGTGTCGTCGCGAACCGCGCTGGGGCGCTGGGCCGACCCGTCCGAGATCGGCGGGGTCGCCGTATTCCTGGCGTCCGATGCCGCGTCGTACGTCACCGGCCACGCCTTGACCGTGGATGGCGGAGTCGTGGTCAACGTTTAAACGGGGAGGGGAGCTTGCTATGGATACCGTTCGTTGGGGGATCGTCGGGTGTGGCGATGTTACGGAAATCAAAAGCGGCCCCGGATTCAACAGGGTGGAAAATTCGTCGCTGGTGTCGGTCATGCGGCGCAACGGCGAGCTTGCTCGCGATTATGCGCAACGTCACGGCGTTGGCAAATGGACCGACGATGCGGCGCAACTGATCCACGATGATGAAGTGGACGCCGTCTACGTGGCGACCCCGCCCCATACGCACAAAGAATTTGTGCTGATGTGTGCGGCGGCTGGAAAGCCGGTCCTGGTCGAAAAGCCGATGGCTATGGATTATGGGCAAGCGGTTGAAATGGACGAAGCCTGCAAGGCAGCCAACGTTCCCCTGTTTGTGGCTTATTACCGGCGGGCCTTGCCGATATATCTGAAGGTTAAGGAAATCATCGACAGCGGCTTGATCGGCGAGGCCAGAACCGTCCATATCAACCATTTTGAACGCCCGCCCGAACCCGGTTTTGACGCCGATGGTGTGCCTTGGCGCATGCTTCCCGAAGTCGGCGGCGGCGGCATTTTTGTTGATATCGGTTGCCATGCGTTCGATCTGATGGACTACATTTTTGGACCCGTTTGCGCCGTTTCCGGTTATGCCGCCAATCTTTCCGGCCTTTATCCAGCCGAGGACATCGTGACCGCGTCATTCGTCTGCGCGGGCGGTGTGCATGGCACTGGCGAGTGGTGCTTCACCGCCGGCTGCGATGTCGAGACAACCCGTGTTGTCGGGACCCATGGCGAAGTGTCGTTTTCGATCTTCGCGCCGACCCCCATTGCCGTGACCACGCCCGACGGAAAGACGGAATTTGATATCGGCTATCCGAAGCACGTTCATCAACCGTTGATACAAACGGTGGTCGATGACCTTTTAGGTAAGGGGGTGTGCGCCAGCACGGGCGAAACCGCCATGCGTGCGACCAAGATAATCGATACTGTGTTGCGTGATTACCGCGCAGGTGTCGCGACACCGGGACAATAGAGCAAGAATGAAATTCGGACACATCCTCGATTCCGCCATTATCGGCGTCTTTTCAAACCGTGCATTCGCGCTGTTTACGGCGGGGAATTCCGTATCCTTGGTTGGTTTGTGGGTTCAACGGCTGGCCGTGGGGTGGCTAACCTGGGAATTGACGCAATCGGGGTTCTGGTTGGGTGCGGTGGCCTTCGCCGATCTGTTTCCGGTGGTTTTCATCGGACCGTTCGGCGGTGTCCTGGCCGACCGGGCGGATCGCAAAATGATCCTCGTCATCGCCAAGGCGCTGGCGGCGGTTCAGGGGCTTGTCCTCGCCGTTCTGGTTTACATGGATCTTGCTAACATCGAGGTTCTTTTCGGATTGTCGCTGTTTGGCGGAATTGTTATTGCCGTTCAGCAACCGGCGCGACTGGCCATTGTTCCAAGTCTTGTGACGTCTGAATATATTGGTTCGGCGGTTGCCATCAATTCGGTGATTTTTAATCTGGCACGGTTTGTAGGTCCCGCTGTGGCCGGGGTTCTGATAAAGTGGGCAGGCATTGCCGAGGCTTTCGTCTTTGTCGGTTTAAGTCATGCGGCGATCGTTTTTATCCTACTGTCCCTGCGCCTTCCCAATGAGAACGCGACCCAGCACCAATCGATGGTCACTGAATTCGTCGAGGGCATACGTTACGCGTTCGCCCACCCGGCTTTGGGGCCGCTGCTGATTCTTTCGGTCATCGGGTCGATTCTGGCGCGGCCCGTTTACGAACTTCTTCCCGGCTTTGCCGATGAGGTTTTCCATCAAGGCGCCGACGGATTTGCAATATTGACGTCGGCAGTGGGTTTCGGCGCAGTCGTGGCCGGTCTTTTCCTTGCCCAACGGACCGGCCTCGCCGGACTGACCGCGATGACCGTGGGGGGGTTCGGCCTATCGGGGCTCGCTTGTGTCGTTTTCGGCTTGTTTCCCTGGTTTTGGGTTGGCGTCGTCGCCATCGCTATTTCAGGAGCCACGATGGTGGTGTTCGGAACGGGGGCTCAGACGTTGCTGCAGTCGTCCGTCGAAGGTCGGATTCGCGGGCGGGTTCTCAGCATATGGGGAATCACCTTTCGCGGTGGCCCGGCTGTAGGGGCGCTGGCCATGGGCTGGGTGGCCGAATCCTGGGGCTTCGGCCCGCCGGTCGCATTGGGCGGGTTCGCCTGTGTCGTCATCGGAATCGTCGCCTACCGCCGCCGCGCGACCCTGATAGCCCTTCTCGAAGGCGAGAAGGGCACGAAATAACTCAGGCCAGTGCCTGGGCCGGGTCCACGAAATCGTATCCCAGAGCTTCGGCCACACCCTCGCAGGTGATCATCCCGCGATGCACGTTGAGGCCCGCCAGCAGGTGCGGATCGTCCGCCAGGGCCTTGGCATATCCCTTGTCGGCCAGGGCCAGAACGAAGGGCAGGGTGGCGTTGGTCAGCGCGAAGGTTGATGTACGCGCCACAGCGCCCGGCATGTTGGCCACGCAGTAATGAACCACGTCATGCACAATGTAGGTGGGATCAGCGTGGGTTGTGGCGTGGGCGGTTTCAAAGCAGCCGCCTTGGGCGGTGGCGACATCGACGACCACCGAACCGGGCACCATCGCC